>Ga0302314_10002846_pt1 | contig 32095 bp, 28 predicted proteins | sample III_Palsa_N2_3_FD_200533 | JGI IMG/M metagenome (GOLD analysis project Ga0302314, IMG submission 200533) | Peat permafrost microbial communities from Stordalen Mire near Abisko, Sweden - III_Palsa_N2_3 | ecosystem: Environmental > Terrestrial > Soil > Palsa > Peat permafrost | place: Sweden... | reverse complement strand
ACCAGAGGTTTCTCTCCCTTGTGCCGGCCGGCAACGGGGTCCTGTACGCGATCCAGGCGGACGGGGCGCTGCTGTGGTATCAGCACACGGGTTGGACCAACGGCGCTGTGGCCTGGGCCAATGGCAGCCCGACGGTGATCGGCAGCGGCTGGCACCAGTTCACCGCCGTGCTCGCCTCGAATGACGGCCAGATTTTCGCGGTACGGCCCGACGGCACCTTGTTGTGGTACAAGTTCACGATGTTGAACTCGGCGACTGGGGCTTTCACCTGGGACCCGGCCAGCGGATCGCAGATCGGTGCGGGGTTCAACCGGTTCCCCCGGATGTTCGGCGGCTGGGGCGGCGTGATCTACGGCGTGGACGGGACCGGGAACTTGTTCTGGTACCGCTACGCGGCCGGCAACGGTGCCAATATCTGGGGAGCCAATACCGGGGCGCAGATCGGCAACGGCTTCAACGAGTTCCCGTGGCTGATGGCGGACCCGAACGGCGTGATCTACGGCGGCGCCCTGACCTGGTGGCGCTACAACGTCCCGAACCTCAATACCGGAATCGGAACCTGGGCCAACGGGGGATACGGGATCGACCTCGCCATGCCCGCCTGGGGCGAGAACGTCCAGCGGCTGGCCGTGTCCAACACCTCCGGGGTCTTCTACGCTGTGGCGCTCGACTCCTCGGAGAACCCGGGCACCGACAATCTGCTGATGTGGTACCAGCTGGAGAACTCGGAGACGATCGATACCGCAGGTGTGACCTGGCAATTCGGCGGGAATCCGGTGACGGTCGGAAACGGGTGGACCGCGCAGGCTTCGGCCGCGCTCCAGGGCTACCCGAGCGCTTTGTCCACGCCGCAGGGAGGGAGTGTCAGTATCCAGGTCTCCACGACCTGGCCCAGCTACACCGCGTCGGTGCAGCAGTTGGTACCGTCTCCGGGCGCGCCGGTGACTGTGGTCGCTCCGACTTCGCACACTGGTCGACTGCAGATGCTGCCCAGTGGGTACCGAAGCGCTGGTTGTGGCTGGAGCACCGACTTCACAGTCGCGACGACAAGCAGTTGGCCCTCCGGGATCTATTCGGCCCAGCTGCTTTCCAGCTACGGCAACGAACACGATGTGGTCTTCGTGGTCCGGCAGGCCGTCCCCAAGAACAAGATCGCGCTTGTGGTGCCGACGAATACCTACAACGCGTACAACTCGTGGGGCGGTCACGACCAGTACACGGCTGGCCAGTCCACGACTCAACGCACTGTCACTATGCTGCGACCGAGTACCAGCACGATGGTGAAACCGACAGGCGTTTGCGAGCACACGCTCTACAGCGATCTGCTGCTGTGCAACTGGATGACGGAGAACAACATCGAATTCGACGTCTACGCGGATAGCGATGTGGACGCGACCGGCTCGACCTGGATGTCGTCCTACAAGGCCATCGTGCTTGCCTCCCACCCGGAGTACTGGACTCAGATGGCCCGGCAGAATGTGATCAACTATCTGGCCGCCAACGGCCGGGTGATCGCCACCGGCGGGAACTGCTTCTTCGAGGAGATCACGTACTCCGCCGACGGTTCCGCCATCATCTACCGCACGACGTCTGGCGACCGGGCCCTGTTCGAGGACATCGGCGAGTTCGAGGACGCGGTCATCGGGCTCGACTACAACCCGGCGACCTCCTGGGACTTCTATCCGTACCAGGTGGAGAACAACCACGCGTTCCTCGACGGCACCGGCCTGGCCGTCGGCGACACCTTCGGCGCGTCCGGGTACAACGTCGCGGCCAGCGGGCTGGAGGTGGACTGGGCGGCGAGCGGGATCACCGGGCTGGTGGTCATCGCCCAAGGACTCAACCCGAACGGCGGCGGGAGCATGTGCTACGTCCCGTACGGGACCAGCGGCACCGGCTGGGCGTTCACCACCGGGTCGATCTCCTTCAACGGGTCGATCTCGGTCGACCCCGCGATCCAGCAGATCCTCACAAACGTCTTCGCCGCCGCAGTCCTCTGACGTGCGAGCAGTCGGGGGAGGTGGGCGAGGCGCGTCCTTTACCCGAGAGATCAAGGTGAACGCATGTCGAATTTCTCCAGACGCCGCTTTCTGATCACGACGGCGACCTGCGCGGTCGCCGTCACCCTGCCGGCAGCCGCAGCGGCCGCGTCCGTCTGCACGCCGAACCCCAACCCGCCGACACCGAACTCGGCTTCGGGGCAGCTGGGTACGGTCGCTGCCTCCGTCAAGATGACGCGGAGGATGGACTCCACGAGGATCCGCTACGGCCTCACGAATGTCAGTGGCGCGCCGGATTCCTATACCGTGTCGTTCACCGACCAAATCACCATGCTGAGCTCCCGGGCGATCGTCATCGACCTCCAGCCCGGTCAGTCGATGTCCGGGGTGATGTACGGCAGCCTGAACCACACCGTCGTGTTCTACGTCGACCTGTCGGACGGCACAGTGCTCAGTCTGGGGCCGGTGGGTGAGCTGCCCGCCTGCGAGTTGTCCGAGCGCAAGCGCCCGCGACCGATCTATCAGCCGCCCAACCGCCACGCGGCGATGCAGAAGTCGAATGCGCTCGTCCGGCCACAGGCGGGGCTATACGACTCGGGTATCGCGGACGGCCAAGCCATTGTCCCGGCCGGGTCCGGTTCGGTACTGACCGGCTTGGGAGCCTTGCCGCTGGGCGGCTAGGCAGGACGGCAACTCGGGCGTTTCCTCGACGAGGTAGCTCGCCGAGGAAACGCCCGGAGTCTTGTCTGGCGGGATGCCTGTCAGGCTTCGTGCTAGTTCGCTGAGGCCGGGGCCAGGACCTCGTCGATCTCGGCGAGTTCGGCGGCGGTGGGGATCCACTCGGCCGCGGCGGCGTTGGCGATGATCTGCTCGGGGGAGGTCGCGCCGGCGATCACCGAGGCGCAGCCGGGCTGGCCGGCCAGGGCGCCGATGCCGATCTCCAGCAGGGTGCGGCCGTTCTTCTCGCCCCAGGCCGCGAGGCGTTCGACCGTGTCCAGCCGCTCGTCGGTGACCAGGTGCGCGCGGCCTTCCAGCCGGGTGCCGGCCGGGATGCCGGTGGCCCGCCGGACCTTGCCGGTGAGCAGGCCGTTGGCCAGCGGGAAGTAGGGCAGGACGCCCAGGCCGTAGTGCAGCGCGGCCGGGACGACCTCCTGCTCGACCTCGCGCTCCAGCAGCGACCAGTGGTTCTGTGCGGAGATGAACGGGACGGAGCCGATCTCCCGCGCGGTGTGCGCGGCCTCGGCGATCTGCCAGCCGGACAGGTTCGAGTGGCCGATGTAGCGCACCTTGCCCTCGGCGACCAGCTCGGACAAGGCCGTGAGGGTTTCGGCGATCGGGGTGGCCGGGTCCGGGGTGTGCAGCTGGTACAGGTCGATGTAGTCGGTGCGCAGCCGGCGCAGCGACTCCTCGACGGCTCGGCGGATGTAGCCGCGGCCGCCCTTGGCCCCGGCCGCCGGGCCGTAGCCCATGTCGGCGCCCTGGTGGCCGAACTTGGTGGCCAGGACGACCTTGTCGCGGCGGCCGGCCAGGGCCTCACCGAGGTAGGATTCCGAGCCGCCGCGCTCGCCGTACATGTCGGCGGTGTCGAGGAGGGTGACGCCGGCGTCGATGGCCGCGTCGACTACGGCGCGGGTGCGGGACTCGTCGAGCCTCCCGCCGAAGTTGTTGCAGCCGAGGCCGACGACGGAGACGAGCAGGCCGGAGTTTCCGAGAGTCTGATAGCGCATAAGGTCATTTTACGCCAGTGGATCCGGGAGCCCGGTGGCCGCCCCGCCCGGCGGTGGGCGGTCAGTCGCCGGCGTAGGCGAGCGCGCTGCGGATCAGGTCCGGCAGTTCCGGGGCGGTGACCAGCCCGGATACCTCCTCGACGGGTACCCAGCGCCAGTTGGTGCTCTCGGCCTCCTGCGGGACCACGGACTCCGGGTCCGACACCGGGCGCAGGACGTAGATGAAGTCGATGTGCTGCGCCACGCCGCCGTTTTCCGACACGTCCTCGATCTGGATCGTGAACGGCACGGGCAGTACCTGGACGGCCTCGTGCGCGAACCGGTTCTCGGCCAGGAGCGCGCACTCCAGGCCGGTCTCCTCGGCCACCTCGCGCAGGACGGCCTGGACCGGGTCCTCGTTGGGCTCCAGATGCCCGCCGGGCGGCAGCCACCAGCCGAGTTTCGCGTGCTCGATCAGCAGGGTCCTGCGGTTGTGCAGGATGATCCCGTGGGCGGTGAAGTGGCGGTCCAAGTCCATCGTGCGGCTCCGTTCGGCTCGGCGGCGGCGCGTGCCCGGTCGGGCACCAAGTGTAGCGGCCCGACCGGCGGCCCGGCGGGCCGTCGCCAAGGCCTCGACCAGGGCCGTCGCACGGATCGGACAGCGGAACGTGATCAAGCGTTGACAGTGTGTCGGCAGATGTCTAACATCCACCGTGCCTTGCCGCTCCCGATCGGGCCGAGGAACAGCAACGGCGCTGTTGTCAGTGCCCATACCCACGTTTCGGAGGCGGACATGTCTCGCAGCACCCGGCACCACCTCTCCAGGCACAGTTTCACTGCTCTCGCCGCGCTCGCGCTGGTCGCGGGCGCCGTACCCGCGGCTTTCGCCGACGGTCCGGTGCAGGACCCCATCCCGGTCGGCCCGGACACCTACTTCGTCGGACTGGTCAACGGCGTCCCCTCCGCGACGCCCACGGCCACCATCACCGTGGTGTGCCCCGGTCCGATCTCGCTCAGCTCGACCGGCCACCCGATCGCGGGCCAGACCGTCGAAGTCGAGACCGTCGTGCCCGTCACCTCTGCCGTGCCCGGCTACACCGGCAGCGCGGCGGACAGCATCGACGTCATCTTCAGCACCCCCTCGGCCGCGGCGGCCAACCCGCCGATCGTGCTGACCTCGTTCTTCGTCAAGTACGCGATCCCGACCACGGACGTGTTCCCGTGCGAGGGGACCGGCACCGTCTCCTTCGTGCCGATCCCGACCAGCGCGACCGCGCGCGGCTACAGCGTCCCGGTCACGTTCCTGAACATCGGCGTCTGAAGCTGAACCGATGAAGTGGGGCGCGGCCCGGGGAGCCGGCCGTGACCCGGCCCTGCGGTCCCCGGCCCGCCCCACTTCCCCGATTTACTTGACCGTCAGCCAGCCCGCGTAGAACACGCCGAGGCCGAGTGCGACGCAGAGTCCGCAGATGATCCAAAAGCGGACCACCACTGTCACCTCGGCCCAGCCCTGTAACTCGAAGTGGTGGTGCAGCGGGGCCATCTTGAACAACCGTTTGCCCCCGCTCAGTTTGAACCAGCCGATCTGCAGGATCACCGACACGGTGACGATGACGAACAATCCGCCCAGCACGGCCAGCAGCAGCTGGGTCTGGGACAGGATGGCCAGCCCGGCCAGCGCGCCGCCCAGGGCCAGGGAGCCGGTGTCGCCCATGTAGATCTGGGCCGGCGAGGTGTTCCACCACAGGAAGCCGAAGCAGGAGCCCATCACCGCCGCCGCCACGATCGCCAGGTCCAGCGGGTCGCGGACCTGGTAGCAGCCGGTCGGCGGGCTGGTGAAGTTCTGGCAGGCCTCGCCGTACTGCCACACCCCGATCAGCACGTACGAGGAGAAGACCATCACGCACGAGCCGGTGGCCAGGCCGTCGAGCCCGTCGGTCAGGTTGACGCCGTTGGAGGTGCCCGCGATCAGGATCCCGGCCCAGACCACGAACAGGATCGGCCCGAGATCCAGCGGGGTGTCCCGGACGAAGGACAGGTGTGTGGACGCCGGCAGGTAGCCCCGGTCGTTCGGGAAGTGGATCGCCATGACCGCGAAGGCGATGCCGATGGCCCACTGCCCCAGCATCTTCGCCCTCGGCCGCAGGCCCACCGGGTTGCCCCGGAAGATCTTGGTGAAGTCGTCCGCGAAGCCGACCAGGCCGAGGCCCGTCATCAGGAACAGCACCAGCATCGCCGAGGCGGACGGGGTGCGCCAGGTGACCAGCTTGGTCAGTCCGTAGGCCAGCAGGGTGGCCAGCAGGATCACCACGCCGCCCATGGTCGGCGTGCCGCGCTTGGCCTGGTGGGTGGCCGGGCCGTCCGCGCGGATCGGCTGGCCGAACCCCCGTTTGGTCAGGACCCTGATTGCCATCGGCGTGCCGATCAGGGAGAGGAAGAGGGCGAACGCGGTCGCGTACACGACGGCTCTCAACGGCTTCGGGCCTTTCTCTGGTCGGCGTCGGCCACAGCCGGGGGCCACGGCTGGGCCCGGCTCGGCCTCGGCCGGTGCCGGTGAGATCGGATGGGCGGAAAAAGTTCAAGGAGCCGGCCGATCTCGTGGGAGTCATGCTGGCACAAGTCGACCACTTGTGCCCCCTCGGGGCAGGTATGATCGCGATTTCTCCAGCAAAAAGTCGGGTGCAACGCGCCGGGGTGGTCCGCGCTCTTGGACAAGAGAGAAATGGAGGCCACTTAGATGATCGACGATTTCGCGACGTACGCACAGGCCCGTCAGCAACAGCTGTTCCGCACGGCGTATCTGCTGTGCGGGGACCGGGATCGGGCTCAGGACCTGGTGCAGACGACGCTGGTACTGCTGCTCCGGTCCTGGAAACGTGTGCGCCAGGCCGAGCATCCTGATGCTTATGCCCGCAAAGTTCTGGTACGCGCGTTCCTGGTGGAGCAACGCAAGAATCGACGCGAAGCCGCCGCGCACCTGCTGCCGGATCCGGAGCAGCGCGGGGCGAATCCCGCCCTGCGGGTCGCGGTGCTCGGGGCGCTGCGCTCACTGCCGCCCAAACCGCGGGCGATGGTGATCCTGCGCTACTGGGAGGACCTGTCCGTGGCGCAGACCGCGGCGCTGCTCAGCTGCAGCGAGGGCAACGTGAAGAGCCAATGTGCCCGCTCGCTCGAAAAACTCAGACATCTATTGGGTGACCAATTCGACGAACTGATCGAAAACTGAACCGGAGGAACACCCATGAACCTGTATGAACTCTTCGACGCGGCGCTGAGCGATCTCGAACCGATGGCCGACCAAGTCCCCGCCGCGCAGCGGATCGGCCGACGCAAGCAGGAGCTGCGGCGCTCCGGCCTGGCTGCGGTCGGCGCCGCCTTCGTGATCGGCGCCGGCACGCTGGTGATCGCGGCGCCCTGGTCCGACAACACGGGCCTGGCCCCCAACGGCAGGGTCGGCACCGGGACTTACAGCGGTCTTGTCTTCAGCCCCGGCATCTTCGACGGCCTTGTGGCGACCACACTGAAACAGCTCTGGCCGGCTGCCGACCAGGACTCGCTGGCGCCGGCCCAGCTGCACTTCGGCGCGGGCCTGGTCCCCCTGCCGTTCATGGCGGCGACGATTCCGCCCCTGTCGCCGGCGTTGGGCATCGAACAGTTGAGCGCCTCGGACGCCGCTGCGGACAAGCCCTGCCCGACCATCTCGGCGGCCGCGGCGAAAGCCTTCTTCTGCAACGAGTCGACGCTGGGAGACGGGACCATCGTCATGGTGTCCAACACCACTGACTACGAGCCCTACGACATCAGCGATTCGGCGTCGGACCCGTCTGAGAGCTTCGCCATCGCGGTGACCCCTTTTCAGAACGTGCCGGCGATCTCGAGCTCGGCTCCGTTGATGGTCCCGGACGGCACGACCGGAATCACCACGATCGTGTCGCTCACGGTCTGGCATGGGGACGCGGAGGAGACGCTCTATCTGCCGTACGGTTTCTTCGCCACGCCGTCCAACGCGGAGTTGACCACGATCGGTGAGTCCAGCGCTTTCCAGAAGCTGCTCACCACCGCGCAGACCGACGGCCTTGTCCCGTTGCCGGGGCAGACACCGACAGCCCAGTCCTCGCAGATGAACATCTGCGGGACCTCGACCGCCGAGAGCACCTACACCGCCACTGCTCCGGGCGGGCCCGGCTCCACGGCCTCTGAACAGGCCGGGGACACCGACCCGTTCGTCCCGGTGCCCGGCTGCCCCAACGACTGACCCGAGCCCGATCAGGACGGCCGCCGCGACGATGTCGCCGGCGGCCGTTCGACGCATTCCGACTACCGCTTTGGCAAGGTCTGGTAAAAGAGTCTTACCATATCCTTGACGGGCCGCCCGCGCGTATGTACGGTTCCCACAAATTGGTTAGGAAAGTTAACTGATAATTAGTCCATTCACGGTGTTCTTGAGGAGCCACGGATGAATCCAGCAGGACAAAGACCGAGCCGTCGACGCAGGAATCAGGCTGCCGCGCTCGCCGCGACCGCGGGCCTGGGACTGGTCGCCGCAGTCATCATGCCATCTACCGCCCTGGCCGCCAACGCTGCGCAAGTGCGCACCGACCAGGCCGGCTATCTGCCCACTGACACCAAGACCGCCTACCTCATGGCCACCGGGAAACTGTCCGGGGAGACCTACAAGGTGATCAGCTCCACTGGTGCGACCGTGGCGAGCGGCAGCGTCACCACGACGAGTAAGGGCTCGTGGAACTCCGCCTACCCCGACGTCTACCCGATCAACTTCTCCTCCGTGACCGCGGACGGTACGTACCACGTCACCGTCGCCGGGAAGGTCACCGCCTCCTCGGACACCTTCAAGGTCGAGGACGCCGCCGACCTCTACGGCCCGCTGATCACCGACGGCGTGAACTTCTACCAGAACCAGCGCGACGGCGCCACGCTCGTCAGCACGAGCCTGGATCGCAAGGCCTCGCACCAGAACGACGCCAGCGCGACCGTGTACAAGACCCCTGACTTCATCGCCAACAGCGACGGAGGCACCGGCGACCAGATCAGCGGCAACCTGGTACCGGTCTCCGGCGCCGCTCCGGTCAACGTGGAGGGCGGCTGGTTCGACGCGGGCGACTACCTGAAGTTCACCTTCACCGCCTCCTACGCCGACGATTTGCTCTACTCCTCCGCGCTCGCCCTCGGCTCCAAGTCGCCGGCGTCGCTGACCGCCGAAGCGCAGTACGGCACCGCCTGGCTGAACAAGATGTGGAACTCGTCGACCAAGACGCTCTACCTCCAGGTCGGCATCGGCGAGGGCAATGAGACCACGTACTACGGCGACCACGACCTGTGGGGTCTGCCGCTGGCCCACGACTCCGACACCGCCTCGACCGACAAGTACGCGGCGCCGCACCGCCCGGTCTTCGAGGCCGCCGCGCCCGGCGCGAAGATCGACCCCGACGTGGTCGGCCGCGTAGCCGCGGCCTTCGCCTACGCGGCCCAGGACGACGCCCTGGCCGGCAACACCACCGGCGCGAAGACCGAGCTGGCCGACGCCACCTCCCTCTACGCGATGGCCAACACCTCCGCCGCGGAGAACGACAACCTCGAGTCCGCTCTGCCCGAGGCGTACTACCCCGAGGGCATCTGGCACGACGCGATGGAACTCGGCGCCACCGAGATCGCCCGCGCCCAGCAGGATCTCGGCGACTCCAGCTCGACCTACCTGCCGTACGTGAAGCAGGCAGCCACCTGGGCCTCGGACTACATCGCCAAGGACTCCGGCCAGGACACGCTGAACCTCTACGACGTCAGCGCTCTCGCCCACGCCGACCTGATCACCGCGATCAGCAAGGCCGGAAGCCCGTCGGGGCTCGCCGTGACCTCCGCGCAGCTGATCGCCAACCTCAAGGCCCAGGTGGCCTCGGCCGCCGCGGTCTCCGCGAAGGACATCTTCGGGGAGGGCGGCGACTACACGAACTTCGACGTGGACTCGCACACCTTCGGGTTCATCTCCACCGAGGCCCTGTACCAGAAGGCCAGCGGCGACAAGGAATACGCGGCCTTCGCCGGGGAGCAGCGCGACTGGCTGCTCGGCGGCAACGCCTGGGGCACGAGCTTCATGGCGGGCGTCGGCACCACCTTCCCGACCTGCATGGGCGGCCAGCTGGAGAACCTCGACAGCGCCGTGGACGTCGGAGCCGTGGTCAACGGCCCCAACGGCACCGACAATTTCAGCGGCGGCCTCGGCGGGCTGCAGGACGGCATGAAGAAGTGTGAGAACGACTCCTTCACCACCTTCACCGGTCACGGCGCCGAGTATGTCGACGATGTCCGCTCGTGGCAGAGCAGCGAGCCGGCCCTGGACATGACCGGCAGCGCGATCCTCGCCAGTGCACTGCAGGAGGAGATCGCCGGACTGTAGCGGGGCGCAGACCCCGCAGCGTCACGGGTGTTCGGGCCGCCACCGACTCGTGGCGTCGCGGGTTCAGGGAAAGGGTCGAGGGCGGTCCGGACTTCGGTCCGGACCGCCCTTGAGGGTTCCACGGGAGCAGATCACCAGATCACCTGCCTTGAGGGCACGCCGCTCGCGGCCTGCGCTGGCTCCGCATCACCGCTGTGGCGGCCGTGAGCCCTGCTATCGTTCGTCGTGACAGTGACACTTCGATCCTTCCGGCCGCACCCGGAGCTCAGTGGCGATCGCCGAATCGGCAGCTTGATTCATTCAGTGGGCTTCACCCACAGGGCGCGGCGGGATCACCCATCGGATAGCAAAAAGACGGCCACGATACGGTCTACCGGCTCGTTCGGGTACGGCGGTGGCCGCCATAGTGAAGGGCGCGACGGGCCGCGAATCGCGCGGGCAGGCGATCCGTGCCGCCAGGCGGCCGGATGCCGGCCGCCGCAGCCGGGCGGAGAACCGGGAAACAGTCCGGGTCCGCCGCAGTTGTCTACCCTCGTCCCGTGGTGTTCATCGACCCCTAGGTCGTATGATCACTGGAAGTGACGTCTGGGTGATCATCGAGGGTGATCGCCCGCCACCTGGTCACCCCCGGCCGCCGGGTGGCTTCGGCACCGCGGAACCCCCGCCAGAAAGGGATCACCGTGCGACACCGCCCCGCTTGGGCACCCGACGAGATCGACATCGAGCGGCCCGCCGCCGCCCGGATGTACGACTACTACCTGGGTGGTTCCCATAATTTCGCCGCAGACCGCGAGCTCGCCCAGGAGTTCATGAAGGTCTGGCCGGACATGCCGCACATCGCCCGGGCCAACCGGGCGTATCTGCACCGTACCGTCGCGTATCTGACCAGCATCGGGGTCGACCAGTTCCTGGACCTGGGCTCGGGCATCCCGACCGGCGGCAACGTGCACGACGTCTCGCACGCGCTCAACCCGGACGCGCGCACCGTCTACGTCGACGCCGACCCGGTCGCCGTCGCGCACAGCACCGCGCTGCTCAACGACATATCGTTCGCCACCGTGGTCCACGCCGACCTGCGCGACCACGAGGCGGTGCTGGAGGACCCGGTGCTGACCGGTTTCCTGGACTTCAGCCGCCCGGTGGCGGTCCTGATGGTCGCCGTGCTGCACTTCGTCTCGGCTGAGGACGGGCCGGCCGAGATCGTCTCCGCCTACCGGGAGGCCACCGTCCCCGGCTCCTACCTGGTGCTCAGCCACGCCACGAGTGAGTACAAGCCCGAGCGCATCGAGCGCGCCGAGAGCATATACACGCAGGCCAGCCACGCGATGACGTTCCGTAACCGGAGCGAGATCACGGAGCTGATGCCCGGCTACGAGCTGGTCGAGCCCGGCCTGGTCGACGTCATCCGCTGGCGGCCGGACCCCCAGGACACCCGCCCCGACCCCCTGGGCGGTGACGTGACCCGATATTCGCTGTTGGCGGCCACCGGACGCCGGACGTGACCGCGCTGCCCCCCGACGAGGTCGAGGCCTGGGTCAAGGGCCTGGCCTCGGCGTGGGCGCGCACTCTCACCGGGGCGAGCTCCGTGCCGATGACGGCGGCGCGCACCCGCGAGTTCGTCACCCAGTTGGCCGAGTTGGTGGCGCACGCCCCGGCCGACCCGGAACTGGCCCGCAAGACCGGCATCCTGGTGGCGAGCGCGCTGGTGGACGCGCACTATACCCAGCCTGACTCGCTGGCCTCGACGTTCACCGTCCTGGACGAGACTTTCCCGGAGGGGCTGGACCAGCGGGTTTCCACGGCGCTGCGGTCCGGCCTGGCGGCGGGATACGCCGACGCGTTGCGGGAGCGGACGCGGGCGGAGCAGGAGTTGATCCGGCAGGCGGTGCTGGCGGCGCATCGGACCGGGGAGGCGCGGTTCCGGGCGGTGTTCCGCAATACCGCGCTGGGTATCGGGATCGCCGACGGCGAGGGCCGGATCCTGGAGGTCAACCAGCGCCTGGCGCACATGCTCGGTCTGGAAGCCCGCTCGGCCCGCGGGCAGGACATCAGGGACCTGAAGCAGCCGACCGACCCGCCGGAGTACTGGATCGCCCACGACCAGCTGTTGTCCGGGGAACGTCCGCACTACAGCTCGGACAAGCAGTTCACCCGCCCGGACGGCACGGTGATCTGGACCCGGATGCGCGCCAGCACGGTACGCAGCGAGGACGGCTCGGTGGAGCTGTTGATCTCCGTGTTCGAAGACATCACCGAGCGGCGGCAGATGAACCAGCAACTGCTGTATCAGGCCACGCATGATCCGCTGACCGGCCTGCCCAACCGCACCCGGCTGCTGGAACAGCTCGGTTCGTTCCTGCGCGAGGCCAAGACCGGCGAGCGGATCGGCCTGTGCTTCCTGGACCTGGACGGCTTCAAGGGCGTCAACGACACCCTCGGCCATGAGGCCGGGGACCGGCTGCTGGCGACCGTCGCGCGGCGGCTCTCGGCCGCCACCGACCCGGCCCGGCACCTGGTGGCCCGGATGGGCGGCGACGAGTTCGTCATCCTGGTGCCGCACACCTCCGGCTCCGAATCCGTGATCGAGGTCGCAGAAGCCGCCCTCGCCGCATTCCGGCAGCCGTTCCTCCTGGACGGCCATCGGCTGACCGTGACCGCCAGCCTCGGCCTGGTCGAGCGGCCTGCCGTCGGCGCCGAGCCGACCGAACTGCTGCGCGCCGCCGACATCACCTTGTACTGGGCCAAGTCCGACGGCAAGGCGTGCTGGGCCCTGTTCGACACCGAGCGCAATGCGCGTGAGGTGGACCGGTACGCGCTGTCGCAGTCGATGCCCGCAGCCCTGGAGCGTGGGGAGCTGTTCCTGGAGTACCAGCCGATTGTGGACCTGGTCCACGGCGGGGTGCACTCCCTTGAGGCGCTGGTGCGTTGGAACCACCCGGTGCGCGGGCTGCTGGGCCCGGGCGAGTTCGTCCCACTGGCCGAGGAGACCGGGGCCATCGTGGGCCTGGGGAGCTGGGTGCTGCGCCGCGCTGTGTTGGATGCCTCGGGCTGGCCCGCCGCTCCCGGACGGCCGGGAAAGGACACCGCCGCCGAGGTGGGGCCCGGAAAGGCGCCGGCGGTGGCGGTGAACGTCGCGGTGCGCCAGGTGCGCGAGCCGGGCCTGCTGGCCGAGGTGCACGAAGCCCTGGCCGCGACGGGCCTGCCGGCCGAACGCCTAGTTCTGGAGATCACCGAGAGCGCGGTGATGGACCCGGGCGAGAGCGGGCGCCCCGCGCTGGAGACCCTGCACGCGCTGGCCGACGGCCGAGTGCGGATCGCGATCGACGACTTCGGCACCGGCTACTCCAACCTCGCCTACCTGCGCCGCCTCCCGGCGCACACCCTGAAGATCGACTCCTCGTTCGTCGCGGCCCTGCCACAGGGCGAAAACGCCGGTCACAGCTCCGCCGAGGCGATCGTGACCGGCCTGATCACCCTGGCCCACGCCTGCGGGATGTCGGTGACCGCCGAAGGCGTGGAGACCAAGGCCCAGGCCGACCGCCTGCGCGAGCTCGGCGCCGACATGGCCCAGGGCTACTACTACTCACGCGCGGTCCCCAACGACCAGGTCCCGGCCCTGCTGGTCCGGCTGGCCGAAGCCGGCTGAGCCCGGCTGAGCCCCGGCGTGCAGGCTCCGCTGCCCGGCTCAGAACTCGGTGACCCGGCCGTCCACGACCTCGAACCGGCGGGTGACCCGCACCGCTTCGAGCATCCGCCGATCGTGCGTGACCAGCAAAAGTGTGCCGGGATAGGAATCCAGCGCCGATTCGAGCTGCTCGATCGCCGGCAGATCCAGGTGGTTGGTGGGCTCGTCGAGCACCAGCAGGTTGACACCGCGAGCTTGGAGCAGCGCCAGGGCCGCCCGGGTGCGCTCGCCGGGGGAGAGGGTGGCGGCCGGCCGTAGCACGTGCGCCGCGCGCAGCCCGAACTTCGCCAGCAGCGTCCGCACCTCGGCCGGAGACTGGTCCGGGACCTGGGCGTGGAATGCGTCGAGCAGAGCGGCCTCGCTGAGGAACAAGCCGCGAGCCTGGTCGATCTCGCCGATCACGACGCCGGGCCCGAGCGCCGAGTTGCCCTCGTCCAACGGAGTGCGGCCGAGCAAAGCGGCGAGCAAAGTGGATTTTCCCGCGCCGTTGGCCCCGGTGATCGCGATCCGCTCGGCCCAGCCGATCTCCATGTCCACCGGGCCCAGGACGAACTCCCCGGCGCCGATCTCTACAGCGCCGGACTCCTCGCCGCCGGACTGGGCGCCCGGACCCCGGCGCACGACCGCCCCGCGCAAGGTCGCGACCACGGCCCCGGCCCTGGGCGCCACCGCGATCTCCATCTGCAGTTCCCACTCCTTGCGCGGCTCCTCGACCACCTCCAGCCGCTCGATCCGGCGCTCGGTCTGCCGGGCCTTGGCCGCCTGCTTCTCGGTCGACTCGGCCCGCAGCTTGCGGCCGATCTTGTCGTTGTCAGTGGACTTGCGCCGGGCGTTGCGCACGCCCTGCTCCATCCAGGAGCGCTGCATCTGGCCGCGGGCCTCCAGGCCGGCCTTGGTGTCGGCGTACTCCTCGTAGTCGGCGCGCGCGTGCCGACGGGCCACCTCGCGCTCCTCCAAGTAGCTCTCGTAGCCGCCGCCGAAGACGTTGACCTGCTGCTGGGCCAGATCCAGCTCGACCACGCGGGTCACCGTGCGGGCCAGGAACTCGCGGTCGTGGCTGACCAGGACCGTGCCCGCGCGCAGTCCGGTGACGAAGGATTCGAGCCGCTCCAGCCCGGCCAGGTCGAGGTCGTTGGTGGGCTCGTCGAGCAGGAACACGTCGTAGCGGCTCAGCAGCAGCGAGGCCAGGCCGGCCCGCGCGGCCTGGCCGCCGGACAGGGTGGTCATCAGCTGCCGCTGGTCGACTCCGAGCCCGAGTTCGGCGCCGACCTGCTCGGCCCGCTCCTCCAGGTCCGCCCCGCCGAGGTCCAGCCAGCGCTCCAGCGCCGTCGAGTAGCTCTCGTCCGCGCCGGGCGCGCCGTCGACCAGCGCCTGGGTGCTCAGATCCAGGGCCGCCTGGGCTGCGGCCACCCCGGTCCGCCGGGCCAGGAAGTCCTGCACGGTCTCGCCGGTCCGCCGCTCCGGCTCCTGCGGCAGGTGGCCGACTGAGGCCGAGGGCGGGCTGAGCTGGACCAGGCCTCCCTCCGGGGTGTCCAGGCCGGCCAGCAGCCGCAGCAGGGTGGACTTGCCCGCGCCGTTCGCGCCGACCAGTCCGATGACTTCCTGCGGCGCGACGACCAGATCGAGGCCGGAGAACAGAACCCGCTCGCCGTGCCCGGCCGAAAGATCCTTCACGACGATTGTGGCGCTCATGAGGCAGTATTCTACCGGGGCGGCGCGGGCGCTCCGGCTGCTCCCGCTGCTGCGGGTCCTCCGGCTCCTGCAGCGGGCTCATCGTCCTGTCCTCGTGACCTGACCATGTAGTAGAGGCCGGTCACCGTCGCGATGCCGCACCAGAGCAGCAGCGGCCAGCCCGCGTTGACATTCCGCATCAGCACCGCTCCGAGATAGGCGCCGAGCACGATGGCCAGAACGGCGCTCGCCCGCCGTGTGATCCGCGGGTTGCTGCCCTTGGCCAGCGACGAGTCGGAGGCGATCCCGGTCAGTGTCAGGGTGAGCACTGTGGTGTTCATGTCCGGCACGGCCATGCGTCGGACCGTCGCGTTGCGAACCCCCATGGCGAAGGCGAGCAGTGCGATCACCGTGAACCGCGCGGCACCGGTCGAGATCCCGTGGTGGGCGAACGAGATCACCGCGCACACGGCGGCCAGTGTCGCCTCGGCGCTGACCGCGGTGAGCATCCACCGGCGCCGGCCGCCGTAGGTCGAGGCCAACCGTCCGGCGCCCGCAGCGCCGCACAGGAACGCGGCGAGGGAGAGCAGCGAGGCCGGGGCGGAGAAGCCCGGCCAGCCTGCCAGGGCGAAACCGATGACCACCACGTTGCCGGTCATGTTCGCCGTGAAGACGTGGCCGAGGCCGAGATAGCTGATCGCGTCGGCGATGCCGGACAGTACGGTCAGCACGGTCAGGGCGTGGATCAGCGGATCGCGTTCGGTGGTTGCTTTTGCCATCACGTCCAGCATCCTGCCAGACCGATGGTGCGGCGCCGTACTGTGGCGCGGCCTTGCCGCCGCGGAGCCGAAGGTCGGCGCAGGCGGTCCTAAAAGCCGATGTTCTGCCGGGCGGCCTTGAGCGCGGTGGCGAAGACCGCCTGGCCGATGGGGCCGAGCCCGATCATCCCGGCGGCCGCGATCAGGCAGGGTTCGGCCAGCGGCAGCAGCATCCGCGCCAAGTCGTTCGCACGCGGGATGGTGATGGTGAAGGACATGTCGGACCTCCGTGCGTGCAGGTGTGCGAGCCCGTTTACCTGAGGTAGGGGTCTGTTTCCCAACTCAAGACCATTACAGCTTCTGCCTGCGGGAGCGTCAACGAGCTACCAGGTGAACAGTTCGAAACGCGGATGCGACGGGAGCCGAAACGTTCCGCCTGTTCAGCGGCGGGAGACCGCGGCCAGGAACGTGCGGGCGACCGGACTCAGCGGCCTTGCCCGGTCCGCCGCGATGGCGATGTGGTAACTGGGCTCGTATTCGCGTACCCGGAGAAAGCGCAGATCCGGTGCCTGGGCGCGGAACGACTCCGGCACGAAGGCGATGCCGAGACGGTGGCGTACCAGATCGAGGATCGTGTTGATCTCGTTCATCTCAAGGGTCGTACGCCGCTGGTGCAGGCCGGCGGCGGCGAAAGAGCGGTCCACCGCCGAGCGGATGCCCCAGCCGACCGGGAAGTCGATGAACTCGGCGTCCAGCACGTCGCCCAGATCGATGTCCGACCGGACGGCGAGCGGATGGTCCGCGGCGCACGCGAGCACGAGGGCTTCGGTGGTCAGCGTGTGCAGCACCAGGCCGGGCGACGAGCCGGTGGTCATCACATACGCCAGGTCCAGCCGGCCCTCCAACAAGCTCACGGCATGGTCACTGGTCCCGCCGTACCCAGGCGCGATCAGGTGGATGTCGACCTGGGGGTAGTCCGCGCGGAAGGCGGCCAGCGACTCGGGCACGTGGGCCGGGGTTAGTCCGTGCAGGATGCCCAGCTCCAGGGTCCCGCGCAGGCCGCCCCGTACCTCGTCGACCGCCTGGTGGGCGTCGCGGACCGCGGCCAGGATCCGGCGCGCCTCGGGGACCAGCACCCGGCCCGCCTCGGTGAGCGCCACGCGCTGGGTGGTCCGGTCGAACAGCGGCGTGCCGAGCTCCCGTTCCAGGGACTTCACCGAGGCGGAGAGCCCGGACTGCACGACGTGCAGCCGGGCTGCGGCCTTGGTGAAGCTCAGCTCCTCGGCCACGGCCAGGAAATGGCCGAGCTTGTGGACGTCCATGCTTAATCACCTCTAGTGCTTAAGCTATCGCCCTTTAGTGTTGGACGCGAATGGAGTTTCGGGCGCACTCTGAGTACATGGACATGACGATCCCGACCCCGGCTCCGACTCCCGCTCCGGCTTCGGCGTTGACTTCCCGCCCCGCCGCCGTCCCCCTGCTCCGGCGCTCGGCCCCGCCGGCCGCCGGTTTCTGGCTGAGCATCGCGGCCTTCGGCGTGGTGATGATCGCCGGAGCGATCCCGACTCCCTTGTACGTGCTCTACCAGGCCCGGGACCATTTCGGCACCGGCATGCTGACCGTCGCCTTCGCGGTCTACGCCGTGGGCGTGCTGACCAGCCTGCTGGCCGGCGGCCATCTCTCCGACCACCTCGGCCGCCGCCCGCTGATGCTGACCGCGATCGGCGTCCAACTGGTCGCCTGTGGGGTGTTCCTGAGCTCGCCCTCCCTCCCCGCACTGATGATCGGCCGTCTGCTCTCCGGGCTCTCGATCGGACTGCTGACCGGCGCCGCGACCGCGCACGCCGGCGAACTGCACGCGGCCGCCCGGCCGGGCGCCCCGACCCGGCGTGCGGAGCGGGCCGCCGCGGCGGCGAACCTGGGCGGCATCGCCACCGGCCCGCTGCTGGCCGGGATACTGGCCCAGTACGCCCCGATGCCGCTGCGCCTGCCGTACATCGTGATGGTCGTCCTGCTGGTCCTCGCAGCGGTGGCGGTGCTCGCCGCCCCGGAGACCCGCGCACCGGCCGAGTCCCCGAGCTACCGTCCGCGGGGTCTGGCGCTGCCAGCGCAGCGCCGCGGCCGCTTCCTGGCCGCAGCCTTCGGCGCCCTGGTCGCGTTCGCGCTGCTAGGACTGTTCAGCGCGATGGCACCGAGCTTCCTGGCCGACACGCTGCATCAGCGCTCGCATGCCCTCGCCGGCCTTGTCGCCTTCGCCGCCCTCGGCGCCGGAGCGGCCGCCCAACTGCTCCTGCCTCCGCGGACCCGGCCCAACCGGGCGGTGGCCATGGCCGTGACGCTGGTGCCGGTCGGGCTCGCCCTGCTGGTGGCCGGGGTATACGTGCCCAACTTGGCCCTCTTCGTCCTGGGCGGCGTGCTCACCGGCGCCGGGATCGGAGTGTTGTTCAAGGGCTGCCTGAGCGTGGCCGCCCAGCTCGCCCCGGCGAATCGGCGGGGCGGCGTCCTGTCCACCCTGTACACCAGCGCCTACGTCGGCCTGGCCATCCCGATCATCGTCCTGGGCATCGCCGTCCAGCATGTCGACCCCCGCGTGGCCCTGGCAGCCTTCTCCGGCGCGGCGCTGATCGCCCTCGCCTTCTCGGCCACAGCACTGTTCACCACCTCCACCGAGGCGGACCACTAAGATCCCTCGCCCGCGTCCTCAGTCGGGCGTCAGATCGGACGCCAGATCCGCCCGGTCGCCCATCACGATCACAGGGTCGTCGGCGGGGTTGAGATTGACGAGCAGAGTCTTGACTCCATCCTGCGGTATGGAGATGCACGCATGCGTGGGGCCGCCGTGGTCGACGTGTATCCACACTCCACCGCCCTTCGCCGCGCCCAACGGATAGTAGGTGCTCAAGGGCGAGGTCCCCGGCTCGTGGTTGTAGTTGATCGCGATCACGTAATTGAAGGCGTTGAGCAGGGATTCGCCGAGGAAACCCTTGCCGTAGTCGATAAAGGACGTTGATTGCACGTACGTCAGCTTGGTGCCGGGGTTCGGGAGCTTGCCGCCCGCATCGGTGAGCGTGTAGACGCCGATCGGCGACTTGAGGTCTCCCTCGGTCCGGTCCGCGAGCGTCACCCAGCCGCCGTCGCCGTTGTGTCCCGCCCAGGTGTCCTCCAGTTGCCAGCCGCCGGCGACCTTTTGGAAGAACTCCACCGTGCTCGTATATTGAGTCACACCCGTGCCGTAGGCGACCACGACCTGCTGCGAGTTCGCCGGAATCTGCGAACCGTAAGTCGTCCCGATCCCAGGCAGCTTCGTGAACACATTCGATGTGGCGGTGGTTGAGGCACCCGGGTCCAGGCCGGCGGCCGAGACGGGAAGCGGGGAAGAAGTCGAGTTCGCGGTAGCGCCGCCTCCGGTCCCAGGCCACACACCAGCGGCCTTGACCATACACGCGCCCCCAGCGGTAAGGAGCAGAATGCTCAAGGTGACGGTAGGCACCCGGCTGTGTTTGCGGCGTTTGGCCTGAGCCCGATGCGAAGCCGGTGGGCCAGAGCGCACATCGGTCGGATAAGGCGCCCGATATCCCGGAACAGGGCCGGAACTCCGCTCTCGTGGCATCGTGCGATTCTGATACTGCGGATCGCGGTACGGCCGGCTCTGCGGTGGTCGACCCTGATCAGGCGGTTCACGGAACGCCGCCGCACGATACTGGGCCTCGCGATACGCCTGCTCACGATATATCTGCTCGCGGTGAAGCAGGTCGAAAGGCAGCGGCTCTCGGTACGACTGTTCGCGTTGCTGCTCTACATATCGCGATTCGAACAACCGCTGACCGTGGTCCGGAACACTCGGCTGCTGCAGCGGTGGTGGCGGCTTGCCATGGCGTGCCCGCCGCTCAAGCGGCTGCCGCTCCTGATACCTCGGGTCCCTGGGATCTCTCGATTCCCTGGGCTCGCTCGGGTCCCGAGGGTCCCTCTGTCCTCTCGCCTCCCCCTGCGCTCTCTGGTCTCTCGGGTCCGGCCGAGGGCCCGGAGCCGGGCGCCCCTGGTCCGTATATCCGCGGGGTTGCTGGTCATCGACCGGTGGATACGAACCGTAAGGCCTCCGTGGCGCACGGTGATCGTACCCGTCGTCGGGTGGTTCGTAGTAGTACTCACTCCCTCGTACTTCCACGCGCGCCGCCTAGGGTCGCAGTTCTCTTCCTGTCCTTATGGTTCGTGTTCAGCAAAGTTGATACTCGTGGGACGCTTTCTCAGTACCGAGAGTCTCGCACTTGGGCACAGCGCGCAAGACCATCGTCAATAGAGCAGCCCTTTGAGAGTGTCGAAGGCCCGCCTCGGGTCGTCGCCGATCCATGCCGCGTGGCCGTCGGGCCGGATCAACACCGCCGTGGTTCCCGCCCACGCCTGCTCGGCGCTCTGCTCGACACCGAGGCCGGAGTCCGGCTCCGCGCTCCCGCCTTGCGCCGCGTCCCTCGTCTCGTCCAGCTGCGCGGCCACGGCGTCGACGAGCGCCTCGGCGCCGGCCTCCGCCACGGCCTGCTCCGCCCGCAGCCGCCCGCCGGTCAGATCCAGCAGCGTGAACCGGCCGGGCCGACTGGTCTCGAACACCCGCTTCGCCCGACCGGGATGGTTCGCCCCCGCCCCGGCTCCGACCTCCACCTCGGCCGCGAAGACCAGGTCCGGCACACGGGCGCCCAGCCGCGGATCGCCGCCCTCCGCGCGGTAGCGCACGGCGAGGCCGGAGGCGCGGGCGGCGAGGTCGCGATTGAGCGAGGGGTAGTCGCGCAGCAGGTCGTCGAAGCGCTGGCGAAGCGTGAGCCCGTCCAGGCCGGTGGCGGTGGCCAGCGCGACCTGGGCGCGAACATCCTCGACGACCATCTCGCCGACCGGGCGCCGCTCCTGCTCGTAGCCGTCCAGCAGCCGGTCCGGCGCCCCGGCCCGCAGCACGGCGATCAGCCGCCAGGCGAGGTTGTGCGCGTCCTGGACGCCGAGGTTCAACCCCTGGCCGCCCATCGGGAAGTGGACGTGCGCGGCGTCCCCGGCCAACAGCACCCGACCGGCCCGGTAGCGTTCCGCCTGCTTCGCCGCGTCGCCGACCGCGGTGACCCGCCCCGGATCGCGCAGGCCGAGATCGGTGCCGGCGACCCGCGCTGCGGAGGCTTGCAACTCGGCGAAGGCGACCGGGCCCGGCCGAGTCTTGCGCATGATCGAGTGATCGATCACTGCGACCATGTGCCGACCGCCCGGCAGCGGGAAATTCAGCAGCATGCCGGCGGCGGTGGACAGGCACGGCGTCTCGTACGGCAGCGGATTGTCGAGTACGACATCCCCGCTGATGCTCACGGTGGCGCTGTCGGTTCCGAGGAACGGGATCTCGGCGGCGCTGCGCACGGTGCTGCGCGCCCCATCGCAGCCGATCACGTAGCGCGCCGTAAGGTGCCGCAGCCCGGCCGGGGTGTCGGCGTCGACCTCGACCCGGTCGGCATGCTGCCGCAGCCTGATGACCCGCCAGTCCCGCCAGACGCTGCCGCCGACCGCGGTCAGCCTCCGTTCGATCAGCTCCTCGGTCCGGACCTGCGGATGCAGCAGGACGAACGGGAAATTGGTGGGCAGCCCGGTGTAGTCGAGCCGGGTCTGGCCCATGGCGAAGTGTGAGGAAGGCACACGTTGGCCGACCGCCATCAGGGTTGCGGACATATGCCGCGAGTCGAACAGTTCAAGCGTACGCGGATGCACTGTGAAGCCGCGCGACCAGGGTGGGCGCTCCGCACGAGCCTCCAAGACCAGGGTACTGACCCCGGCCGCGCACAACTCCATGGCCAGCCACGTGCCCACCGGCCCGGCCCCGACGATCACCACGTCCGCGTCATATTCGGTTTCAGCCATCTGTCCTCTGTCCTCCAATGCTGTGCGGACCGAAACAAGCAGCCTACTGCGATTTGCCTAGCCGGACTGGGTGTTTGACAGGATTCTTGGAACCCGCCCTGCTCCCGCTCTGCCCTGAAATGATGATTGTGGCGCCGCTGACTTGGGGTAGAGAGCACTCAACGAAGGTAGAGGGAGACCTGAGATGAAGCATGTCGAATTGGTACGTGTGGGTGACGTCGAATTCCTGGTCGAGGTTGCCGACACCCGCGGGGGAGTGCAACCGGTGGGCGCCCAGGCGGCGTTCTCGATGGACGGCGTCCGCGACACGATCGAGGCGGTCGCGTCGCAGGTGGCTGACGTGTGGAAGAAGGTCAAGCCCGACGAAGCCAGCGTGGAGTTCGGTCTGAAGATCGCGGTCAAGAGCGGGAAACTGACCGGCCTCCTGGTCGAAGGCTCCGGCGAGGCGTCCCTGAACATCACCCTCACCTGGCGAAATGCCCCGGCCGAGAGCGAGGAGGTGCCCGGCAAGGCCCTGGCTGCAGTGACCCAGATAGCGCCGTCGGCGGTCGCCGAGGTTGAGCCGGAAGAACAGGAGCAGGAGCAGGTCCAGGAGACGGCGTAGTGGCACGAGTCGATGACCGGGAACTGCGCCGCAGAGTGGTGCGGATCGACCGGGAACTCGAACCGTACCCACTTTGACTCTGACTCTCAGCCTCTGCCTCAGTGAATAGTCTCGTGCTTCTCCAGCATCGCGACGAACTTCTCGATCCGCTTTGCCCTGGTCTCCGGCCGCTTCGGCTCGTGGACGCGGTACAGGATCGCGTAGCGGTTCGCCGAGTTCAGCGTCGCGAAGAACTCGGCCGCCGCCGGGTTCGCGTCCAGCGCCAGCTGCAGATCCTCCGGGACCGTGGCGGTGCTCTGCCCGGCATACGCCGCCTCCCACCGCCCGTCCGCCTTCGCCGCCTCGACCTCCCGCAGCCCGGCTGGCTGCATCCGGCCCGCCGCGATAAGTACCTCGACCTTGCCGCAGTTGATCTTCGACCACCTGCTGCGGGCTTTGCGCGGCGTGAACCGCTGTAGCCAGTACTCGTCATCCAACGGCCGCTTCTGGCCGTCGATCCAGCCGTAACACAGAGCCACGTCCAGGGCCTCGGCGTAGTTGACGCTGGGCTTGGCGCAGCCTTTTTTGCCCAGCTTCAACCACAATCCGTCCGATGAGGCATGCTCGGCGGTCAGCCACGCCTCCCACAGCTGCGCGGAACCGAATGCCCGCATCGGCTGGCCCAGATACTCGGACTCCGGCTCCTGGCTCATCGCGGCTGCCTATCGCTCTCCCGTGTTCTAGCGGCCCAGCTCCTGGTAGAAGTTCTCCGTGTCCACCTTCTTGCGGTCCCACCAGGCGCTGTTCTCGGTGTACCACGCCACCGTGGCGGCGATGCCGTCGCGGAAGCTGGTGTAGCGCGGCGTCCAGCCGAGCTCGGTGGTCAGCTTGGTGGCGTCGATGGCGTAGCGCATGTCGTGGCCGGGGCGGTCGCTCACGTAGTCGACGTAGTCGGCCGGCTTGCCCATCGCGGCCAGGATCTCGCTGATCACGGTGCGGTTGGACAGTTCGCCGTTCGCGCCGATCAGGTACGTCTCGCCGAGCTTGCCGTCGCGCAGGATCGCGTGCACGGCGGAGTTGTGGTCGTCGACGTGGATCCAGTCCCGGACGTTCTCGCCCGAGCCGTACAGCTTCGGCCGCACGCCGTTGAGGATGTTGGTGATCTGGCGCGGGATGAACTTCTCGACGTGCTGGTACGGGCCGTAGTTGTTCGAGCAGTTGGAGATGGTCGCGGCGACGCCGAAGGTGCGCGCCCAGGCCCGGACCAGCATGTCGGCGCCCGCCTTGGTGGCCGAGTAGGGGCTGGACGGCTGGTAGGGCGTGCCCTCGTTGAAGCGCGCGGGGTCGTCGAGCTCCAGGTCGCCGAAGACCTCGTCGGTCGAGATGTGGTGCAGCCGCTTGCCGTGCTTGCGTACCGCTTCCAGGATGCGGTACGTGCCCATGAAGTTGCTCTGGATGAACGCCTCGGGGTTGGCGATCGAGACATCGTTGTGGCTCTCCGCCGCGAAGTGCACGACCACGTCGTTCTCGCTGACCAGCGTGTCGATGAGCTCGGCGTCGGCGATGTCGCCGTGGACGAACTTGATCCGGTCCGCCACCGGGGCCAGGCTCGTGCGGTCGCCCGCGTAGGTCAACGCGTCGATGACCGTCACGTCGATCTCGGGGTACTCGCGCACCGTCTGGTGGACGAAGTTGGACCCGATGAATCCCGCCCCGCCTGTGACAAGTACTCGCATGCGGACTCCTCCAAAATGTTCTCTCGCGGCTCGCCTGCAGACGCATGCTAGCGGACTCGGCCCGGCCGGGGCTCCCCATCGGGTCCGGCGGCGCCGGTCTGCCGGGCACGTCGCCCACCCTGCCGAACAGCCGCGAAGCCTGTTGGCCTAGACTTTTACCAACCGGGTACGGGAGATTTCGGATTCGCAGGGCGGTGTTGACACGATGTATGGAGAACCACGTGAGTCATTGATCGATCGCCAGATTCGCGAGGCGCAGGAGCGCGGCGAGTTCGACGATCTGCCGGGCAAGGGCAAGCCGTTGGCCGGCCTCGACAAGCCCTACGACGAGAACTGGTGGCTGAAGGATCTCCTGAAGCGGGAGGACCTCAGTTACCCCCTGCCGGCGTCCCTGGCCTTGCGCAAGGAGATCCAGGACCTGCCGCAGAAGGTCGCGGGCGTGTACGCCGAGAAGACGGTACGAGAGATGGTCGCGGATCTCAACGGCAGGATCAGCGAGTCCCGCCGCAAGCCGATCGACGGGCCGCCAGTGGTGCTTGAGCTGGTCGATGTGGACGAGGTCGTCCGAGTGTGGCGTGATCGCAGGAGCGGTAGTGCGCCCAGACGCGATAGCGGGCCGAAGGGCTCATGAACCGCTGACGGGACCGGTGTCGGCCTCGGCGCGCGAGCTGGCGTTGCGCTCCTGGGAACGGCCGATGACCGGGAGCACGAAGTCCTGGATGAGGCCCTTGGCGTCCCTCAGCAGCGGCCGGAACATGCGGTAGCGCGAGAGGTTGATGACCTTGGCGATGAGCGGCGTGCTCCGGCGGACGAATTCGCGGGTGCGCGCAGTGTCCTCTGTCTGGTCGAAAACCCAGTACAGCACGACGACCATCAGGTGCAGCCAGAGCAGGTCCGGCAGCAGTTCGGCCAGTTCTTCGTCCAGTTTCGGCCACAGGTCCGAGCCGCTGAGCACCTCCCGGAACAGGTCCACCTCAAGTGACCTGGCCGGGTGGGACTCGCTCGAGAACGGGCTCATCGGGCTGCTCGGATCGGCCGCGGTGCGGAAGAACTGGGCGGCGAAGGCGTGGTACGGCATCGAGCAGTCCACCCAGGTCTTGAGGGCGATGTCCAGGCGCTCGGCGAAGTCCCGCTTGCCGGCCATCGCCGCCCTGGCGATCTCGGTATGCTCGTGGATCGTCCGGTCGTAGAAGCCCTGAATCAGGAGCTCTTTCGACTCGAAGTAGTAGTAGGCGTTGCCGACCGACACCCTGGCCTCGGCGGCGATCGCGCGCATGGTGGTCTTGTCGTAGCCGCGTTCCCGGAACATCCGCATCGCGGTCTCCAGGATCAGCGCCCGCGTCTGCTCGCTCTTCGGCGTAGATTTCGCTGGTACAGGAACCGCCGCGGGTGACACTGCCTTCTCCACTCGCCCGAGTTTATCCGGTAATCTCGCAGGTCTCGTCACATTCCCCCGGCAGGGCCCCCGGCGCGGCCGCGGTGACGGCCCGGATCCGCGCCGCGGCCAGGACGGCGGCCCGCGCCAACGGCATCCCCAGCGGGGTCGCCATCCGGTAGGACAGCGCGCGGTATCCGGCGAGCGCCCACAGCACGGTGATCCATGCCTCGGCACCGGCGTAGACCTGCCCGCCGTCGCCGATGACGGTGATCTCCTTGAGAGTCACGGCGTGTTCGAGGGTCGGATAGCGTCGACGCGCCTCGGCAGAGCCCGCCGCGACGAAGTCGAGCGGGACGAGGGTGCGCTGCCGCTCCAACCACGCCGTGACCGCACGGCACAGGGGGCAGTTCGGGTCGTGCAACACAGTGAGCGAGCGGACCGGGGCCCCTGCTCCCCGATCCACTTCGCTGGTCTCCATGGCCATCGGCTAGACGGCCCAGGTCCCCGGTCCGCCCGGCTGCGCCGGCATCGCCGGGGCGATCGTCCGGCTGGGCCGGACCGGCGGCTTCGGGCTGGCGTCGTACAGTGCCCGGCGCCGCATCCGGTTGAGTATGTAGACGTTGCTCAGGTGCAGCCCGCCGAGGACGAGCAGCACGGTGCCGACCTTCACGGACAGTTCGGTGAAGACGCCCTGGGCGTCGGCGACCGTGTTCCCGGACTTGAGCCAGAGCGCCACGAACCCGAGGTTGACCAGATAGAAGCCGACCACCAGCAGGTGGTTGACCGCCTCGGCGAGCTTGTCGTCGCCGTGGAAGACGTCCGTGAGAAAGACCCGGCCGGCCTTGCTGAGCGTCATCGCCACCCAGATCGTGAGCGCGATGCTGATGACCAGATAGACCACGTAGGTCAGGACAGTGAGGTCCATTTTTACCTCTCCCCGCTGTGGATGGGAAACTTTTTTGAACACGTTCACTTCGTGCTCGCGCTGAGCGTAGCGCCATTTTTGAACTTGTTCAACTTCTATCTCGGCGACTGGGGAAGGCCCTGGTCAAGGGCCGAAATCTGGGGTCATCCGCCGGGCGGCCGCGCGTGGTAGGTTCTCGTCACCCAATCGGGTGATCGTGAATGGACCGCCAGGTCGGCCCAGGAACCAGGGGGATAACAAATGATCGGCGGCGGAGGGGTATGAGAATCGAGGAGTGGGTGCTTGTCGGCCTGTGTTGCGTCCTGGTACCGGTAGGCGTGTTGTACGTGGTCAAGCCGCAGAAGATTTCGCCGGATGTCAAATACGTCAGGCGCCTCGGCTGGATTCTGATCTTTATAGGCGGCGGGATGCTGTGCGACCTGTTGCCCAGGCGGCTCGGCGCAGGCCATGACGTGCAGGGGGCTTTCTTGGCGTTGGCCGTTCTGTCGGCGATCCCCACAATGATCCTGGCCGTCTACAACGTGCACGCGTACTCGCGCAGCAAGCGCAGCCAAGCTGACTAGTCGTCAGGGACTACCATGGTCGCATGATCACAGGTGGACATGTCATCATCTATAGCCGCGATGCGGAAGCCGACCGGGCATTCTTCCGTGACGTGCTGAGGTATCCGAATGTGGATGCGGGTGGCGGTTGGCTGATCTTCAAACTGCCGCCGGCCGAACTCGCCGTGCACCCCACGGACGGCCCGGAATCGCAAGAGCTCTACCTGATGTGCGACGACGTCGAGGAATCGATCGCCGAGTTGACCGCGAAGGGCGTGGAGTTCACACAGCCGATCACGGAGGCGCGCTGGGGCCGCCTGACCAGGCTTCGGCTGCCGGGCGGCGGGGAGATCGGCATGTACGAGCCCCGACACGAGCGGGCCACCGACCTGCCGGACGCCGTCGGGTAGACGGCCGCGGGCCCGACCCGTCGTCGGCAGGCGCGCGTCGTAGGCCCCGAAAATACCGCGTCCTGATGCCGGACGGGGCTGCCACGAGCATCGCTACGAGATTGTCGGAGGGGTCCGGTAGCGTCTTGGCATTCGGTTCGGCAGAGGGAGGGAACATGGGGTGGATAGCAACCCTCGACAGCAGCTATGAGGCTGCTGTCGAGGATGGCAAAGTCGTCTGCCGCAATGCTGCGGGGAAGCGGCTTCGGTCGATACCCAAGCAGCTCAAGGAGGACCCTGCGGTCCTGAGTCTGCGCCAGGTGGTCGACTGGCTGGACCGGCACGCGGCCGAGTGCCGCGAGACGGCGGAGCGCTGGATGGTGCGCTCCCTGCCTGTTCCCAGCGTCCTGATCGCCGAGGTCTGGGCGGATGAGGCCTGGCAGCGGGTGCTGCGCGACCTCGTCGTCGTTCCGGTGGGCGCGGACGGGACCTGGGATCGGGATGAGGCCGGTTTCCTGCGGGGGGCTGACGGGCGCGGGGTCGGGGTGGTCAACCTCGATGGGGACACGGTGCGCCTGACCGCGACCCGGATCGCGATTCCGCACCCGGTGCTGCTGGCAGACCTGGACGACCTACGCGAGTTCGGCCTCGAACTTGAGGTGCAGCAATCGCTGGACCAGCTCTATCGGGAGACGTGGACGGCGCCTGCCGCAGCGGAGTCCGGCCTGACCGGCAGTGCCCAGGCCGGCGACCTGCGGAACCAGACTGAGATCACGGAGTACAGCGGCGGCCACTACGACATGCTGCGGAATCTGACCCAGCGCGCCACCAAGCTCGGGTACCGGGTCCGTGGCGGATACTCCGTCTGCCGCGTGCTTGAGCAGGGGCAGGCGATCGAGGCCAGAGTCTGGCTCGGGTCCGACGACCCCTACTACTCCGCCGAGACAGGCAATCTGGAATTCGCCGACGCGGCCGGCAAGTCGCTGACGCTGGACCGGGTCGGCCCGGTCGCCTGGTCCGAGGGACACCGGATGGCCGCCGCGCTGTACGCGGGCCGCGTCGTGAACACCGAGGGGGAGCAGTGAGCGGGACCGTGACTGTGGCTGTGAATTCTGAACTGGTGAGCGGCGAACCGGTGAGCGCCGAACTGGAGAACGACCTCGCGCTCGACTCCGGGGCGATCCTGCCCGAGGGAACCGCTCTGATGGAGCGGCGCGACTCGGCTTCGACCCACTCCTATCAGCATCCTGCACTAACGGGCCGTACAGTCGTGCGGCTGACCGCAGACGCCCTGGGCGCCGCCGAGGATCTGACGATGGAGTTCCTCGGCTTCGCCGCGGCGGCCGAGCCGGTCCGGGTCGGCGTGCTTCGGCAGCAGGCCCTGGGCTTCCCGGCCTGGGCGCTGATCCACGACCCGGCGAACGGGCACCACGCGCTGAACCTGGTCAAGGACATCGAGAAGCTCAGCCGGCAGGCCGTGACCAAGCCCGGCTTCGCCCGGGACGGCTTCGATCAGCTCGCCGATCAGCTGGCGGGCGCCGTACCGCACTTCCTGCCGACCTTCTACGAGCAGGCTGCCCGCGCGTTCCTGGCCGCGGAGAACACCGCCATGGCCGCCTCCTGCTTCGGCAAGGCGCGCGCGGCCGAGCGGGCGCACGGGCTGGCCATCGACGAGGAGGCCCAGGGCGCCTCGTTCCTGGAGTTCGCCCTGGCCGGCGCGCTGACCGCGAAGGCGCTGACCGAATACGCCCGCGCCCTGGCCGCCCGGGTGTCCCCGGATGTCGCCTACACCCAGTTCCGCCGGATCTGCCTCGAACGCGTCGCCAGCGGGCTGCCTCCGTACACGGCGATGTCCGCGGATCTGCGCCGCCTGGCCAAGGCCGCCGGGCGCGACACGGTCGCCGAAGACGCCGCGTTCGCGAGCGAGTTGCTCGCGCTGCCCTCCACGGCCAAGGCGCCGGCCGGGTTCTGGAACGCGTACCGCGCGCCGCTCGTCCGTGCAGCCAAGGCCGACGCGCAGGTCCGCGGACTGTTGCTCAGCCTCCTGCCCACCATGCCCGGCGAGGGGCGAGACGCCGCCGACAGCATGTGGCTCGACCTCCTCCACGAGACCGGGGCCGTCTCCGGGCTCACCGACCCGCTCGCGGACCTGCCCGCCGAGGCGCTCCCGGCGGACGGCGCCTCGGGGTGGCTCAACCGCTTCGCCAAGCACAACAACCGGGGCCAGAGCTGGCGGTACCGCAGTAACGAGCGGGACAACAGCAAGCTGCTCGACCTGGTCGAACGGATGGCGCCGCGGCTGCTCGCCGAGCAGGCCCCGCTGGTGTTGTGCGACGAGCACGTGTGCGATATCGACCTGCTCGACCTGTGCCTCACCCTCGGCAAGGAGGTGTCGGACCCGGTTGAGAACTTCTCCATCCGGCTCGACGCCTGGCTGGCCGGTACAGCGGAACGGCGGGACCTGACCGCTCTGGCCGCCGACTCGCGGATCCGTCCGCACCTCTACAACGCCGTCGACAAGCTGGCCCGGGAGGCGTCGGGGGAGCACAACGAGAGCAGCAACCTGGCCGTGGCCGCCGAACGGGTCACCGCGGTGTCCGGGCTGCGGTCGGTGCTCGGCGACTGGCTCGCCGACCAGGCCGAGACCCTCGCCGGCGGCGGCCTGGTCGATCTCGACGAGGGACTGCAGCTGATGAACTGCGTGGCCGATCCCCGGATCCTCGCGGTGAACCCGGAAGCCGCCCGCAGGATGACCGAGCTGGACATCGCCCCCTTCCTCGGGGACGCGCTGCGTGCGGGCATCTTCGACGAGTACGGCTGGCCCGCGCTGGAGGAGGCCTGCGCCCGGCTGGCCGGCGCGGACCCGGGCAGCGACCCGGAACGGCCGAAGAAGGCGGCGAGGCGGAACCAGCGGTCGCCGTTCACCGGCTACGACCGCGGCGGCCCGCCCTGGACGCTCACCGAGCAGTGGCCGTATCTCCTGCTCCAGCAGGAGGCCAGGGTCGAAGTGCTAGACGCGGAGGGCACCCGGCTGGAGCACACCGTGTCGTTCCCGGCGAACCAGAACGTCGGCAACATCTACGGAGTGATCTTCCGCTACGCCGACGACCAGCTTCTGGTGGTGTGGCACGGTTACCCCGACTCCGGCGGCTACTGGACCGGTGATCCGACCCGGATCCTCGAAAGCGAGAGGCACCACGACGCCAACTCCCTGGAACTACCCTGGGGCGGGCGCACTTTCGGCGGCAGGCCGCTGACCGCGGGGTCGACGAACTGGTCCACCGAGGGCAAGGTGATCTCCGACGGCACCGACTACTGGGTCCTGGTGCGGGAGAACAAGACCATGCAGTGGACCGAATTCGACCCGCGCACCGGCACGCGGGGCCGGGTGAGCATGCCCGCGTTCTTCTCCAAGCCGATCGCCGCGCAAGGCACGTGGAAGTTGCGCTATGTGCTCTCCTCGCTTCGGCCCGCCACCGCTGGGATGCGGACGAGCCCTCTGGGAGAGTCCGGCGGTCTGGTGGGATTCCGGACCTTCGAGGCCCCCGACGGCACCCAGATCTGCGAGAGCATCGACGGCGGCAGCGCCAGGATCTCCGCCCTCTACGACGTCCCCGCCGTGGACGGCAGCCCCCGCGTCATCCGCTTCGGCAACCCCCGGCACAACAAGGACGCGGTCGGCGCGATGGACTTCCCCGGCGCGCGGCAGCGGCAGGCGGTCCTGCGCTCCGACGATCTGCAACTGGTGGCCGACGGCTGTAAGCGCACGGCGTTGCTCCTCCCGGGGCGCCAGTCCCCTGATTATGCGCGCGGAACCTGGTGCGTGCCGCCGCTCTTGTTCTGGCACTACCTCACCGTCCGCGACGCGGAAGGCTCGGCGGCGCTGCGCGACCTGACCGACGAGAGCGCCCGCTACCTGCTGGACCAGAGCGCGGGGCTCAAGCACGGACCGGTGTCCGAGCTCGTCGGCGAGCTGCTCCCCAAGGTCTCGAACACGCGCCTGCGCTCCGGCATCGCCGGATACGTGCGCGTCGCCGGGAAGTGCGTGAAGCAGCTCGCGGAGCTGCGCGGACGCTTCGAGCGGATCGGCGAGATCGCCGTCGAGGCGGCGCCCGCGCACGAAGGCACGCTCCTCTGGGACGAAACCTTCCGGGCGGCGTGTGACGGGGTCTGCCCCGCCTCGCACTTCCAGTACCAAGACGTCCCCACGCCTCAGGAGGCGGTCCGGATCCTGGCCGAACTGCTCGTCCCGGCGCAGCCGCCGACCGAGCAGATGCTCGCCCGGCTGAAGTCGGGCGTCTACCCGATGAGCAGCGTCTGGCTGGCGACCGTCCAGACCGGATTCGCTCTCCCCGCCCTGGCGTTCCGTGCCGCGGCCCCGGCCACCGGCGACGCGGAGCGCGCGGCACTGCTCGATTTCCTGCCGCTGT
>Ga0302314_10002845_pt1 | contig 32096 bp, 29 predicted proteins | sample III_Palsa_N2_3_FD_200533 | JGI IMG/M metagenome (GOLD analysis project Ga0302314, IMG submission 200533) | Peat permafrost microbial communities from Stordalen Mire near Abisko, Sweden - III_Palsa_N2_3 | ecosystem: Environmental > Terrestrial > Soil > Palsa > Peat permafrost | place: Sweden... | reverse complement strand
CACTGTCCGTGTTGCCGGAAACCGAGGGCGTGCTGATGGCGGAGGGCGTCTATGGCGATGTCGTCGGCCAGCAGATGGAGGAATACCGTGGCATTCTCGAGCGCGGTGTCGCGGTGTTGAAGCGTCTGGGGGTCGACTCGGTGGCCAAGCTGGTGGTCGGCGAGCCGGCGCCCTGCATCGGGGCCTATGCGAAGGAGGTGAAGGCCGATCTGGTGGTGCTCGGCCATCGCCGACAGAGCCTGCTGCAACGATGGTGGTCTGGCGGGACGGGCGCCTACATAAGCGATCACGTCTCCTGCAGCGTTCTCATCGCCCGCAACGCCATCAGCGACGAGGCGTTCGCGGCCGAGCTTGCCAAAAGCGGCGCGGCGTGAGTCCCGACGAACAGAAACGCGCGGCCGGCGAGGCGGCGGCGGCGCTGATCGAGGACGGGATGACCGTCGGCCTCGGCACCGGTTCGACCGCCGCCTGGTTCGTCAAGGCCCTGGCCACGCGCGGCTTGTCGGTACGTGGAGTCCCGACATCTGAGGCGACTGCCGCCCTGGCGCGGGCGTCGGGGATCGCGCTGGCAGACCTGGACGCGGCGGATCCTATCGACATTACCGTGGACGGCGCCGACGAAATCGGGCCCCGGCTGGCGCTGATCAAGGGCGGGGGCGCGGCCCTGCTACGCGAGAAGCTGGTGTGGAGTGCGTCGAAGCGCTGCGTGGTCATAGCCGATGCGAGCAAGGCGCAGGGCGGCTTTGGGAAATTCCCGTTGCCGATCGAGGTGACGAGCTTCGGTCACACGACCACCGCCAAGAGGATTTCGGCGGCCGCAGCGGCGTGCGGTGTGGCGAAACCGCCGGTGCTTCGCGTCAGCGGCGGCGTCCCGGTGCGGACCGACGGCGGCAACCTTATCTACGACCTGTCCTGCGAAGTCATCGACGATCCCATGGCGTTGGCAGTGGTGTTGAAAGGGCTGACGGGCGTCGTCGAACACGGACTGTTCCTCGGGCTCGCCGAGCGGGCGCTGATTGGGACCGATTCGGGCGTGACGACGCTGTATCCTTGATAAGAAGGAGGCCCGCGTGGCCGACTACGACTACGATCTGTTTGTCATCGGAGCCGGTTCGGGGGGCGTGCGGGCCGGGCGGCTGGCGGCGTTCAGCGGCGCGCGCGTCGCCGTAGCCGAGGAATACCGGGTCGGCGGAACCTGCGTCATCCGCGGCTGCGTGCCCAAGAAGTTCATGGTCTATGCCAGCGAGGTCTCCAGCCAATTCAAAACGGCGGAGGGATTTGGCTGGACGATCGGCGAGAGGACCTTCGACTGGACGCGATTCCTCGAAGCCAAGGACATCGAGATCGCCCGGCTCTCGGGGATCTACGTGACCAACCTGCGCAACGCCGGCGCGGACATCGTCCATTCGCGCGCCGAGTTGAAGGACGCACACACCGTCTCCACCTCCGCCGAAGGCAAGACCTATACCGCCGACAAGATCCTCATCGCCTCCGGCGGCCGTCCCACCTTGCCGGAGGTGCCAGGCATCGAGCTGGCGATCACCTCGAACGAGGCTTTCCAGCTGCCAGAGCTGCCCAAGCGCATCCTGATTGTCGGCGGCGGCTACATCGCGGTCGAGTTCGCGGGTATTTTCAATGGTTTGGGTGTGGAAACGACACTTCTGTATCGTGGTGCGAACATACTGCGCGGCTTCGACGACGACGTCCGGGCCCACTTGGCCGGAGAAATCGAAAAGCGCGGCGTCAAGGTGATCCTCGGCTGTCATCATGTGTCGCTAGAGAGGACCGACGCAGGGATCAGCAGCCAGTTGACCAGCGGACACCCGGTGGAGACCGACGTGGTGATGTTCGCCACCGGACGCGAGCCCTATACGGCGGGCCTTGGCCTGGAGGGCGCCGGCGTCGCCTTGAACGAGCGCGGCGCCGTGATCGTCGACGAATTTTCCCGCACCAATGTCGAGAACATCTGGGCAGTGGGCGATGTCACCGACCGCATCAACCTGACCCCGGTGGCCATCCGCGAGGGCGCGGCGTTCGCGGAGACCGAGTTTCGCGGCAATCCGATGAGTTTCGACCACCAGGACGTAGCCAGCGCGGTGTTTTCGCAGCCTCCCGTCGGAACCGTGGGACTGTCCGAAGCCGACGCGCGGCACGGTGGCGGGAGGATTACCATCTACCGCTCGGTGTTCCGACCGATGAAGACGACTTTCTACGGCGGCGAGGAGCGTATGCTGATGAAACTGGTGGTGGACGCCGCCAGCGACCGCGTGCTCGGCTGCCACATCGTCGGGCCTGACGCGCCCGAGATGATCCAGATGGCCGCGATCGCCATCAAGCTGGGCGTTACCAAACACCAATGGGACCAGACTTGCGCGGTTCATCCCACGGCCGCCGAGGAACTGGTGACCATGCGCGAGCCCTATGTTCCCGTGGGACTGACGGCCGGTTAGCGCCAACTGCCCGCAGCTGCCTTGCGTGCGCCCATGGGCCCAACCATCGTCTGAAGTAAAAGAACGGTCGTCTTTGCCTTGGGGCCTCATTCACGTTAAGAACGCCGCCCTCTGACAAGGCTTCCGACAATGACCGAGCGGTGGACGCCGGCCTCCTGGAGACAGCGGCCGGCCAAGCATATTCCGAACGACTATCCCGACGCGGAGGCCCTCGCCCGCGTGGAGGGCGAACTGCGCCGCATGCCGCCGCTGGTGTTTGCCGGGGAGGCGCGTCGGCTCAAAAGCCTGCTCGGCGACGTGGCGGCGGGAAAGGCCTTCCTGCTGCAGGGCGGCGACTGCGCCGAGAGTTTCAAGGAATTTTCCGCGGACAATATCCGCGACACCTTCCGCCTGATCCTGCAGATGGCGGTCGTGCTGACCTTCGCCGGCGGCAAGCCGGTCGTGAAGGTTGCGCGCATGGCCGGGCAGTTCGCCAAGCCGCGTTCAGAACCGATCGAAACGATCGATGGCGTCACCCTTCCGTCCTATCGCGGCGACATCGTCAACGGCATGGAGTTCGAGCCGGTCGCCCGCGCACCGGACCCTGAGCGCCTGATCAAAGCCTATGGCCAGTCGGCGGCGACGCTGAACCTGTTGCGCGCGTTCGCCGGTGGCGGCTACGCCGATCTGCACAACATCCATCGGTGGACGCTCGGCTTCGTCGAGGGCAGCCCCCAGGGCGCGCGCTACAGCGAGCTTAGCGACAAGATCAGCGAAGCGCTGACATTCATGGGCGCCATCGGCGTGACCCCAGAGAGCCATCCGGACCTGCATCGGGTCGAGGTTTTCACTAGCCACGAGGCGTTGCTGCTCGGCTTCGAGGAAGCGCTGACCCGCGTCGATTCGACCACCGGCGACTGGTACGACGTTTCCGCCCACCTGCTGTGGATCGGCGAGCGCACCCGACAGCTTGACGGCGCGCACGTCGAATTCATGCGCGGCGTCAGGAATCCGATCGGTCTCAAGGTCGGTCCGACGCTGGAGCCCGACGAGTTGCTGCGGCTGATCGACGCCCTCAATCCCCAAGGCGAACCGGGACGCCTGACACTTTACGGTCGCTTCGGCGCCGACAAGGTCTCCGCCCGGCTGCCGCGCCTGATGCAGGCCACGCGGCGGGAAGGCCGCGCCGTCGTCTGGGCCACCGACCCGATGCACGGCAATACGCTGAAGGCGAATAACGGTTATAAGACAAGGCCATTCGACCGTATCCTCTCGGAGGTTCGCAGCTTCGTCGAAGTCGCCGAGGCCGAGGGCGTTCACCCCGGTGGTGTCCACCTGGAGATGACCGGCCAGAACGTCACCGAGTGCCTGGGCGGCGCCCGGGCCTTGAGCGAGGGCGATCTGGGCGATCGCTACCACACCCACTGTGATCCACGCCTCAATGGTGAGCAGGCGCTCGAGCTGGCCTTTCTGGTGGCCGAAAAGCTGAAGGCGGAGCGGCAGTCGCTGGATCGCCAAGCGGCGGAATAGCCGCCGGATTGTCATGGCGGTTAACCCAGGGCAGGTTACGCGCTTCAAGCCACAGGGTGTCTCATGAGCGGCGATGCTTCCGGCGCGCCATCCGGCGATGCGCGCGCGGCGGATTTCTTCCGGGCCGACCTTGCCGAGCTGCTGCGTCTAGCGGGCCCGGTCGTAGTCTCGCGGGTGGGGGTCATGACCATGGGGCTGACCGACGCCGTCGTAGTCGGGCGCTATTCGGCGATCCAGCTGGGCTATCAAGCGCTAGGCTGGTCGCTGGTGAGCGTCGTTCTGGTGACCTCCATGGGCCTGCTGGGCGGGATCCAGGTGATGGCCTCGCGAGCCATCGGTGAGCAAAGGCCGAGGTACGCCGGCGCCGCCCTCGACGCGGACTGGTCTACGCGTTTTGGATCGGCATCGTCTCCATGAGCATGCTGCTGATCTGTGGTCCGGCGGTCCTACGGTTCAGCGGCATATCCCAAGCCCTGTCCAATGGCGCACGCGGGCCGATGATCATTCTGGCGTCGTCGCTCCCGATCTACTGCCTATCGGTCGCCGCCGGCTCGTGGATGGAGGGGCTGGGACGGCCGCGTCCAGTGATGGTGTGCATGGGCGTGGCCAATCTCGTGAACCTGGTCGTGAACCTCGTCCTGGTGCCCGGCGCGTTCGGCGCTCCGGCGCTAGGCGCGCAGGGCGCCGCGTGCGCGACCTTCGCTTCGCGCGTGGTCCTGACATTGGCGATTCTCGCCTATGTAGCGCGCATGCGCGACGCCCGCGCGCTCGGCGTCTTCGACAAGCCGGATCTGGATCCGGCGCGGGAGACTGAGCAGCGCCGGATCGGCTATGGAAACGGCGCATCCAGTTTCTTCGAGATGGGCGCGTTCACGGCGATGACCTTCATCGCCGGCGTCTTGGGCGCTCTGACAGTGGCCGCCTACACCGTGGTGCTCAATGTAGTGTCGTTCGTGTTCATGGTCCCGCTAGGCTTGGCGACGGCCACGGCGGTGATGGTCGGCCGCGCCTATGGCGCGCGCCAGCCCGCCGCGCTCAACCGGGCGGCGTTCGTCGGCCTTTCCGTCACCGCCCTGTTCGGTCTCCTGGCGGTGGCGGTCGTCTGGCCCGACGCACGGCTGATCGCCCTCGGCTACACCACCAATCGGGCCACGGTCGCCATGGCGGCAGCCGGTATGGCGCTCGCCTGCCTGTTCCTGATCCCGGATGCGCTGCAAGTCGTCGCCGCGCAGTGCCTGCGGGCCAGGGGTGATATCGTGGTTCCGACCTTCACCCATCTGGCGAGCTATATGCTGGTGATGGTCCCTCTTGCCTGGTTCCTGGCGATCCGCCTGAATTGGGGGATCTCCGGCATCGTCACCGCGATCACCGCCGCCAGCTTCCTGTCCGCCGGCCTGCTCATCGGCCGCTTCCGGATGCTGGCGCGCCGGGACTAGACGCCCAGCACCCAGCCTTCTTCGGACTGTACAGTGGCGGCGACGTCTTCGGCAATGGTCTTGCCGGGCGCGAACAGGCCGGCGAGCTTGCCGGTTTCATCCTGCTTGGCGAATTGCTCGGCGAGGCCCCGCACCAGCGCCGCGTCCTTGGTCTCGCCGGCCGCCGGCTGAGCAGCGACTGCGGCGAGCGAGACCTCGGCCGCCAGGACATCGACGCCGGCCAGATCGTTCTCGTTGAGCGTCTTCCAGCCGGTTTCGAACGGCCAGACCTTCAGGGCCTCGCCGAACCCCAGCTTCAGGCGGCGGACCATCGGGATGCCGAGTATGGCCTGGGGCCCGACCGCGCCGTTGTAATAGAGCTTCCACACCGGTTGCGCGCCCTTGATCGCCATTTCGACATGGCGGAACTCGGGGACGTCGCCAGGGCCATGCTCGCGGCCGCGCTTGGGCTGCAGCGTGGTCAGGGTGTCGCGCGGCGGGCAACCCCAGAACGGAAACGGCCCGTCGGTCAATCGGCGGTTTATCTCGGAACCGACGCCGAAGCGGTTGTTGGTGTTGTCCGCCTTGTCCTTGACCATTTTCGCCAACTGGTCCCACACCGCGCGCCACGGGGCGTCGCCTGGCAGCTTGAGCCCGGCGGCCAGACCGTGCGGCAGGCCGAGCGGAAAGTCGAAGCCGAGCAGCACGCGCTCGCGGCGCTTGGCGCGGTCTTCCAGCAGACTCGTGAGCAGGACCTCGGCTTCTGCCCGCGTCGCTGGATTGTGGGCCTCGAAGGTGAGCCGGAAACGAACGTCGCGCTTCATGACCCCGATCTGGATGGAGTCGGCGCCGGTGGTCGCCTTGCCGGCGGCGTTCCAGTGGACGATCAGATAAGCGTTGAACAGACGGGCCACGTGGGCTCCTCTACAGACATCGGACGCGCGCTCTTTAGACCGCGACGTACGCCAAGGCCACGGGAGGCGCCGACAACATGACGATTGTCTCACCAGGGCCGTCTTTCAGCCCCAAGGACGGGGGGCGCATTAGCGAGGTGGCGCATGCTCTCGAGGCGATGCGCCGGGACAGGCCGCCGTTCATCATCGGGATCACCGGCAGCGTCGCCGCCGGCAAGAGCGCATTCGCCGCCGCCCTGGCCTCCGCGTTCTCCACGCACGCCGGCCGATCCAGCGTCGAGATTGCAAGCACCGACGGTTTCCTGCTCGCCAACCAGATACTCGACGGGCGCGGCCTCACCCTGCGCAAGGGCTATCCGGAGTCGTTCGACGTCGTGGCCTTTGGCGAGGCGTTGCGGCTGGCGCGCGTCGGCCCCGTGACCTTTCCCGGCTACTCGCACGCCACCTACGATGTCGACCCCAGGCTCGACCACCGCATCGATAGCCCGGCCGTCCTGATCGTCGAGGGACTTGGCCTTGGACCACACCGGGATGCGATCGACGCCCTGATCTACCTGGATGCCGACGAGGCCGACCTGGAGGCGTGGTTCATCGCCCGGTTCCTGCGGTTGTGGGAGGACGCCGAGCACGATGCGGCCTCGTTCTACGCCCGCTTCCGCGGCCTGGACCGCGCCGGCGCCGGGCAGTTGGCCAAGTCCGTGTGGACCTCGATCAATCTGCCGAACCTGCGCGAACACATATCTCCGCAGCGCGACCTCGCCGATCTCGTCGTCCGCAAAGGGCCCGATCACGAAATCGTAGGGGTCCTGGAAAGGCATGGTCAAGCCGCGCGGCTCTGATACCATCCGTGCAAAGACTTGGGAGAACGCTCGATGACCACACATGCGAATGGTCAGGTGCGGACACTTGCGCTGGTCGGCCCCACCGGGGCCGGCAAGACGAGCCTCATGGAGGCGATCCTGCTCGCCGCGGGCGCCATCGATCGGCGCTCTGGCGGCGGGGCCGAAAAGATCGGCGACACCAGTCCCGAGGCGCGCGCCAGGGGCCATTCGGTCGAGCTCAATCTGGCGAACTTCTCATTCCTTGGTGACCGTTATGTGATCATCGATTGTCCGGGCGCGGTGGAGCTGGCCGCCGAGTCCGACGCCGCGCTGCCGGCGGTTGATCTGGCGCTGATCGTCGCCGAGCCGGACATCGCCAAGGCCGTTCTTCTGCAGCCGGTGTTCCGGGAACTGGAGCGGCTGGACGTGCCGCGCGCACTGTTCGTCAACAAGATGGACCAGGCGCGCGGTTCGCTGGACGCTCTGCTGGCGGCGTTGGCGCCGGTGAGCGCGACGCCGCTGGTCGCCCGGCAGCTGCCGATTCTGAGTGATGAACAGGTGACCGGCTTTGTCGACCTGGCCCTCGAACGGGCCTTTGTCTACCGCTCCGGGCAGGCCTCGGAAGTGGTCGACCTGAGCCCGGAGCTCGCCAACCTGGAGGTCGACGCCCGCTTCCACATGCTTGAACAGTTGGCCGATTTCGACGATGACCTGATGGAGCAGCTGCTATCGGACGCCCAGCCGAGCCGCGACCTGGTGTTCGCCGATCTGGTGCGCGAGATGAACGAAAGCCTGATCACGCCGGTGTTTTTTGGTTCGGCGCTCAACGGCTTCGGATTGCGGCGTCTGCTCAAGGCGCTGCGTCATGAAACCCCGCAACCGGATCGCGCCGCCGCCCGTCTCGGCTTGGGCTCGCCTCCCGTGGCGGGCGCCTATGTCGTCAAGACCGCCCACGCGGGGCAGGCGGGTAAGCTCGCCTACGCCCGGGTGTTCGGCGCGCCGCTGGCGGACGGCGCCGACCTGACAATGCCTGGGGGTGGCCACGCCCGGGCCGGCGGCCTGTTCTGCGTCCAGGGGGCGGCTCTGAAGAAGGTGTCGAATGCGGCGATCGGCGATCTTGTCGCGATCGGCAAGGTGGATCAGGCGGCGGCTGGCGATCTCCTGGGTGTCGGAGCCGCGACGGGGGCCGTCGCCCGACGGACGCGGCCCGCGCTGTTCTCACTGGCGATCGCCGCCGCCAATCGCAAGGACGACGTGCGGCTGTCGGGTGCGTTGACCAAGCTGATCGAGGAGGACGCGGGCCTGCACGTGACGCACGATCCCGAGAGCCGCCAGGTGCTGGTCTCGGGGCAGGGGGAAGGGCACCTGCGCCTGGCCCTCGAACGCCTCAAGCGCCGGTTCGCGGTGGACATCACCACCACGCCGCCGACCGTTCCCTACCGTGAGACCATTCGGGCGGCGGCGAACCAGCGAGGACGGCACAAGAAGCAGAGCGGCGGTCACGGGCAATTCGCCGACGTGACCATCGACGTCAAGCCACGGCCGCTCGGCGCCGGTTTTTCATTCGGCAGCAAGGTCACCGGCGGCGCGGTGCCGCGGCAATGGATCCCGGCCGTCGAGCAGGGGGTCGGCGATGGGATGATGCGGGGGCCGCTGGGATTTCCGGTCGTCGACATCGAGGTGACCCTCCTCGACGGCGCGACGCATCCGGTCGACTCCTCGGAAATGGCGTTCCGCACCGCCGGCCGCATCGCCATCGAAGAAGGGTTGAGGCGCTGTTCGCCCTATCTGCTCGAACCGATCGACAAATTGAGGGTGTTCACGCCCGAGAGCGCCATGTCCAACGTGACCTCGGCGCTGTCGGCCAGGCGCGGCCAGATCCTCGGATTCGGGCCGCGCGAGGGGTGGTCGGGCTGGCAGACGATCGAGGCCTTTCTCCCCCACGGTGAGCGGCAGACCTTCATCTCCGAGCTGCGAGGCCTGACCCAGGGTCTTGGGGAGTTCGAGGCGCAATTCGACCATATGGCCGAACTCACCGGCCGCCAGGCCGAGGACGTGGTGGCCGCTCGTGCGGCGGAGTAGGATGCCCGCGGTACGAGAGGGCTCAGCCTGGCGAGATCATCTTTTCCGGTCGTACGAGCGCGTCGAACTCGGCCTCGGTGACGTAGCCGCCTCCGACTGCCTCCTCGCGTAGCGTCGTGCCGTTCTTGTGCGCGGTCTTGGCGATCTTGGCGGCGTTGTCATAGCCGATCTTGGGGGCGAGGGCGGTGACCAGCATCAGGGAGCGCTCCAGCGACGCCTTGATGTTGTCCTCGCGCGCAACGATGCCCACAACGCAGTGCTCGGTGAAGCTTTCGGCCGCGTCGGCCAGCAGGCGGGTGGACTGCAGCATGTTGTAAGCCATCACCGGGTTGAAGACGTTGAGCTCGAAATGGCCCGACGCGCCGGCGAAGGTCATCGTCGCCTGGTTGCCGAACACCTGGGCGCAGACCATGGTCATCGCTTCGCACTGGGTCGGGTTGACCTTGCCGGGCATGATCGACGAGCCCGGCTCGTTTTCCGGCAGGGACAGTTCTCCGAGACCCGATCGCGGACCGCTGCCCAGGAAGCGGATGTCGTTGGCGATCTTGAAGAGGCTGGCGGCGAGCGTGTTCATCGCGCCGTGGGTGAACACCATGGCGTCGTGCGCGGCCAAGGCCTCGAACTTGTTGGGCGCCGAGCTGAACGGTAGTCCGGTGATCTGGCCGATCTTCTCGGCGACCATCTCGGCGAAGCCGACCGGGGCGTTGAGGCCGGTGCCGACGGCGGTGCCGCCCTGTGCGAGCTGCATCAGCATCGGCAGGGTCATCTGGATCCGCGCGATACCGTTCTCGATCTGCTGCGCGTAGCCGGAGAATTCCTGACCGAGCGTCAGAGGCGTCGCGTCCTGGGTATGGGTGCGGCCGATCTTGACGATGTCGGCCCACGACTGGGCCTTGTCGTCGAGGGCCTCATGCAGGGTCCTTAGAGCCGGGAGCAGGCGGTGGCTGATTTCCTCGGCGGCGGCGACGTGCATCGCCGTCGGATAGGTATCGTTGGACGACTGGCTGAGGTTAACGTGGTCGTTGGGATGCACCGGCTTCTTCGAACCCATCTCGCCGCCGAGCATTTCGATGGCGCGGTTGGAGATCACCTCGTTGGCGTTCATATTCGACTGCGTGCCCGAGCCGGTCTGCCAGACGACGAGCGGGAAGTGGGCGTCGAGCTTGCCCTCGATGACTTCCTGGGCGGCGGCGACGATCGCCGCGCCGATCTTCGAATCGAGTTTGCCCAGCGCCATGTTGGTCTCGGCGGCGGCGCGCTTGACCACGCCCAGAGCCCTGATCACCGGCGCGGGCTGCTTTTCCCAACCGATCTTGAAGTTCTGCAGGCTCCGCTGCGATTGTGCGCCCCAGTAACGATCGGCGGGCACGTCGATGGGGCCGAAGGTGTCGGTTTCGGTGCGAGTGGCGGTCATGGCGGACTTTCTGCTATTTGTAGGTCTTGAACGGCGTGGGAAACGCCGTGCCGGTCGCCTTGGCCAGCAAGCGTCCCTCGGCGTCGTACAGCTCGCCCTCGGTGAAGGCGATGGTCTTGCCCCACCGCAACACCATGCCGACACCCTTCAAGGGACCGGGAAAAGCTGGGCGGAGGAAGCTGGTCTTCATCTCCAGGGTCGGGGCGACGCTGGTCATGCCGGACGCCACCATGCACGCCACCGACATGCACTCGTCCAGCATCGCGCAAAGAAAACCGCCCTGGATCTGGCGCATTGGGTTGGCCATCGTCTCGGCGTTCGCCTCGAAGGCGACCTCGACCCTTCGCTCCGCCTGGTTCACCGAGAGCATCCGGAACCCCAGGGCCTCAGAACCGGTCGGCCGGCGCGTCGTGTTCTGGAAGCGCGCCAGCAGTTCGTCGTCGGTGAACGCACGCGGGGCGTCCGTCGTGGCGTCCGTCAACGTCCTACCTTTTGCGGAACTGATCGAAGGAGACCACGTTCGGGCCCTCGCTCGCCGGCGTCTCGGGCGCCGTCCGCGCGGCCACCGGCGGAGGCGTTCTCTTGGTAAGGGCCGGATTGAGCTGCAGGGCGAACTGCACGCTCGGGTCCATGAACCGCGTGATCGCCGTATAGGGGATCGACAGGCCCTTTGGCAGGCCACCAAACTGCAGAGTGACGGAAAAGCCCGTCTCGCCCGGCGTCAGGTCCCAGAACTGATTCTGCAGGACGATGGTCATTTCGTCGGGGTAACGCGCCCGCAGATCGGCGGGCAGCGTGACGCCCGGCGCGCCGGTCAGGAAGCTGATGTAGAAATGGTGTTCGCCCGGCAAGCCTTCCGGCGAGGCGGCTCGCAGCAGCGCCATGCGCGCCAGTTCGCGCATGGCGTCCTGGTGCATGGCGTCATAGCCCATGAGGTCTCGGGGTGCGTCTTCCTTGGCCATGGCCCAAGCCTAGCGCGCGTTGCTCCCGACGCAAGGGGCTCCCGCCCGATGCTCGGTGAATTTCGCGACGAGCCCGGGGACCGCTGGATGCTCTTGCAGGGCTACTTGGGGCTTCCTGCGTCAGGCGCGCCCAAGTTCTAGCATAACGATCGGGGGCGCTCATCGTACACGGTGGCGAGTTGGGGGGCTTCTGTTGCCAGGCGCCCCCCGAGCCCCGCCTGGCGCTGCTAAGACGCCAGGGCTTTAGGTCGAGTTTGACCGAACCGCTTACGCGGCCAGGGCATACTCTTGAGCGAAGTTATCGTTCGCAGTTAGTTTAAAGCCCGAAACGGTGAGCCACGCCGAGAGAAAGCAACACCTTTAGACGTCTGTCGATGCTGATCGGCCCCGCAGAGCCCCGCCGATAACGCGAGGGGGTGAGAATGGTGGAGCCGCCGGGAATCGCACCCGGGTCCAGTCCGCTTATTGCGTGCGCGTTTATCTCCATAGTTCGAGAAACCCGAACGGAAGCAATATAGGCCCGATCAGGCCTCAGGAGAAGCTCCGCGCTTCGCGAAGCGTGAGTGGCGCCGCCGTTTTCGTCGATCGCCGCGTCCGGAGCGCGAGTGGACAGCCGGTTTTTGAGGCCGCCACGTATGGATCGGGCCGGCCCGCAAGGAGGGGCCTGACCAATGAAAAGCCTACTACACGCCGGCCGCTTCCTGGCCGAGGACATGGCGTCCACCTTCTTCTTCCTGCTGCTGTTCATGCTGACCAAGAACCTGGCGTTGTCCGTGGCTCTGGGGATGGCGCTGGGCATAGGCCAGGTGGCCTGGCAGTTTCGGACCGGGAAACGGGTCGACACCATGCAATGGATGAGCCTGTTCCTGGTCATCGGGTTCGGATCGGCGAGCCTGCTCACCCACGACCCGCGCTTCATGATGGTCAAACCCACGCTGATCTATCTGGTGGTCGGCGCGGTCATGCTGAAGCCGGGCTGGATGGCGCGCTACCTGCCTCCCGCCGCGGTCGAGATCGTCCCCGACGTGGCCTCGGTGTTCGGCTACGTCTGGTCCGCCATGATGTTCTTCTCCGCGGGCCTCAACCTCGTCCTGGCGTTTACCCAGCCGGCGGCCTCATGGGCGGCGTTCATGTCGGCCTGGGGCCTCGGCAGCAAGCTCGGCCTGTTCCTGACCCAGTACGCGACGATGCGAACGATCGCGATCCGGCGCCACCGCGTCGAATTCGCGGTCGCGTGAGGGGCGGCCATGGTCGGCGGAGGGCGGCGCTACGGCGTGTGGACGCCCCGCTCGATCGACAGCACGCCGGTGCGCGAGACCTCCACCAATCCCAGGCTGCGCATAAGGTCGATGAACTTGTCGATCTTGTCCGAAGACCCGGTGATCTCGAAGATGAAGCTCTCGATGGTGGTGTCGATGACCTTGGCGCGGAAGATGTCGGCGAGCCGCAGGGCTTCCACCCGTTCGGCGCCAACCCCCCGCACCTTGACCAGGGCCAGTTCCCGCTCGACGCCGTTGGGGTCCCTGGTCACGTCCTGGACATGCCGGGTGGACACCAGTTTTTCCAGTTGAGCCTCGATCTGGGCCAGGACCTGCGGGGTGCCGCGGGTGACGATGGTGATGCGGCTGGTGTGGGCGTCGCGATCGGTCTCGGCGACCGTCAGGCTCTCGATGTTATACCCGCGGGCGGCGAACAGGCCGACGACGCGGTGCAGGACGCCAGGCTCATTGTCCACGAAGACGGCGAACGTCGCCAGCGCTTCGGTCTCGACGGCGTGGCCCATGTCGTAGGCCGAGGCGGGGGCGTCAGTCGACATTAGGCGCGCTCCTAGACAAGTCGCCGGCCGGCGGCGTCGATGACCGCGCCGATGTCGCCCGTATCCTCGCCCAGCAGCATGTCGTTGTGCGCCTTGCCCGAGGGGATCATCGGGAAACAGTTCTCGGCCCGCTCGACCCGGCAGTCGAAGATTACCGGCGTCGGCGCATCGATCATCTCGATGATGAGGTCGTCGAGATCCGCAGGGTTTTCGGCGCGCAGCCCCAGCGCGCCGAACGCCTCGGCCATCTTCACGAAGTCGGGCATGCTGGCCGAGTAGGAATGGCTGTAGCGCTCGCCATGCAGCAGCTGCTGCCACTGCCGCACCATCCCCATCCATTCGTTGTTGAGGATGAATATCTTAATCGGCAGGTCGTACTGGATGGCGGTCGACATCTCCTGCATGGTCATCTGCACGCTGGCGTCGCCGGCGATGTCGATCACCAGGCTCTTGGGATGGGCGACCTGGACACCGACCGCCGCCGGCAGGCCATAGCCCATGGTGCCCAGGCCCCCCGACGTCATCCATCGGCCGGGTTCCTGGAAGCGATAGTATTGCGCCGCCCACATCTGATGCTGGCCGACCTCGGTGGTGATGTAGGTGTCGCGGTGACGGGTCAATTCATACAGCCGCTCGATGGCGTATTGCGGCTTGATCACGCTCGACGAGGGCCGGTAGGCGAAACAGTCACGCCCGCGCCAGGCGTCGATCTGACGCCACCAGTCGGCCAGACGCTCACGCGTCGGCGCCGGGCGCAGGCTCTTCCAGCCCTCGACCAGGGCGCTAAGCACCCGTCCCGCATCGCCTAGGACGCCGACGTCGGCCCGAACGATCTTGCCGATCGAAGAGGGGTCGATATCGATATGGATCTTGCGCGAACCTGGCGAAAAGGCGTCGAGACGGCCGGTCACCCGATCATCGAAGCGTGCGCCGATCGCCACCATCACGTCGCAGTCGTGCATCGCGTGGTTTGCCTCGAACGCGCCGTGCATGCCCACCATGCCCAGCCACTGGGGGTCGTCGGCCGGGAAAGCTCCCAGGCCCATCAGCGTCGAGGTGACCGGCGCGCCGGTGAGGGCGGCGAGGGCGCGCAGGGCGCCGCTGGCCGCAGGCCCGGCGTTGATGACGCCACCGCCGGTGTAGAGGATCGGCCTGCGAGCCTCGGCGATGAGCCCCAGGGCCTGGGCGATCGCACGCGGTTCGCCGTCGACGCGCGGCGCGTAGCTGTGCCGAGACCGCGCCTGGTCAGGGCCGACATAGACGCCGCTGGCGAACTGCACGTCCTTCGGGATGTCGATCACGACCGGACCAGGGCGGCCGGACGTGGCGATCTTGAAGGCCTCATGCATCACGTGCGGCAGGTCGGCGACGTTCTTCACCAGGTAGTTGTGCTTGGTGCAGGATCGGGTGATGCCGACGGTGTCGCACTCCTGGAAAGCGTCCGTGCCGATCAGATGGGTAGGCACCTGGCCGGTGATCACCACCAGCGGTATCGAGTCCATCAGGGCGTCGACGATTCCGGTGACAGCGTTGGTCGCGCCTGGGCCTGAGGTCACCAGCACGACTCCAGGCTTGCCGGTGGATCGGGCATAGCCCTCGGCCGCATGGGTCGCGCCCTGCTCGTGGCGGACCAGCACGTGATGCAGGCGGGGTTCGTGGAACAGCGCGTCGTAGATCGGCAGCACCGCGCCGCCGGGATAGCCGAAAAGGTCGGTGACACCCTGGTCTACCAGAGCGCGGACGACCATCTCGGCGCCGGTGAGGATCTCCTCGGCTTTCGCGTTCGGATCGGTCTGGATCGACTGGTGTGCGGTCATGGCCTGGTTTTCGTCATGTTGGGCGGTGAAGGCGGGTGAAAAATAAAAAAGGCCCGCGAGGGGCCCTGTGTTACGTGACCGGGCGCGGCGGGTGGCCTGATCAGGCCCCGCCGTCGGCGGTCACGTTCGAATAAGTACCTGGCGCGGCGAGCGCATGCGTGTTGCTCCAAATTAGCTATTTCGAGTCATGCCATCGCGCCCAGGCGGGGTCAAGGCGCGACCCGAGGCATGAAACACCCACGGCGACAGGGCTTCCCACTGCCCCGCGGCGTCGGCGGCGCCGATGCGCGGCCATTCCGACGCTTGGTGGCGGGACCAGGTGATCTGGCGCTTGGCATAGCGACGGGTGTCCGCCTGGGCCTGGGCGAGCGCGTCGGCCGCCGACATCTCTCCGCGCAGGTGGGCGGCGAACGGAGCGACGCCGAGGGCTTTCATCACCGGCAGGCCGGGGTCGAGGCGCCGCGCCGTCAGGGCGGCGACCTCGTCGAGCGCGCCTTGCTGGACCATCGCTTCAAGTCGCGCGTCGCACCGCGTATACAGAATCTCCCGCGGAGGGACGATCGCTACGCCCCGCCAGGCGTTTGGCGGAAGGATCGGCTTCGTCGTCTTCTGCCACTGCGACAGCGCCTGTCCGCTTGCGCGGAATATCGCTAGCGCGCGCACCAACCGCTGAGCGTCGCCTCGCGATATTCGTGCTTCGGCCGCGGGATCGACGTTCGCCAATTCGGCGCGAAACGCCGGCTCACCGACCTCGGTGAGATATCTCGCTGTCGCCGTGCGCACGGCGTCCGAAACCGGTGGCGCCTCGGCCAGGCCCTGGGTGAGGGCGCGGAAATAGAGACCCGTGCCGCCGACGATGATCGCCGAACGGCCACGCGCCGCGATGTCGGGCAGAATCCGAGCGACAGCGCGAAGCCAGTGGCCCACCGACCACGCCTCAGCGCCGTCGACCGTGCCGAACAGATGGTGCGGCGCAGCCGCTTCCTCATGAGCCGATGGCCGGGCGGTGAGCACGCGCAGGTCTCTGTAGATCTGCATTGAGTCGGCGTTGACGATTTCGCCGCCGACCTCATGCGCGAGCCTGACCGCCAGCGCCGACTTGCCGCTGGCGGTGGGGCCGGCGATCAGGTGAACCAGACTGGGCCGATTGTTCACGAGCGCGATTGCCTCCAGGAGCGCGGTCATCCAATGATCGGCCCCAACCGTATGGGTACAAGTATGGAAATCGTCCAACTGCTGATAGCCAACCTGCTGCTTTCGCTGGCGCTATTCATTTTCCTCTGGCTGGTAAACCTTGCCTTGAGGGACCCGAGCTTCATCGACGGCTGGTGGGCCCTGGGCATGGTCGTGCTGGCCGTGCAGAGCTTCTTATTCGCGGGGCAGGGGGGCAAGCATGCGATCGCGCTCACCCTAATCTGCGCTGCCTGGGGAATTCGCCTGGGAAGCTATCTGCTCTGGCGTTGGCGGAGCAAGGGCCCCGATCGGCGCTACGTCACCATGATGGCCATCGCCAAGACCGAGCGCGGCTGGAGGTATGGGGTTGCCTCCCTGCTGCTGGTGTTCGCCGTGCAGATGCCGCTGCAGTTCATCGTCGCTCTGCCGGTGCAGCTTGGACAGGTCGGTCCGGACACCAAGCTCGGGCTGGCGGCCTTCACCGGCATCGTCTTGGCGGTGTTCGGCGTCGTCTTCGAGAGCGTCGGTGATTTTCAGCTGGCGGCCTTCAAGGGCGATCCGTCGAACACGGGAAAGGTGTTGCAGACCGGTCTATGGCGCTTCACGCGACATCCGAACTACTTCGGGGACGTCTGCACATGGTGGGGTCTGTACCTGATCGCGGCGGACCACGGTTTCGGCGTATGGTCTTTGCCTGGCCCGGTTCTGCTTACCTTCCTGCTGACGCGTTGGAGCGGCGTGCCGACCGTCGAGGGGCGCATGCGCCGCAAGCGGCCGGACTACGAGGCCTACGTTGAACGGACCTCGGGGTTTATTCCGTGGTTCCCGCGCACGCCTTCCAGTGGAATGCACTGAGCGGGGCCACACGATCTATTCCGCCATGCTCCTCGCGCAGCCAGGCCCGGCCGTCGGAGAGCGCCATGACCCGGTAGATCGGCAGGCCGCCGGCCTCCGCCGAGACACGCTCGCCGATCCGGATGCTGTTTTCCGAGGGGACGTCCAGGTATTGCCAGTCGATGTCTCTCACGCCGCTCATGGCCGAGTTCCTTTAGTTTGTAGGAGGGGTTTAGCCGGCTGGTGTTGAAAAAAGTCTGAAGGCGGTTGTCAGGCGCCGTTCATCCGCGCGGCGCCGCTTGCGGCGGGCGTAAGGATCGGCCACATGCGCCACGCCCATGCGTCTCGCCCTCACCCTCGTCGCCCGCGATCTCGATGGGCTCCAGAACGCCCTGCCGGCGGCGCTGGAGGCGGTGGTGTCGGCCGGACGGCCGGTAAGCGACACGGTGATCCTGGGCGAGGGGGCCGCCGACATCTTCGTCGAGGGCGAGGGGCCGGCGGGACTGCGCGAGTACGCCCGGCGGGCCCTGGAGCGGCAGGCCGTCGATTTCTGCGTGCAGCCGGCGGAAGGGCGCCGCAAGCGCCTGCTGATCGCCGACATGGACTCGACCATCATCGGCTGCGAGTGCCTCGACGAACTGGCCGACTTCGCCGGTCTGAAACAGGAGATCGCGTCGATCACCGCGCGCGCCATGGCCGGCGAAATCGCCTTCGAGGGCGCGTTGCGGGAGCGGGTCGCCAGGCTGAAGGGCCTGGGTCTGGACGCGCTGCGTCGGACCTATGAAGAGCGCGTTCGGCTCAATCCGGGCGCGCGGACGCTGGTGCGCACGATGAACGCCCACGGCGCACGCTGCCTGCTGGTGTCCGGCGGGTTCGATTTCTTTACGAGCAAGGTGGCCGAGGCCGCCGGCTTCGCCTCCCACCGCGCCAACCGGCTGCTCGACGACGGATCAAGCCTGACGGGCGAGGTCGCGGAGCCCATCCTCGGGCGGGCGGCCAAATTGCAGGCGCTACAGGAAGAGGCCGCGGCGCTGGGCGTCGGCCTTGAAGAAACCCTGGCTGTCGGCGACGGAGCCAACGATCTGGCGATGATCGAAGCCGCCGGGCTTGGGGTGGCCTACCGGGCCAAACCGCTTGTCGCCGCCCAAGCCGACGCCGCGGTCGATCACATCGACCTGACGGCGTTGCTCTACTTCCAGGGATATGGCGCGGAGGCCTTCGTCTGATGCTGCCCCGAGCGGTTCATGGTGTCGTGTTCGACATGGATGGACTCCTGGTCGACACCGAAAGCATGTTCCGCGATGCGATGATGGAGGTTACCGTCCGCCACGGCCGCGACCTGCCGTTGTCGGTTTTCCTGCGCATGGTCGGGCTGCCGAGGGAAGGCAGCCGCGCCGTCGCCATGGCCCATTTCGGCGAGGACTTCGACTACGAACCGTGGATCGCCGAGGTCAGCGAGGCGGCGCATGCCCGGATCGAGGTCGGCGTGGCGATCAAGACCGGGGTGACCGAACTTCTGGACGATCTCGACGCCGCCGGCGTGCCGTGCGCGGTCGCCACCTCGTCGGGCCACGCCACGGTGGCGCTGCAGCTTGGACCCAACGGCCTCTTGCGACGTTTCCAGGCGATCGTGGCGGCAGGCGACTACGCGCGAGGCAAGCCGGCGCCGGACCCCTTCCTCGAGGCGGCCCGCCGGCTGGCCGTCGATCCGACCGACTGCCTGGCGCTGGAGGATTCCCACAACGGCGTCCGCGCCGCCCACGCGGCCGGCATGATGACGGTGATGGTCCCCGACCTCCTGGAGGCGACCGAAGAAATGCACGAACTGTGCGTCACCATCGCGACGACCCTCCACGATGTGAGGGACCTGATCGTGTGGAGCGCGGGCGTCCCGCCCGCTTGAAGAAACAGCGGGCGGGACGCCTGCGCTCCTCTCATTTATGTTTTGTTTACCCGCGGGTGCATGAACGCCCGGCGAGATTTTATGGAGATAGGGGGTAGAACTTCAGACTGCGAGACCTGGAGTCACCTATGGATATCGTCTTCGTCGCCCTGGGCCTGGGGCTGTTCGGCGCCTTTGGCCTCTATGCCTATTTCCTGAAGCGGATCTGATCATGATCGTCGCGGTTCTCTACGCCGCCGGCGCGATCGGCGTGTCGGTCTACATGCTCGTGGCGCTGTTGCGCCCCGATAAATTCTGAACTAACAGCGGAAACCTCAATGAACATTCAGGGGTGGGCCGAGATCGTCTTCACGATCGGCCTCGCCGTCGGCCTTGGCTGGCCGCTCGGCATCTACATGGCGCGTGTCTGGCGGGGCGAATCGACCTGGCTCGATCCGGTGCTCAAGCCGGTGGAGCGCGTCTTCTATGCGACGTCGGGCGTGGATCCTGACAAGGGTCAGAACTGGCTCGGCTATGCGATCGCCATGCTGGCGTTCAATGCGGCCGGCTTCGTCGTGCTCTACGCTATCCTGCGGTTTCAGAACGTTCTTCCACTGAACCCGCAGGGGTTCGCGGGCATGAACCCGCACCTGGCCTTCAACACGGCGATAAGCTTCGTCAGCAACTCCAACTGGCAGTTCTATTCCGGCGAGAGCGCGACGAGCCACCTCTCGCAGATGGCCGGTTTCACGGTGCAGAACTTCGTCTCTCCGGTGATGGGAATTGCCGTGGCCGCCGCGCTGGCTCGGGCCTTCGCCGCCAACCGCGGCGAGAGCGTCGGCAACTTCTGGACCGACTTGGTCCGCAACACGCTTTACGTCCTGCTGCCGCTGTCGATCATCATGGCCCTGGTGCTGGCGGCGCTGGGCGTGCCCCAGACCCTGGCGGCGCACGTCGACGCCCACACGATCGAGGGCGCCAAGCAGACGATCGCGCTCGGCCCGGTCGCCAGCCAGGAGGCCATCAAGCAGCTGGGCACCAACGGCGGCGGTTTCTTCGGCGCCAACTCCGCACATCCGTTCGAAAACCCCAGCAGCTGGACCGACCTGATCGAAATCGTCTCCATGCTGGTGGTCGGCTTCGCCTGCGCGGTCGCCTTCGGCATCGTCGCCGGAGCCCGCAAGGACGCGCGAGCTCTGCTGATCGCCATGGTCATCCTGGTCGGCGCCGGCGCGGCGGGCATCTACGCCGCCGAGACTCAAGCAACGCCGGCGCTCGTCGCGGCCCACGTCCAGTCGACGCCCAACATGGAAGGCAAGGAGGTCCGCTTCGGGGCCGCGTCCAGCTCGCTGTTCGCGGCGGTGACCACCGGTGTCGCCGACGGCGCGATCAACGCCCAGCACGAGAGCTTGACGCCGCTCGGCGGCGGGATCGCGCTCTTCCTGATGCAGCTGGGCGAACTGGCCCCAGGCGGCGACGGCTCGGGCCTCTACGCCATGGTGCACATGGCCCTCCTGGCGGTGTTCATCGCCGGGCTGATGGTCGGTCGCACACCGGAATACCTCGGCAAGAAGATCGAGGCGCGCGAGATCAAATACGTGATGCTCTCGGCGCTGATCATGACCGTGGCCATTCTCGGCTTCGCCGCCGTCGCGCTGGTGCTCCCCATCGCGATGAAGACGATGTCGGCCTCGGGGCCGCATGGCCTCTCGGAGATCCTCTACGCCTACACCTCGGCGACCGCCAACAACGGCTCGGCGTTCGGCGGCCTGGCCGGCAATACCGACTGGTGGGACACCACCATGGGCATCGCCATGGCCGTCGGCCGCTACGGTTACGCCGTGCCGGTGCTGGCGGTGGCCGGCTCCCTGGTAGGCAAGCCCAAGCTGGCCCCGACCGCGGGCACCCTGCCGACCGACAACGGCCTATTCATCGGGCTGGTGATCGGCGTGGTGATCATCCTGGGCGGCCTGCAGTTCTTCCCCGCTCTCGCCCTTGGCCCGATCGTCGAGCACTTCCAGATGCTCGGCATGATGGCCCACTGACCCCAAAGACAAGATAGGAAAGCTTAAAACAATGGCTTCCGCCATCACCGCGGCCGGACCGCAAGGCGCCCTCCTGAGGCGCGCCGGGGTCGACGCCTTCATCAAGCTCGACCCGCGCAGGCTGACCGGCAATCCGGTCATCCTCGCCACCGAAGTCGTCGCCGTCCTGGCCACCGCGTCCCTGATCGACGCCGTCGCCCGCCACGCCGCCTTCTCGTTCGCCCTGCAGATCGCGCTCTGGCTTTGGGCCACCGTGCTGTTCGCCAACTTCGCCGAGAGCGTCGCCGAGGGCCGCGGCAAGGCTGCCGCCGACTCCCTGCGCGCCGCGCGGGTGACAACCAAGGCCAAGCTGATCATCGATGAAGCGACCGGGGCCACGGTCTTGACGCCATCGCATGAACTGGTCCCCGGGCACGTCGTCTATGTGGAAGCCGGCGATGTCATTCCCGCCGATGGCGAGATCATCGAGGGGGTGGCTTCGGTCAACGAGTCGGCGATCACCGGGGAATCCGCGCCGGTGATCCGCGAGAGCGGCGGCGACCGTTCGGCGGTGACCGGCGGCACGACCGTGGTCTCCGACTGGCTGAAGATCCGAGTGACCTCAGGACCAGGCACCAGCTTCCTCGACCGGATGATCGCCATGGTCGAGGGCGCCAATCGCCGCAAGACGCCCAATGAGATCGCTCTGGCGGTGTTGCTGGCCGGCCTGACCCTGGTGTTCATCATCGCCGTCGTGACCCTGCTTGGCCTCGGCCAGTATTCAGGGGTCAAGCTGGATCCCATCGTGCTCGGCGCCCTGTTCATCTGCCTGATCCCGACCACGATCGGCGGCCTGCTCTCGGCCGTCGGCATCGCCGGCATGGACCGGCTGCTGAAGGTCAATGTGCTGGCCACCTCCGGCCGCGCCGTCGAGGCGGCAGGCGATTGCGACACCCTGCTGCTCGACAAGACCGGCACCATCACTTTCGGCAATCGGATGGCGACCGAGATCATCCCCGCGCCGGGCGTGCCGGCCGACCGGGTGGTGATAGCGGCGGTGATGTCGTCACTGGCCGACGAGACACCGGAGGGCCGTTCGATCCTCGAAGTGGCGCGCGACAAATACGGAATTGTACGATCCGCCCCGGCGGGCGCCACATCGATCCCGTTCAGCGCCACCACCCGGCTCTCGGGCCTCGACACCGGCGACGACAGTTGGCGCAAGGGCGCGGTGGACGCGGTGTATCGGCTGGTGGGCATTTCGCCGCAGCAGGTCCCCAGCGAAGTCATCGCGGCGGTGGACCGGATCTCCCGCGCCGGCGGCACGCCGCTGGCTTGCTCTGAGAACGGCAAGCTGATGGGCGTCATCCACCTGAAGGACATCGTCAAGCCGGGGGTGAAGGAGCGCTTCGCCGACCTGCGCCGGATGGGCCTGCGCACGGTGATGATCACCGGTGACAACCCGGTCACGGCGGCGACGATCGCCTCGGAAGCCGGGGTCGACGACTTCCTGGCCGAGGCGACGCCCGAGGACAAGCTGCGGCTGATCCGCGAGGAGCAGGCCAAGGGGCGGCTGGTGGCGATGTGCGGCGACGGCTCCAACGACGCGCCGGCCCTGGCCCAGGCGGACGTCGGCGTGGCCATGCAGACCGGCACCCAGGCGGCGCGCGAGGCCGGCAACATGGTCGATCTCGACAGCGATCCGACCAAGCTGATCGAGATCGTCGAGGTCGGCAAGCAGCTGCTGATCACCCGCGGCGCGCTGACCACCTTCTCGATCGCCAACGATGTGGCCAAGTATTTCGCCATCATCCCGGCGATGTTCGTTGTCTCCCTGCCGGCGCTGGGCGCGATCAACATCATGCATCTGGCCAGTCCGCAGAGCGCGATCCTGTCGGCGGTGATCTTCAACGCCTTGATCATCGTCGCGCTGATCCCGCTGGCGTTGAGAGGCGTGCGGTATCGCGCCATCGGGGCGGCGAGGCTGCTGAGCCGGAACCTGATGATCTACGGCATTGGCGGCGTGATCGCGCCGTTCATCGGCATCAAGGTCATCGACGTGATCGTGCATGGGATCGGACTTGCGTGACGAGGCTTCCTCTCCCTCCCTCCCCTTTATGGGGAGGGACAGACGGCGAAGCCGTCAGGGTGGGGAAGTGTCGATGAAACCCCACAAAGCCGTTGGTCGCGTCAGACTTCCCCACCCTGGACGCTTCGCGTCCTGTCCCTCCCCATAAAGGGGAGGGAGGAAGAGCAAGGAAAAAGGAACACATCCAATGATCCAGCATCTTCGTCCGGCCGTCGTGATGACGGTGTTGTTCACCGCCCTCCTGGGCCTGGTCTATCCATTCGCGATCACAGGCATCGCCGGCGTGGCGTTTCCAGGGCAGGCGGGCGGCAGTCTCGTGCGGGATGGGGCGGGGCAGGTGATCGGCTCGTCGCTGATCGCTCAGGCCTTCGCCAAGCCGGAGTATCTGCATCCGCGCCCTTCGGCGGCGGGCAACGGATATGACCCGACGAGTTCGGGCGGCTCGAACCTCGGTCCGCTCGACAAGAAGCTCAGCGACCGGATCGCGGGCGACGCCGTGACGATCGGCAAGGACGCGCCCGGCGTGGGGATTCCGGCCGATGCGGTGACCACTTCGGCCAGCGGCCTCGATCCTGATGTGTCCCCTGAGAACGCCCACAGGCAGGCCGCGCGCATCGCCGCCGCGCGAGGCGTTGAGACCGCCGTGGTTGATGAGGTGATCGTGACAAATACCACTGGCGCGGTCATGGGCTTCATCGGCCAGCCGCGGGTCAATGTCCTGGCCGTCAACCGCGCCCTCGACGCGCGCTATCCGGTGGCTCACACTAAGAATTCATGACCCCCGACGAGCCGTTTCGCCCCGACCCGGATGCGCTGCTGGCGGACGCCAGGCGGCAGGGGCGAGGACGGCTGAAGGTCTTCCTCGGCATGGCGCCGGGGGTGGGCAAGACCTTCGAGATGCTGACCGATGGCAAGCGGCGGCAGACCGATGGCGTCGATGTCGTCGTGGGCGTGGTCGAGACTCACGGGCGCAAGGAGACGCAAGAGCTTCTGGACGGGATGGAGGTGATGCCGCGCCATCCGGTCCAGTACCGTGAGCACCAGCTCATGGAGTTCGACATCGACGGCGCCCTGGCGCGCCGTCCTCGGCTGTTGCTGGTCGACGAGTACGCCCATTCCAATGCGCCTGGCTCGCGCCATCCCAAGCGCTGGCAGGACGTCGAGGAAATCCTGGCGGCCGGGATCGATGTGTGGACGACGCTCAACGTCCAGCACCTCGAAAGCCTGGTCGACGTGGTGTGGAAGATCACCGGCGTGCGAGTGCGCGAGACCGTGCCCGACGGGGCGCTCTCCGGCGCGGACGAGATCGAGCTGGTCGACCTGACCCCTCAGGAACTCCGGGAGAGACTCTACGCCGGCAAGGTCTATGTTCCGGAAACCGCGCGTCTGGCCTCGGACAATTTCTTCAAGGCCGAGAACCTCACCGCCCTGCGCGAGATGGCGCTGCGCCGCGCCGCCAAGACGGTCGACGACCAGCTGGTCGGGGCCATGCGCCGGCAGGGCATCGAGGGGCCATGGGCGGCGGGCGAGCGCATCCTGGTGCTGATCGCCGGCGACGAGACCGCCCAGTCGCTGGTGCGGGCCGGCCGGCGGCTCGCCGACCTGATGATGGACGCGCCATGGACGGTGGCGCACGTCGAGCGGCCGAATGGCCCGGCCGGCGGCGCGCGGTCGGCGCGGCGGATCTCCGAGGCGTTCAAGATCGCCGAACAGCTCGGCGGCGTGACCATCGTCCTGACCGGCGACGACCTTCCGGAAACCGTGCTGAGCTACGCCCGCCGTAACAACGTCACCCAGATCGTCGTCGGCAAATCCAATGACAGCCTTTGGCGCGTGATCACCGGGCGCGCGCTCGGCCACGCGCTGCTGCGCCGCGCGGCGGGGGCGGCGCTGCACTTCGTCAGCGTCGGCGCGCCGGAGACAGCCGCGCCGGAGCCGGTGCTGCCGCGTTCGAGGCGCTTTGCCGATCAGGTCGGCTACCTCGGCGCGCTGGGGTTTGTCGGCGTGGCCAGCACGGCGGCGGCGCTGCTCGACCGCTATTCGCGCGGTTCGGACCTGGGGATGATCTTCCTGGCCGCCGTGCTGGTGTCGGGTCTGGCCTGGGGCCTGAGGCCGGCGCTGCTGGCCGCCGCGGTGTCGATCGCGACCTACAACTACTTCTTTCTCGAGCCGCGCTTCTCGTTCGTGATCGGCCACCCCAGCGACGTCTTCACGTTCGCGATCTTCATCGCCGTGGCCGGCGCGGCCGGATGGCTGACCGGCAGGGTGCGCGACCAGGAGCGTCTGTCGTCCCGCCGCGCCTCCGCCGTCAGCGCCCTTCTGGCCGCCAGCCGGCGCCTGTCGGGTGTCGCCACCCGCGTCGACACGGCCAAGGCCCTGGCCGAACAGGCGTCCGCCGCGGCCGGCGGCCGGGCGGTGGTGCTGCTTTCCACCGGCGAGGACCTCGCCTTGAGCGCCAGCGCGCCGGCCGAAGTGACGCTCACGACCGCCGACATGACCGCCGCGCGCTGGGCCTGGGACAAGCGGGAATCGGCCGGTGCGGGGACGGGAACCCTGCCGCAGCTGACCTGGACGTTCCGGCCCCTGGTCGGGGTGCGCGGGCGTTCCGGCGTCGCCGGCGTGGAGATGGATCACCGCTCGGGCGTGGATGAGCAGCGGCTGGTGTCGGCCCTGCTCGAACAGGGCGCGGTGGCGCTGGAGCGCGCCGAGCTGGCGGCGGCGGCGGTAGAGAACGAGGCATTGCGGCGGTCGGACAAACTGCGCGGCGCCTTGCTCAACTCGATCAGCCACGACCTGCGAACGCCGCTGGCGACGGTTATGGGATCGGCGACGACGCTGATCGACTATGACGCGACGCTCAAGCCCGCAGTGCGCGCCGACCTGCTTATCAGCATCCGCGAGGAGGCCGAGCGCCTGAACCGCTATGTCGGCAATCTGCTCGACATGACCCGGATCGAAGGCGGCGCCCTGAAGACGCGCAGCGAGTGGACGGACATACGCGACGTCCTGAGCGGCGCGATCAAACGCGTCGAGCGGCGGCTGGGCGAGCGGCCGCTGACCCGCGACTTCCCGTCGGAGCTGGCCTCCGTCCAGCTCGATCCCGGCCTGCTGGAGCAGGCGGTGGTCAACATCCTGGAAAACGCCATAGAATACAGTCCCGACGGATTGCCGATCGAGGTGGCGGTCTACGAGGACCGCGCCAATGTGGTGATCTCCATCGAGGACGAGGGACCGGGCATTCCACAGGCCGACATCGAGCGCATCTTCGAGAAGTTCCGCCGGCTGGAGGAGCCGTCCGACCGCACGCGCGGCGACCGCAAGGGCGCGGGCCTGGGTCTCTCGATTGCCAAGGGCTTCATCGAGGCGATGGGCGGGCGGATCGCCGCCGCCAGCCCGATCCATGGCCCGCGCGGCACCCGCATCCTGATCAGCCTGAAGAAACCGGTATGAGGCCATCCTGATGAGCGCGCACCGGCCCCGTATCCTGGTCATCGACGACGAGCCGCAGATCCACCGGTTCCTGGGGCCCGCGCTGGAGGCGGCAGGCTATGAGCCGCTCCGGGCCGACACCGCGACGCAAGGGCTTGCGGCGATCGCCAGCCGCGCGCCGGACGCGGTTATCCTCGACCTCGGCCTGCCCGACATGGACGGCAAGGACGCCCTGGTCCGCGCGCGCGCCTTCTACGCCGGCCCGATCGTCATCCTGTCGGCGCGCGACATGGAGACCGAGAAGATCGACGCCCTGGACGCCGGCGCCGACGACTACGTGGAAAAGCCGTTCAACGTCGGTGAATTCCTCGCCCGACTGCGCGTCGCCCTGCGCCACCGGCTTAACCAGCAGGGCAGCCCCGCCGTGGTCGAGGCGGGTGAGCTGAAGATCGACCTGGTCAAGCGCCTGGTGACCCGCGCCGGCCAGCCGGTCCGCCTGTCGCCGCGCGAATACGACTTGCTGGCGCGGCTGGTGGAAGGCGGGGGCAGGGTGCTGACCCACCGCCAGCTGCTCACCGCCGTCTGGGGCCCGGCCAACGCCGAGGACGTGCAGTACCTGCGGGTGTTCATCGGCCATCTGCGCCAGAAGCTGGAGCCGGACCCGGCCTCGCCCCGGCACCTGACGACGGAGAGCGGGGTGGGGTACCGGTTCGTGGGGGAGTAGAGGCCTCTTCCTGGTCGCGCCTTGGCTGCTTCCAGGCCGCGCCATGGCCTCACCCTGGCTCGGTTCCGGCTGCCTCATGGCTGCCGAAGGGCCGCGACTTGGCCGCGTTCTGGCCGCTTATCGGCCGCGCGGTGGCCGCCCGGATCGATCCTAATCCACCATAGAGATTTGAATACACTCAGTATTCCTGGAAACGGTCAACGCCACGTGCAGGCGGTTGGCCTCCAGCAGGTTGAGCCGCGCTTCCTTGAGTCCGGCCGGCGTCTTCAGCGCCTCGCTGTCGCGAGCCATGCCAATGAGCGCGTCGATGATCATGTTTGGTTCGGACTCTTCGGCCTTTTCGCGCGCCGCGCGCAGTTCGGCGATTCGCGCGGCGGCGACGTCGCGTTTGGCCAGACGACAGGCATGCGCGCGATCGGGCGGGAAGCCGACGTCCTCGAAGGCGTCCTGCAGGGGCGCGCCCTTGGCCGGTGAAGCGGCGAAGGTTTCATGGCGGGCGTTGTCGAGGAGTGGCATGGATGAGTGGTCCCTGACATTGTGACAACAAATTGCAAGATTGCATATTGCTATTTTCCGCCCTTTGTCAAGAGGCGAACGAAGCCGGCATTGCAGACGCGCGTTGTCGCCGGTTTGCCTCCGTGGACGATTTGCTCTCTTTTCGCCGCAGCGACCGATCCGTTGGGGGGCCGATGCAGCCAGTCAGCGCGAATTTCGGCTTTCTGAAGCGCCACGGCGAGCCGGGCATCCCGCCCATAGGCACTAGCTTTAGAAGGTGGCACCCCCCGCCTCTCCGTCGGAGCGCCGGCTTCCAGCCGGCAACCGACGGAACCGTCGGCCCTCTTTTCTCAAAGGAGGCCACCTCACAAGGGGGCCGGCTTACGCCGGCTGCCGGCTGGAAGCCGGCGCTCCGGCGGATAGATTGAGCAACATGCCAAACTTAGCGCCTATGGGCTAGAAGTCCGCGCTACGAGAAATGGACCTCGCCCACGCGCCAACCTGGCGCATATGGGCGAGACGCCCGCGCTACGAGAGAAGGGCGCTTCGCATCGTTTCACTTTGCCTGAAGCACACTCCTACAGCGACTCCGCGAACCCCTTGATGTCACGCACGGTCGCCGCGATCGTTTCGGGCATGGCCTTGCCGAAGATCAGGTCTCCGGCGTGGCATGTGCCGTTGACCGTGCGGGCCGTGGCGCTCACCCCGGCCTCGACCAGCTTGCGCCAATAGGCCAAACCCTCGTCGCGCAGTGGATCGAGCTGATTGACCGAGATCACGTGCGGCGGCAGGCCGGCCAGGTCGGCGGGGGTGGCGTGGTAGGGCCAGGCCAGCGGGTTTTCGGTGTTCTCGCCGCCGGGGTCATAGACCTTGGCCATCACGCTCATGCCCGCGCAATCGAGGAAGTAGCCGTCGTTCTCATAGAGCGATGCAAGTTCCGCCGGCCGGCTGGCGTAGGCGCCGGAGATGTAGGGGCACAGGGCATAGACGCCGTCGATCGCGCCGATCCGTCCCTCGCGGCTGGCTTTCAGCGTCGTCGCAAGGGTCAGGTTGCCGCCGCCGGATTCGCCGGAGATGATCAGCTTGCCGATCCCCAGCCGCGCCTTGTTCGCGACGACCCAGTCCAGCGCGGCGGCGCAATCGTTCAGCCCGGCCGGAAACGGATGCACCCCGTGCTTGCCTGATGCGTTGCGGAACTCGACGCCGACCACCACCATACCAGTGGCCGCCAGCCGGTCACGCCAATAGCCGTACAGCGGGCCGGCCGCCTCCAGAATCACCATGCCGCCACCATGGATATGCAACACGCCGGGGCGCGAGCCCGGCTCGCCCGCCGGCCGGTGAATGAACAGGGTGATGTCGTTTCCATCGCCGCCCTTGATCACCTCCGCGCCGCGCTCGACCCCGACGACCGGCTGCAGTTCCTTGGCGAAGATCGCGAACAGCGCCTCGTTGCCCGCTTCGGAAGCCGCGCAGAAATCCAGCTGTTGCACGAGGGGCGAGTCGATCGTCACCGGCGGCGGGGCGGGGTGTTCGCCGAGCCCGAACGGGGCGATCGCCGCCAGCATCCGCGGATCGGCGCGCGGGTCATCCTTCAGCACCATCCCCGGCGCGCCGAGGCGGCCGGGCAGGATCGGCGTGGCGTCGGTGGTCATGGCGGGCTCCCTGTTTCTTTCGGTGAAGGCTTCCGCGGCGAGGCGGTAGGGTGTTGGCGGCACCCTAATACGTCGACGCCGTCGCCGTCTCGATTCCCCTCGCGAAAGAGCCAGCGATGCTCCCAGGAAACGTCATGAATGTGTGACCCGATCGTGCGAACCTTCATGACCTGATATCGTGTGTGGTGCGCCGTCACGGCGGCGGCCGGGGAGGGTGAGCCATGAAGATCGCCTTGATGACCGACACCCACCTGGCGCCCGGCGGCAAGGCCGTGCTGGCCAATTGCCGCGCCGTTCGCGATTGGGTCGTGGCCGCCGAGGCGGATATCACCCTGCATCTGGGCGACGTCACCGCCGAGGGTGCGATGCATGCCGCTCATTTCGAGGCCGCGGCGAGCGCGCTCGGCGCCTGGCCGACGCCCCTGTACATCCTGCCCGGCAACCACGACGTCGGCGATATCCATGATATCGCGCGTTCGCCCAGCGAGCCGCCTGTGGACGGCATGCGGCTGGAGCGCCATCGCCGCGCCCTGGGCGCCGATCGCTGGCGCGTGGAGGCCGAAGGCTGGACCCTGATCGGCCTCAACGCCCTGCTGCTGGGCTGGGACGACGACGAGACGGCGGCGCAGGCGGCGTGGCTGGACGACATGCTCGCCCAAGCCGAAGGCCCCGTGGCTCTGTTCCTGCACAAACCGCTCTTCCGCACCGCAGTCGAGGACGACGAGCGGCATATCCGCTACATTCCCCCCGACCCGCGCCGGCGCCTGTTGCAACAGCTCGCGAGTGTAGACCTGCGCCTGGTGATCAGCGGCCACACCCATCAGCTCCGACGTCTGCGGGTCGGACCGGTCGAGCACGTGTGGGTCCCGTCCTGCGCCTTCTATATCCCCGACAGCCGCCAGGAGACGATCGGCGAGAAGGTGGTCGGCGCCATGCTGCTGACCCTGGCGCCCAACGGCTATCGGCTCGATTTCGTCGGCCCGCAGGACATCGCGCGCAACTCCCTGCTCGACCAGACCGACATCTATCCCGACCTGCTGACTGGAGAGGCGCACTGACGCCTGGCCTCCTCGGATCCGCGCATGTCGGCGCCTCCAGGCCCGCCCAAGCAATCTAGTTTCCAAGAAGCGCGGAAAGGAGCGCTGGCCTTCGGCCCGCATCTTTTTACAAGCGGGCGGGACGCCAGCGCTCCTTACCAAGAATTCACTACAAATCGCGCATCCATGCGCGCATCTCATGGCCTCTATCATGTAACTGGGGCGTTCAAACCGACCGCCGGCCGGTCGGAAAAATGGGAGAAATATTGTGATGGAGAACATAGTTGGTCAAATAATCCCGATCCTCGGGATATTCATGATCGTCGCGCTGGTTATAGGGCCGGTGTGGATCAGGAGTTATTTCGCGGCTCAGGAACGCGCCCGTCTGCACGAAACCTTGCGCGTCGCTTACGAGAAGGGCCAGCCGGTCCCTCCCGAACTGATCAAGTCGCTGCAGACGAGCATCAGCGAACGTCCGATCTCCACGCCGGAGCGGGATCTGCGCCGCGCGATCGTGTTGATCGCGGTGGGAATTGGCCTCTGCGGCCTGGGCTATGGCATGTGGTATGGGCTGATGAGCACCGACGACACGGCCGCCTGGATCACGGGGACCTCGATCGCCGGCGCCGGAGCGATCCCGGGCCTGATCGGAATAGCCTATCTGGTTCTCTGGTTCACCAACCGCAACGCGCCCAAGGCGTGAGGGAGAGGCCTGACGGGGGATCGTCATGGCGACCATTCAGACGCACACGGCCGCGGCGCACGACCTCGAGCTTGTCGCGCTCTCGGCCGCGGGAAGCCCGGCGGCGTTCGGCGAGCTCGTCCGCCGCCATGGAGCGGGCGTCCGCGGTCTGCTGCGCCGGATGGGGGCGGACCCGGCCCTGGCCGACGACCTGGCGCAGGACGCCTTCCTGGCCGCGTACGAACAGATCGCCGAGTTTCGCGGAGAGGGCGCGTTCCAGGGCTGGGTCAAACGCATCGCGGCGCGGCTTTACGTCAAGCGCTGGCGCAAGGACGCCCGAACCGATCTGATGGCCGAGCCCCCGGAGCCGGATCCATCGAACGACCCCAGGGATCGCGGCGCCGACGGCCGAATAGATCTCGATCAGGCGATGCGCGGCCTGTCTGCGGCCGAGCGGATGTGCGTATCGTTGTGCTATGGCGCCGGACTTTCCCACGGTGAAGCGGCATTGGCCTTGAATACTCCGCTCGGAACGGTCAAATCCCATGTCAAACGTGGTCTGGATAAACTTCGAGACCGCCTGGCCCCGGGGCGGGATTTCCCGGCGTCGGAGAACGAGGTCCATGGCTGACAGGACGTTCGAGATGACCCTGGAACGCCTCTTCGCGGAAGAGCCGCCGTTTCGGGATGGCGATCTGTTCGTCGCGCGGGTCACCGAAAGGCTCAATCGAGGCTGGACTTTCCGGCAGTTTCTGATCGGCAGCCTGGGGTTGCTCGGCGGGCTCATCGGGGGCACGCAGATGCTGGCGTCGGGCCTGGTTTCGCGCCTGAACATGGTCACCGCCAGTTCGAAGCACCTGCTGTCGTCGCGC
>Ga0302314_10002843_pt1 | contig 32104 bp, 31 predicted proteins | sample III_Palsa_N2_3_FD_200533 | JGI IMG/M metagenome (GOLD analysis project Ga0302314, IMG submission 200533) | Peat permafrost microbial communities from Stordalen Mire near Abisko, Sweden - III_Palsa_N2_3 | ecosystem: Environmental > Terrestrial > Soil > Palsa > Peat permafrost | place: Sweden... | reverse complement strand
GTTTCTCGCCGTTGACGCCGTTGATCTTGTCCTGCAACCATTTGGCACCATAGGGGGCAAACAGCGGCGAACCGGCATCCACAGGCTTGGGCACGATCGATCGGCGCTTCTGCGGTTTCCACACCCCTGCCTTCACACAGGCGAGGACCTTGTCCAGCTCGACCTGCGCAGTGCGTTCGTTCCAGCCACCGCCACAGCCGCAATCGCAGTCCCGCGCCTCGTGGAGGTAGACGCTCTCGCGCTTCCCGTAGGCACGGAAGCGCAGGCGGAACGCGAGGGTACCGTCCCCGAGCATCTCCGGTGTGATGCTGCCTTTGGGCTGTGGGGCCATCAGATGCACCTCATCCCGACAGGACGTCGCGCCAACGAGGCGCGAGCGCCGAGGATCCGTCGGGGGCGGCTTTCAAGCGGTGGAGCCTCGGGGCTGTAGAGGTCCGCCTCGGGCCGTCGCGGCGATCTGCGCGACTTGGCCTCAGCGGCCGCCGGCTCCCTACCTGCATGGATCTCGCGAAGCGCGGCCTTGGCGGTCTGGAAGTCGATGCGGATGCGGGCCTTGGGTCCGCTGCCGATGCGGGTCGCTCCCAGCTCGTCGGCGTGTTCGTAGACCCAGGCCGGGTTCAGTTTGTAGTAGGCCGCGAACTGTGCGACGGTGACCATGCCGACGGGCTCGTCCGTCTTGGCTTGCTCCTGCTGGTGTTGGCGGTGCAGCAGCTGCACGACACGACCGGCGACCTGCTCGACGGCTTGGGGGGTGAGATCGACGGCGGCTTGGCGCGCGACGGCTCCCAATCCGCGTCGGCGGGGTGGGCAGGGTGCTCGTGTTGCGCTTACGGCGTGCATGTACGGCTCCTTTCAGAGGCGGTCTTTTGGGGTGTGGGCCTCGGCGAGGCGAGGATCAGCTGTTCTGCGAGCGTGCTTGGAGGCGGTCGATGCGGTGCTCGGTCCAGGGATGCGAGGTGCGGCCGAACATCTTGAAGGGGGTCGGCAGATCGCCGTCGAGGGCGTGGGTGTCGAGGTAGGCCGTCAGTGCCGGTCCCTGGCCGAGCCTGGCAGCGTAGTCGTCGGCGAGGTCCTCTCTGTGGCGCCAGTAGATCGACCAGGGCGTCTGCAGGAAGTCCATTGCCAGCCGTCCGCTGACCAGCGCTGCGAGTGTCTTGAACGGGATCGGGGCTCGCCTGCCGAGTGGGACGGTGAGGCGATAGACGGCCGCGGTGAGCCTGCCGTCGCTGGAGTTGTAGTGCCCGAGCTCGTGCGCGAGGACGGCGGGCAGGAAGGGGTTGTCCAGCATGCCGCGGGTGAGCATCAGCGTGTCGGCGTAGACGCAGGCGTTGGGATCCTGGTCGTCGGTCACGAACCAGCGGCGCGGGGGGCGCAGCGAGGGGTCCACACGGGTGAGCTCGGCGAAGGCGTAGTCGAGAGCGGTCCGCTCGCGCTCGGATGGTGAGCGTCCGCCGGTCTCCTGCTCGAAGAGCCAGCCCCCGAAGGGAAACACGAGGGTTCCAAGGGAGATCAACAGCGGCACTGCGGTGATCAGGATCGCCAGGTGTTTGACGGGCAGGTCCCAGAACTCGATCTTGTCGGGGACCCAGATGATCGCGTAGAGGACGAAGTAGCGAGCCACCGCGCAGACGCATTGGAGTACGAACGTGATCGCGTACAGCGTAAGCCAGCCAAAGCCGAGCTCCTCGCGACTGATGACGTACGCGCTTGGTGGCGCGTTCATTGCGAATCCTCCCGGTTATCTGTGCAGACATGGGTTTTCTACCCCTTCGCACTCGGGCCGTCATCTGTGTTTGAGAAACGCCCTGACTTCTGGCCGTTCACTTCCGGGTTGGAGAACCGTCCCGATTTGACGCCGCGACTGAGGTGCTGGGCGATGACGATCGGCGAGGCGTCCAGGCGCTGCGCGACCTCGGTGTAGGTCGACCCTGGGTGCTCGGCGAGATCGGCGGCGACCTCGTCCTGGGAGATACGCCGGGGCTTCTCCGGCAGTCCCGCTTCGATCTCCGCGCGGCGGGCGAGCAGTGCCCTGTACTGCTTCTCGATCTTTCGGATGTCCCGATTGACTTCGCTTCTAGATCCAGGGGTGCGGCGGCTCGGTGGCATTGCCTCTCCAGGTCATGTGGACTTGACTCTAGTTAATAATAATGTATTATCAATCAAATGTCAAGAGTGGTCGTGAAGAAAAGTTGGGGACCCTCACACCAGGAGATGGCGCCTCCATTCGAGAAGCGGCCATCGAGGGCCTTGAAGGTCGTGGGCTGGTTCGTCCTGGTGCTGGCCGTGCACGCGATCGTCGATGCCAAGGGCCACGATGTGTTCGCGTGGAGCTTGCAGGCGCTCCTGATTGGATGGCTGGGGAAATGGCTCCTACAGGCGGTGCTCGACGAACGGATCCCGATCCGCTGGCCATGGACCGGCGCCGAGACGCAGGCGCCAGAGGTGCTGCCGGCGCTGACGGGAGAGACGCAGACGCCCGGAGAAGCGGTGCGGACAGAGGTCGCGCGGCTGGGCGGAGGAACCTATCTCGGACTCTCCCGCCGTGGCCGGTGGCTGCTCGCCGATCCGAAGCACGCGGTGTTGGTGCTCGGGCCGCCGCAATCCGGGAAGACGACCGGCGGCTTGATCCCGATGGCGATGGCCGCCTCGGGTGCGCTCGTCAGCGCCTCGACGAAGCCCGACGTGATGGAAGCCACCTTGGCCGCGAGATCCGAGGTTGGCCAGGCGTGGCTGTTCGACCCGTCGGGGACCGAGACGGTGCCCGAGGGTGTGCGCCGCCTGTCGTGGTCTCCGGTCGCGGCGGCGGCGACGTGGGATGGGGCGCTCGTGGTCGCCCGGGCGATGACGGCCGCGACGCGTACTGGCGCCGGGACGACCAACGAGAACCACTGGTCAGAGCGCGCGCAGGCGCTGCTGGCGCCATTGCTGTACGCGGCCAACCTGACCGGCCGACCGATCGGCGAGGTCCTCAAGTGGGTCCTGATGCACGACGTAGCCCCGGCAGTGGAGGCGCTTGGCGACGGCGACGCCGAGTTCGCCGCGCCCGTGCTGATCGGCATCCAACGCACCGACGCACGCGAGCGCTCCTCGATCTTCTCCGCGACCGCCGGCGTCCTCTCCGCCTACAACTCCGACGCGGTCAGGGCGAGCGCCGCGAACCCGAACTTCGATCCCGCCCGGTTCGCCGCGAGCACCGACACGATCTACATCACCTCCGCGGAGGAGTACCAGGCCCTGTCCGCACCACTGATCGTTGGCGCGCTCGAGCAGATCCGCCACGCCGTCTACCGTCGCACCCGCCGCACCGACGACCCCGGCCCCCCGATGCTGTGGGCGCTGGACGAGATCGCGAACATCGCCCCGATCCGCGACCTGCCCGCCCTCATCTCCCAGGCCGGCGGTCAACGCCTGCAGGTCGTGGCCGGGCTCCAGGACTTCTCCCAAGCCCGCGAACGCTGGGGCGACGCGGCAGCCGACGGCTTCATGAGCCTCTTCCAAACCAAGCTGATCCTCAACGGCATCGGAGACTCAAAGACGCTCGAATCCGTCTCCCTCGCTCTCGGCGAATACGACCGAAAGACGGTGGCCTCGTCGGTCGGGCTGAGTGAGCCACAAGACTGGTGGTTTCCAACGGACACGCACAACGAATCGGTCAACTACCAAACCCAACGCCAACGAGTGCTCACACCCGGAGAGATCGCCCGGCTTCCCAACCGTCAAGCATTGCTGCTGCAAGGCATGGACTGGCGGCTACTGCAGCTGACCAAGTGGTACGAGAGCGAGCCCTGGCGGACGGTCGCGGGGGAGGAGGCGCTGAAGCGCGGATCGGCACCCGGCCCCACCAAGGAGCGCCCCAGGGGAGCGAGCGAAGCGAGTGGGGCGCGATTCGGCGGCGAAGCCGCGGTAACTTTGCAGTAGTGCCGAGCGGTAGATTGCGACCATGACTCTGCGCCGGAGCGATTGGATCATTGGTGGTGGCGCGATCGCTCTGTTCGTCTTTCTGTTCTTCTTCAAGTGGTTTGGCCTCAGCACTTCGGCCGGGGGGATCGATGTCAGCCACAGCGTGAACGGCTGGCACATCTTCACGACGAGCCGCTGGGTCTGGCTGATAACGATCGTCGTCGCGCTCGTCACGGTGGTCCAGCGCGCGCGAGCGCGAGCCGCGTCTCCCCATGCAGTCCGGCGTGATCGTTGCCGGGTTGGGCGCCCTTTCGACGGTCCTGATCCTCTACAGGATCGTTCATCACCCGAGCGGGAGCGGGAGCGAAGGTGCCGGCGTCAATCGCTACTCATACTCCTTCGGCATCGAGCTCGGGATCTGGCTCGCTCTGCTCGCAGCGGCGACGATCGCCTACGGCGGATACCTCGCGATGCAGGCCGAGGACACATCGCTGGCCGATGAGCGCGAGGGCTCCGCTTCGGCTCCAGACGATCCCCCTATAGCTCCCGCCGGCGCGCCTGCACCTGGTCCTCCCGCGAGCGACGTCGATGAGGGACGAGGCCTGGCTTGAGATCGCTAGCAGGAGCGCCCCAGGGGGGACGAGCGAAGCGAGTGGGGCGCGATTCGGCGGCGAAGCCGCGGTGACTGGGCTGTTTACACCGATGCCTGGGTGGTCTACACTCCTGGTAGGACCCTCACCAGCGAAAGAGCCCCTGGGCTCTGCCGTGTAAGCGGCTAGCTGACGAGGGTCTTATTTTTTCTAGCGGAGAGTGATCTCCGTTTCTGAGGCGATCTTGTCCAGGAGCAGCACTTGAGAGCGGCTGTCCTCGCGCTCCCACTTGCGTTGGATCGCCCATGTGCAGTAGTCGGCGACGACGAGACACGGCTCGCTCATGTTGGGCCAGAACGCGACGCGGTGGGTGCAACGGGCCGACGCACGGACGGCCTCGTCGACGGCGACATGGAAGGCGCCTCGGCGCTTGCGGGTACCGAGATCGGAGGCCACCGCGAGTAGCCGGTCGCCGCGCATCGCGATATCCGGTGCGATCCGCGCAAAGTGCTCGTGCCAGACGTGGCGGTACAGCGTTTGTGGATCTCGCATCGCCTCGGGAATCGAGCGCTTGCTGATGATCGTCGCGTCGATCCGCATCTCGCACAGCGCGAGCATGCGGAAGACCGCGTCTCGCACGGTCTGTGGGTCTTCTGTGGCGTGCAGGACGGCACCAAGGTGGACGCCCTGCCAGGCCAGGCGCCGCCGCAGTGCTTGGAGTCGGTCGCCGGCCTGGCAGTTGCCGGTCGTGACCGTTGTGAGGATGAAGTACCGACTGGCTCCCGGGCCACCGGAGAAGTCGAAGTTGCCGGCCTCGTCGCCGAAGAGATAGACAGTGGACATACCTGCAAGTTATACCGGCACTAGGCGGAGCATGAGCTAGTCGATCTCGAAGCCGCGGTCGTTGTCGCGGTCGGGGTCGGTGCCTTGCTCCCAGGCTTGCTGGCGGTCTCGCTCTTCCTGGATCGCCTGCTCGACGTAGGGGTGGCGGTCTGTCTGTTGCTGTCGGTCGAGCTGGCGCTGTCGCATCTCTTCGATGATGTTGCCGATCTCGCGGACGGCTCCCTGCTCCTCCTGGTTGGTGCGTGTCCACTTCGTGTCGGGATCTGAGCTCTCCTGGGCGATCTGCTTGGCGATCGTGGTCTCGTCGGCTCCCTGGTCGCGCATCAGGTTGGCGTGACGTTCGATGTCGTCGATCTGCTGCGGGGCGTCGATGCGCTCGTTGGTGCGCGCGAGCTCGGGTTCGCGCTGGACGGTGTGCTGGGGCTCGGTGGTCAGCTCGGGTTCGTGGTCGACGGTCGGCTCGGCGGTCTGCCGGCGCTCCTGGGTGGGGTCGGCTAGCTTGCGGGTGATGCTGGCCTCTTGGGCGCGGCTTTGTTGCATGCGTTCGGCGAGGCGTTCCAACGCGCCGGTGTCCATGCCGATCTCGCCGAGGTCGTCGCGGCTGACGTAGATCTGGGTCTGCTCGCGGGTGCGGCTGACGGAGACGTAGGCGTGCTCCTTGTCGGTTTGCCAGCCGCCGATCAGGATCCCGCTCTTCTCGGCGGTGATGCCCTGGCCTTTATTCAAATGAACCGCATAGCTCAGCGACAGCTCTGAGTACTCGCTGGTGTCGAGGTCGATCTCGCGTGGCGGGCGCTCCTGGGTTTGGATCGTGACGCGGTTGTCGGTGCGGCCGATGTCGAGGATCGTGCCCGTGGTGCCGTTCTCGACCCGCTCCCCATGTTGGGGGTAGAACTGGGCGGTGAAGATGAGCTCGTCGCCGGCGCGCAGACCGTAGGGCTTGCCGGGTAGCTCGACGTGGCGGGCGCCGAGCTCGCCGGCGTCCGCGCGGCGCGCCTGTGCCATCGCGTTCATCTGGTCTCGCTCCATGTTGCTCGCGTCGGTCAGCATCACCGCTTGCTTGCCCGGGAGGTTCTGTCTGGTCTGATCCCAGTTGGCGACCATCGCCTCCGCGGCCTGGGCGCGGGTGTCGTGGATGTGCAGGCGGTCGTGTGCCTTGTAGGCGGCGAGCGCGGGCCCGGGTTCGCCTTCGCGGATCTGCGCCCAGGCGTTGCGCTCCCATTGATGGTTGGCCCGGTGAACTTCTTTGAGCTCGGCGGTGGGGGCGCGGCCTTCGAGCTCCTTGAAGATCCCGCCGGCGCCGATCGAGGAGAGCTGCGCGGCGTCGCCGGCGCCGAGGAACTTGCTGTGGGCCTTGTCGGTGAGCTCGACGAGCCGGGCCTTGCGCTCGTTGTCGCTCATTGCGGTCTCGTCCATGATCACGACGGTTTTCGGTCCGAGCTTGATCGTGCCCGCTTCGATGCGATTGAGCAGGCTGTCGGTGGTGTAGGCCTTGTCGAGCTTCGCCGTGTCCTTCAGGAGTTGTGCTGTGCTGCCGGCGATTGCGGTGCCGATCACCTCGTTGCCTTCGATCTGCCACGCCCTGGCGGCGGTTGAGATCGTGACGCCCTTGCCGGTGCCGGCCCAGCCGACAAGGAGGCTGACTCCGCCGGGGCCGGTGATCGTCTCCAGGGCATCGCGCTGCTCCTGGGTGAGCGAGCCGTGGAGCTCCCGTCCGATTTCACGACGTGCCTGCTTCAGCGCTTGCTCTGAGACGGGGGCGACGATCTCAGTCGCGCGCCGCTCGGCTGTGTCGATCGTCTGTTGCTCCAGGTCGCGCATGTGCCGTGTCGTCCACATGTGGCCCTCCAAGCGGAGCAGCTCGCCGGAGCGCGTCAGCTCGGCAAGGAGCTTGTCCGCGTCGGCCGGGCGACAGGTACCGGCGCTGAGCTCGTAGGCCTTGGCTTTCAGTTCGTGGTCGTTGATCATCGAGCGCTCTTTGGTGACCTCCGCGAGCAGCTCCTGCTTCAGATCGATGGCGGGCTGCTGCTCGACCTTGCGGCTGTTGAAGAGCCCCTCGACGTAATCCGTCGTCAGACCGTGCTCGGCACCGACCGCGCGCCACGCCTTGTTGATGTCGACCGCCGGGGCGGAGCTCTTCGACCCCCGGGTCCTGGTCGTCAGCGACCCAAGCTCCCCCGCCCGCGGCTCCCGCCCATACCGCTGACGGAACAGGCGGGCGGCACGGTCGACGTCTTCGGCGCGAGAAGACCACCGCTGAGCAAGATCCTCCGAGACCCCATGCACCTCGAAGTAGCGCTCACCGTTGCCGGTGCCCCGATCGATCTGCAGCCCGAGGCTCTTGAGGTTCTCCGCCAGCTCGGCGCGGTACCACGCCCCGTTCTCCCGGGCCGACTTATAGATCTGCCTGCTTTCGATCGCCGCCAGTTTTCCGTCCCTGCGCTCGGCGGCGTGCAGGATCACGTGAGAGTGCAGCTGCGGGTCCGGGATCCCACCGGCCTGTTCGTCTTTGGCGAGACGACTCGAGGTATGGATCATCTCGCTGGCGAACAAGCTCTTGGCGGTCTGGAAACGCTGCACCCCGTCCGTCCTGTGCCTGACCAAAGCGACCTCCCGCTCGGTGCGCTTGAGGGCGCTGGCGACCGCTTGGCGATGTGCCGTCTCGATCTGCGCACGGCGCTCGGGGGAAGCCGTAGCCCAGAGCGCCGAGACCGTCTTCGGCGGGGCAAGCATCAACTCCACGCCGCCGACCCTGGTGCCGTCGGAGCCAGCGCGGCGCAGCGGCTCCAACGTCGCCGGGTTCATACCGTTCATGGCCACGACGAGATCACGAGTGCTGACCGTCTGATCGGCCGACAAGCCGAGCTCCTTCAGCACCTTCTCCGAGCCGTGCCACCTGCTCGGCACATCGAGGTTGGGATCGAGCTCCCCCTCAGCGGTGTAGTAGTCAGCCCGGTTCGACGTCGACGTCAAGTATTCCGCGTAGCTCGTCGCCGAAGCAGCATCGATCTTATGAGTCGTCTGCACCTGCCGAACGTAGAGATGCAGCCTTATGTTGGCAAGCGAAACGGGAGTGAAAACGGAATTAGCATTAACTCCCACTAATTCACGGTAATAACCTTTATCCAAAGCTCTCTTTGAGCGTATAGTCTGCTGTGAAAGGGGAGGGCATGGATGCCCGGACCGATTCTGCCGAAGGCCGTAGCTCGGCTGGTTCGCCTTCCTGCCGTAGGCCGTACCTCGGTCGTTTCAGCATCTGCCGAAGGCCGTAACTTTTCCCAGCTCCGGAGGTGCGTGCATTTGAAGGAGCGACAGAAGGCCCCCCGCTCCCCGGCTGTGAGAGAGCCTGGGCGGGTGGCCGTGGTCATCGCCGCCGGCCCTGGGCGAAGCTCATCGCGGGGGGTGCGACTGCGGCGAAGTCTTCGCTGCCTTTGGCTGGTGGTTGCGCGGGCTTGTGTAGCTGCGCGATGGCGGCACGTGTGTTGTCGATCCTTGGGGTAAGGCGGTGGATGGACTTGGCGAGGAGGTTGATTGCTCCCCCGCCGTCCGCGTGGCGCTCGAGGATTCCGTCGACGCGGATGATCGGCTCGGTGCGGACGGTTGTCCTGTGCTGCTCGTACAGCCTCTCGGGCACGATCACGTTGAGCGTGCCGTGCTCGTCTTCGATCAACAGAAACGTGATGCCGTTCGCGGTTTGGGGTTTCTGGCGGGCAATCACGAAGCCCCCGACCTTCACGTAGGTCTGGTGGTGGGCACCGGCGAGGTCGGCGGTCGAGAGGGCGCCTTCGTCGGTGAGTTGCTCGCGGAGCAGTGCGAGGGGGTGGCGGTCGATTGAGATCCCCGTTGCCTGGTAGTCGGCGATCATCGCCTGCCACTCGGTGAGCGGGTCGAGGGCGGGTGCCTCGGGCAGCGGTAGCTCCAGTCCGAGCTGCTGGCCACCCTTCGTTTTCACGGCGGGTCGTGCGACGCCGAGTTGCCACAGGGCGGTGCGCCGGGCGTGGCGATCGTCGCCGGCGAGCAGGTCGCAGGCCCCGGACCACGCGAGGCGTTCGAGGGTCGGGGTGCTTACCCCGGCGCGGGCGGCGAAGTCCCCGAGGCTGTTGAACGGGCCGCCGGCGTCGCGGGATGCGAGCAGCCGTTCGATGTCCTCTTCGTGGACGCCCTTGATGTAGTTCAGGCCGACGCGGATTTCGCCGGCTTGGGTGAGCGTGCACTGCGCTTCGCTTTGCAGCACGTCGGGTGGCAGGACGATCACTTCGCGGTGTTGGGCCTCGTGGATCAGCGCGTCGGGTGGGTAGAAGCCCATCGGCTGCTCTGAGAGCAGCGCGCAGAGGAACTCTGCGGGATGGTGCACTCGCAGCCACGTCGACTGGTAGGCCAGCAGCCCGAACGCGGCGCCGTGGCTCTTGGGGAACCCGAAGCCGGCGAACCCGGCGACCATGTTCCATACCTGCTCGGCGAGCTCGATCTGCACGTCGGGGTGGGTCTTCATCGCGCCGAGCACGAACTGCAGGTGGTGTGCCTCGATCGCCTCCTGCGAGCGCTTGCGGCTCATCGCGCGTCTGAGGCTCTCGGCCTGACCCGCGGTGAACCCGGCGAACGCTTGGGAGACTTCGATCACCTGGTCTTGGAAGACGATCGTGCCGAGCGTTTCTGCCAGGCACTCGTGCAGCGAGTGGTGAAGGAAGGGGACCTCGTAGTTGGGGTTGCGCAACATTTCCTGGCGGCGGCGGATGTAGGTGTTCACGGCGCCGCCGACGATCGGCCCAGGTCTTATGAGCGCGACCTGGATGGTGAGGTGGGCGAGGTTTTCGGGACGCGTGCGAGGCAGCGAGGCCATCTGCGCGCGACTCTCGATCTGGAAGGACTCGGTTGTCCTGGCTTTCTGGATTTCCCGGAACGTCTTGGGGTCGTCGAACGGGATGCGCGAGAGGTCGACCTGCTCGCCGGTGTGCGCGGCGATCAGCTCTACGCACCGCTCGACGGCGGAGAGCATCCCGAGGCCGAGGATGTCGATCTTCAAGAACCCGCCGTCGGAGCAGGAGTCCTTGTCCCACTGCACCATCTGCCGTCCCTGCATCGCTGAGGGCACGATCGGGACGCAGTCGATCAAGGGTTGGGTGGAGATGACCATGCCCCCTGGGTGCTGGCCGATATGGCGGGGTAGCCCGTGGGCCTCGTCGGCGAGTCTCGCGAGCCACTTCCAGCGGGTGTGCTCCAGGCGCTCGGGTCCGAGCGCGACCCGAATGTCCTCGGCGACTGTGCCTTCCGAGCCCCAGCCCTCTGAGCCGCGGGCGACGCGGTCGAGCTCGGCGGCGGGGAGCCCGAGGGCCATGCCGAGCTCCCTGATCGATCGCTTTGCCTTGAAGCTCGGATAGGTAGCGACCAGTGCGGCGCGGTCGGGCCCGAAGTGCTCGGGGATCCGCAGGAGCAGGGCCGCGCGGATATCGCGAGGGAAGTCGATGTCGATGTCCGGCAGGCCGATGATGTCTTGGTGTAAGAACCGGCCGATCGCGAGGTCGTTGGCGATCGGGTCGATGTGTGAGAGGCCCGCGAGGTAACACACGATCGACGAGACGGATGAGCCGCGGCCGCGGCCGGGGGGTAGCAGCGCCCTGGCGGTGTCGGTGCCGCGTACTTCGAACGCGACCTGCCTGGCCAGCTCGAGGATCTCGAAGTGCAGCACGAAGAACCCGGCCAGGCCGAGCGTGTCGATCAACGCAAGCTCCTGATCGAGGCGGGCGGCGGCCTCGTCGTGATGGCGGGCGCCGGCGGGGTAGCGGCGCGCGAACTCGGCTTGGCAGATCCCGGCGAGCTCCCGCGCGGCGTCCCGGTTTTCGACGCCGGGGTAGCGGTAGCCCAGATCGCCGCCGAGATCGAACGTCAAGGTTTCCGCGAGGCGCACGCTCTCCGCGGCTGCACCGGGGAACTCGGCGAACCTGGCGGCCATGCCGGCGGGTGTCGCGAGCACGTGTGTGTCGTTGGGGCGCAGCTGCATCTCGCTCGCGTCCAGCGTCTGGCCGTGGCGGATCGCGACGAACGCGTCCTGCAACTGGGCCCGCTCGATGCTGTGAGCGTGAACGTCACCGGTCGCGACGGTCGGCACGCCGAGCTTGGCCGCGAGGCGCTCGCGGGCACGGTTGCGTTGCAGGTCCGCGGCCGCGTATGGGCGCTGCAGCTCGACCCGCAGCGAGTCGCGCCCGAATGCGTCGAGCAGCCGCCTCGCGGTGGCCTCGTCTTCGATGCCGTGCTCGTGACAGCCGGTCAGGCAGACCAGCCCGTCCGCGTGCTCCAACACCCCGTCCAGGGAAATAGAGGGTTGCCCGGCGCGGCGATCCTTCGCGTCTCGTGTGTGCGAGTGGGCGCGCGTGAGCAGCCGGCACAGGTTGCTCCACCCCTGCCCGTCGCGAACCAGCAACGTCACATGCCGCTGCCGGTCTCCCTGGCCGACTGTAGAGTCGATCGTGACCTCGGCCCCGAAGATCGCGTGGACCGGGCGCTCGCCGTTCGCGGAGTCGCGGGCGGCCATCGCCAGCTCCATCGCCCCAGCCAAGGAGTCGTGATCGGTCAGCGCAAAGGCGGTGTGCCCGAGCTCCCCCGCCCGCTCGATCAGCTCTTGCGGTGTCGAGGCGCCGTCCAGCAGGGAGTAGGCGCTGTGAGCATGCAGCTCCAGGTACGGCGGGGTCCCGGGCATCTGCTCACGCCTGTTGGCTGAACCACCTGTCGGCGAGCACGTCGCGGAACACCACGACCCGCCCGCCGGTGACCGTGGTCACCTCGTAGTAGCGGCGGCGCACCGGTTTGTCCCTCCACCACGCGAACCCGTTCAGCCAGTCGCGTTTGACCGTTTCGACACGCACACCGTCGATGACCAGCGGCCTGCCCCTGTCATCGACCTGCACCCGGATCGCCTGCGGCACGTTCAGCACGCCGGGCGGGGAGACGAACGTTCTCATCCGACCCACGGGGTCAGCATGTGGCGGTGCTCCGGCAGCGGCGACTCGACCTGCATGCTCAGAACGCGCAGGATGGCGTGGGGACCGCCGAGTGCCTGGACCTGCGCGATGGCCTTGCGGCGGCGCTCTTCGCGTGCGCGGAGCTCTCCGTCGAGCACGCTCGTCTGATCGCCCGTCGAGGGCCCGAACTCCACGACCGCCAAGCCCAACGCGGTGGCCGGTGCGGGCAGCTGCCCGAGCGGTGCTGTGAGCGCGAGCAGGATCCGCCTGGCGTCGCAGATCGCTTCGCGCAACACCACCTCCTCACACCACGTGCCCCGTTCGACGAGCCGCGCGGAGAGAACGAGCACACGGATCGTGCGGCTCCGTCGCTCCGGCCGCCCCAGCAGCCGGTCGACGAGCACGCCGAGCGTCCGCGCGAGCAGCTGCCCGGAGTTCGCCTCGCCGAGGTCCATCGACTCCTCCAGCCGGTCCTCCACTCGCCGCGTCTGTAGGGGCGTGTCGTAGCCGAGCGCCAAGCGTCGCGCGATCGTACCGGGCTCGCCGAAGCGGTCGGCGACCGCCGCCGCACCGAGCTTGACTAGCGCGCCGAGGGTCTCGATGCCGAACCGCTCGAGCGTGGGTACAAGCGGCTCCGTCTCGGGCCGGTAACGCAGCACAGATACCGGCCGTGCGGCGAGGTACCGCCGAGCTTCCCGATCGCCGACCACCCGCGCGCGACGCGAGCGCGCTTCCAACGCCGCCGCCAACGCACAGAACCGCGTAGGGGCCGCCCCGATCCGCGGACGGCTGCCGAGTGCATTGCCGGCGGCGGCGATCACACCGTCGCGGCCGCCGTGGATCCCTTCCAGTCCCTGGGCGTCGAAGTAAGCAAGCCCCGGCCGCCGGGCGAGCTCCAGCTGCGCGCCGATCCCCTCCAAGGCCCGGGCGGCCTGGTCCCAGGCGCGGGCGACCTTGATCGGGTCGCCGGGTATCAGCTCCAGGTTGCGGCAGTGCCCGAGCGCCTCACCCAACGTCATCCCCGTTCGCACACCTTGGGCTTGCGCGCTGGCGGTCACTTCGCCGATCGCCATTGCCCCGCCGCCGCTCGGCGCGATTGCCAGCGTTCGCCCGAGCAGGTCTTGGGAGCCGCCGGTCGCGACGCGCAGCTGGAAGCGGGGGATGTGCACGCACACGACCATTCGTCCTCGGCTCTCCCCACGGCGTTTCACCCCTGAGCCTCCCGTTGATCGCGGGCGGCCTCGAATCGCTCGGCGAATGCGGCCGAACCGGGCAGCAGGCGCTTAGGATCTTTGGCGATGATCAGCTGGTAGACCCCGCGTTCGTACTCCGGGTTCATGCTGATCTGCGGCTCGTGCTCCAGGATCCAGTCGAGCTGGCCGGCACGCCGCGCTGCTTCGGCACGAGCGAAGGGGATGTGAGGCAAGCTTCCCGATACGAACATGTGTTCGATTGTTGCACCGCCGTCAAGCCCTACTCTGAAGCGTGTGTGTGGCAGGTATTCAACGACGGTCGGGCCCGAAGAGATCGGCAAGCAGATCGGCAAGCCGCTCGGCGTGCGGATCAGTGAGCAGGCGGGTAGGCCCGCCTACAACATCGCGCCGACCGACGACGTGCTGGCGATCGTCGCGCCGGAGGGGAAGCCGGAAGCGAGGATGGTCCGGTGGGGTCTGGTGCCGCCGTGGGCGAGGAAGATCGACGGGGCGCCACGCATAAACGCCAGAGTCGAGCGGCTCGTGAAGGACAACTACTACGGGGTCGCCGCCGACCCTCCGCACCGCGCCCTCATCATTGCCACCGAGTTCTATGAGTGGGCCAAAGCCGAGCAGAAGGGCAAGGTCAAGCCCGCACCCTTCGGCTTCACCGTCGATGGAGGCAGGCCGTTCTGCTTCGCCGGCCTATGCGCGGTCAACGGCCGGGTCGAGGGCGGGCCGATCGTGAGCGCCGCGATTCTGACCTGCTCGCCGAACGAGCTGGTCCGCCCGATCCACGATCGAATGCCGGCGATCCTCGCGGACGTCGAGGACTGGCTCACATGGATGAACCCGGGCGTCTCCGTACACGACGCGCTTTCGACGTGCACTCCGCTCGCGGTCGAGCGGATGACGGCGCGGCCCGTGTCCGCGGCCTTCAACGATGGGCGCAACAAAAGCCCCGAGTTTTTCGAGGCCGCAGACGACGCAGAGCAGCAGCTGTCGTTGACCTGACGCGCCGTGTCGTGCTCAAGCCGGGCGCTCGCGGACGACCTCCCGCGCGTCCTTGTCCTCCCTCAGCCCCTTGTAGGAGGGGTGCCGGAGGGAGCCGTCGCGGGTCCACTCCCGGAACTCGATCTCGGCGACCAGGTCGGGCCGCACAAAACGCGCCTCCCGCGGTGGCTGGGTACCCACGAAGGGGCTGGTCTTTCGGGCACGTGCCTGTAGCTTCTTGCCGAGATGGTCCAGCTCCCGAACGGTGAAGCCGGTACCGACGCCGCCGGCGAAGCGCAGGACGGGGGCGCCGTCCTCGGCCGGTTCGTAGTGGCCGACGAGTAGCGCGCCGAGGCGTCCGGCCCGGCCTTTTTTACCGGGGAGCCAGCCGCCGATCAGGAGCTCCTGGCTTGAGATGTTCTTGATCTTCAACCACTCTCCGCGGCGGCTACCCGGGCGATACGGGGAGTCGAGGCGCTTGGCGACGATGCCCTCCAGTTGCTGCTCCCTGCTGGCGGCGAGCAGCGCGGTGCCCTCGCCGATGTAGTGAGCCGGGACCTTGACACGGTCGCGATCCAGCTCCAGGGCAAGGAGGCGCTCGCGCCGCTCGAGATAAGGCAGATCCAGCAGTGACTCTCCGTCGAGCCAGAGCAGGTCGAAGATCATGTAGCTGGCCTGCCTGGCGCCCGGCTCATCGTGCCCCGCCAGACCCTGAAAGCTCGGCCGGCCCTGCTCGTCGAAGGTGACGATCTCACCGTCGAGCATCGCCGAGTGCGACCCCAGCGCCTCGCTCAGCCCTGCGAGCTCGGGGTAGCGAGACGCGCGGTCGATCTCATTGCGACTCAGCAGCTCCAGCCGGCCCGGCTCGCAGCGACCGATCGCGCGGATCCCGTCCCACTTCACCTCGAACGCCCACCGCGACTCGTCGGCGGGGAGCGTCGAGAGCTTCGCGAGCATCGGCTTGACGAACGGCGGCATCTCGCTCATGCAACGAATCTACCCGCACCCGTCCGAGCGCATCCACTCGTTTTTTTTCGCAAACTCCAGCAACATCCGGGGCTGGGTCTTGTGCTCGCTGCCGGGGGTGCCTATGTTGCTCCACGACGCGGAACCGAGTCGCGAAGAGCGAGGCCACCGAGGTGTGAGGCCGCGCCACCCAAGAGCCGATTGAGCCGCAAGGCGAGAGGAGCAAAGGGTTCCTCAAGCGGCCCGGGACCGCGTCATTTTTCGTTCACGGAGCGGAGCAGTCCCGCGGCTGACGGCCCCGCGTCCCACGGGTCGCGATGAGAGCGGCGGACGGGGATCGAACCCGCGACTTCGACCTTGGGAAGGTCGCGCTCTACCATCTGAGCTACCGCCGCACGAGGGCCTGGCAAGCCGTCTGCCGAGCCGCGTCGGCTGATCTTACCGGGCGCTCCGCGGCCGCCTACGCTGTGGGCGAGCGAATCTCCTCGCGCAGCATGCGGCCACCGAGGTGTGAGGCCGCGTCACCCAAGAGTCGATTGAGCCGCGAGGCGAGACCGGCAAGGGGTTCCTCGAGCGGCCCGAGACCGCGTCGTTTCGTTCCCCGACGCTTGTTTGCACGAGGCGCAGGCTGGGACGGCGTCGGGGCTTTTGCACCCCAGACTCAGGAGGCCGGCCGAGATGAGCAGCGCGACGCGTCCGTCTTCAGGCCAGTCGGCGTGATCGTGGGTCCGTAGGAGAGGAGCACGGGTTCGCCGGGCCGGGAGGCACAGAAGACAGCACGCGAGTTTGGATAAGGGCCTGCTTCCGGATTTGCCGGATCCAAAAAGCGGCCTTCCAAAAGCCACGCGACACTCCCCGATGGCGTGACGGCGAGATTCCTGACCCCGGCCGACCCGGCTTCGATGTTTTCCGCCGCGACCCAGCTGCCGCCCACTCCCGCGTGTCCCGGCTGAAGATCTTCGACGTACACGAGCACCGCGGTCCCGGAGGCGTAACGGACGGCGTAGGCGAAAACCGAGCCTGCCAGATCTACCGCCGTGAGCGGTTCGCTGCGCGGGAAGTCAATCTCTCGAACCTCGTGCCTCGGGAGCCATTCGGCGAAGACGATGTCGTAACCCCGGCGGTCCGTGGCGCGGAACACGCGCACCCTCGCGTTGGCGGCGATCGTCCGACACACGTGCGAGGCGCAGATCGCCTTTGCGTTCCACTCACCCGCACGAGCGGACGGCACCCCCACCACGACAAGCGCGAGGGCCAGGAGGCCGACGACGATCGCAGCTCGTGATGAGATCGCCAGGCGCTGGAATGTTGAGGTCGCCATCCTCACTGGTTTACTGGGCCCTCCAGGTAGGCCGTGGCGGCACGAACCGTCGCGACGCAGTTTCCCTGGCAGGTCCCGCAATCGCCTCCTTCGGCCGTTCCATCCTCGAGGTAGCCGAAGCCTTGGCACTCGGGGCAACTGGCGAGCCCGGTACCCGGATCGATCCAACTCGCATCCTCGGGTTTACTGCTCATCGCGGTTCCTCCATATCTCTGGGTAATTTAGGTCATCCCGTCAGCTCAAGTTGCTCGCGGTGGGTCCAGGCTGGGGGGCATTGTTTGGCGTCCCAGCGCAGCGCCATTCGTAGCGCGTCGTTGTGGGGGCGGCGGTGGTTCTGTGCGACGTCGGTGCTGTCGACGCTGGCGAAGGGGTACTCGCTGCCGGAGAGTGCCATGCCGCGCAGCATGTGCAGCCAGACCGGGACTGGGCTGTTGCCGCATAGCGCGTTCATCGCCGCGTCCGTGCGGTAGTGCCAGCGACCGTCGCCGATGGTTGCATAGGCGCCGGAGCTGCCGAGGCAGACGCGTGGCCAATGCTCGGCGAGGCGCAGCAGACGGTCGATCGGCTCGTGCATGTGCCAGACCGGAGCACCACGCTGACCGTGGGGCCAGCGGCGGATCAGCGCATCGTTGTCATCGCCGGTGCCGTCGATTATGTCCGGAATGACGGCCCAGGTGGTTTGGTGCTGCAGCCAGTGTTCACACCAGGTGTAGTAGGCGGGCCAGTCGGTTTGGGTGCCGCTGCGCCACAGGCTGAACGCGCCGTTGTCGAGCATGACCGACTGCCCGATCTCGTGGCAAACGGCGACTTGCTCGGGCCGCGCGTAGGACACGCAGAAGCACCGGCCGGCGAGGCGTCCGAGGACGCCGACGCCGGTGATTGGGGTGCCGTGGTAGTGGATCACTGCTCGTCCTTCGACTGCTCATCCTCGCCGGGCAGCACCGCGTCGAGCACGGGCTTGAGGGCCTCAGCGTCCGCAAGGAAATGTTCGTAGGCGCGGGTGACGGCGATCGGGTCGGCGTCGTCGGCGCAGGAGATGTCGTGGAGGTAGTCGTGGAGTCGTTCGACGTGGTCGCGTAGGTCCTGGACCTTCGGCGGGATCTCTTCCGGCTCGTCCTCCGGGTCATCGTCTGGTGCGGCCTGCGGCGGGTCGGTGGCCGGCGGCGGGGGCAGCATGGCGTCGGCTACGGCGCTGACCGTGGTGGCGACCACGTCGCCCTCGGGGCAGGCATCGAACACTTCGATCATCGCCTGCTCGTCGTGGTTGGCGAGGACCGATACCAATGCTCTAGTTCCGGTGGCGCCGGGAAGCGTGTCGGGGTTCTTGAAATCGACGCGGCCTTTGCGTTGGAGGGCGACGATCACCCGTCCCTGCTGGCTGAGCTTGTTAGCGTTGGCCTTTGTGAGTTCGAGGTCGGCGAACTCGCTTTCGGCCCACAAGCCGAAGGATTCGCGGCCGTAGGTCAGGTGCGCCTTGGCCTCCTGGAGCAGGTGGAGCTCGGCGGCGAGCAGCTGGCCTTCGCGCTTGAAGGCGTTCCCGTGTTTGCGGGCCTTGTTGATGATCGGCCGCAGCTCGTGCTTGGAGAGCAGCGCGGGCACCACCTCCCCGGTCGCAGGCTTCGTAGCGGGCTCGGCCTTCGCCTTCGCGGGACTCGGTTTCGTGGACACCTGTCCACTGGGCGCGCCCTTGCCGATCAGGGCCTCGACAATCGAGGGCTTCTCAGCGGACGAGGATTTCCGCTTGGCGGTGTGGGGTTTAGTGGACAGCTGTCCACTGGGCACGGCCTTGGCGAAGAGGGTCGCCGGTCGCTTGTCCTTAGGAGTGGCGCGCCGGCGGGGCGTGGGGGTAGAGTGTGTCTTAGGCATGAGGAGAAGTACCTTTCTCTTTATGTTTAGGTCCCGGCGGTGAGTTGACGCTCACCGTTGGGGCCGGGCCTAGCTTTCAGATGAAGCCAGGGCGTTTGCTTGACCTATTAATTATACTTCGGCGTCGGACGGAATCGGGGCTCGCGGGGTAAATTGGCGCATAATTGGTGCAAATCGGGCACACAATTGATGGGGTATGCTTTTGTCGCCCGATGTGGGGTACTCTCTGGTGAGAGAACGAAAGTGCCACACGATGCCAAAGGAGGGTCCGAGCCATGCGTACTGTTATCCACCGCGACATGACGCTGTCGTTCAACGGTGAGACCTATGGCGTGCTGGCGGGCGGCTCCGGCTGGGGCTATCTGATCCATGACCACGCCGGTGTCGAGGTCGCAGATGCGTTCTTCACGCTTGCCGAGGTGCGCGACTACGTAGACAAAGCACGCGCCGAGGGCTGGGAGCGACTGGGGGAGGACCGATAGATCGTCTACTCCTTTAGTTAGCCTAGCTCGTCAGTGGGTAAGGCTCGCAGTGCATGGCCGGCACATTGCCAACCGGCCGTCCTTGCGCAGACTGAAGTGCTCGTGCCGCACGTTCGGCGTCGCGTCGATCCGTAGCGCTCGGGTAGCACTCCTCACCGTTGGTAAACACGACCTTGTACTTCGTCCCCGCGCTCGATAGGTCGTCAATAATGCGCGTCCCGTTGGCAAGCATGGTGTCGGCTCCTTTGTTTACGTGACCCATTAATTCATAATTATACTGCCGGGGTCGGACGGAATCGGGGCTCGCGGAGTAAATTGGCGCACGATTTTTACACTTTGGTGAAGGTAAAAGTCAGGCGGCGCGAAGCGCCGCCGCGCGGTGACGGGGCCGGTAAAGGCGAAATGCGCTCAAGGTGCCAGCAAGCGGGGTCAAGTGACCCGGGGAAACGCCTCGTAGCGCGGCCGAGGACTTGACGCCGCGTGGCCGATCTCTCCGACCAGCCCACAATGTTCGTCATTGGCAGTTTTCACTGCCAATCTCGCTGACTTTCTTCTGCGTTTGCGCCCCACGCAGACGATCGAAGTTGCCCCAGGGGTGCGGACAAGCTGGAGAAGAAAGGCCGCGGCTGGCACCCGAAGGCGGCGTGACTTTCCCGATAGATGGCGTCGGCCGGTCAGTGACGGATGTGGCTCACGAGACGGCGGCGGCTGAGCAACGCTTCGCTCGCTCCAAGCCAGCCCTCCCCACGAGGCTGGCGTCATCAGTCCTCGGCGCGGAAGCTGCGTGCGATCTCTTGACCGGTGGCGAAGTAGTGCCGGAACACGTACAGCAATGGGCTCCATTGCTGCGGGTCGATGTGGCTGGTTTCGGGCTTGACGATGCTCGGGTGCGCATGAACGCGTTGGACGTGGGTCTCGACGATCCGGAAGTACTCGCCGTCGGGCCGCGTCGCGGGCTCGTGGATCGCGGTGACCTTGGCCTCGAGCTGCAGCGGACACTGCGCGATCCGCGGCGGCTTGACGGTCTCGGAGATTGTGGGGGTCAGGCCGGCGGCGGAGAACTTGTCGGGCTCGTAGCGGAACGTGTCGGCCTTGTGCGCGGCCGGTGGGTTGCGGCCGGTCAGCGGCGCGAGGATCTCGACCTGCTCGACGAGGTCGGGTCCGGGCAGGTTGATCGTGCACTCGCGCTCGCGCTGCAGGTTGGCGAGCGTATGCGCGGTGCTCTCCCAGCCCATCACGACGACGTAGCCGAGCGCCCAGGCCGAGGACATCGGCCCGATGTTCGGCGTCCCATCGGCGTTCAGCGTCGTCACGAGCGCGATCGGCGTGCCGAAGTAGAGGATGCTCGGCCAGATCCCCTGATGCTCCCCCGCGACGGGAGCGACGTCGTGGGCAGCGTTGGGAGTGGCGTCGAGAGCCGTCTCGGTATCACCTGTGCTGGGCTGCATCCCCGTAAGTCTCGCACCCACGCACCGAACGCGGGCTTCGACCCGCGCCCTACGCCTCACCCCGGCCGGACGCCGAGCGCTCGCCACCCATCTACAGGTGTTTGGACTGTTCTACTACTAGGGAGCATTCCCGGGATCGCTTCTATAGGATCGCGGCACATTTCTTGACGTCGGTGATTGGAGGAGAGCGTATGGAGTCTCTAGTACTGGGAGATGGGCGCGAATGAATCGAACGCAGCCGGGTGTCGACACGCCTACCTTCGAGACGCCCAAGCGCAAGCGTCTCGAGTATGTGCCGGGACAATATTTCGTGCGCATACACCCTGGGGCAGTGAGGCCGCACCTGGGCTCGCAGGAACGACTCGCGAGCTTCGCGGAGCTGACGTTCACCAGCGACATGGCGGACTCGATCCCCCTGGAGGTGGCCGAACCGCTCGACTACCTGCGCGAGAATGCGGGACTGAAGAATGTCCGGCCGCTGTCCGCGGATGCCGTTCGCGCGCGCGTCCAGCACGCCGATGTTTCGGGACGTCAGCGCGACCAGCTTGCGGTGGCCGCGTCGGTCATGGGGGAGCAGGAGAACGAGGACCAGCTGGCGGGCATCGCAATCGCGGAGCTCGATCCCAAAGTCGGAGTGGCGAACCTCCGCAGGGCCGAGTCGGCGGGCGCCATCGATTTCATCGAGCCCGTCCCCGCGCGGTGGCTGGCGGGTGCCACAGTCGCTGATCCACATCACAACCTTCAGTGGGGACTGCGTGCTATACGCTGGTTCGATGCCCAACGACCAGACGCCAGCTCCATGAGCGTCGGAATCATCGACACGGGTATCGACGAGGGCCATCCCGACTTCGAAGGGGTCGAGATGAAATATGACCACGTGGGGACGCGCGCCGAGGACATCGTCGGCCATGGGACACACGTCGCGGGAATCATTGCCGCGATGGCGAACAACGCCGTCGGGATCGCGGGTGTCGCCTCCTGTCCGTTGCAGATGTGGAAGGTATTCCCCGACGAGCCGCACGACGACCGCTACTACACAGATCCCGACCGGTTCGCCGACGCACTGCTCGCCGCGTCACGCGCGGGGATCAGCGCGCTGAACATCAGCCTCGGCGGCACCGGCTCGGCGCAGACCGAGCAGCTCCTGATCCAGCGCCTCATAGATAACGGCGTCACGGTGGTCGCTTCTATGGGAAACGAGGCCGCACGTGGCAACCCGACCCTGTACCCGGCTGCTTACGATGGAGTGTTGGCGGTGGGGGCTATCGCCGAGACACGTGAGCGCTCATCGTTCTCGAGCACCGGTCCGCACATCGGGATCTGCGCGCCGGGATCAAATATTTTGTCGACGCTCCCATGCCGCAAATCGGCGCATCGCAGCGAGCGGATGTACGCGGCGTGGAGCGGAACATCGATGGCCGCACCGCATGTCACGGCGGCGGCCTTGGTTGCCGCCAAGCATCCGACGTTCGGCCCGGCCGAAATCAAGGATCGGCTCCGCGAGACGGCTACACGGCTGCCGGCGATGGGCCCAAGACGCCGTACACACGAGTATGGTGTCGGCGCGCTCGACCTCCATGCGGCGCTATCCTGAGTTCCTGTGAGACTCGATTTCAAGTTCCGGGAGAATTCGCCGCCAGCTGAGCGTAAGCGCGTGATCAAGCGGGTCAAGAAGCTCGGCGCAAAAAAGGTCGAGGCGATGTTTCCCGACGAGAAAGACGCCGAGCTCGCGTCGCTCTACAAGGCCGAGGGTATTCCCGAGGAGCAGTCGAGCAAGGTTATCTCGACACTCAGCAAGCTCGACGAGGTCGAGTACGCTGAGCCGACGCCCGTGCGCGCGCTGATCCGCTGAGGAAGTCCCGATCGTAGTCCTTACCGCCGCCCCCGCGGACACGCAACGGTCCTCCGCGGTTCCGCCTGCGTCCCATCCAAAAAGCTAAAGGTCGCCGAGAACCGAAACCCGCCGCGCGGACAGGTCTTCGGCAGCACAACGCTCTTCGGCCTGTACGGGACCAGCTTCCCGTGCCGCCGTTCGTAGTAGGTGAGGTTTCCGCCGAGCGTCACCTGCACCCGCACGACCGACAGGTATGGGGCGCCGGGGAGGCTTTCGACGAGCGGCACCGTGAGCTTCAGGTCGCCGGCCTCGAGCAGCGAGGGCATCACCACGCGGGCGGCGACGGGGGAGAAGCCCGTGGCGGCGACAAGCAATCGTATGTACCCGTTCTGCGAGGGTCCCGCCACCAGGGCGATGTTCCCTTTCTCCGTATCGATTTCGCCGCCGACGGGGATCTCGACGAACGCGTTGCCCGAGCCCATCTGCGAGTTTGGTGGGCAGGCGGAGGCTCCGTGGGCTTCGAGTTCTGCCACCGCGCACGAGGCCACGCCGAGGCCGCTGGTGGCGATCCCCAGGTTGGACGGGTAGTGGAAGTCGACCCCGGTCAGCGGCGAGGGCACCTGTCCTGCGGGAGCGCTGATCTGAAAGCCGAGCGAGACCGTCGTGGGGGCGCCCAGCCGCAGGGGCGTGAAGACCGTGCTGATGCTCACCGACTGAGCCGCCGATGCGCTCCCCGTGATGCAGGCGCAGAGCGCGAGTGCGATGGTGAGGATCTGTGCTCGGGACATGGTGTGCTCGAACCCTGGGGCGGGGTCAGTAGGTGATCTTGCCGATCGCCTGGACCGTGAGCCAGTATTTGTGTTCGCCGCGACGAATGAAGACGCCAAACAGTTCGCCGCTCCCGCGGGCGTGGGCATAGCGCCCGCTGGCGCCCGTGATCGAGAACGCGCCGCGGAAGCTCGGTTCGGAGCTGTTCGGGTTGCTGAGCCTGGCTTTGGCCTTGCCGCTGATCGATCCGCTGTGGCCTTCGATCGTGAAGCGGGCCGAGACGGTCGGTTCGCCGTTGTAGACGAAGTACGCCCGTAGGTTGCCCGGTAGGGTGCCCGCGGCGTCGCCTTCGTCGATCAGTTCGGAGCCGTCGCTGGTGATGAAGCGCAGCTTGCCTTCGTCGCGGACGTTCAAGGTACGGGCGGCGGCAGCGCGGGCGGGCGGGATTCCCATCGCTGCCACGGCGATCGCGAGCGCCGCGAGCACAGCCGTGCGCCCGGTCGACCTGTCGAATCCTCTAGCCCACCTGGCAAATCTCATTGCACCCCTCCACTTCCGCGTGATCTGTCTAAAAACCGTGATTTGTCTAAAGACGATGCTAGCCCTCTGCTCGACGGCGCTCGCCGGTTCCCCGCACGCATCCGCTTGGCCAGTCGCCAGGCGCGCATCAGCGCGAGCGTGGGGGAGACGAGGGGCTGGAGCTCGGCTTGCAGGCGCTTGACGATCGGCGCCGCGAGCTCGCCCCGAGCGCCCGGGGCGGAGGTGTAGTAGGCCACGACACCGATGAGCATCATCGCGTGGTGCGGGCCGTCGGTCAGCGCGCGCGCCTGCAGGGCGGCTCGCCGAGTTGCTTCGGTGAGCACCTGGGAGAGCTCGTCACGATCCGGGTATAGATCGATGTAGCCGATGCCGCCAGACCCGCGGCTAGCCGACCCGAGCCCGCCCGGGGTAGGCGGGCTCTCATCATCACCAGCCTGCGTGTCCTCCTCGTGGTCGACGAGTCCGTCGAGCAGCGTGAGCACGGTACAGGTGGATAGGTAGGCCGATGCGATCTCCTCTGCTTCCTCGCGCGTCGTACTTGGATCGGCAGCAGCCGCGATCAGGGCGTGCACCGCAAGCACGGAGGACGCCGCGCCCGCGAGCAGCTCGCGCCACCCCAGCTCCGTCCAGTCGGCCTCGTCACGAGCCCATGCCTCGACCTGTGCGGTCCCGAGCTGCGAAGCGGCGTGCATCCTCGTCTGCGCTTGCCCGCTACGCGCCGCTGTTCGCTGTGAGACCTCTGTGATGGCTGATGCGGCGGGCAGGCGCGCGATGGCGGAGCCGACGCTGCGAGAAAGTTCTTCGAGATAGTCGCCGCAGGCGCCATCCGACTTCTCGAAGAACTTTCTCGAACCGTCGTCTCTTACAGTGACCGCGTCCACGAACGTCGCAAACAGGCGCTCTCCGCGTGCGAGTGGATCGGCCGAAGGACGCTCGGTCAGGCCGTCGAGGTAGTCGTAGAGGAGCTCGAGGGCGACGATCGCCACGACAACATCCCTGCGGTGAGCGCGTGGCGCGAGTGTGGCGAGCATCGCCGCCGCCTCGGCGTGGAAGCCCTCGCCGTGAAGCTTGTCTTGCGCGAGCGCCCGCAGTTCCGAGTCGTCGATCTCGCCGGCGCGCTGCTCCCAACGGCGCAGCTCGCCGCGCACCACGGGCGCGACGCTCGTCCAGTAGCGGACATGGGCCAGTACGAGCGCCAACCCGGCGCGGGCCACGAGCCGCCGATCGCCGAACGCAGGTACGCGTCGGCGGTCGCCGAGTGTGGCTTGGGGCCGTCGATCGCGGAGCGTGGAGGAGCCCATCTCAGCGTCCCCCGAAGCGCCGGCGGCGCTCTGAGAACTCGGCCAGCGACGCTTCGAGCGCCTCGCGCGTGAAGTCGGGCCACAGCTCGTCGCGGAACACGAGCTCCGAGTAGGCGCTTTGCCACCCCATGTAGTTCGACAGCCGCTGCTCGCCGCTGGTGCGGATGATGACCTCTGGGTCGTGCATCTCCGGGGCGTACAGACACGCTCGGAACTCCTGCTCGTCGTCAGATTGATCGGATGGGAGCCCACCCACCCCGGCCAGGCGGCCGTCGGCCGCCTGCGCCACCATCTTGGCCGCGAAGCGCTTGGCCGCGTCCACGATCTCCGCGTGCCCGCCGTAGTTGAACGCCATGAACAGCGTCATCCGCTCGTTCGCTTCCGTCAACGACTCAGCCAGGTCCATCTGCTCGAGCAACGGCTCGGGCAGCCCCTCGCGGCGGCCGATGAAGCGCATCTTGACCCCGTCGCGGTCGAGCTCGGGAGCCTCGATCGCGATCCGCTGGGTGAACATCTCCATCAGCGCTGCGACCTCCGCGGCCGGCCGCGACCAGTTCTCGGTCGAGAACGTGTACACCGACAGCTCGTGGATACCGAGCGTCAGGGCGTGGCCGATGGTGTCCTTGAGCGTGTCCGCGGCGGCGGTGTGGCCCGCGGCGACGGACAGTCCCCGCTGGGCTGCCCAGCGTCCACTGCCGTCGGTGATGATCGCGACGTAACGCGCCGCCGGGCGGTGTCCATTGGCCGGGCTTGGGGGAGTCGGGCTGGTGGGTATTGGGTTTGCGGGCATCTGTTGGCTCATCGTGTACCTGCGCAGGGCTGCCGCGCCACCTACCCGTTCTCCAGGGCAAGCCCCGACGATATGCGCGAGGCTCGCCAGCCGGGGCCGATCACGATCGCCATGGTGGCGGCGAGCACGATCGCGAACAGCTCGAGCGGGCGAGCGCCCGTGACGATGCTCGCGAGCGGAAAGCCCGTGACCTGGCGCAGGAAGCCGTCGATCACGACCTCGCCATAGATTCCCGCGAGCGCGCCGGCCAGGCAGCCGGAGCCGAGCATCAACAGGGCTTCGAGCAACAGGACTCGCCGCAGGCGCCACGGCTTGGCGCCTTTCAGACGCGAACGAGCCAGCCACGCGCGTCGCTGGGAGAGGCTCGACAGGAGCGCCACGGCCATCGCTGCGATCGCGGCCCCCAGCAGCAGCGTCGAGATCTCCTGCAGCTGGCCGAGCCCTTCGCTGGTCAAGGCGTCGATGCTCGCTTCCCGTCTGGCGGCGGTAGCCACTTCGAGGCCGTTTTGAGTTCCCGCCCGGCCACCCGGAGCCACCGCGAGGGCGCGCGCGATCTCCGCTTGCGCCAGCGCGGTGTTCGTTCCCGGATCGAGAGTTACGCCGAGTGCCGTCGGCGCCGACGTTTGCCACAGACGACTGTAGTCGGCCGTGCCGATGAAGATCACCCCCGGGGGCCAGGCGAGGTTCGTCGTGAGGGCCGCGACCCGGAAGCGAGCATTCCCGGTGGGAGTCGGCAGCGTGAGGGTCCCGCCCACGCCCACGTGGTGTTCTTCGGCAATCTGTTTGGAGACGGCAATCCAGCCATAACCCACCGTCCCACCCCCGACCCTAGGCTTCGCTTCGGGGGGAAAAGCATAGGCCGCACTTGGGACGCCTTCGCCGATCCTCCGCTCCGCGGTCGCGGCGTTGCCCTCCAGGACCTCACTTTGCAACACCTGCCGGCTCGCGCCCGGCGGGCGCGCGATGATCCAGACGCGGCGGTTGCCGAGCTCCATGAAGCCACCCTGAAAGGTGCTTACGTTCTCGACGCCCGGAACGCGGGCGATCCGCGCCGCGTCCTGGCCTCCGGAGAATTCGTTGACGGCCTGGTTATCGCCTGGATTTGTGACCCAGATATCCGCCGCGGCCACGTAGCTGTGGGCGAAGGAGTGGATTCCGCGCAGCAGGTTCTCGCGGGAGCCGCCGAGCGCGATCGTTCCGAGCAGGGCGACCGCGCCGGTCGCGGCGAGTGCGAGCGAGCGCAGCGTCGTCGCGCGCAACGACGCGAGCGCGACCGGGAGAGCGGTGAGCTTTCGGTAGCGCTGGGTCACGACCCGCATCAGCTCGAGCGCGCCCGCGAACACGAGCGGGACGGCCAGCACCGTGCCAAGCGCGAGCAGCGCGGTCGCGGCGATCGCGGCGGAGGGAACGAGCGCGTACAGCGTGCCGGCTCCCACCAGCAGGCTCACCGCGCCCGCGAGCAACCGCGCTCGCACGGCGCCACCGAGGGCCTCGCCTGGAATCGCGGCCTGCTGTTGCACGGCGTCACGCGAGCGTGAGCGACGCAGGTCGAGCAGCACGACGGCTGAGGCGAGGCAGGTGGCGAGCACGCCGCCGAAAAAAGCCAGCAGCACCGGACCCAGGCCGACGACGGCGCCCGAGCCGAGCGTGAAGGCCTCGGCGAGGTAAGCCGAGGACTGATGGAACACACCGACGGACAGGACATATCCGGCGCCCAGCCCGACGAGCGAGGCGGCGACCCCGAGGCACAGCGCCTGGCTGAGGACCATCTGGACGATCCCGCTGCGCCTGGTGCCCTTCAGGCGCATAACGGCGATCACCTGGCGGCGGTCGGGCACGGTCAGGAGCATCGCGTTGAACGCCAGCAGGAAACCGAGCATCCCGCCGATCGCCGCGAACAGCCCGCTCGCCAGCGCGCTCGGCCCGAGCGCCTCGCGCAGCAGCGTTACGTCCTGATCCGCGGGCGCGAGGGATGGGATCCCGCCCGCCCGCCCGCCAGCCGCCCCGAGCCGCCCTGCGGCGAGCGCGCGAAGCTCCGAGCGCACCTTCCCTTCGGCCCCGGGCCGCGCCTGCACGAAGATGCGTGTAATTCGTCCCGGCAGGCCGGCCAGCTGCTGCATCCGGGCCAGGGGCATCACGGCTACGAGCGCGCGTGAGAGCGCGCCGACCGCTTCGTGGCCGAGCACGGCCGAGACCCGCAGCTGGACAGCGCGGCCACGCATCTGGAGCGTCACCTCGCCGGGCCCGGCGGAGCCCTTCGGGGTCGGAAGTCTCAGCGCGTTGGCGCTCGCCTGGCTGAGGCCGATCGTGCCCGGCCGCAGCGCCGCGAGCGGAAGCGTTTCGGCGAGGCCGTCGAGCACCGCGAGGCTCGTATCCGTCCCCGCCAGATCGATCGTGACACTGCGGCCGTTTGGGGCGCGCAGCGTGGCGGTCTGCTCCAGCAGCGGGGCGGCCTGCTCGACGCCGGGCAGGTGCTCGACGCTGGAGAGGAGGTGTTCGTCGAAGCCCTGTCCGCTGCGGGCGCGGAGCTGCAGGGTGGCCGGCCCCGTGACGGCGCGCACGACTTCGCCGCTGGAGTGAGCGATGCTCGACTGGGCGATCACGCTCGCGAACACGAGCGCCACGGCGATCGCGATCCCGAGGCCGGCGAAGCACTCCTGGGCGGCGTGTGCGCGCAGCCAGCGGCGGTAGAGCGAGACGAGGTTCTCGGGCCCCAGACGCGCACGCGTCTGCACGGGCTCAACCTGCGACAACCTCGCTCACCTCCCTGTGCAGCTTGCCGTCGTGCAGCGCAAAGCTGTGGTCGGCCAGCCGCGCCGCGCCTGAGTCGTGCGAGACGAGCACCACCCCGGCGCCGCGGTCATGGGCGAGCTCCGCGAGCAGTTCGATGATCTTGGCGCTGTCGGTGCTGTTGAGGTTCGCCGTCGGCTCATCGGCGAAGATCAGCGAGGGATCGCCGGCCAGCGCCTCCGCAATCGCGACCCGTTGACGCTCTCCTCCGGAGAGCTGCTCGGGAGTGTGGCCGGTGCGGTCTGAGAGCCCGACGCGCGCCAACCACTGCAGCGCCTGAGCCTCAGCCTCTGCTCTGGGCACCCCGCCGAGCAGCAGCTTGATCGAGGCGTTCTCCAGCGCGGTTACGCGCGGCATCAGGCGATCTCGCTGCTCGATGTAACCGACGTCGGCAAACAGGTAGTCCGAGCACTCGTTGTCGGAGAACGAAGAGAGATCTCTTCCGCGGAAGCGGATCGTGCCGCGATCCGGCGCAAACACGGTGGCCGCGAGCTTCAGCAGCGTGGTCTTGCCGGATCCGCTCGGCCCCAGCAGGGCGGTCATCTCTCCAGGTGCGACGCTGAGGCTGACGCCGTCGATCGCGCGGACGTCAGCTCCAGTTCCGCGGTAGTGCTTCACCACGTCGTCGAACTCGAGCAACTCCTGCACCTTCTGCCCGGGAGAGGGTGTTATCCGCTCGCCTGCCGCCGGAGTGTGAGATCGGCGACCGGCTGCAGGCGGCGCTTGCCGCTGCCGCGCAGTTCGCCGTCGCCGATCGTGAGTGACTGGTCGGCGCCTCTGAGCTCGCCGAGGTCGCCGAGCGTCATCAGCATGGCGGTGCCCTCGTCGGCCAGGGACCGCAGCAGGTACAGGATCTCGTCGCGCTGGTCCAGGTTGACGCCGGCGACGGGCTCGTCGACCACGAGCAGCCGCGGCTGCAGCGTCAGCGCCTGGGCGAGCGCGAGACGGATGCGTTCGGCGCTGTCGAGCTCGGACATGCGTCGATGGGCGATGTTCTCGCCGGATACGCGTTGCAGGGCCTCGTGGGCTCGTGTGCGGGCCTCGGCTCGTCTTACGCCGTTGACGAGCAGCCCGTCGATCACCTCGTCGATCGCGGTTGGGCCAACGGCGGTGCGGAAGGACTTCTCGCAGTAGCCGATCTCGCGACCGAGGATCTCCTCGCCGTGCTTGGCGAGGTCGCGTCCGTCGAAGCACACGGTGCCGCTGTCGGGCGGGTCGATCCCCGCCACCAGACGCAGGAGGCTCGTGCGCCCGGAGCCGCGCGGGCCATAGACGCCGACCAGTTCGCCCGGGTCGATCTCCAGGAAGCCGTCGCGCAGCACCGTGACGTTGCGCCCGCCGCCGGTGTGGCGCTTGGAGACGTTGCGCAGCTCGAGCAGGCTCATGCGGCCGATCCCCGGGCGCGGTCACGCATGAGCGTCGACGCATCGAGGGGCTCGTGCACCCGCGCGTCGGCCTGCTCGCGTGCGAGCGCGCGGATCTGGCTGCGCGCGTACCGCGCCCACTGGATCTTGGCGGCGAGCGCGAGGTGCTTTTCCTCGGCCATCAGCCGGGCCTCCAGCTGCAGGGCGTTTGCAGGCGGGCTCGCTTGCTCGCGGGTGAGCCGGATGCTGGAGGTCTCGGCCAGGCAGGCCTGTTCGAAGCGCTCGATCGCGTGCAGCGCCGAAGCGGGGGGGAGCACGCCCACCTGGCGCGCGAACACGCCGGGAGCGTCGCCGCTGCGCGGTGACCAGGCGAGCAGATACTGCTCGTAGTCGTGCAGGCCCTTGGCTGTCGGCTGGTAGCGAGTTCTCGGCTGAGCTCGCGCGTTGGGGCCCTCTTCGTCCGGAGGGAGCCGTTCGATCATGCCACGCTGCTCGAGCGCTTTGAGCGCTCCGTTGATCTGCGAATGGGTGCTGAGCTCGATCGCGCCCGCGTAGGCGTCGTCGAAGCGCTGGAAGAGGTCGTAGGCGTGACCGCGACGCTCGATCAGCAGGCCCAGCACCGCCCAGTGTATGGGCGAGCGCATCGGCAAGACACTTCCGTCGCTGATCTCCCGAGCTCCCATCTCCTCCCACAGCGTACCTCAGAATGAAGGCGAAATTGGTCTGAATCAGACCAGTCTCAATCAGACCGGCTGAATCAGCTTACGGAACGCTCAAAAGGGGTCCAAGATGAGCGCAGCAAGTTTTGGAGAGAGGACTGCCCTTCCAAATTTCGCCGGGTCGGCGGAGAGGAAGGGGAGAAGTAATGAGGAGAGAGGGAAATGGGGAAGCACCGCAGGATCCGGACGTTCGTCCAGCCGGCCGGCTTCGCCGGACCTTTCGGCTGGACGAAGTCGCGGACCTGCTTAGCGCTAACTACACGCACACAGCGTGGCGCCACTCGCGCATGGGCCGCCCGCTCACCGATTGACCGTCCTACAGTTCCCTCTCCAAGGACGGTCAAGGGGGCCACGGCGTCAAGCCCCTCTCCGGCGCTCTGGCCTCCAAGGGCGTCGCGGTCGGTCCCCTCCGATCGCGGCGTCCATTTTTTCGGGGTGGGTGGGCACTCGATCGCCACCCCGTCCAACGTCTGCCCGGTTCACTGTACAAGTCGGCCGTACGGGACAGTGTCGCGATTCCCAGCAACTCCCCTTCCACCCGCGTGTTGTGTGGGTAAGGGGATGCACTATTCAGTTGTCAAAAACCGCCGTCCTGCAATGCCGCGCTCAGCCGTACCTCCGCCCATCCGTCTCGCTTCTCGAGCGAGCTCCGTGGGTGCTCGGAGCAGACCGCAGCGAACACTGCCGAGCAACATAGCCATCCGCTGCGACGGCACGGTCGATTCGGCGCACAAAACTGTTGGCTGGGGCGCCGAGGCCCAATGTTTGCAGGGGTCCGCGACGCAAACCTGGCGGGATACCGCTCCTCGCGACCGGCCATCGACCCTCTCCCCTCAACAATCCTCCAACCCTGCCGATCACCCCGGGGTGAATGGGGCCGATACCGATAATTCAGAGCGTCCTCGACATCGTTCTCCAGCTGGCGAATGTGTACCTGGCTCTGGCCCAATTGCACTATCAGCGCAGAACCCCGACGGGTCCAACCTGTTTGCCTCACAACCACCACGAAGCCAACCGTTTCACGGGCTCCGTCGGCACGAACACTCCGCTGAACCACAACTGCAAATGAACATCAGCTCATCCGCATCTATATACCAACCCACCCTCTAAGGAGAGGACCCAACACAATGAAACGCCTAACCAAGCACGCCACCCCCAGCACCTTCATCGCCCTCCTGGCCCTGATCTTCGCACTAACCGGAGGGGCCTTCGCCGCCACGAATGGAACTGGAAATGGGGGAGGGAAAGGGAATAAAAATAATCAAACCTTGACGGCGACCACGGCCAAGAAGAAACCCGCGCCCAAGGGCGCGAGGGGCCCCGCCGGCCCCAAGGGCGCGACCGGAGCCACTGGGGCAACGGGAGCGGCCGGTCCCGCCGGCCCCGCGGGTCCCGCCGGCGCGGCCGGCGCCAAAGGTGAAAATGGCGCGGCCGGTACGA
>Ga0302314_10002842_pt1 | contig 32107 bp, 25 predicted proteins | sample III_Palsa_N2_3_FD_200533 | JGI IMG/M metagenome (GOLD analysis project Ga0302314, IMG submission 200533) | Peat permafrost microbial communities from Stordalen Mire near Abisko, Sweden - III_Palsa_N2_3 | ecosystem: Environmental > Terrestrial > Soil > Palsa > Peat permafrost | place: Sweden... | reverse complement strand
AAGGAACAGCGTGGCTTCCGGATCCGATCGCAACCCGATCATCATTGGCGGCCTGCCCAGCCAGGTCCCGGACTTTGATCCCGAGGAGACCAGCGAGTGGCTGGACTCGCTCGATGCCGCCATCGACGAGCGGGGCCGTGAACGCGCCCGCTATCTGATGCTGCGGCTCATCGAGCGCGCCCGCGAGAAGCGTGTCGCGGTGCCCGAGATGCGCAGCACCGACTACATCAACACCATCGCGACCAAGAACGAGCCGTTCTTCCCCGGCAACGAGGAGATCGAGCGCAAGGTCCTCAATGCGACCCGCTGGAACGCGGCCGTGATGGTCTCCCGGGCCCAGCGCCCCGGCATCGGCGTCGGCGGGCACATCGCCACCTTCGCCTCCTCCGCGTCGCTCTACGACGTGGGCTTCAACTACTTCTTCCGGGGCAAGGACGCCGACGGCGAGTCCGGCGACCAGATCTTCTTCCAGGGCCACGCCTCCCCCGGCATCTACGCCCGCGCCTTCCTGCTGGACCGGCTCTCCGAGCAGCAGCTCGACTCCTTCCGCCAGGAGAAGTCCAAGGCCCCGTACGGCCTTTCGAGCTACCCGCACCCGCGCCTCATGCCGGACTTCTGGGAGTTCCCCACCGTCTCCATGGGCCTCGGCCCCCTCGGTGCGATCTACCAGGCCCGGATGAACCGCTACCTGCGGGACCGCGGCATCAAGGACACCTCGCAGTCGCACGTGTACGCCTTCCTCGGCGACGGCGAGATGGACGAGCCCGAGTCGCTGGGCCAGCTGTCCCTCGCCGCCCGCGAGAACCTGGACAACCTGACCTTCGTCGTCAACTGCAACCTGCAGCGCCTCGACGGCCCGGTCCGCGGCAACGGCAAGATCATCCAGGAGCTGGAGTCCCAGTTCCGCGGCGCCGGCTGGAACGTCATCAAGCTGATCTGGGACCGCAGCTGGGACCCGCTGCTCGCCCAGGACCGCGACGGCGTGCTCGTCAACAAGCTCAACACCACCCCCGACGGCCAGTTCCAGACGTACGCGACCGAGTCCGGCGCCTACATCCGCGAGAACTTCTTCGGCGGCGACCTGCGCCTGCGCAAGATGGTCGAGGACCTGACCGACCAGCAGATCCAGCACCTCGGACGAGGCGGCCACGACCACGCCAAGGTCTACGCGGCGTTCAAGGCCGCCCGCGAGCACACCGGCCAGCCGACCGTGATCCTCGCCCACACCGTCAAGGGCTGGACCCTCGGGCCGAACTTCGAGGGCCGCAACGCGACCCACCAGATGAAGAAGCTCACCACCGAGGACCTCAAGCGCTTCCGCGACCGGCTGCACCTGCCGATCACCGACAAGCAGCTCGACGAGGGCTACCCGCCCTACTACCACCCGGGCAAGGACTCCGAAGAGATCCAGTACATGCACGACCGCCGCAGCGAGCTCGGCGGTTACATGCCGACCCGCAAGGTCCGGCCGCGCAAGCTGGAACTCCCCGGCGACGACGCCTACAAGACCCTGAAGAAGGGCTCCGGGGTCCAGGAGATCGCCACCACCATGGCGTTCGTCCGGCTGCTCAAGGACCTCATGCGGGACAAGGAGATCGGCAAGCGCTTCGTGCCGATCGCCCCCGACGAGTACCGCACCTTCGGCATGGACTCGCTGTTCCCCTCGGCGAAGATCTACAACCCGCAGGGCCAGCTCTACGAGTCGGTCGACCGCGAACTGCTGCTCGCCTACAAGGAGTCGCCGAACGGGCAGATGCTGCACGACGGCATCTCCGAGGCCGGCTGCACCGCCTCCCTGATCGCCGCCGGATCCTCCTACGCCACCCACGGCGAGCCGATGATCCCGGTCTACGTCTTCTACTCGATGTTCGGGTTCCAGCGCACCGGCGACCAGTTCTGGCAGATGGCCGACCAGCTCGCCCGCGGCTTCGTCCTCGGCGCCACCGCAGGACGCACCACCCTCACCGGTGAGGGCCTGCAGCACGCCGACGGCCACAGCCACCTGCTCGCCTCGACCAACCCGGCCGTCGTCGCCTACGACCCGGCCTACGGCTTCGAGATCGCGCACATCGTGCAGGACGGCATCCGCCGCATGTACGGCAGCAGCGCCGAGTTCCCGCACGGCGAGGACGTCTTCTACTACATGACGGTCTACAACGAGCCGATGCGGATGCCCGCGGAGCCCGAGAACGTCGACGTCGACGGCATCCTCAAGGGCCTGCACCGCTACGCCCCGGCGACCCGCGGCCAGATCCCGGCGCAGATCCTCGCCTCCGGCGTGGCCGTGCCCTGGGCCCTGGAGGCCCAGCGCATCCTCGCCGACGAGTGGAACGTCGCCGCCGACGTCTGGTCCGCGACCTCCTGGAACGAGCTGCGCCGCGATGCCATCGACGTCGAGCGGTTCAACCTGCTCCACCCGGAGGAGGAGCAGCGCGTCCCCTACGTCACCAGCAAGCTGGCCGGCGCGCAGGGACCGTTCGTGGCCGTGTCCGACTGGATGCGCGCGGTGCCGGACCAGATCTCGCGCTGGATCCCCGGCCAGTGGCAGTCGCTGGGCGCGGACGGCTTCGGCTTCGCCGACACCCGCGGCGCGGCCCGCCGCTTCTTCCACATCGACGCGCAGTCGGTCGTCCTCGGCGTGCTGACCGAGCTCGCCAAGCAGGGCAAGGTCGACCGCACCGCCCTCAAGGTCGCCATCGACCGCTACCAGCTGCTGGACGTCTCGGCAGCGCACCCCGGGGCGGCGGGCGGCGACGCCTGACGCTCCATCAGCAGTGCACGCGCCCGCGCCCGGTGGCATCCGTGCCACCGGGCGCGGGCATTCCTGCCAGAGACCGACCCCCTACGACCCTGCCTACCAGTGACGGAGACCACGCACCGAGGAGCACCATGCCGACGACCCGTCGTACCGCCTCCCTGACCGCCGCCGCCCTGCTGGCCGCACTCGCCGCGGCCACGCCCGCCGGCGCCGTCGGCCGGACCGGGCCGGCGATACGCGGCCACTCCCCCCGGCAGGGACAGATATCCGAGAGCACCAGCGCCAACTGGGCCGGCTACGACACCACCGGCGGCCCCTACACCCGCATCACCGCCGACTGGGTGCAGCCCGCCGTCCGCTGCTCCGCCGCCGAGAGCTACTCCAGCCTGTGGATCGGTCTGGACGGGGACGGCAGCAAGTCCGTCGAGCAGACCGGCACCGAGGCCGACTGCTGGGGCGGCGCACCGCAGTACTCCGCCTGGTACGAGATGTACCCGGCCTACCCGGTGACCTTCCAGGAGCCGGTCCGCGCCGGCGACCGGTTCAGCTCCTCGGTGGCGACCGACGGCAGGGGCGCCTTCACCCTGGTGCTCGCCGACGCCACCCGGCACTGGAGCAGGACCGTCCGGGCGACCCTGCACGGCGCGGCCCTGGCCTCCGCCGAGATCGTCGCCGAAGCGCCCTCCGACAACCGCACGGTGCTGCCGCTCAGCGACTTCGGCGCCGCCTCCTTCACCCATGCCACCGTCAACGGCCTGCCGCTCGGCGACTTCCGCCCGGACCGGATCGTCATGGCCGCAGGACGCACCACCAAGGCCCTCACCACCGGCCTCGCCCGCGGCGAGGACTTCACCGTGACCTGGAGGCACAGCTGACGCGCAAGTGAGCCGCAAGCCCCTCACGTGCCCCGTTCGCCTCGGCAACATATGCTGTGGCCGGATTCCGTCGGCACAGGGCAGACGGGTGCCGGGAGGATTCAGAACACCATGGACAGCCAGATCGTTCACAAGGCAGCTTTCCTGCTCCACGAGTGCCATGAGCCGGAGCAGGTCGTCGTCGAGCGCCTCAAGGACTACTTCCCCGAGCTGACGCTCGTCGAGCGCGAGCGCTACGTCTCCGAGGCGTGGGACCAGGTCCACGGCAAGCAGGCCGAGGACGCCGAGGTCTGAGACGGGCGCCCCGGGCCGGGGCGGGGGTCGGCGCGGTGCACAGGCACCGGGACGGCACCCGCCCCGGCTTTCTGCGTTTCCGCCCCGCGCCGACAGACACGCCGTGTTGTGAGGGAGGCGTGAAAATCTGGCATCTTTGGAGTGCTTTGTGACAGTTGTCGCAAGCCGAGTGGGATGCGTACGCCGTACGGCGGCCGTGGATGCGCTTACGCTGGCGCAGGACATTCCCACCGCATGACCTCCGGGCCCGGCCCGTACAACGGTCGCCGGACACCCCGAGGAGACAACGCGTATGCGGTTCAGGCGCACGCTGATAGCGGCCATGGTCTCCGTGACGATCCTCGCCGGAACAGGGGCGGCCGCAGCCGGCGCCGCCGTCTCCGACGAGCAGATCGCCATCACCACACCCCCCGCGGGCAGCAGCGCCTGGCAGCACGACCACTCCCTGGGCCTGACCATGCCCGACCCGGCGTCGGCGAGCGCCACCCAGGTCGCGGACTTCTTCGCCTCGCTCACCCCCGCCCAGGCGCAGCTCCTCGTCCGCGAGTACCCGCTGGTCGTCGGCAACTTCGACGGCGCCCCGCTGGCCCTGCGGTACCAGGCCAACCAGTTGGCGATGAAGGAGGAACTCGCCAAGCAGCAGGCCGTCGCCGCCGACTCCGGCAGCTCCTCCGACGACCGCACCGCCGCGCAGGCCCGGGTGACGTCGCTGCAGCAGCTGATGGTGCCCGGCGCCCAGGTGCTCGCCTTCGACCCGCGCGGACGCGGACTCGTCGCCCAGGTGTTCGGCGACCTCTCGACCGCCGACCGGGTCTCCGTCCTCGTCCCCGGCTCCGACATGGACCTGGAGCACTTCACCGACACCGGCTCCCCGCTGAAGGGCGCGGCCGGCGTCGCCCAGTCGCTGCGCAGCGAGGAGACCCAGGTCTCGCCCGGCACCAGCACCGCCGTCATAGCGTGGTCCGGCTACGTCACCCCGGTCGGCCTCGGCGCGGACGCCGCCACCGCCCGCCTCGCCGAGGCCGCGGCCCCCCGGCTGCAGAGCCTGCTCGCCGGGCTCGCCGTCACCGCGCACCCGGAGGCCGCGCCGTCGCTGTTCTGCCACTCCTACGGCTCGGTGGTCTGCGGGATCGCCGGACCGCAGCTCCACGCGTCCGAGGGCGTCACCGACATGGTGGTCTTCGGCAGCCCCGGCATGGACATCCCGGACGCCTCCGCCCTCGGCGACGGCGTCCGCCTGTGGGCCACCGCCCGCAACCCCGGCGACTGGATCGGCGACGTCCCCTACCTGGAGGTCGCCGGCCTCGGCCACGGCGCCGACCCGACCAGCAGCAGCTTCGGCTCCCGCGTCATCTCCTCCGCGGGCGCCTACGGCCACAACGGCTACCTGGCCGCCGGCACGACCAGCCTGCGCAACTACGCCGACATAGCGCTCGGCCGCTACGGCGACGTCACCTGCTCCACCACCGCCGACGACTGCCTCACCGGCCTCTGACCCCGAGGCGCTCAGGACACGGGGCCCCGACCCCCTCGGAGGGGTGGCCCACGGCCTGGGAGGGCCGCAGGACACCCGCCGCGGGAAGCCGCGGGCTCACGGCCTGAGCACCGCGTCCCCGCCCCGTCGGGGCGTTACTCGCGGCCTGCCGACGTGAAGCTCATGTCGGTGTAGCGGTCCCCCGCCACCCCGGCCGCGATCGGCTCCAGCACGGCCAGCTCCTCCGCGCTCAGCCTCAGCGCCACCGCGCCCGCGTTCTCCTCCAGCCGGCTCCGCCTGCGGGTCCCGGGGATCGGGACCACCGCCGTCAGCCCGTGCACCTCCGCCCGCTGCTGCAGCCACGCCAGTGCGACCTGCGCCGCCGTCGCCCCGTGCGCCGCCGCGATCTTGTGCACCGGCACCAGCAGCTCCGCGTTCCGCGCGGCGTTGTCCCCGGTGAACCGGGGCTGGTACTGCCGGAAGTCACCCGCCGTGAGCTCCGCCGCGCTGCCGAACGACCCGGTCAGGAACCCGCGCCCGAGCGGCGAGTAGGGCACCATCGCGACACCCAGCTCCGCCGCCGCAGGCACCGCGCTGACCTCCACGTCACGGGAGAACAGCGACCACTCCGACTGCAGCGCCGCGATCGGGTGCACCGCGTGCGCCCGGCGCAGCTCCGCCCCGGTGACCTCCGACAGGCCGAGGTGCCTGACCTTGCCGGCCGCGACGAGCTCCGCCATCGCGCCGACGGACTCCTCGAACGGGACCGCCGGGTCGTAGCGGTGCATGTAGTAGAGGTCGATGACGTCCACGCCCAGGCGGCGCAGACTGGCGTCCACGGCCTGCCGGATGTAGGCGGCGTCATTGCGCACGCCCCGGTAGTGCGGGTCGTCCGCGCGGCGCTCGATGGCGAACTTGGTCGCCAGCACCACCCGGTCCCGGTTGGCCCGGACGAACGGGCCGATCAGCTCCTCGTTGTGGCCGCTGCCGTAGATGTCGGCGGTGTCGATCAGGGTGACCCCGAGCTCCAGGGCACGGTCCAGCGTCGCCAGCGCCTCCGCGGTGTCGGTCTCGCCGTAGAACTCGCTCATGCCCATGCAGCCCAGGCCCTGGACCCCGACGACGGGTCCGCCGGTGCCCAGGACGGTGGTGGGGATGCTGCTCATAGCTGGTTCCTCTCCGCGTACATGTCGATCTTGTAGTCGATGATCAGAAGGGTGGCCTGGAGGTCGGCGATCCGCTGCCGGACCTCCTCGCGGTGCTCCTCCAGCAGCGCCTGCCTGGCGGCGGCCGTGCCGTCGCCCTCGCGGCGCAGCTCGGCGTAGCGGACCATGTCCGCCACCGGCATCGCGGTGAGCCGCAGCTTCCCGAGGAACTCCAGCCAGGACAGGTCGCGGTCGCTGAAGCGGCGCTGCCCGGAGTGCGACCGTGCCGGATGCTCCAGCAGGCCGATCCGCTCGTACCAGCGCAGGGTGTGCGCGGTCAGCCCGGTACGGGCCACCACCTCGCCGATGGTGTAGCGCGGGGTGTCGTCGGGCTGCGGTTCCGGTTCCTGCGGCTGAGGTTGCGGCTGTGCGAGGGCCAGTGACATCCGGCATTCCCTTCCGTGCGTCTGCACTCGAACCTACAGAGTTGGAGTGCACTCCAAGCAAGCGGTGTTCGGTAGGTTTGGTCCCATGGAGAGCCTGCGGATGATCGAAGAGTGGCCGGTGCCCACGGCGGCGACGGCAGTGGTACGGAGCGACGGAACGCTCGCCGGGTCGTTCGGCCCGCAGGAGCACGCGTTCCCGCTGGCCTCCGTCACCAAGCTGCTCACCGCCTACGCCGTCCTGGTGGCGGTCGAGGAGGGAGCACTGGAGCTGGACGACCCGGCGGGGCCCGAGGGGTCGACCGTGCGGCACCTGCTCGCCCACACCTCCGGGCTGGCCTTCGACGAGCACCGCGCCATGGCCGCGCCCGGCAACCGCCGCCTCTACTCCAACGCCGGGTTCGACGTCCTCGCGGAGACCCTGGAGAAGGCCACCGGAATCCCCTTCCCCCGGTACCTGGCCGAGGCGGTGTTCGAGCCGCTCGGCATGGCCGACAGCCGGATCGACCCGGCGGGCAAGAGCCCCGCCGGCGCGGGCGGCGTCTCCACCGCCGGTGACCTCGCCCGCTTCGTCCTGGAACTGCAGGCCCCGAGGATCCTCGACCGCTCCACCCTCACCGAGGCCACCACCGTCGCCTTCCCCGGGCTGAGCGGGGTACTGCCGGCCTACGGCCACCAGCGCCCCAACGACTGGGGGCTCGGCTTCGAGCTGCGCGACCACAAGTCCCCGCACTGGACCGGCGCCGACAGCTCGCCCGGGACCTTCGGCCACTTCGGCCAGAGCGGGACCTTCCTGTGGGTGGACCCGGTCGCGGGAGCGGGCTGCGTCGCCCTGACCGACCGCGACTTCGGCCCCTGGGCCGCCGAGCGCTGGCCGCTGTTCACCGACGCCGTGCTCGCGGAACTTCAGCCGTAGCGCAGCACGGAGCCCATCGCCAGCAGCAGCAGCTCCGCGCCCTGCGGACCCGCCGTCAGGTCGACCGGCTCCGCCGCACCGGCGATCCGGACACTGTCGCCCGGCGCCAGCTCCTGCCCCACCCCGCGCGGCCCCGACCTGGACCGGAAGCCGAGGCCGCCCCGCAGCAGGTGCAGATAGCGGTAGGGCGCGGCGGGAAGCGCGAGCGGCCGCCCCGGATCGGCGCGCAGCAGATGCAGGGTGGCGTCGCGGCGTCGCCCCGGGGTCAGCGGCGGCGTCTCCGCCGTCCCGTATTCCGGCTCCGCGCCGAACACATCGGGCTGGAGCCAGAACTGGATGAACCGCACCCGCCCCTCCGCCGCCGGATTGCTCTCACTGTGCGTCACGCCGCCGCCCGCGCTGAGATGCTGCAGCTGCCCCGGCCGGACCAGGGCCGAGTGGCCGCGGTCGTCCTCGTGCCGCAGCGTGCCCTCCAGCACCCAGGTCAGGATCTCCGTGTCCCGGTGCCGGTGCGGCGCGAAACCCGCCCCCGGCCCCAGCACCTCCTCGTTGCAGGCCAGCAGCGCCCCGAAATGCGTGTTCGCCGGGTCGTAGTGGCCGGAGAAGGAGAACGCGTGCCGGGTGGCGACACCGGGTTCCGGCGCGGACTCGTACCGTTCGGCGGCGCGGTGCACCGTCAGCGCGGATTCGGGCTGCTCATCCATGCGCCGACGCTACTGCAACCGCTCTGTGACCGGGGCCACGCACCGCGGACCTCCCCCTCGGCGCGCACACCGTCCCCGGTAGGGCAGGCTTAGGCTGTGCCAGCCGACTCTGCGAAGAAGACCGCGTCGAAGGCCGCCGCCAGGACGTCGGCGACCACTCCCCCCGCGCCACCGGCGGAACCGCCGCGCCGGGGCACCCCCCGGGGGACGGCGATAGAACGCCGGACCGCCGCCGAACGCGCCGAACGGCACGCCGCCACCCTCAAGCGGCTCGAGCGCGCCAGCGGCAAGCTGTCCACCGCCGCCATCGCCCGGATGGACGAGCAGCTGTCCTGGTACCGCAACATGCCGCCGGAGCACCGCTCCTGGATCGGCCTGGTCGCGCAGGCCGGCATCGCGGCGTTCACCGAGTGGTTCCGCCACCCGGAGGCCCCGCAGGCGATCAGCACCGACGTCTTCGGCACCGCTCCCCGCGAACTCACCAGGGCGGTCACGCTGCGGCAGACCGTCGAGATGATCCGCACCACCATCGAGGTCGTCGAGGAGGCCATCGACGAGGTCGCCTCACCCGGCGGCGAGGACGGGCTGCGCGAGGCCGTCCTCGTCTACGCCCGCGAGATCGCCTTCGCGACCGCCCAGGTCTACGCCCAGGCGGCGGAGGCCCGCGGTGCCTGGGACGCCCGGCTGGAGGCCCTGGTCGTCAACTCGCTGCTGTCGGGCGACGCCGACGAAGGCGTGCTGTCGCGGGCCGCCGCGCTCGGCTGGGGGTCGCCCGACCGGGTGATGGTGGTGATGGGCAGCGCACCGTCCGGCGACAGCGAACTGGTCGTCGAGGCGATCCGGCGGGCCGCGCGCCACTCCAAACTCCATGTGCTGACCGGGGTGCTGGGGGCCCGGCTGGTCGTGGTCGTCGGCGACGGCGGCAAGAACCCGGACCGGATCTTCGACCCGATCCCCGCCGCACGCGCCCTGATCGGGCAGTTCGCGGCCGGCCCCGTCGTCATCGGCCCCACCGTGGGCGACCTGCTGTCGGCGACCCGCTCCGCCCAGGCCGCCGCCGCCGGGCTGAGGGCCTGCGCGGCCTGGCCGGACGCCCCGCGCCCGGTCCTCGCCGACGACCTGCTGCCCGAACGCGCCCTGGCCGGCGACCAGGCCGCGCGCACCCAGCTGGTCGAGGAGATCTACACGCCCCTGGACGAGGCGGGTTCGGCGCTGCTCGACACGCTGTCCGTCTACCTGGAGCAGGCCTCCTCGCTGGAGGGCGCGGCCAGAATGCTCTTCGTCCACCCCAACACCGTCCGCTACCGACTGCGGCGTGTGACCGATGTCACCGGCTACGCCCCCTCCGACGTGCGTTCGGCGTTCACCCTGCGCATCGCCCTGGCCCTGGGACGCCTCCAGGCCGCATGAGCTGCGCATACGGCCCGCTGTAGGGAGTCCACAACTGAGGGTGCGGTTCTTGGTCGCCGTACCCACCCGCGCCCGGAGGGCCCGGCGAGAGAAGGTTGGAACTGTGCTCGTAATCGTTGCTCCCGGACAGGGTGCCCAGACTCCAGGTTTCCTCGCCCCGTGGCTCGAGGTCGACGGTGTGGCCGACAGGCTGCACCGGTGGTCGGACGTCGCCGGGCTCGACCTGGTGCACTACGGCACCGAGGCCGACGCGGCCGGCATCAAGGACACCGCCGTCGCCCAGCCGCTGCTGGTCGCCTCCGGCCTGGCCGCCGCCCTCGCGCTCTTCCCGCAGGGGGCCGGTACGCAGGTCTCCGCGGTGGCCGGGCACAGCGTCGGTGAGATCACCGCCGCCGCCTTCGCCGGGGTGATGTCCGACGAGTCGGCGATGTCCTTCGTCCGTGAGCGCGGCCTGGCCATGGCCGCCGCCGCGGCCGAGACCGCGACGGGCATGTGCGCCGTCCTCGGCGGCGACCCGGACGCGGTCGCGGCCAAGCTCGCCGAGCACGGGCTGACGGCCGCGAACAACAACGGCGGCGGCCAGATCGTCGCCGCCGGGACACTCGACCAGATCGCGGCGTTCCGGGCCGACGGCCCGGAGAAGGCCCGGCTGATCGCGCTGTCGGTCGCGGGCGCCTTCCACACCCACCACATGGCTCACGGCGTCGAACGGCTCGCCAGGATCGCCCCCGGCGTGCCGGTGTCCGACCCGGTGACGGCCTATGTGTCCAACGCCGACGGCAAGATCGTCGAGAGCGGATCCGAGATCCTGGACCGGCTCGTCTCGCAGGTCTCCAACCCGGTGCGCTGGGATCTGTGCATGGAGGCGCTGGAAGCCCTCGGCGCCACCTGCGTCATCGAGGTCCCACCTGCTGGGACGCTGACCAATCTGGTTAAGCGCAACCTGAAGGGGGTGGCTACGCTCGCCCTGAAGACTCCGGCTGACCTGGACAAGGCCCGTGAGTTGATCGCCGAGCACGCCGCACCCGAGGGGGATGTCGTATGACCGCAGAGACACCGCAGATCAAGGCGAGCACCGGCGCAGCGTTCGCCCGGATCATGGGCGTCGGCGGCTACCGCCCGGTGCGGGTGATCCCCAACTCCGAGGTACTGGGCTGGATCGACTCCTCCGACGAGTGGATCCGCACCCGCAGCGGCATCACCGAGCGCCGCTGGGCCGGGCCCGAGGAGACGGTGGCGGAGATGTCCGTCCAGGCCGCCAGCAAGGCCATCGCCCAGTCCGGCATCGCCCCGGAGCAGATCGGCGGCGTCATCGTCGCCACCGTCTCGCACCTCAAGCAGACGCCCGCCATCGCCACCGAGATCGCCCAGCGCCTCGGCTGCGGCACCGCCCCCTCGTTCGACATCTCCGCGGCCTGCGCCGGCTTCGGCTACGGCCTCGCCCTGGCCGACGGGATGGTGCGCAGCGGCAGCGCCGAGTACGTGGTCGTCATCGGCGTCGAGCGGCTGTCCGACCTGACCGACGTGTCCGACCGCTCCACCGCGTTCATCTTCGGCGACGGTGCGGGCGCGGCCGTGGTCGGCCCCTCCGAGACCCCCGGCATCGGCAAGCTCGTCTGGGGCTCGGACGGCTCGCAGAAGGACGTCATCAGCCAGACCGCCGCCTGGGACACCGCCTTCGGCAAGCCCGACGCCGTCAACGGCGCCGGCGACGAGGTGAAGTGGCCCGCGCTGCGGATGGAGGGCCAGGCGGTCTTCCGCTGGGCGGTGTGGGACATGGCCAAGGCCGCGCAGCGCGCCCTGGACGCCGCCGGCGTCACCGCCGACCAGCTCGGTGCGTTCATCCCGCACCAGGCCAACATGCGGATCATCGACGCGATGATCAAAGCCCTGAAACTGCCCGAGAGCGTTCCGGTGGCCCGCGACATCGCGGAGACCGGCAACACCTCCGCGGCGTCCATCCCGCTGGCCATGGAGCGCATGCTCCAGTCCGGCGAGGCGAAGAGCGGTGACCTGGCCCTGATCATCGGGTTCGGGGCGGGTCTCGTCTACGCCGCAGCAGTCGTTACCCTCCCCTAGGAAACACCCGCAGACGACCGTGCCCAGCATTCCGGCAGGACACGGAAAACGCACAAACAGAAGGAGTGCCGACATGGCCACCAAGGACGAGGTCCTTTCCGGTCTCGCGGAGATCGTCAACGAGATCGCCGGGATCCCGGCCGAGGACGTCGAGCTGGACAAGTCGTTCACCGACGACCTGGATGTCGACTCGCTGTCCATGGTCGAGGTCGTCGTCGCCGCCGAGGAGCGCTTCGACGTCAAGATCCCGGACGACGAGGTCAAGAACCTGAAGACCGTCGGCGACGCGGTGAACTACATCCTCGCCAACGCCTGAGCCTCGGCTCAGGCCCGGGGCATCCCCGCCACGGGGATGCCCCGGCCCCCAACTTTCCAGACACCCGACCAGCCGGCCGCAAGACGTGGGAGACACAGCAGTGACCAACGACAACCGCACCGTGGTCGTCACAGGGATCGGCGCTTTCACGCCGCTCGGCGGCGACGCCGCCTCCACCTGGGAGGGCCTGGTCAACGGGCGCTCCGGCATCAGACTCCTCACCGAGGAGTGGGCCGCGGACCTGCCCGTCCGGATCGCCGCCCGCACCGCCGTGGAGCCCGGCGACATCATCCCCAGGCACCAGACCCGCCGCCTGGACCGCTCGGCCCAGTTCGCCCTGATCGCGGCACGCGAGGCCTGGGCCGACGCGGGCTTCGAGGGCCCGGCGACCGGCATGGACACCAAGATCTCCCCCGAGCGCCTCGGCGCGGTCGTCGCCTCCGGCATCGGCGGTGTGACGACCCTGCTCGACCAGTACGACGTGCTCAAGGAGAAGGGCGTGCGCGGGGTGTCCCCGCACACCGTCCCCATGCTGATGCCGAACAGCCCCGCCGCCAACGTCGGCCTGGAGTTCGGCGCCCGCGCCGGCGTCCACACCCCCGTCAGCGCCTGCGCCTCCGGCGCCGAGGCCATCGGCTACGCCATCGAGATGATCCGCACCGGCCGCGCCGACGTCGTGGTCACCGGCGGCACCGAGGCGGCCATCCACCCGCTGCCCATCGTCGCCTTCTCCAACATGATGGCGATGTCCAAGAACAACGAGCACCCCGAAGCCGCCTCGCGCCCCTACGACAAGGCCCGCGACGGCTTCGTCCTCGGCGAGGGCGCCGGCATCGTCGTGCTGGAGTCCGCCGAGCACGCCGCCGCCCGCGGCGCCCGCGTCTACTGCGAGGCCGTCGGCCAGGGGCTGTCCTCCGACGCCCACCACATCGCGCAGCCCGAGCCCACCGGCGCCGGCATCGCCCGCGCCCTCGCCCACCTCTTCGAGACCACCGACCTGGACAAGGCGGAGATCGTGCACCTCAACGCGCACGCCACCTCCACCCCGCAGGGCGACGTCGCCGAGGTCAAGGCGCTGCGCAAGGAACTCGGCGACCACGTCGACCACATCGCCGTCTCCGCGACCAAGTCGATGACCGGGCACCTGCTCGGCGGCGCCGGCGGCATCGAGACCGTCGCCACCGTCCTCGCCCTCCACCACCGGCTCGCACCGCCCACCGTCAACGTGGACGACCTGGACCCGGAGGTCGACGCCGACATCGTCACCGGCGAGGCCCGCAAGCTCCCCGACGGCCCCATCGCGGCCATCAACAACTCCTTCGGCTTCGGCGGCCACAACGTCGTCCTGGCCTTCCGGCGCAGCTGACACGGCCCCGGCCGCACCCGCACCGAACCCGACGCCCCCGCCGCCCGGCCCCCGCCGGGCTGGGGGGGCGTCGGCGTACCCCCCCCCCGGCCCCCGCCGCCGGGGCCCGGGGGCGGGCGGGCCCCCCGCCGGGCCCCGGCGGGATGCGCCGTCCTCGCGGACGTCAGTGCCGCTGGAGGAAGGACTCCAGGTAGGCCTCCGTGGGCGAACCGACGCCGGTGGCGTCGTCGTAGCCCGCGGTGGCCGACAGGCCGTAGTCACGGCCGAACGCAACCAGGGCGGCGTTCAGGCTGCCGTCCGCGTTGAGCCCGTTGTCGAAGATCGCGCTCAGCGGCGGCTTGCCCTCCACGGCCGTCTTGTTGACGACGTCGTAGAAGTCCTTGGTGCCGTACCGGCTGTAGATCTCCGGGTTGGCGAAACCGAGCGGGATGTCGCCGCGGGCCTGGATCGCGTCGGCCTGGATCGCGGTGAACATCGGCGACGCGACGCTGGTGCCGCCGTAGCCGGCCTCGCTGTAGGGGGCACCGTCGGACATGCCGACCAGCACCGAGGTGAAGAGGTCGCCGTTCATGGCGACGTCCGGGGTGACACGCTGGGCGGTCGCGCTGGGCGCACCCGTCATCAGCGTGTGCGAGAGGGAGTAGGGGACGACACCCACCTGGTAGCCCGGCTGTGCGAACGCCTGGCTGGTGCCGCCGCCACCACCGAAGTAGAACACGCCAGGAAGCGGGGACCACCCCTTGTTGTTGCTGGTGGGGGTGGACAGCAGGGTGCCCATGTCGGTCTCGAAGCCGAAGTCGCCCTTGGCGTCCTTGATCCCGAGCGCGGCACCGCCGACGTCGGTCACCCACGGGTCCGAGGACGGGTACTCGGTCTGCGCCTCGGTCGTGCTCGGGTCGCAGTTGACACCGGTCGCCGCCGCGGCGGGCGAGTCGTTGCCGCAGTCACCGGCCGAGAAGTCGAAGCTGATGCCCTCGGCTGCGCCCTGCTCGAAGATCTGCTCGTAGGCGGCGATGGACGCCGCCGACTCGCCGTCACCGGCCGCGTTGGAGTACATGATGCCGGCCCAGGAGTTGGACACGACATCCGCGAGGTGGTTGTCGACGATGTTGGCCAGAGCGGCCTGCAGGTCGTTGTCGTTGCAGGAGTTGGCACCGACGTAGGTGATGTCGGCGTCCGGGGCGAGCCCGTGCACCATCTCCACGTCCAGGGACTCCTCCGGCGCCCAGCCCGCCGCACCGCCGCAGGAGGCCTGGCTGTCCCACTGCGAGGGCGTGACGTCCTCGGTGTACTGGCCGGGAGCGAACGCCTTGTCACCGTGGTTGGTGGCGTACTCGTTGGCGTCCGCCTGCATGGTGCTGGAGGCGTAGGCGTCGACGATGGCGACCTTGACGCCCTTGCCGGTCAGGCCCGACTTGGTGATCCCGTAGGCCTGGCGCATCTGCGCCGGGTCGAAGGAGCACTCGTCGTAGTAGGTCGACTTGGTGTAGCCGGCCGGGGCGCCGTTCGCCTTCTTCTGGTCCCAGTAGGCGGAGCAGACGGCGGTGGTGGAGATCCCGCCCTTGGACGCCTTCGCGCCCGTGGCCTTGGCCACGGCGGCGACCGGGACAGCCATCGGCTTGATCGTGGAGGCCGCGGAGGTGAGGCTGCTCACGCCCATCACCAGCGAGGAGACCGAGGCCGGGACGACCAGGTTCGAGGCCGGGGCGCTCATGGTCCTGCCCTGGACCGAGTAGCGCTCCAGGGTGGCGCCGAAGGCACGCTTGAACGCGGCCGGGGTGCCGGTGATGTTGATCGCGTGCTGGGTGGTGCTGGTGATCTCCAGCCCGGCACCGGTCAGCCAGCGCTGGACGGTCTTGATCTGGGCCGGGGTGGCCAGGAACTTCGCCTCGGCCTGGGCCGCGGTGAGGAAGTGACCGTACAGCGGGTTGCCGGGGGTCGAGACGGCCGTCGCGTACGCCGCCAGCTCCGCGGCGTTCTGGCTCGCGAGGTACACGGTCGCATTGGTCTTGACGGAAGCCGCGACCGCGCCCTTGGCCGCGGTGCGCGTGGCCCAGGTCGGCGCGGATCCGGTGAGGGTCTTGGCCTGAGGAACAGCCGTAATGGCCTGGGACGGGGACGCGAGGGCGAGTGTGCCCGTTGCCAGCGCGAGCGAGGCGACCGCGACGGTGGCTATCCTCGTGCGGCGCGCGCGGGAGGACTGGTTTTCGGAAATGACGACTCCAGGAGTGAAGGTCCGTCAGGAACAGGGACGCCTAGCGCCCGCGTGAACGCTCGTTCGGAGCGTCCCAGTGGATGTGTACACGGGGTGAGAATTCGCGCGCAAGAGGCAGGAGCAAACTGATGGTCGAACTGCCACCACAGTGAGTGGATGCAACACCGGGTTCACACGCATGAGATAGGAAAGCTACGCAGGTGGGGGGAGTTGGCGGGTTCAATTCCTGCGGGATGCATACCCCGGACAGCAGCCGGTGCCGCGATCACATGGATTGCGGCACCGAAAGAGGGCGTGCGCGGTCGGAGCGAGCGCCCTACCTGCGCAAACCGACCGGACCCCCCGGAACCGCCCGAGGCGGCGGAGCGGGCGGCAGCGCGGCTCAGACCACCTGGTGCAGCCAGCGCACCGGCGCGCCCTCGCCCGCGTGCCGGAAGGGCTCCAACTCGTCGTCCCAGGGCTTGCCGAGCAGCCGGGTGATCTCCGCCTCCAGCGACCCCTCCCCCATGCGCGCCCGCAGCAGCGCCGAGCGCAGCCGGTCCTCGGGAATCAGGATGTCCCCGTGCACGCCGGTGACGGCATGGAAGATCCCCAGGTCGGGCGTGCTGCTGAAGCGCTCGCCCTCCACTCCTGAGCCGGGCTCGGCGGTCACCTCGAACCGCAGCAACTGCCAGCCGCGCAGCGCCGAGGCCAGCCGGGAGGCCGTGTCGGGCTCACCCTGCCACGAGAACTCCGCACGCCTGTTGCCGGGCGCGACCGGCTGACGGATCCAGTCGAAATTGATGCGCATACCGAGCACACCGCCGACCGCCCACTCGACATGCGGGCAGAGAGCGCGCGGCGCGGAGTGCAGGTAGAGAACTCCACGAGTCGTCACCGGGACCTCCAGTGTGGTGCGAGGGGCGCCTTCCCCAGCGGTCTCGTGCCACATTCGGCCTTTAGTGCCCACGGTGACTTCAGATAAACACTATTGACGTAGCATTCGCAGGATTTGCCTGTCTGTTACCGGTGTTGCAGCGACCGCATCCCTGCGGAACAAACGGTACCGCGCGAGGGGCCTTCATGGGCGTCCGTCCAGCGGAACCACCCGAAAGCACGCACAGCCCGTCGCTGTGGACGGGCTGTGCATTCCTAATTACCGATCATCTGAACTATCAGTCCGCGACGCGGACCAGCATCTTGCCGGTGTTGGCGCCGCGCAGCAGGCCCAGGAACGCGTCCACGGCCTGGTCGAAGCCCTCGACCACGGTCTCCTCGAACACCAGCTTGCCCTCGCGCAGCCAGCCGCCGACCTCGGCGACGAACTGCGGCTGCAGCCCGTAGTGGTCCCCGACCAGCATGCCCTCGAGGCGGAGCCGCTTGCCGATGGCCAGCGCCAGGTTCCTCGGACCGACCGGCGCGGACGTGTCGTTGTACTGGGCGATGGCCCCGCACAGCACCGCGCGGCCCTTGAGCCTGAGCGCGCCGATGGCCGCCTCCAGGTGATCGCCGCCGACGTTGTCGAAGTAGACGTCGATGCCCTCGGGCGCGGCCTTGGCGAGCTGCTCGGCGACCGGTCCCTCCTTGTAGTTGAAGGCCGCGTCGAAGCCCAGCTCCTCGGTCAGCTTGCGGACCTTCTCGGCCGAGCCGGCGCTGCCGACGACCAGCGAGGCCCCGCGCAGCTTGGCGATCTGGCCGACCACGCTGCCCACCGCGCCGGCCGCGCCGGAGACGAAGACGGCGTCGCCCTCCTTGAAGCCGCCGACGTCCAGCAGGCCCGCGTACGCGGTGAGGCCGGTCATGCCGAGCACGCCCAGGTAGGACTGCAGCGGCAGCGAGTCGTCGACCTTGACCGACTTCGACGCGTCCAGGGTGGCGTACTCGCGCCAGCCGAGGCCGTGCAGCACCGCGTCGCCGACGGCGAAGCCCTCGGCCTCGGAGGCGACGACCCGGCCGACCGCGCCGCCGTCCATGACGGCGCCGAGGCGGAACGGCGGGACGTACGACTTGACGTCGTTCATCCGGCCCCGCATGTAGGGGTCGACCGAGAGGTACTCGTTGCGGACCAGGATCTGGCCGGCCCCGGGCGCCAGGACCGGGGCCTCGACCAGCGCGAAGTCCTCGGGGACCGGCCAGCCCTCGGGCCGGGCCGCCAGGTGCCACTCGCGTCCGGTGGTGGGGAGCGCCTGCTCAGCCATGTCGTCCATCCTTGAGATCATCGTTCATTGACTATCTAAAGTAATCCTGCGGCCAGAAGCTTCACCATGTCAAATATTCAGGTAGCCTGGCAGCATGCCGCAACCGCAGGGACAGCACCCAGACAGCCACCCGGACCCGATCACCCTCGAGGTGGTCGACCTCATGGCCGGGCTGGTGTCCCTCTTCCACCGGGAGTACGAGGAGGCCGCCGCCGCCCGCTCCCTCACCGGCGCCCAGGCCAAGGTCCTGGCGCTGCTGCGGCGCGGCCCGATGGCGATGCGCCGGATAGCCCAGACCCTGAGCTGCGAGCCCTCCAACATCACCGGGATCGTCGACCGCCTGGAGGCTCGCGGACTGGTGGAGCGCCAGCCCGACCCCGGTGACCGCCGGATCAAACTCGTCGTCGCCACCGAGGCCGGCCGGACCGCCTCCGCCGAACTGCGGGAGTCCCTGGACTTCGCCAGGGAGCCGCTGGCCGCCCTCGCCCCAGCGGAACGGACCGACCTGCGGGACCTGCTGCGCCGCATCGTCGACGGCGCCCAGCGCCCGTAACGCCCGTAGCACCCGTCGGACACCGGACATCATCACCCCCCTACGGGGGAAGCATGCGCCGGGGGCACGCCGCTAGGCTCGGAGGCCGTGGCGGACCGGTGCCCGGAACCGGACGAGACCAGCGGCGGGGCCAGTGGCGGCAGACGGCAGTCAGCGCAGTACGGATCGGCACCTCACCCGCAGGCAGGGCACGGCCCTGCGCGAACGGGACGGCACCGCGAGCGATGCCCCGGCACCCGGGCGGTTGGCCGCGTTGGCTGCACTCCGGCGGGGGCACGGCAGGCGCGGCGCCCTGGTGCTGCTCGCGGGCACCGTTTCGCTGCTGCTCTACGAGGTCGTACGGCAGGCCCAGCACTTCCCCATGGTCGACATGGTCGTCTACCGCGACGAGGGAGACGCCGTCCGGCACGGCCACGACCTGTACGCGATGCTCGTCCCGAGCTGGAAGCTCTACGCGACCTATCCGCCCTTCGCCGCACTGATGTTCCTGCCGACGACCTACCTGCCCGTCCCCGCCCTGCGGGCGGTGGTCACCTGCGCCAACCTCGCCCTGCTGGGCGCGCTGGCCCGGCTCTCCTTCCGCCTGGTCGGCTGGCCCCGGCAGCGGCTGCGCCCGCTGGGCGTGGTCGTGGCCGTCGGCGCGGGCGTCTGGCTGGAGCCGGTCTACACGACCCTGCGGTACGGGCAGATCAACCTGCTCATCGCCTGCCTGGTGCTCGCCGACCTGACCCGGCCCGACCACGCCCGCGGCAAGGGCCTGCTGATCGGCATCGCCACCGGGATCAAGCTGACGCCGGGCGTCTTCGGCGTCTACCTGCTGCTGTCCGGCCGCCCCAGGGCGGCGCTGGTCTCCTTCGCCGGGTTCGCCGGCACCGTCCTGCTCGGCTGGACCGCGCTGCCGCAGGCGTCCTGGAGCTTCTGGTCGCGCTACCTGTTCGACTCCAACCGGGTGGGCGCGGCCTGGATCGTCGACAACCAGTCGCTGCGCGGGGCCCTCGCCCGGCTGCTGCACGAGGAGCACCCCGGCCTCTCCTGGATGCTCGCCGCCGGGCTCACCGCCGCCGCCGGACTGTCCATCGCCGTCTGGGCCGCGCGCAGCGGCCACTGCCTCCCGCACGCGGACGCCTGGGGCGCGGTCTGCGCCGCGCTCACCGCGCTGCTGATCTCCCCGATCAGCTGGACCCACCACTGGGTGTGGTGCGTGCCGATCCTGGTGCTGCTGGCGGCGGAGTCCGCGGCCGAGTTGGCGCGCCCGCCGGGGGTCAGGCACCTGCGCTGGCGGCTGCTGCTCGGCACCGGGGTGCTGGCCTTCGCGGGATACGGGATGTGGCTCACACCACACCACCCGGTGCCCAGAAGCCTGCATCTGACGGCCTGGCAGCAGCTCCCCGGTGCGGTGTACCCGGCGTTCGGCTTGCTGCTGCTGGGGGTCGCCCTGGTGCGCACCGTGCGCCGACAGCGGGCGACGGGGGCCCGCGGGTTCGCCCTGCTGCCCGGGCAGAGATCCAGATGATGGCACCCACCGCGCGCACGGCATGCCCCACCAGCTATGCTGCGGCGAGTGGCCCACTCGTGGGCCACTCGTGCTGATGTACGACGATCAGTCAGAATGATCGCCGTAGGGAACCGCTCGACAGGGCGGTCCCAGCACGGGCAGTACGGGGCGGTAGCTCAGCCGGTTAGAGCAGGGGACTCATAATCCCTTGGTCGTGGGTTCGAGTCCCACCCGCCCCACCGGCTCGGAACGCGTGTTGACCAGCACACACGCTAGAGCAACGGCCCGCCGGTCCTGGTACCGGCGGGCCGTTTTTCACTCGTTCGGAGTCCTACGCCGCATCGGGCGGCCCAACGGCCCGGTCACTCCGCCCTTGTCGCCCTGCGCACCCGGGCCCACAGCTGCGGCTGCACCGCACCCACCCGGCGCCGGAAGTCGGCCAGGGCCACCTCCCTGGGCTCGTCGGTCTCCAACCAGCTCGCCCGGTGCTCCCGGTCGCCGACGGTGCCCGGAGGGAGCGGGAGGACGCCGGGGCGTTCGGCGTGGTGCTTGCTGGTGATCTTCAGCACGGTGGCCGTGCGGGCACCCCGGCGGAGCACCAGGCAGGGACGGTCCTTGGCGCCCGGGCCGTCCTCGAACGGCACCCGCGCCCACCAGATCTCCCGGGGCTCGGGCAGCCGCGAGGGCGCGCGCCCCGCCCGGGAGGGCCGCTCCTGCTCCGTCGGCCGCGCGGAACGCCGCCGCAGCGCCGCCCAGGCACCGGCCCCCGCGACCAGGACCGCCGCCCCGACCCCCAGGACCGTGTCCAGCAGTTGATGCCCCGCCGTCACCGCACACCCCCGTCCCCTGCCCGACCCGCACCCACACCCACATACGACAAAGACCCCGGCGTGTGCCGGGGTCTCGTCAAGGAGAGCTCCTCCAATTGGACTCGAACCAATAACCTGCCGATTAACAGTCGGCTGCTCTGCCAATTGAGCTATGGAGGATCAATCATGCCGGGGTCGCCCTCGGCAGCTCCCCCAATTGGACTCGAACCAATAACCTGCCGATTAACAGTCGGCTGCTCTGCCAATTGAGCTATGGGGGAAGGTGCGGCTTCGTCGACGGGCCCTCGCGGGCCTGGCGCCGGTGTCGGCTGCGGGACATACATTAGCGCACGTAGGGGGGTGCTCCGCCAATCGATTGCCAGGAGCCGGGCCCGCACCCGGGGTTCGGCCGCCCACGGCCGGGGTAGGCGTCCCCGGATGGGCAGAGACGCGGCCCGACCCGGCGCGGCAGGTTAGCGCGCTCCAGCGGGCGGCCGTAGGCTCCCAGGCAGGTTGCGGCACCGAAGCGGAAGCGCGCGGAAGGCCGCATGGAGAGAGTGGAGGCGACATGCGCAAAGTCACTTTCCTGACGGGGCTGGCTCTCGGCTATGTGCTGGGCACCCGCGCCGGACGCGAGCGCTATGAGCAGCTCCGCAAGACCGCCCGTGATCTCTCGCAGACACCTGCGGTGCAGTCGGCGACCCGCAGCGCCAAGCAGGCGGCCGGCTCCGCGGCGGGCAAGGCGGCGGACGCGGTCGCCGGGAAGGTCGGCGACCGGCTGCCGAGCTCGGTGACCGAGCGCGTCCCCTACCTGCGGGACCGTGCCAACGCCGCGGCCTCCGACGGCTGGAGCGGCGGACTCGCCTGAACGGAGTCCGCACGAGCTCCGGCGAGCAACGCGCGCGGGTACGGCGCAATCAGGCATGATCTCGGCATGGCGATATCGGCGGGCCTTGACTGCTCCACCCAGAACACCAAGATCGTTGTCTGTGACAGCGACACCGGCGAGGTGCTGCGGGAGAGCCGTGCGCCGCACCCCGGCGTGGCCGCGGGGACTGCCGTCACCGAGATCGATCCGCAGGCCTGGCTCCGCTCGCTCGGCACCGCCGCCGACGGCGGAATGCTCGAGGGCGTCCGCGCCATCGGCGTCTCCGCCCAGCAGCAGGGCCTGATCGGCCTGGACGCGGGCGGGGTGCTGGTCCGCCCCGCCCTGCTGCGCGGCGACCCGCGTGCAGCCGGGGCCGCCGCGCAGCTGGTGTCCGCGCTGGGCGGCCCCGCCGCCTGGGCCGAGGCGGTCGGCAGCGTCCCCAACGCCGGCTCGACCGTCGCCAAACTCCACTGGCTGGCCGAGCACGAGCCGCAGAGCGCCAAGCGCATCGCCGAGGTGCTGCTCCCGCACGACTGGCTGGTGTGGCAGCTGCTCGGCGAGTCGGCCCGCCGGACCACCGACCGGGGCGATGCCTCGGGCACCGGCTACTGGTCCCCGCAGACCGGCCGCTACCGACCCGACCTACTGGCGCTCGCCCTCGGCCACGAGCCGGGCGTACCCCATGTGCTCGGCCCGGCCGAGGCCGCCGGGCACAGCCCCGAGGGACTGCTGATCTCGGCCGGCACCGGCAGCACCATGGCCACCGCGCTCGGCCTGGGCCTCGGCGCCGGCGACGCCGTGGTCTCGCTGGGCACCAGCGGCACCGTCTACGCCGTCCACGACGAGGCGCTGATCGACGGCAGCGGGACGGTCACCTCGCTGGCGGACGCCACCGGACACCACCTGCCGCAGGTGGGGACCCTGAACGCGGCCCGGGTGCTGCGCGCCACCGCCGAGCTGCTGGGCACCGACGCGGAGGGCCTGAGCGAGCTGGCGCTGCGCTCCACCCCCGGCTCCTACGGGCTGGTGCTGCTGCCCTACCTGGACGGAGAGCGGACCCCCCGGCTGCCGCACGCGGCCGGCACCCTGGCCGGGCTGCGGGTGGAGTCGATGCGCCCCGAGCACCTGGCCCGGGCCGCCGTCGAGGGCATGCTCTGCGGGCTCGCGGACGCCCTGGACGTGCTGCGGGAACGCAATGTGGCGATCCGCCGGATCTTCCTGACCGGCTCGGGCAGCAGGCTCGCCGCCGTGCAGAGCATCGCCCCGCTGATCTTCGGCGTCCCGGTGGTGATCCCCGCCCCCGGCGACTACGCGGCCGTCGGCGCCGCCCGCCAGGCCGCCTGGGCGCTGGCCGGGACCCCCGCGCCGCCGCAGTGGGCGCTGCGCGACTCGGTGACGGTGGACCCGGGCGAGGACGTCGCGGTAGGTGAGGCGATCCGTCAGCAGTACGCGGCGGTCCGCGGCCAGACGCACCCGGAGACGGTCCGCGACTGAGCCGCGCGCGCCGGCCGGCCTCAGTCCAGGTAGCCCCTGAGCTGGTCGGCGAAGGCGTGGTCGCGGAGCTTGTTCAGGGTCTTGGACTCGATCTGGCGGATGCGCTCCCGGGTGACCCCGAACAGCCGTCCTATCTCCTCCAGGGTGCGCGGCCGCCCGTCCACCAGGCCGTAGCGCAGCTGGACCACCTTGCGCTCGCGCTCGCCGAGGGTGGAGAGCACCGCCTCCAGATGCTGCCGCAGCAGCATGAAGGCGGCCGACTCCACCGGGGAGGCGGCGTCGCCGTCCTCGATCAGGTCGCCGAGGGCGACGTCGTCCTCCTCGCCCACCGGCGCGTGCAGCGAGACCGGTTCCTGCGCCAGCCGCAGCACTTCGCTGACCCGCTCCGGCAGGATCTCCAGCACGGCGGCGACCTCGGCCGGGGTCGGCTCGCAGCCGCGCTCCTGGAGCAGCCTGCGCTGGACCCGCACCACCCGGTTGATCAGCTCGACGACATGGACCGGCACCCGGATCGTCCTGGCCTGGTCCGCGAGGGCGCGGCTCATGGCCTGCCGGATCCACCAGGTGGCGTAGGTGGAGAACTTGTAGCCGCGGGCGTAGTCGAACTTCTCCACCGCGCGGATCAGGCCGAGGTTGCCCTCCTGGACCAGGTCGAGCATGGTCAGCCCGCGGCCGACGTAGCGTTTCGCCACCGAGACGACCAGGCGCAGATTGGCCTCGATCAGGCGGCGCTTGGCGATCCGGCCGAGCACGACCAGCTGGTCGAGCTCGTCGGCGAGGCGGTCGTCGTCCAGCGCCGGACGGGAGTTGAGGTACTCCTCGGCGAACAGCCCGGCCTCGACCTGGCGGGCGAGTTCGACCTCCTCGACGGCGGTGAGCAGGGAGATCCGGCCGATCTCGCGCAGGTACTGGCGGAACAGGTCGGCGGAGGGCCCCGAGGTGTCGTCCAGCGCCGGGGCGGCCGGCTCGTCGGCCGCCACCGCCTCGACGGCCTCGGCCGCGAGCTCCTCCGGGTCGGGTTCGCGCAGGTCCGCCAGGGCGGTGGCGTCGAGGGCGGCGGGGTCCGGGGCGCCGGGGGCGGGTGCCGGGGCGGCGGGGGCGGCGGTGTCCAGGCCGGCGGCGTTCGGGCCGGTGGGGGCGTGCGGAGCTGGGCGGGCAGCCGTGGCTAGGTCCACGTCCGTCCCTTCCGGTGCCGGGGGGCGCCCCGCGGAGGAGGGGTTCGGCACCTGCTGGCCGTGACTGTGGGTGGGGGCGCGCGGCACCGGAGCGGAGGCGGACGCCTCGCCGCCGCCGTTCAGGTACGCGGGTGGCGAGGACCCGCCCGGTTCGACGGCTCGTCGCTCAGATGATGGGGACACCATTACCCAGTGTGCTCCACACCTGACACCCAGGCAGAGACGTGTGCGCACACTTTCTCACCGACGGGCCCCGCCGGGGCCCCGGCTCACAGCGCGGCCGCGCCCCGGTCCCGCAGCGCCTGGCGGTACTGCTGCAGCTGCCACAACTCGCCCCGGACCGCGGACAGCTGCTCCTCGGAGGCCCCGGCTCCCAGCCGCTGCATATGGGCCCGGCAGTCGGCGATCCGCCGGTCCACCGCCTGCAGGCGCAGGTTGACCAGGAACTCTCCCGCGTAGAGCACGTCGGCGGCGCGCCTGGTCCGCACCGGCTCCACGGTCAGCTCGGTGATCAGCCCGCGCACGGCGTCGTCGGGCGCGGCCTCGCGCACCCGCGGCGACCAGGCGTCGGGCGCGGCGGCCCCCGCCGCGACGCCGCCGGCGTCGGCGATGGCGGCCCGCACCAGCGCGTACGGGGGGGTGGGGAACTCCTCCTCCGCGTAGGCGTCGAAGGTCGGCGCAACCAGGGCCGGGTACTGCAGCGCGAGTTTCAGCAGCTCGCGCTCCACGAACTGGGCCGGGTTGCGCGGGTCCAGCCGGAACGCCGGGCGCCGGGGAGCGGCGGGGGCGCCCTGTGCGCCCTGCGCCTGCTGCTGCAGCCGGCGGTCCCGGTCGCCGCCCGGGCGCTGCTGAGCCGCCCGCTCCCGCTCCCGCTGCCAGCGCGCCAGCTGGGACACCCGGCGGACGACGAACTGCTCGTCGAGGATGCCGAGCATCCCGGCGAGCTGCACCGCGTAGTCGTGCTGGATCGAGGTGTCCTTGATGGCCGCGACGATCGGCGCGGCCTGCTCCAGCGCGGCGGAGCGCCCCTCCGCGGTCTCCAGGTTGTGCTGCGCCACGGCCGCCCTGATCGCGAACGCGAACAGCGGGACCGGGTGCTCGATCAGGGCGCGGACGGCCTCGTCGCCCTGGGCCAGGCGCAGCTCGCAGGGGTCCATGCCGCCGGGGCTGACCGCGATGGAGGTCTTGGCGGCGAACTTCTGGTCGTCCTCGAAGGCGCGCAGCGCGGCCTTCTGCCCGGCGGCGTCGCCGTCGAAGGTGAACACGATCTCGCCCCGGTACTGGGAGGTGTCCATCAGCAGCCGCCGGAGGATCTTGATGTGGTCCTCGGCGAAAGCGGTTCCGCAGGTCGCGACGGCCGTGGTGACCCCGGCCAGATGACAGGCCATCACATCGGTGTAGCCCTCGACGACGACGGCCCGGCCGGTTTTGGCGATGTCCTTCTTGGCCAGGTCGATCCCGTACAGCACGTGGGACTTCTTGTAGAGCGGGGTCTCCGGGGTGTTGAGGTACTTGGGGCCCTTGTCGTCCTCGCGGAGCTTGCGCGCGCCGAAGCCGATGACCTCTCCGGTGATGTCGCGGATCGGCCAGACCAGCCGGCCCCGGAACCGGTCCATCGGGCCGCGCTGGCCCTCCGAGCAGATCCCGGACAGCAGCAGCTCGCGGTCGCTGAAGCCGCGGCCGCGCAGGAAGCGGGTCAGGTTCTCGAAGCCGCCGGGGGCGTAGCCGAGGCCGAAGTGCTCGGCGGCCTCGGCCTCGAAGCCGCGCTCCTTGAGGAAGCGGCGGCCGAGCTGTGCCTCTTGATGGTGAGTGGCTTCGGGGCTGCCGAGCTGCTCGGTGAACCAGGCCGCGGAGACCTTGTTGATCTCCAGCAGCCGGGTGCGCTCGCCCTGCTGGCGTCCGGGCATGTAGCTGCCGCCCTCGTAGCGCAGGGTGATCCCGAGCTGCGCGGCGAGTCGTTCCACGGTCTCGACGAACGACAGGTGCTCGATCTTCATGACGAAGCCGAGGGTGTCCCCGCTCTCCTGGCAGCCGAAGCAGCTGAAGACGCCCTTGCTGGGGCTGACGTAGAAGGACGCGGACTTCTCGTCGTGGAACGGGCACAGCCCCTTCAGCTGACCGCCGCCGCCATTGGTGAGCTGGACGTACTCCCCCACGACAGCGTCGATCCGCGCGGCGCTCCGCACCGCCTCGATGTCCTCGTCCCTGATCCGCCCTGCCACGTCGTGCAGTGTATGCCCGGGAGCGGACAGGCCCCGAGTGGCGGAATGCCGCTACAGGTCGGCCAGGGGGATCCCGGGGTCGGCGAGGCGGTCGGGGTCGACCGGGCGGGCGGAGCGGATGAGCTGCTGGATGCTCCCGGCGACGTCCCAGACGTTGACGTTCATCCCCGCCAGCACCCGGTTGTCCGGGCCCTGCCAGAAGGCGATGAACTCGCGCTTCCCGGCGTCCCCGCGGACCACGACGTGGTCGTAGGAGCCGGGCGCGGCGAAGCCCGAGTACTCCATGCCGAGGTCGTACTGGTCGGAGAAGAAGTAGGGCACCCGGTCGTAGACGACCTCCTGGCCGAGCATCGCGCGGGCGGCCGCCGGGCCGCCGTTCAGGGCGTTGGCCCAGTGCTCGACCCGCAGCCGGCGGCCGAACAGCGGGTGGGTGGCGGAGGCCACGTCGCCGGCCGCGAAGACCGCGGGGTCCGAGGTGCGCAGCGAGGCGTCCACGGCGATGCCCGCACCCTCCTCCTGCGAGGCGACCGCGATCCCCGCGGCCTCGGCCAGCGCCGTCTGCGGGGCCGCGCCGATGCCGACCAGGACGGCGTGGGCGGGGTGCTCCTCGCCGTCGTCGGTGTGGGCGGCCAGGACCATCCCGTCCTCGCCCTCGATGGCGGTGACGGACGTGCCGAAGCGGAAGTCGACGCCCCGGTCCTGGTGCAGGCGCGCGAAGAACTCGCCGAGCTCCGGACCGAGCGCCCCGAACAGCGGGGTGGGCTGCGGCTCGACCACCGTCACCTCGGCGCCGTAGTGCCGGGCGGCGGCGGCGACCTCCAGGCCGATCCAGCCCGCGCCGACCAGCAGCAGCCGGCCGTTCTCCCGGCCGAGGGTCTGCAGGGTGGCCCGCAGCCGCTCGGAGTCGGAGAGCCTGCGCAGGTAGTGGACGCCGCCGAGCCCGATGCCGGGAACGTCCAGGGGACGCGGGGCCGACCCCGTGGTCAGCAGCAGCCGGTCGTAGCGCAGCACGGTGCCGTCGCCCAGGTGGACCTCGCGCAGCGAACGGTCCAGCCGGGTGACCGGCGAGCCGAGCCGCAGTTCGATCTCGTGCGCGGCGTACCAGGGCGAGTCATGGACGAAGAGATCCGTGCGGGCGGTGCTTCCGGCCAGGTAGTTCTTGGACAGCGGCGGCCGCTCGTAGGGGTTCTCGCGCTCCTCCCCGACCAGGATCACCCGGCCGGTGAACCCCTCCGCCCGCAGGGTCTCCGCGGCCTTGGCCCCGGCCAGCCCGGCCCCGACGATGACATGGGTCTCGTGTGCGTCCACCACGTGCGCTCTCCTGACCGCTCTGCGACTCGGCTCTACCGACTGGGTCCCACGGCTCTGCTACTGCGTCCCGCCCCCTGTACGCCGTCCCCGCGCGGCGTTTCCCCGAAAGCTCAGCGTCCCGCACCGGAGGGGAACCGTGAAGAGCGCCTGCGGGTGCTCACACGGTGCCGGTCAGCACGCGGTGGCGGGCCGCGGCGGAGGCGTCGGTCAGCGTCGCGATCTGGTCGACGACCGCGCGCAGCCTCCCGGCGTCGTCCTCCGCCTCCTCGTAGAAGGCGCGGAAGACCGGGTCGAGGCTGGCCGGCGCGGTGCGGGCCAGGGCCTCGGCGAGCTCCCCGATCACGGCACGCTGCCAGCCGCGCAGCTTCTCCTGGTCGTCACGCTGCATCACATAGCGGTCGGCGACGGCCTTGAGCACCGCGCACTCCAGGCGCACCGGGTGCGGGACGACCAGATCGGCCCCGTAGCGGGTGAGCCGGCCCGGCCCGTGGGCGGCACGGGTGGCCTGCTCGGCGGAGGTGCAGAAGCGGCCGATGAGCTGGCTGGTGGCGTCCTTGATCCCGGCGCGGGCGCGGGCGGAGCCGTCGTAGCCGTGCGGCCACCACTCCTCCGCCTGGAGCCGGTCGAGGGCCTCGGCGAACTCGTCGGGCTCGGCGGAGGGCGCGTAGCGGGCGGCGACCAGGAAGAGCTCCGCCCGCTCCTGGGGGGAGTGCAGCGCGGCCGGGGACACATGCCCGGCCTGCAGTCCGTCCTCCACGTCGTGGACCGAGTAGGCGACGTCGTCGGACCAGTCCATGACCTGGGCCTCGAAGCAGCGGTGGTGCTCGGGGGCGCCGTGGCGCAGCCACTGGAAGACCGCCAGGTCGTCCTCGTAGACACCGAACTTGTGCGGCAGTTCCGGGTGACTGCCCCGGGTCCAGGGGTACTTGGTGGCGGCGTCGAGGGTGGCCCTGGTCAGGTTGAGCCCGACGCTGCGCCCCTCCTGCCCGCCCTCCCCCTCGCCACCGCCGCCGGTGAACCTCTTGGGCTCGAGCCGGGTGAGGATGCGCAGGCTCTGGGCGTTGCCCTCGAACCCGCCGCAGGCGGCCGCGGCCCGGTCGAGGGCCTCCTCGCCGGTGTGGCCGAAGGGCGGGTGGCCGATGTCGTGGGAGAGGCAGGCGACCTCGACCAGGTCGGGGTCGCAGCCCAGGGCCGCGCCCAGCTCCCGCCCCACCTGGGCGCACTCCAGCGAGTGGGTGAGCCGGGTCCTCGGGAAGTCGCTGGCCAGGGGGGCCACGACCTGGGTGGTTCCGGCGAGGCGGCGCAGCGCGGCGGAGTGCAGCACCCGCGCACGGTCCCGCTGGAAGGCGGTCCGGCCCGGACGCTTGTCCGGCTCCGGCACCCATCGGTCCTGCGCCGCGGCGCTGTACTGCGTACTGACCAGCGAAGTGTCGTCCATGCTCCAACTTTCCCGGGAGCAGCCCCCGTGACCCCCGCGTGGACCCGGGCCTGCGGGTACTGCGTGGCGGGCACGCACGGTGAGGCCCGATCTCGACCCAGGGTATTCCGACGGTACGACAAGCCGGGGTGGACGACACGCCCCTGGGGCTCAGGGAACGGCGATGGCCTGCTGGTAGAGGCCCTGGGCGGCCGCCCCGAAGGCGGCGGCGTAGGAGACCTCGGGGGTGAACCCGCCCTCCTCGTAACCGCCTATGACGCCGATCACGCTGCCGCGCCCGGTGGTGGCGTCGAGGCCCATCAGCATCGGGCCGCCGCTGCTGCCGTCGGTGAACCCGCCGCAGTCGAACTCGGACTGGGTGGGCTGGTACGGCTTCAGGGTGTTGAGGCAGGCGATCGGCTGCTCGGTGCCCTCGGGGTAGCCGATGCCGCCGACGAGGACCGGCAGCCGGGTGTCGAAGGACACGTGCTCGGCGCCGACCAGCGAGGACAGCCGGGCCTTGGGGTCGCCGGTCTTCCTGAGGACCACGAAGGCGTAGTCGTAGTCGGGGTTGCTGTCGGCGGTCCAGTGCGGATCGATGAACACCTTCACCGGGGTCCACTCTCCGTAGGGCTCCTGGCCGTCGTGGTAGCCGGGGACGAAGACGAAGGACGCCACGGTCGTGCTGCCGTTGGCCGGGTCCTCCAGGCAGTGCGCGGCGGTCACGACGACATTGCCACCGGGGCTGTCGACGACGCTGCCGGTGCAGAAGTGGCCTCCGGGCCGACCGCCCTGGCCGGTGGTGAACAGCGCCCCGACCATGGGCATCCCGACGAAGGGCGTGCTGGCGGCGGCCGGGGTCGCGTCCGCGCCGACCAGTATCGGCGGGACCCGGGCGGGGGCGGGGCCGGCGCTGTCGACGGCCGGCAGGGGCGCGGCGGTGAGCCGGGGCGCGCGGTCGCCGACGCTGGAGTGCTCGAGGGCCAGGGCGAAGCACACGCCGAAGGCGAGGATGCCGAGGGTCCGGGCGAGCACGCGCAGTTGGGAGTGCGTCATTCCGGACTCTCCCTCCCCGCGCCATGTCCGGGCCACCATGGCGCCGAGCCAGTTACATCGTCGGATGATATGCGCCGCGAGCTTCTCCGTACACTGCCCCGGGCGTTCACGTCGATGCCGGCCCCGCGCGATTTCCGGGGCGTCGGCGGTATCAACAACGGCGACCATTTCCCGCATTATGCCGTAAAGGCAGGCTTTGACCGAGGCAATCCAAACGAGTCCGGAGGCATTCAGGTCACGCCCTGCACGCCTGAGCGCCGCAGCCTCACGCCTCGCGCCCCTCGGTCCGCGGGCGCGCCGCGGCGATGTGCGGAGATGTGCGGATAGCGCGTGAGCTGCGTAAGAGAAGGGTCACGATCCCGACCTAGTGCGCAAACCGCCCAACGCATGCCGTTAAGGTCGGTATCAGACATCCGCTTCGAGGCAGTGGCAGGAGCGGGACGGCGCCGGGAGACGCCGCGGTGACCGACCCGACCGCGGAGAGCAGGAGAACCAGCCCATGAGCCTCACCGGGACCGCCCTCTTCTACCTCCTGATCGCCGGCACCGCGGTCGCTGTGCTCGCGACCCTGCTGCTGTGGGGGGTGGTGCGCGGCCCGCGCCCGCTCCGCTGGCTGACCCGGCTGCTCATGATCGCGCTGTGCCAGGCCACCGCGATCGCCGTGGTCGCCGTCTGGATCAACAACAGCTACGGGCTGTACTCCTCCTGGGACGACCTCTTCGGCGAGAACACCGGCGGCAGCCTCACCGCCGCCATGCCCGGCCCCCCGATCAGCCGCGCCGCGTTCACCACCGGCAGCAACGGCATCCAGGAGACCTACTTCCACGGCAAGTACTCCAAGCTCTCCGGCGAGGTCCTGGTGTGGACGCCGCCGCAGTACGACGAGCCGCAGTACCGGAACGACAAGTTCCCGGTGATGGTGCTGCTGCACGGCGACCCCGGCTCACCGCAGTCCTGGGTCGACGGCGGCGACCTGCCCAACTCCATCGCGTCCCTGATGGCCTCGGGCAAGGTCAAGCCGGCCATCGTGGTGATCCCGGTGATCGACCCCGGAGGCGTCGACACCGACTGCAGCGACACCCCCACCCGCAAGAACGCCACCTGGCTGGCCAAGGACGTCCCGGACCTGATCGAGGGTCACTTCCGGGCCCTGCCCGAGGCCAAGGCCTGGGGGCTGATCGGCTTCTCGACCGGCGGGCTGTGCTCGGTGAAGCTGGCGATGCAGTACCCCGACACCTTCGCCTCGGCCGTGGCGATGGACGCCGACCCCTTCGCCGGCGACCCCAGCATCCTGGCCGACCCGGAGCTGCGGAAGATCAACAGCCCGCTGTGGCTCGCCAAGCAGCGGCCCGACGTGTCCCTGTTCGCGGCGACCAGCGCCCAGGACCGCTTCAGCAGCGTGGCGAACATCGCGGCCCTGCAGAACGCGATCGAGTGGCCGACCACCATGGCCGAGCCGCTGATCCTCGCCGAGGGCGGCCACAACTGGGGCACCTGGCAGCGCATGTTCCCGACGGTCTTCCCCTGGCTCAGCG
>Ga0302314_10002841_pt1 | contig 32117 bp, 32 predicted proteins | sample III_Palsa_N2_3_FD_200533 | JGI IMG/M metagenome (GOLD analysis project Ga0302314, IMG submission 200533) | Peat permafrost microbial communities from Stordalen Mire near Abisko, Sweden - III_Palsa_N2_3 | ecosystem: Environmental > Terrestrial > Soil > Palsa > Peat permafrost | place: Sweden... | reverse complement strand
TCCGAAGCGAGAAGACCCATATCGACGCGCTGCTGTCGGACGCCGCTTCCGGCGCCCCAAGTCTGGCCAAAGCCAATTTCACCCGCACGGCCGACGCGACACAGACTCTGCGTTGGTAGCACGACTAAGGCGCTGGCGACCTAGGGTGTTCAGGAACCTTACCCGTTAACCGTCGTTCAGGTGAGGTTCATGCCGCGACGCCTAGCGTTCGGATCATGACGAGCGCCCGCCGAGGCGTCTGACGACCCCCAATCAGGCGTGGCGCTGAAACGACAGCATTGGAGTATCCCATGCGCAAGCTTCTAACCGCCGCAGTTGCGGCTCTAACCTTCAGCGGAGCAGTGGCCGCCACCACCGCGCCGGCCATGGCCGCACCCCACGGGGGCGGGGTTCACGCCGGAGGGGGAGGCGGGTTTCGCGGTGGCGGCGGCTTTAGAGGCGGCGGCTATGGTCGCGGCTACTATGGTCGCGGCTATGGCGGCGGCTACTATGGCGGAGCCCTAGTGGCCGGTCTGGCCTTGGGCGCCCTGGCCGATCCGTATTATTACGGTCCAGGCTATTACGGCTACGGGTACGCTCCATACGGATACGCGCCCTACCGCTACGGCCCTCGACCCTACTATTACGGCCGCTGCTATTGGCGGGGCTGCTAGGGCAGCGACCCTACCGTCAAGGCCGGACGGCGATTCCGACCGGACCGGCCGCGACGGGCTCGGCGTCCAGCAGCGCGGCGACACGCATCAGAAAGGCCTCGCGCCGGGCCAGGGCGGCCTCGGGGTCCGATCCGACCCGCATTTCACGCACCGAAGTGCGGCGGGATTCCAGCTTCAGGCGATCGGCGACGGCCGCGAGATGACCCTCGCCCTTGCGGGCGTCCATCAGCGTCGCGTGGGCGCGGGTCTCGTTGACCCGTTTGTGCAGCGCCGCCTCGACTTCAAGGCCAGCCTCGGCCTTGGCCGCGAGCGCGGCGAAGTCGCGGGTGTACATCTGGACAAAACCTTCTTCGATCATGGCGGCTCCAATCGGTGGTCAAGCAATGCGCCCCGACCCGCGCCTAGGCGAGGACCGCGATCCGCGCCGTCCACCCTCGGGGGCGGCGCAATCCATGTGCGGGAACCTAAAGGATTAACACGCATCGGCGCATTTGTCGCACGCCGACTGTTTGAGTGGCCGGGTCGACGGCTTTCCGCTCGTCGCGCGGGCTCGCTCACGCCTATATTAGCCCAATGAGCCCTCTGTCCGTCCTCGACCTGTCGCCGATCATCCAGGGGGGCGATGCGTCCCAGTCACTGGGAAACAGCCTGGACCTCGCCCGCCATGTCGAGAGGCTGGGCTATCGCCGCTTCTGGCTGGCCGAGCACCACAACATGCAAGGCGTGGCCAGCGCGGCCACCGCCGTGGTGATCGGCCATGTGGCGGCCGGCACCTCGACCATCCGCGTCGGGTCCGGCGGGATCATGCTGCCCAATCACGCGCCACTGATGGTGGCCGAGCAGTTCGGCACGCTGGCGGCGCTGTTTCCCGGTCGCATCGACCTGGGCGTCGGGCGCGCGCCCGGAACAGACCAGATCACCGCCCGGGCCCTCCGCCGCACGCTGATGGGCGACATCGACGGCTTCCCCCAGGACGTCATCGAGCTGATGAACTATTTCAAGCCGGCCCAGCCCGGCCAGCCGGTGCGGGCGGTGCCCGGCGCCGGTCTGGCGGTCCCGGTTTGGATCCTGGGGTCCAGCCTCTACGGCGCCCAACTGGCCGCGGCGCTCGGCCTGCCCTTCTCCTTCGCCTCGCATTTCGCGCCGGGGGACATGGAGCAGGCCACGGCCCTCTACCGTGCGCGGTTCCAGCCCTCGGAGCACCTCGCCGAGCCCCACGTCATGCTGGCGCTCAACGTGTTCGCCGCCGATACGGACCAGGAGGCCCGGTTCCTGTTCAGCTCGCTCCAGCAGGCCTTCGTCAACCTGCGCACCGGCCGCCCGGGCCCGCTGCCGCCGCCGGTCGAAGGCATGGACAGCCTGCTTCTCCCCGAGCACAAGGCCATGCTCGCCCATTCGCTGTCCTGCGCCGTGGTCGGATCGCCCGACACCGTGCGACACGGCCTGGAGGCGTTCCAGGCCCGCACCGGAGCGGACGAACTGATTGTCACCGCCCAGATCTTCGACCACAAGGCGCGGCTGCGGTCCTTCGAGATCACCGCCGAAGCGCACCAGGCCATTGCGCGAGCGGCCTGACCGTCAACACGACAACACGACAACACGACAACAAAAAGGGGGAAACCAAATGCCTGTATCCGGAAGACAGATTCACCTGGCAGCCCGCCCGAAGGGCCTGGCGGTTCCGAGCGATTTCGCGATCATCGAGGCGACCACCCCCGACGCCGGCGAGGGCGAGGTGCAGGTCCAGAACCTGATCCTGTCAGTCGATCCCTACATGCGTCCGCGCCTGGCGGCCGATCAGCCGCTGAACCAGACCATGCTGGGCGGCGGCCTCGGCCGGGTGCTGCAGTCGCGCAATCCGAAGTTCAAGGAAGGCGATCTGGTGCGCCACGGCGCTGGCTTCGTCGAATATTTCACGTCCGACGGGCGGGGCCTGCAGGTGCTGACCCCCGATCCCGACCTGCCGCTGACCGTCTATATGCACGCCCTCGGCGGCACCGGGATCACGGCCTATGGCGGAATCCTCGAGGTCGGCCGGCTGAAGGACGCAGAGCAGGTGTTCGTCTCCACCGCCGCCGGCGCGGTCGGCTCGGTCGTCGCCCAGATCGCCAAGATCAAGGGCTGCTACGTGGTCGGCTCTACAGGCGCCGAGGACAAGGTCCGCTGGCTGAAGGACGAGGTCGGACTGGACGCGGTGATCAACTACAAGGCCGAGCCGATCGGCCCGGCCTTGGAAGCCGCCACGCCCAAGGGGATCGACGTCTATTTCGAGAATGTCGGCGGCGCGCATCTGGACGCGGCGCTGACGCGGATGAACCTGCACGGCCGCATCCCGGTCTGCGGCATGATCTCGACCTATAACGGCGGCGGCGAGCCGGTGCGGGGCCTTTCCAACATCATCTATCGCCGCGTCGACATCCAGGGCTTCGTGGCCAGCGATTTCGGCCACCTGAACGCCGCCTTCGTGTCCGACATGACCGGCTGGCTGAAGGACGGCCGGATCAAGTATCAGGAGACCATCCTGAACGGCTTCGAGCGCGCACCCGAGGGATTGATCGGCCTGTTCGAGGGGAAGAATACGGGCAAGATGCTGATCCGCCTGGCGGACTGACCTTACGTCCGCCCCGCGTCGATCACCAGATTCTGGCCGGTGATCATCGCGCTGTCGTCAGCGGCCAGGAACAGGGCCAGGCGGGCCACGTCGTCGGGCAGGATACGGCCGGGCAAGGCGGTCTGCTTCGCCCATTCCGCCTCGGCCTCGGGAGTCAGCCAGAGTTCCAGTTGGCGCTCGGTGACCACCCAGCCGGGCGAGATGGCGTTGACGCGGACGCCCGCCGCCCCCCATTCGCGCGCCAGGGCCTTGGTCAGTCCGAGGATGGCGGCCTTGGCGGCGACATAGGCGGCCATGTCGGCCGGCCCCAGCAGGGCGTTGATCGAGGCCAGATTGATGATCGAGCCGCCGCCGGCCGCGGCCATTCCCGGCTGCGCGGCCCGCGCCGCCAGAAAGGTCGGGTCGAGATTGACCGCCAGGCGCTCTCGCCAGGCCGCCGCGTCGGTGTCGAGCGCCGCGTGGCGGGTGTCGTCCGCAACATTGTTGATCAGCACACGGATCGGGCCGATCGCCGCCTCGGCTGACCACACCGCCGCGGTCAATGCGTCTGCGTCACGCACGTCCACCACCTGGAACCAGGAGCCGTGGCGCTGTGCGGCCAGAGCGCGCCCGGCGGCCTCGTCGCGATCGATAAAGCCGACCTTCGCGCCTTGATCGTGAAACGCGCCCACCAGCGCCGCCCCGATGCCGGTGGCGCCGCCGGTGATGAACACGGCACGGCCAGCGAGGCTCGGATAGCGCGCGAAGGGGCCCATAGCTTGTCCTCAAGTACGCCGGAATCGGCGAACCCCAGCATGGCGCGGGAAAGGGTTTCGATGCTACCGCTCCGCCATGAATCGCCTGTTCCGCACCGTCGCCACGCCCCTCTGCCTGTTGGCCTTAACGGCGCCGGCCATGGGCGGTTCGGCTCTGGCCGCGAGCGCCTTCCCGGATTTCCCCAGATCCTCCGGCGCGGCCGATATCGGTCGCTGGCTGACGAGCCACACCGACCTGCCGCCGGCCTCGGTGGTGCTGGTCGGGCCGGGCTACGTGTTCTCCTTCCAGGCGCCGGATCTCAGCGCGCAAGCCGGCGGTCTGGTCTGGCGGCAGGTCCGCGAGGAGGTCACCAGCCTCTCCATGGCGAGCCGGCTGAACGGCCGTTCGGCGACCGCCACCATCGCCTTCGACTGCCAGCGCAACCAGGCGACCGCGAGCGATGTCACGGTCTATCCCGGCAACAGTCTGAAAGGTGGGCCGGGTCAGGCCGCCCCGGCGGCGGACTGGCTGGTGGCCAATCCCGGGCTCTATCTGATGGACCTGGCCCAGGCGGCCTGCGATGCGTCCTTTCGCGGGCCCTTCGCCCAGGCGGCCGCCGGAGCGCCGGCGCCGGCAACAGCGCCGGAACCTCCGTCCAGCCATGCGCCCCGCGCCGAATCCGGCGAGGAACACTGGGTCCAGGTGGGCGCGTTCGTCAGCAGCGCGGCGGCCAAGCTGCGCTGGCGCGCGATCCAGCACTCGCTGCCGGCCCAGAGCGCCGGGCGCGGGATCAGGATCGAACCGTCCGGCCGCGACGGCAAGACGCTGGTGCGCGCCCTGGTCGGGCCGTTCCACGGCGCGGCGCCCGCACAGGCGTTCTGCAAGGCCCTGAAGGCCAACGGCGGCGACTGTCTCGTGCGCTGAAAGCCCAAACCGTCAGTAGTGGATCGCGCCCTTGGTTCCGCCGCCGGCGGCGATGGCGTCGCCGGTGATGGCGACGCTCTTGGGCGAGGCCAGGAAGGCGGCGATATAGGCGACCTCCTCGGCGTCGACGATCCGGCCGATCACCGTGCTCGCGGACATCCGTGTTTCAACCTCCTGAGGCGTCGCGCCGCTTGAGGCGGCGCGGGCGGCGACCAAGGGGCCGGTCTTTTCGGTACGGGTCAGGCCCGGATGAATCACCGTCACATTGATCCCGTGCGGACCCAGTTCGTCGGCCAGCGACTTGGTCAGGGCGGCGACCGAAACGTTGCGGATCGAGCCGATGGTCGAGCCGGTCTGGCGGGCGGCCAGACCGCTGATATTGATGATCCGGCCCCAGCCCTGGGCGATCATCAGCGGGGCGGCTTCCCGAGCGCAGCGCAGATAGCCCATCACCTTGATATTGACGTCCGACCAGAACACCTCGTCGGTGATCTCCGACAGTTTGGGCGGCGGCGCCTGACCGCCCGGCTTGGCCGCCGAATTGACCAGGATGTCCAGTCCGCCGAACCCCTTGGCCACGCCGGCGATCAGCGCCTTGACGGACGCGTCGTCGCCGGTGTCGACCTGAAAGCCTTGCACCTCGGCGCCGGTCTCGGCGGCCAGAGTCCGGACGGCCTCGTTCAACACAGCCGCGTCCCGCGCCGCCAGGGCGACGCGCGCGCCCTCCAGCGCCAGCTGTCGGGCGATGGCCAGGCCGATGCCCCGGCTGCCTCCGGTGATCAGGGCCCGCTTGCCAGCCAATTCCAGGTCCATTCGCGACTCCTTTCAGCGATTCAGAACACCATTCGACCGCCGACCAGCAGCAGGGTCAGAGCCATGATCGGACGCAGCACGCGGTCGGGGACGCGAGCCGAGAACTGGCTGCCGATGATGATCCCGGGGATGGAACCGACCAGCAGGGAGGCCAGCAACGGGCCATTGACCGTGCCCATCCACAAATGGCCCATCCCGCCGACCAGGGTCAACGGCACCGCGTGGGCTATGTCCGAGCCGACGATCCTGACGGTCGGCAGTTTCGGATAGAGCAGGATCAGGGCGGTGACGCCGAGCGCGCCGGCGCCGACCGATGAAACGGTCACCAGCACGCCCAACGCGACGCCAGTGAGGATGGTGAGCAGCGTCACCCGCCGAGGGCTCATCTCGCCCAGACGCGAAGCATAGGCGGCGATCCAGGGCCGGAAGGCCACCGAGGCCGCCGTCAAGATCAGCGCGAAGCCCAGAGTGGTCGAGATCAGCGCGGCATGCGCCGGCGCGCCATAGTGGTGGAGCAGCAGCAGGGTGACGACGGCCGCCGGGATGCTGCCGGCCGCCAGGCGTCCGGTGACGCTCCACTCCACGGTCTTGTTCAGGCTGTGCACCAAGGTTCCGCTCGTCTTGGTGATCGAGGCGTACAGCAGATCGGTGCCCACCGCGGTGGCCGGATGGATGCCGAACAGCAGGACCAGCAGCGGCGTCATCAGCGACCCGCCTCCGACTCCGGTCAATCCGACCAGCACGCCGACGACAAATCCGGAAATTGAATAGATTGGATTTATCATCGACAACGCGGCCATGCCGACGCCTCCTAGGGGATCGCGATACTGAAGGCCGGCTCGGCCGAGCATTCGCTACCGCGGCGCCAGGCAAGCGGTCTCGCCAGTTTTTCTCGGCGCCGCATAATCTTGCCTGCGGCGACGCCGCGTGCGCGCATTCTAAATTGTGCGCATAGGGACCCAGGTCCATAGCCGCGGGTAACAAATCCCTCGGGGAGGCTCCATGATCGCACAGGGCATCGCCCTATTTACCACCCGAACGGCACGACCTTGTTGCCGATATCATGGCCGATGTCCGCGCGTCCGAGATAGACGATGCCGGCCCTTGCGCACCAGTCGCGCGCCACCTGTTCCTCACTCTGGCCGAAGTCCGGCTCGTTGGGCGGAATGGCCGAGCATCGGCCCAGCCGGATGCCCGCGACCTGGCGCACGCCCGGATTGCTGGTGATGTGGAACATGTAGCGGTCGATGGCGTACATATATTCCGACACCTCCTCCAGCATCAGCACATGGCCCCTGAGGTCGGGCTGGAACGGCGTACCGATGAGCTGGCTGAGGATGGCCAGGTTGAACGCGGCGGCTGGGACGCCCGGTGAAAGGCTGGGCTCCACGGCCCCGGGCGCGCGCTCGACCAGCCAGGCCAGCGCCCGCCCGACCGCCTGGTGGCCGCCTTCGCGCTCGATGTCGATCGGCATCGGCCCGTGGGCGATGTGGCCGAACCCCTGACCGTAGAGCGCCGCCAGCAGGCTGCCCGCGTCGCTGTAGCCCAGATAGGTCTTGTCCCGCGCCGCTTCGGTCAGCCGGGGCAGCACCGCCTCGGCCAGCCGGCATGAGCCGTAGCCGCCGCGGGCGAACCACAGCGCATCAAACCCCGGATCATTGGCGATCTCGACAAAGGCGTCGGCGCGCGCCGCGTCGTCGCCGGCGAAGTGGCCGTGGGAGAGAAAGCACTGGGGATGGACCTGGATGTCCGGCGCCCGATCGGGATACAGGTCCATGGCCAGCGTCGTCACCCGCTGCCCGACGCTGGGATCGATTCGCGAGCCTGGCGCGACCACGCCGATCCTCAATCGCCTTTCCGTCATAGTTTTTCCATATTTTACAACGGCTTGTCAGTCGAAGACAGCTCTTATATCGTCCGCCCATGGATCCGAATAGAGCCTACTTCTTCTGCGGCGTCGGCGGCAGCGGCATGTTGCCCCTGGCGCTGATCGTGCAGGCGCGCGGCGGCCGGGTCGCGGGCTCCGACCGCGCACTCGATCAAGGCCGCACCGCGCCCAAGTTCGACTTCCTGCGAGCCAGCGGCGTCGACCTCTTTTCCCAGGATGGCAGCGGCGTCACCAGCCACGATCAGACCCTGGTCGTCTCGGCGGCGGTCGAGGAGAGCGTGCCCGACGTGGTGGCCGCCCGCCGGGTCGGCGCTCCGATCATCACCCGCGCCGAACTGCTGGCCAGCCTGTTCAACGCCGCGCCGCACAGCATCGGGGTGGCCGGCACCAGCGGCAAGTCCACCACCACTGGCATGATCGGCTGGATCCTGCACGCCACGGGCCGCGATCCGACCATCGTCAACGGCGCGGTGATGAAGAATTTCGTGACCCCTCGGGCGCCCTTCGCCAGCGCCCTGGTCGGCGGCGGCGGGCCATTTGTCAGCGAGGTGGACGAGAGCGACGGCTCGATCGCCCGCTTCACCCCGACCATCGCCATGGTCAACAACATCGCCTGGGACCATAAACCGCTGGAGGAGCTGCGCGGCCTGTTCGCCGATTTCACGGCCAAGGCCCAGACGGCCGTGCTGAACCTGGATAACGCCGAGACCGCGGCCCTGGCGCGCGGCGTCGCGGCGGGCAGGATCCTCACATACAGCCTCACCGATCCAAGCGCCGATCTGCTGGGCCGAGCGCTGGTCCCCGCGCCGGACGGGATCGGGTTCGAGGTGGTCGAACGCGCCAGCGGCGAAACCGCGCGCCTGCACCTGCGTGTGCCCGGCGCCCACAATGTCGCCAACGCCCTGGCCGCCCTGGCCGCCGCGCGGGCCTGTGGGGTGAGCCTCAGCGAGGCGGCGGCCGCCCTGTCCGGCTTCAGTGGCATCCGTCGGCGGCTGGAATGGGTCGGCGAAGCCGGCGGCGTCACGGTGATCGACGACTTCGCGCACAACCCCGACAAGATCGGCGCAACCCTGGCCACCCTGCACGCCTTTCCCGGGCGCCTGCTGATCCTGTTCCAGCCGCACGGCTTCGGCCCCTTGAGGCTCATGCGGCAGGCCTTCGTCGACGCGTTCGTCAGCGGCCTCGCCCCGGACGACATCCTCGTGATGCCCGATCCGGTCTACTTCGGTGGAACGACCGACCGCTCGGTCGCCAGCGCCGACATCGCCGGCGATGTCCATCGGCAGGGCCGCCAGGCCGAGGCGTTCGCCGATCGCGCAGCCTGTGGCGAACGCCTGATCGCGCTGGCCCAGCCCGGCGATCGGATCGTCGTCATGGGCGCGCGCGACGACACGCTGTCGACCTTTGCGGAAGAGTTGGTGAGGCGCTTGGGGCAATCGCATTCTTAGAACCCTCTCCCCTGCTCTTCGCGGGGGAGAGGGCAGGGTGAGGGGGTGGCGCCGTCGTAGAGACCTCTCCCGAGGGATTCTGGAGCGCGGAACCACCCCTCACCCTGCCCTCTCCCCACTGCGTGGGGCGAGGGTTCAAAGGTGGGCGCCTCATCGCCCTAGAAACCGCAACAGCAGCTCCACCACCGCCTCCGGCTGTTCCTGCTGGACCCAGTGGCCGGCGTCGGGGATCAGATGGGAGCCTTCGAAGCGGGTGCAGACCCGGGTCCCCAGCGCCTCGAACGCGCCCGGCGCCTGATAGACGCCCCAGTCGCTGGCGCCGGCGATGAACAGGGACGGGACGTCGATCGTGCGGCGGGCGAACAGGCGAAGGTCCCGCGCGCCGATGCCGCTGGTACCGCAACGATACCATTGCAGGCCGCCCTGAAAGCCGGTGCGGACGAACTCGGCGCTGTAGACGGCCAGTTCGTCGTCGTGAAGCCAGCGGCAGGCGGCGATCTGGGCGGCCGAGGGCATATGCGGCGCCACCACCTCGGCCATCCCCTGGTCCAGCGGCATCACATAATAGTCGGGCAGCTTGGCCAGTTCCTCGGCGCTCCAGGCGGCCAGCGGGTGCGGCCGGTTGCCGGGCCAGTCGGCGCTCTTGAAATGGTAATAGGCGCGCAGGAAATCGTGGACGCCTTGCGGGGCGCCGCTCATGTCCGCGTCGGCGGAACGGCCCGAATAGTACCATTGGTACAGCTTGCGCGGCGGCGTCAGGCGCGCCAGGTCGGCGTGGATGTCGAAGGCCGGAGCCGGCGCGGGCCCTGGAGCCGGCGCGCCGGCGAACGGGGCGCTCATCATCACCACCGAAGTGAAGACGTCCGGCCGGATCAGCGCGCAGTGGGCGGCGACCGGCGAGCCGAAATCGTGCCCGATCACCGCAACCACGCGGCGATGGCCAAGCGCGAAGACCAGGTCCAGGGCGTCGTGAACCAGGTTGAATAACCGAAACGAGGCCAACCGGCCGTCATAGTCCCCGTCCCAGCCGGTGGTGCGGCCATAGCCCCGCTGGTCCGGCGCGATGACGTGAAACCCCGCCGACGCTAGGGCGGGCATCACCTTGCGCCAGGAATAGGCCAGTTCGGGAAAGCCGTGCAGCAGCAGGATCGCCGGGCGTTCCTCGGCTTCGAACCCCGCCTCCAGCACATGCATCCGCAGGCCATTGACGCCATCGATGAAGCGGGAGCGGACGCCCTTGGGCAGACCAGCGTCCAGAGGCTCTGGCGGCGCTTCGGTCATGTCCCTCGTCCGCGACTACCGCGCGCCCAACCGGGCCAGCACGGCTTTGGGGATGGCGTAGTGGGCGATGACGCCTTTCTGGTCGCGAAAGCCGCAGGCTTCACGCTGCACGAAGAAGGTCCAGACCGCGCCGGCGGCGGCTTTCAACAGAGCGTCCCGGTCGGCCGGGTCACCATCGCGCAGACCAGCCAGGGCCACTTCCACCGCCTTGCCGGCGCGGCCCAGGGCGGCGGCGCGCTCGCCCACCAGGTCGTTCGTGAAAGCAACGGAATCGACGCTGTTGCGGCCCAGGACGGACGCCAGTCTGGACGAGTGTGGCGTCATGGGCGGCTCCCTGGATGGCGCGGTCACGGCGTGAAGTCAGGATGGCGATCTCGCCCCGCAATGGCAATGCCGCCCGCGCGCCAGTCGGCGGCCATCGCCTCCAGCGCGCCGCGCCAGTCAGCCGGCCTCGGCTGCCGATAGAGGCGCAGGCTTGGATACCAGGGACTGTCGGTCCGGTCGTACAGCCAGCGCCATTCCGATCGCGCGTTCAGCGCCAGCCACGCCGGCCGGCCCAGCGCTCCGGCCAGGTGTCCGACCGCCGTGTCGCAGCTGACCACCAGATCCAGGTTCATGATCACCGCGGCCGTGTCGACGAAGTCTCCCGCGTCATAGTCGCGGCCAAGCGTCCGAACACTGAAGGTCGCCGTGGGATCGTCGAGCTGATCCAGGCCAAACTCCTTCTGCAGGCTGATCAACGGGGCTTCCACGGCCCGCGCCAGGGGTTCGAACGCCGCAAGGGGGACTGACCGGCCCCGGTCTACCTTGGCCTTGACGTTGCCGCTCCAGACGATCCCGACGCGCGGACCGGGGCCGGGCGCGATCACATCCAGCCGGGCCTTCCAGACCGCGACCAAGGCCGGATCGGCGGTCAGGTAGGGCATCGGCCCCGGCAGGGTCTCCAGCGCCACGCCCAGCAGGCGCGGCAGGCTGAACAGCGGCGCGCGGACATCGGCGGCCGGCTCCGGCTCGCCCTCCGGGACGAAGGCCGCGACACCGGTCAGGCCCGCGAACAACCGGCGGAGCGCGGCCGGCGCCTGGAACACAACCCGCGCGCCCCGCGCCGCGACCTGAGCGACGAACCGGGCGCACTGGATCATGTCGCCGAAACCCTGCTCGGCATAGATCAGGATGGTCTTGCCGCTCAGGTCCCCGCCATCCCAGAGCGGCGCCGCGAAGCCCTGCTCACGCCGTTTCTCGCCTGGGCCCCGCAGACGCCATTCGAACTCGTTCCAGCCTTCGCGGAACTGGCCGCGCTCGAGCAGCACCACGCCCAGATTGTGATGCGCCTCCCAGGCGTCCTCGCGCAGGCTGACCGCGTGGCGATAGGCCGCCTCGGCGGGCTCCAACCGGCCCTGACGAAACCGGACCAGGCCGATATTGCAATGGGCCTGCGCCAGGTTCGGGTTCAGGCGCAGGGCCTCGCCAAACGCCTCTTCGGCCTCGTCCAGCCGGTCCATCTCAAGCAGGGCGTTGCCCAGGCCCGCATGGGCCAGCGCCAGGGCCGGCTTCAATGCGACGGCCCTTTGGCTGGAGGCCAGCGCCTCGTCCGCCTGGTGCAGCTCGGCCTGACAGCCGGCCAGGTTGGCGTAGGCCTCGGCGAAGTCCGGATCGATGGCGATGGCCCGCTGCTGCTCGAGCGCCGCCTGTTCGTACAACGCCACGCGAGACAGGGTCAGGCCCAGATTGTGGTGCACGCCGGCGTTCGCGGGGCTGAGGTTCATGGCCGTCTGGTGGGCGGCGAAGGCCTCGTCCAGCCGGTCCAGCGCCGCCAGCGCATTGCCGGCGTGCGAATGGGCCAGCGCGAAATTGGGATCGATCGCGATGGCGCCCAGAAAGGCCTCCAGCGCCTCCAAAGGCCGCAGCCGTTCACTGAGCACCAGGCCGAGGCCGTAGTGGGCCTGGGCGGCGTCGGGCGCCAGGCTGAGCGCCGCGCGATAGGCCGCCTCGGACTCCTCCCGCCGGCCCAGGTGACGCAGGATATCGGCCCGGTTGGCATGGGCCTCGGCATAGCCGGGCCGCAGTGCGATGGCGCTGTCATAGGACGCGAGCGCGGCCTCCAGGCTGGCCGGATCGGCGACCACCGCGACGGCGCCGGCCAGATTGTAGTGCGCCTCGGCGTAATCTGGCCTGATGGCCAGCACCTCGCGCAGCACCTGCACTGCTTCAGCGCGTCGCCCCTGTTCGGTCAAAAGGACGCCCAGGTTGGAATAGGCCTCCACGCGCTGGGGCTGCATGGCGATGGCGGCGCGGAAGGCGGCGATGGCCAGGGTCGGCCGGCCAAGCGCCCGCAAGGCGACGCCCAGATTGCTCTGGGCCATCGCCAGGCCCGGATCGAGCGCCAGGGCGCGATGGCAGGCCTCGACCGCGTCCTGATGGCGTCCGACGCCAGTGAGGGCGTTGGCCAGGTTGCAGTGATAGTGGGCGTTGGGACGCAGCGTGATCGCCTGCTCGATCAGGGTGACGCTGGTGCGGCAATCGCCCCGCTGCTGGTGGATCACGCCCAGCAGGTGCAGAGCGTCGGGATTGGCCGGCTCGGTCTCCAGCACCCGGCCGTAGAGCCGCGCCGCCTCGTCCAGACGGCCCGCCTGGTGGTGCGCCATGGCCTGGGCCAGGAAGGTCGCGGAGGTCAGGTTTGTTTGCACCATCGCTCAATCATGAAAAACAATAGCGACGGCATCAATGAGACCATTCCCGTGAACCCTCGAGCCGCCCGCATCCGCCCCTATCGACCAGCCGACCTGGACGACCTCTATCGCATCTGTCTGGCCACTGGCGACAGCGGCGCGGACGCCTCGGCTTTCTATCGCGACCCGCGCTTACTCGGCCACGTCTATGCCGGACCCTATGGCGTGCTCAGCCCCCAGACCGCCTTCGTGGCCGAGGACGATCAGGGCGTCGGCGGCTATATCGTCGGCGCGTTGGACACCCGGGCCTTCGAGGCGCGGCTGGAGGCGGAATGGTGGCCGAACCTGCGTCCCCGCTATGCCGACCCGTCGGGAACGCCGCACGCGAACTGGAGCGCCGACCAGCGCGCGGCCTTCCTGATCCATCATCCCTTCCCCGCGCCGCGCCGGGTCGTGGAGCCGTATCCCTCGCACCTGCACATCAACCTGCTGCCGCGCCTGCAGGGCCAGGACCTGGGCCGGCGGCTGATCGATCTTTGGCTGGAGACGATCAGGCGCATGGGTTCGCGCGGCGTGCATCTGGGGGTCAGCCCGGCGAATGGGCGGGCGATCCGCTTCTACCTGGCCTATGGCCTGGACCGGCTGGACCTGCCGGTCCCGAACGGCCCGCCGGCGCTGTTCTTCACCAGGGTTTTGAGTAGCGCTACTGCGCCTCCAGCATCTCGCGCGTGACGCGGTAGGCGCCGTCCAGCCAGGCGATGATTTCCCGCGCGCCGGGGTGATCAATCGTCGAATAGCGCTGGCGCAGACGGCCGGCGGCGTCTTCCAACCGGTCGAGGCCCAGGTCCTGGAACAGCGACACGTGCCGCTGGACATATGCGGCCAGGTCCGGGCCCAGCACGATATCGGCGGCGCGGCGGAACGCCTGGCCGTACTGGTAGTCGTCCCCGAGGCGGTAGCTTTCGGCCAGGGTCAGGGCCGGGATCCGCGACAGGACCGGTTGCAGCGCCGGATTGACCGCGTGGGCGGCCAGGTGCGGCCCGACCGAGGCCGGGCGGCCGGTGAAGGCGCGGATGTGCAGATAAGGCGACATGCGCGGGCCGTCATTGACCGGATAATTGTCCCAGAGGAACGGCTTGCGTCCGAGTTGCTCAGTGACCCGCGCCAGGTGGCCGGGGCTGAACTCGCGCGAACAGACCTCCTCGCCGGTCCAGAAGATGTCGATGGCCGGGTCCAGCGCCGCGCCGAACCGCTCCACATAGAAGTCCGGCCGCTGGCCGAAACCGGAGTCCAGCGCCGGATCGTCGGAATAATAGGTGGGGCAGACGATGATGCGCGATGCACGCGTCCGCTCGGCGATCCAATGGACGATCCGCGCCTGGTTGTCGGCCAGGTCCGGCAGGTCGCCGCGCATGTCGTCGAACAGGATTCCGAGATATTCGACGCCGACGTCGTCCAGGAAGGCCAGTTTGCGCGCCAGCGCCGCCTGGGCGTCTGCGCCGAAGTCGCGATAGATCTCAAACGGGCTCAGGCCGACGCCGAAGCGGACGCCGTTGTCGGCGCAACAGCGGGCCAGGGCGCGCAGCTGCCCGGCGGTTTCAGCGGGATAGTCCTCCTGCCAGCGGCGGCGCAGGAACGGGTCGGCCTTGGGGGCGTAGATGTAGAAGCCGTAGCCGTGGCCGGCCAGGAAACGCACCTGCTCGCGGCGCATTTCCCAATTCCAGGGCTGGCCGTAATAGCCCTCGATGATCCCCAGTTCGACGCTCATGCCGCGCTCCGACCCAAATTCGCGGCGAGCCTAGCCCATGCGGTCCAAGCCCCCAAACGACGACGCCCCCGCATGAGCGAGGGCGTCGGGTGGTCCGATCAACTATGACCGGTCAGTGCCTAGTAGCAGCGCCCCACCGGGACGTAGCGGCCGGCATAGCCATCCCAGCGATAGTGGGTGCGACAGTCGCCGGCGTAGCCGTAATAGGCAGGGCCGGCATAGTAGGCCGGGGCCGGGCCATAAGCAGGATGGGCCAGGGACGCGCCGACCGCCAGGCCGAGCAGGCCGGCGCCGAGCGCCACGCCGCCGTAGCCAAAGCCGCGGCCGTAACCGTGGCCATAGCCGCCATGCCATCCGCCGTAGGGGGCGGCGTCGGCCGAACTCGCGGTCGCGGCGACGGCGCCGCCGATGGTCAGGGCCGCCAGCGCGGCCGTCAGGATCTTACGCATGGGAACCTCCTCAAGAGTCTCTGCGGGGCCGTAGGACCTTCCGAGGAACCATTCCCCGGCGGCCTTCAGCCATGGGGGGACAATGATCCTGCCGCGCTGAACCCAGCCTGAATGCGGGTGTTAGGGTACGGTCACGCCAGTCAGGACCGTTTCACCCCGCGCCAGCGCGATGATTTCGGCGCCGGGGGCGAACCGATGCAGCGCATCGACGGTTTCGGCCAGGCCGGCGGATTCGACCGACTCGCTAACCACCACGCCGTGGAGCGGGACGCCCCGCGCCTTGACCACTTCGATCGCGGTCAAGGCATGACTGACGCCGCCCAGATAGGAGCCGGTCACCAGCAGCACGGGGCAGGCCAGCGCGATCAGCCAGTCGAGCACGGTCGCGTCCTGGGTCATCGGGCTCATCAGACCTCCTGCGCCCTCGATCAGCACGGTCTCGCCGGGCGCGGCCTCGGCGATCCTGGCGCGGCACCAGTCCACGACCTCGGATAGCTGAACGTGGCGCCCCTCGGCCGCCGCCGCCCGGTCCGGCGCCAGCGGCGCGGCGAAGCGCCAGGGCGAGCAGGCGTTCACCTGATCCTCGTCCACCGGCAGGCCGGCCGCCCGCAGCAATACCGCCGTGTCACTGGCCGCGAAGGCCGGCTCCCCCAGGGCCGCGACGCCGCTGACGACCGGTTTCAGAACCCTGACCGAACGGCCGCCGGCGCGAATCTGGCGCGCCAGGGCGGCGGTGACATAGGTCTTGCCGATGTCGGTGCCCGCGCCGGCGATGAACAGCACCCCCATGCGATCGATCCTCAGGCCAGAGCGGCGGCCGCCTGCTGGCTGGTCCCCATCGGCTTCAGCCCCAGATCCGCGAACAGGCGCGCATCGACATCCTTGTCCGGATTGCGCGTGGTGAGCAGCTTGGCGCCGACGAAGATCGAATTGGCGCCGGCCAGGAAGCACAGGGCCTGCTGCTCGGGGCTCATGTGCTCGCGGCCGGCCGACAGGCGCACTACCGCCTTGGGGCAGACCATCCGGGCCACCGCGATGGTGCGGACAAATTCGATCCCGCCCACGGCGCCGCTCTGGCCCAGCGGCGTGCCGGTGGTGGGCATCAGATCGTTGATCGGCAGGCTGTCGGGATGCTCCGGCAGGGTGGCCAGGGCGTGCAGCAGTCCCGCCCGGTCGCGCCGGGTCTCGCCCATGCCGACGATGCCGCCGCAGCAGACCGAAATGTCCGCCGCGCGCACGGCCGCCAGAGTGTCCAGCCGGTCCTGATAGGTGCGCGTGGTGACGACCTGGTCGTAATAGTCCGGCCCGGTGTCCAGGTTGTGGTTGTAGTAGTCGAGCCCGGCGGCCTTCAGCGCCTTGGCCTGGTGCGGCTCCAGCATGCCGAGCGTCACGCAGGTCTCCAGGCCCATGGCCTTGACGCCCGAGATCATCGCCGCCACGCGGGGAATGTCTCGGTCCTTCAGATCGCGCCAGGCCGCGCCCATGCAAAAGCGCTGCGCCCCACCGGCCTTGGCCTGAGCCGCATCGGCCAGAACCGCATCGACCTCCATCAGCTTGGTCGCGGCGACCCCGGTCTCGAAGTGCTGGGACTGGCTGCAATAGCCGCAATTTTCCGGACAGCCGCCGGTCTTGACCGACAGAAGTTGCGAGATCTGCACCTCGCTCGGATCAAACCAGCGGCGGTGAACGCTGGCGGCGCGGAACACCAGTTCGGCGAAAGGCAGTTCAAACAACGCCTCGATCTCGGCCAGGGTCCAGTCATTACGCGGCAGGGCGGGGTCGACGGCGGTCACGGGGCTACTCCGGAACAAAACGCGGGTGTCAGCCACTGCCATGAACCCGCGGCGTCCGCCACCAACTTTGAACGCCGGCCCGCGACGCCATCGGTTTTTCGTGCTCTGAGGCTCGCATCCCACGGTTGGGGGGGCGTGACAGGGAGACAGCGACAATGAGCGACGCAGGGGCGATCGGGGCGGCTGGACAGACCGGGGACTGGTTCGCCGCGGGCGAGCCTCACGTCTGGCGGCCCTATTGCCAGATGAAGACCGCGCGTCCGCCCTTGCGCGTCGCGCGCACCGCCGGCGCCCGGATCATCCAGGAGGACGGCCGCGAACTGGTCGACGGGATCGCGTCGTGGTGGACGGCCTGCCACGGCTATAACCACCCCCACATCCGCGAGGCGGTCCAGCGGCAGCTGGAGCTGGCGCCGCACGTCATGTTCGGCGGCCTGGCGCACGAGCCGGCCTATCGGCTGGCGGCCCGGCTGGCGGCCCTGCTGCCCGGCGACCTGAATCATGTTTTCTTCGCCGAGTCCGGATCCGTCTCGGTGGAGATCGCCATGAAGATGGCGCTGCAGTACTGGATCAACCAGGGCGCCGCCGGGCGAACCCGGTTCCTGTCCTTCCAGGGCGGCTATCACGGCGACACCCTGGCGACGATGACCATCTGCGACCCGGAAGAGGGCATGCACGCCCTGTTCGCCGGCGTCATGCCGAGCCAGCATGTCCAGGCCCTGCCCCGCGACGACGCCGGCGAGGCCGAGCTGGACGCATTCCTGGGCCGTCATGGCGGGGAGATCGCCGCCATGGTGGTCGAGCCTCGGGTTCAGGGCGCCGGCGGCATGCTGTTCCACGGCGACGACGTGCTTCTGCGCCTGCGCCGTGTGGCCGACAGGCATGGGCTGCTCCTGATCTTCGACGAGATTTTCACCGGCTTCGGGCGGACCGGGTCGCTGTTCGTCAGCGGCGAGTGCGGGGTCGTTCCCGATATCGTCACCCTGTCGAAGTCGCTCACCGGCGGGACCCTGCCGCTGTCGGCGGCGATCGCCAGCGAGCGGGTGTTTCAGGCCTTCTGGTCCGACGACGCCGGCGCGGCGCTGATGCACGGGCCGACCTATATGGGCAATCCCCTGGCCTGCGCCGCCGCCAACGCCTCGTTGGATCTGTTCGAGCAAGGGGCGTGGCGCGGCCAGGTCGCGGGAATCGAGCAGGGATTGCGCGCGGGCCTCGAGGCCTGCCGGGACGCGCCGGGCGTATCCGATGTCCGGGTCCTGGGCGCGATCGGGGTGGTCGAGTTCGACGCGCCCGTCGACACGTCGGGACTTTGCGCCCGCTTCGCCGCCGAGGGGGTCTGGATCCGCCCGATGGGCCGCGTGGTCTATCTGACGCCGGCCTTCATGATCGGCGAGACAGAGCTTGCCCAGCTCACTGGGGCGATGGCGCGGGTGCTGGGACGCGGAGTCTGACGCGAGCGTTCATGGCGCGTTCATGGCGATCGTTGTTTCCTTAGGGCAGGGAAAGATTTGTACGAGGCGCTGTGGATCCACGATCGATGCTGGCGACGCTGACTGAAGCACTGCGAGGCAAAGAGGTTGGTCAGGAACTTTTCCGGCCTGCGTTCGCTAACGGATACACCACCGCCTTAGCTTGACCGTTGCAATCGCAGCGTTCGTTGAATTGGAAGAGTCTCTGATTGGCGAACGTCGAGATTTCAACGCTTCGATCGAGACGGTCGTGAGGAGCCGCTTCTACCCCACCCGCCGGCCGCTCCCCGCGCGGCCAAGAAGACCTAACTGGAAGGATGACATCATGCGAAAACTGACTCTCATACTGGCGGCCTCCGCGTCCTTGCTTGGCGGTTCGGCGGCGGTGGGCGCCGCCCAGGCAGCGTCCGCGCCGCAGATGTTCTCCGGCGTCTACGATCCCGCCATCCCGCCCAGGCTGGACACCGTCCAGTGGTTCTGGGGCGGGCGAAACTATTGCTGGTATGACGGCGGTTGGCGCGGTCCCGGCTATTACTGGTGCGGCTACGCCGGACGCCGCGGCTATGGCTGGGGCGGCGGCTATGGCTGGCGCGGCTGGGGCGGTGGACACCCCGCCGGCTACTATCACGGCGGCGGTTACCACGGCGGCGGCGGCGGATATCACGCCGGAGGCGGCCACGGCGGCGGCGGCGGCGGCGAGCACGGCGGCGGCGGTGGCCACGGCGGTGGCGGCCACGAAGGCGGGCACGGTGGTGGTGGCGACCATCCTCGCTAACCGACTGGCCTAGACAGACCTTGGCGGCGGCGGAGTCCTCTCCGCCGCCGCCTCTGTTTTTCGATCCAGGCTCGCCAGGGGTAAAAGACGCGCGTTAAAGCGCGTTCCGAAAAGTGGGAACCGGCTTTTCGGGCGAAACGCGCGCTAAAACAAAGACCTAGAGCAGATTGCGATTCCAAGGAAACGCAACCTGCTCTAGGACAAAATGGCGGCGTCGGCTTGAAAAAGACACAGCGCGTGCCAGAAGACGTCCACATATGGAATTTTGTGGAGGCGACCATGGCGAACAAGACCCCGGCGGGAGAGACCTTCGGCGGCGTCATCGGCAGGACCTTCGCCCAGTCCACGCCCTGGTGGCCCGATGCCAAGGGCGTCAAGGGTGCGCCCAACGTTGTGATGGTGGTGCTTGACGACACCGGCTTCTCGCATTTCGGATGCTACGGCTCCGACATCGAAACACCCAATATCGACGCTCTGGCCGCCGGCGGGCTGCGGTTCACCGGTTTCCACACCACCGCGCTCTGTTCGCCGACCCGCGCCTGCCTGCTCACCGGGCGCAACCACCATGCGGTCGGCATGCGGGCCATCTCCAATTTCGACACCGGCTTTCCCAACATGCGCGGCGCCCTGCCCCGCTCGGCGGCGACCCTGGCCGAGATCCTGCGCGACAACGGCTACGCCACCTTCGCCGCGGGCAAGTGGCACCTGGCGCCCATGGCCGAGTGCTCGGCCGCGGGCCCCTATCACAACTGGCCGCTGCAAAAGGGGTTCGACCGCTATTACGGCTTCCTGCAGGGCGAGACGGACCAATTCTATCCAGAGCTGACCCACGACAACCACTTCATCGACACGCCGGCCAGGGTCGAGGACGGCTATCACGTGTCCGAGGACATCGTGGACAAGACCTGCGGCTTCATCCGCGACCTGACTTCGCTGGTCCCCGAGCGGCCGTTCTTCCAGTACCTGGCCTTCGGCGCGCAGCACTCGCCGCACCAGGCCCCTAAGGCCTATCTGGACAAGTATCGCGGCAAGTTCGACGCTGGCTGGGACGTGGTGCGCGCCCAGTGGTTCGACCGCCAGAAGGCCCTGGGTGTGATCCCCAAGGACACTGGGCTGGCGCCGCGCAATCCCGGCGTGAAGCCCTGGGACGAGCTCTCGACCAACGAACAGCGCTTCGCCTGCCGGCTGCAGGAAGCGTTCGCGGCGATGCTGGAGCACACCGACCACCAGATCGGCCGGCTGATCGATTTCCTCAAGGAGATCGGGGTCTGGGACAACACGATCTTCATCGTGCTGTCCGACAACGGCGCCAGCCAGGAGGGCGGCGCGACCGGCGTGCTGGACGAGATGAAGTGGTTCAACGGCATTCCGGAGAATGTCGATGCAGCGATGGAGCGGCTGGACGATATCGGCGGGCCCAACAGCCACAGCAACATCCCGTGGGGCTGGGCCCAGGCCGGAAACACGCCGCTGAAATGGTACAAGCAGAACACCCATGGCGGCGGAGTGCGTGATCCGCTGATCCTGCACTGGCCCGCCAGGCTGGGCGCGCCGGGCGAGACCCGCGACCAGTTCTGCCACGCCATCGACATCGCCCCGACCATCCTGGACCTGGTCGGCATCGAGACGCCCGAGGTGGTCGCCGGCGTACCGCAAATGCCGGTGCACGGGATCAGCCTGGCCCCCGCGCTGACCGACGCGCGGGCTTCGCTTGTGCGGGGCGCGCAGTATTTCGAGATGCTGGGCCATCGGGGGGTCTATCTGGACGGCTGGAAGGCGGTGACCCACCATCAGGCCGGCCAGCCCTTCGACGAGGATCGCTGGGAACTCTACCACCTGGCCGAGGATTTCTCGGAGACCCGCGATCTGGCCGCTGAACAGCCTGAGCGGCTGAAGGCCCTGATCGACCTTTGGTGGGCTGAAGCGGAACGGCACGGGGCCCTGCCGCTGGACGATCGGCCCGCGGTGGCCTTGTTCGCCGCGTCCAGGCGACCGGGGATGCCGACGGCGCGCAACCGGTTCGTCTACCATCCGCCGGTCTCGCACATCATCTCGGACACCTGCCCGCCCGTGGCGCGCGGTTGGCGGACCGTGGTCGAGCTGGAGCACCCGGCGCAGGGCGGCGATGGCGCCCTGGTGGCGCGCGGCAGTATCAACAGCGGCTTCGTGCTTTACATCAAGGATGGCCGCCTGCGGTTCGACTACAACAGCTTCCATGTCCATACGCTGGTTGCGGCGACCACGCCGCTGACGCCTGGATCGCATCAGGTCGAGCTGAAGGTGACACGCCGCGAGGATGGCGGCGGCGATGTGGTGCTTGAGGTGGACGGCGAGGCCGTCGGGCAGGGGTCGATCGACCGGTTGCTGTTCCTGATCTCCAGCACCGGCATGGATCTTGGCCGCAGCCTGTCGCCGGTGAACGACGACTATGCCGAGCCCTATGCCTATCCGGGCCGGATCAGCCGGGTTGTGTTCGAAATCCCTGATTTCGCGCCACGGGGCGAGGTCAGGGCCAATGTCCGGGCGGAGATGACGCGGCAGTAGCAGCGGGACCGTCCGCCCGCGCGATCAGCATTGCGCGGGCGGCGGACAGGATCCGCTCCACAGCCGCGCGGCGATAGTCCCAGCGCGGATCCGGGTCGGGCGGGTTGACCACCATGGTGGCGTTGGCCTCGAACAGCAGTATCTCGCCCCTGGCGTTCAGCCCGAAATCCACGCCGGCATAGTCCAGGCCCAGAGCCTCGGCGATCCGCGCCAGGCCCGCCATCGCCACGGGCCCGAGCACGCCGGGCATGTCGTTAAGGAAAGCCGCTTCCTCGGCGCGGAGATCCGGCCGTTCGGCCATGTCGGCGGTGAAATAGTGCACCTTCCAATCCGCCGACACCGCCAGGTGCAGCGGATAAAGCCGGCCATCGATCATCATCACCCGATACTTTCGCGCCTGCCCCTGCTTGTCGCGCGCGTCCAGGAACTCGATCAGCATCAGCTCGCGCCCCGGCAGTCCGGCGGCGGCCTCGGCAAGGTCGCCCGGCGTTTCGACTCGCTGGAAATAGCGGCCGGTGTGAAACCCTGGACTGCGCAGCAGCAGCGGATAGCCGAACCGTTCGGCTGCGCTCGCGATCTGGTCACGCGGTGTGACGGCCAGCCTGGGCGTCACCACGCCAGAGAGCCCAGCCAGTCGCTGCGCGTTCGCGGCCCGACCGGTGAGACGGACCCGGCACGGCGCATTAATCACCGGCGCCGTGGTGCGCGCCAGCACTACGTCGACGGCATCCAGCGCCGTTGCGCCGAGGTCAGCGTCGCCGACCGCGTTGAACACCAGATCGTGCGGCGGCAGGACAGCCGCCGTCGCCGCGCGCGCCTCCACAGCCAAGGTGGAAACCTCGAAGACCCTGTCATCCAGCAAGAACCGGATCGGTATGTTGCCGCCGACCGCCGAGACCAGCACCAGCACCCGGCGCGGCCGCCCCTCGCCGCGAAAAGGCAGGGTGGTTATCTCGCGGGCCTCGTAGCTCTGCCGGCGATGCCGTTCGGCGGCGTCTTCCTCGCCCAGATCCTGCAGCAGATTGGCCATGCCCTGGTGTGCATCGGGATGGTCGGGCGCCAGGCGGAGCGCGGCGGCGTAATGTTCGCGCGCCTCGTCATGCTGCGCGTTCGCCAGCAAGGCGTTGGCCAGGTTGATCCGGCCGATGGGATTGTGCGGATGATGTCTGACCGCCTCGGCATAGGCCGTCCGCGCGGCGGTGCGATAGTCGGTGTCGTAGAGCAGCGTGCCCAGATCGTTGAGGGCGCCGAAATGGGTCGGCGCCCGCGCGACCACCGCCAGATAGTCCTGCCGCGCCTCGTCCGTGCGGCCTAGCCCGGCCAGGATTCCCGCGCGCAGATAGCGAAGCTCCACCTGGTCCGGGTCCTGGGCCAGCCGAGCGTCAATCTCCGCAAAGCGGGTGTCGGAGGTCGACGTCGCCATCCTTCAAAATCTCCATCCCGCAGCCGGCAAACCGGTCAGCGGTAGCAATCCGTCAACACCCTGGCCTCAGGATTACGCACTGATTCCCAAGGGGAATGAGGATGAATCGTCCAGAAAATCCGCTCCGTGAAACCAAGCCGCCCGAGGTTGGCGAGCCGGCTCCGTTCTTCACGGCCGCCACCGACAACAACGATCGCTACAGCCTGGAGGTCGCCGCCGGCCACTGGATCGTATTGCTGTTTTTCGGGACGCTGTCAGCCGAGGCTTCACGCCAGGCGCTGGAGGCCGCCCTGGGCAAGCGGGCGCTGTTCGATGACTGGAGCGCGGCCCTCTACGGCGTCAGCCTCGACCGGTCGGACAAGGCGCAGCGCGGGCTGGCCAACGCCGAACCTGGCGTGCGTTTCTTCTGGGATTTCGACGGCGCCGTCAGCCGGCTCTATGGGGTGGCCGACACCGACCATCTGCGTCCGGCCATCTTCTTGATCGACCCCTGCTTCCGCATCGCGATGGCCGAGCCCATCGAGCAGACCGCCGAGGTGCTGGCGCGCCTGGAACAGGAACTGAAAGACGCGCCGGCCCTGGCCGATAGTCCCACGGCGCCCGTGCTGACCCTGCCCCGCATCCTCGAACCCGAGGTCTGCGCGTCGCTGCTCGACTACTACAGGCGCGGCGATCCAAGCCCTTCGGGCTTCGCCATCGATGTCGACGGCCGCACCGTCCAGCACGTCAATCCGATGCTGAAGAGCCGCAGCGACGTGACGATCGAGGATGAAGACCTGATCGCGGCCGTGCGCACGCGCCTGGAGACCCGCCTCTTTCCAATGGTCAAGCGGGCCTTCAACTGGCGGGCCCAATATATCGAGCGTTATCTGATCTGCCGCTACGGCGAACAGGATCAGGGCTTCTTCTTCCCCCACCGCGACGACATGACCGCCGGCACGGCGCATCGCAAGTTCGCGGTTTCGCTCAATCTGAACGCCGAGGACTATGAGGGCGGCGATCTGCGGTTTCCGGAATTCGGCCCCCGCACCTACAGGCCGCCGACGGGTGGGGCGACTGTCTTTTGCTGCAGCCTGCTGCACGAGGCGACGCCGGTCACCCGCGGCGAGCGGTTTGTCTTCGTACCCTTCCTCTATGACGACGAGGGCGCCCGGCTGCGCCGCGCCAACCTGTCGCTGGTCGGGGCAAGGCAGGACCAGAACCGAAAGACCCGCCGCGCCCAGCGCAACCGGTAACGGGCGGTTGAGCGGTCGAGCCATTGCGTTCACATTTCGAGGCGACGACCACACGGTCATCCGCGCGAGGGGGTCAATTCATGAGCCGGAGACCCAACCTCATGCCCAAGGGCTGCCTGGCCATCGCGGTGATCGCGGCTGTCATCGCGCCGGGCGAGGCCCTGTCCGCGCCGCCGCCAGCGCCCATGCTGTCGATCTCGACCGTCTATGAGGGCAGCCTGCTGATCAAGCTACTGGACATGCGGATGCACAACCACGTCGCCGGCCAGCGCTTCAGCAACGATGTCCATGTGGAAAGTTCGGGCGCCGTTTCCTTCATTCGCCGGTTCGACATCAACGCCGCCAGCGTCGGAAGCTTTGATCATGGACATCCGGCGCCCGCCGCCTATGTCCAGCATAGTCTGGAGGGCCGCAAGCACAGCAGCCGCACGCTGGTCTGGCGCGCGCCGTCCGCCGTGATGGACCCGCTGACCCAGGGTCTGCGCCTGACCGCGACCCCGCTGAGCAGCCCGCCCTGTCCGGGAGTCATGCCCACCTCCGACGGCAAGCAGCGTTATGATCTGATCTTAAACTATGTCGGCCGCGGCGCCCTGGCGCCGGAGCAGCAGGCCATGGGCCTGACCCAGCCGGTCCAGTGCCGGCTGGACTTCCGGCCGATCAGCGGGTTCAAGGTCAATAATCAGCAGGGCCTGCGCCAGTTCCTTCGCGGCGACATCCGCGCGACCTTCGCCAAGGCGCCCGCCGCCGGGGTTTGGGTGGCCACGGACATTGGGGCGGACACGCTGGTCGGCCGCCTGCGCCTGCGATTGACCAGCCTGGCCATTCAAGGCTCCCGCACGGCCTTCGAGACGCCGGCGCCGCCCAAGCCGCAGACGCCCGCGCCGCGCAAGCCGCGCCGGGGCTGAACCTTAAATGTCCGCCGGTTTGGCCGCGGAGCCAAGCAGCAGGGCGAGGCCAAATGCTCCGAACATCGCCGCTACTGTCACGCTGCCTGCCCAGTTGGGAACATTCGGCCAGAGCAGCGGCGTAAGCACCCCGAAAGCGATCGACGCCGCTCCACCGACTATCAGGACCAGACGCGCGGGCCGCACCCGGCGATAGCGTTGCAGACCGAAGGCGATCTCGGCCCCGCCGAGCAACACGAAGCCGGCGCCGAGCGTCAGGGCCAGCCGGCTCATGTCGACCAGCGCGTGGAAGGCCAGGTGATAGCCCAGGGCGCCTGCCAGCAGGGTCCAGCCGATCGCGGCGATGAAGCCATGCGGTGAACGGTCGAGCACCAGCCATGACAGGCCGACGAGGCCGGCCAGGAACAGGGTCCAGGCCAGCGTCGCCTCCACGAACAGGGGCGCCGCCGCCGAAGCTACCGCCAGGAGGATCAGGAACACGCCGTAGAATCGATCGGCCTCTCGCGCGTGCCGGACCCTGGTCGACGACTCGATGCTGACCATGGCGCTGCTCCTTCTTCGTTTGAGGCGATCGTTTGGGCGCTCGCATCGCGCGAACTGCCCCGTCAGGCTTTGATTCAGATCATAGCGGGGCAGCGGGCTTTGGCGACACCTGGGTACGGTGATCATCGGGTCAAATCAGAGGTTAATCGTCGGAAAGACATCGTGTCACGTTACAAGGCTCGACTGAACCCGTATATTCCCTGAAGACAGGCCCGCGAACCAATTCAGCGGGGATAGGTTACTCAACTTGGGCACGAATGCACGTACAGATTCGATATCCAGAGCAATAACATATCACAGTACCAACTATGTATTGCGATATATGCTGGATGTTGGCTCTATATTTAACCACGAATACGATAGTATGTTGATCTATCTAGTAATTGCGAGCAGCGGCATTCAAAATCTCATGAACGCGCCTGACCAGCTCGCCCCCTACGCATCCATCACCACCATCGTCCCGATGGATCTGCAACACCCGGTCACCCGTTCGGCGATCGCGCGCGCCACCGGAATGGCGCGCGAAACCGTGCGGCGGAAGGTCGCGGCGATGATCGATTCGGGCTTGCTGACGACCGACGCCCGCGGCCGTCTCTTCCTCACGCCTGGGATCTTGTCGACCAGCAGGATCACCGAGGTGCTGACCAAGAACGAGGCCAATGTGCGGCGACTGGTGCGGCAGGTGTCGCCGCATCTGTGAACGGCCAGAAAAGGTTCAGGCGGCGTCCGAGTGGACGACGCCTTTGGCCACCGTCTTGGTCAACTGAACAATCGCCTTGCGCACATCCGCGTCGCGGATCTTGGCGTAGGCGTTGAGCAGTTCCAAGGCGCCGGTCACGCCGAGGCTGCGAAAAACCTCGGTCCGGTGGGGTATCGCCTCTTCCTGCTCTCCGACCAACGCCGCGACGGTGATGTCGAGTTCCTTGGCGATCCGCACCAGCGTGGAGGCGGAAACGCGGTTGGTGCCGCGTTCGTATTTCTGGATCTGCTGAAAGGTGAGATCGAGCGCATCAGCCAGCCGGGTCTGACTCATACTGAAGAACTTCCGCCGCGCTCGAATTCGCGCTCCGACTTCGACGTCAATCGGATCAGGTATTGATGCCATTGCTTGACCCTCTCGCAAGTCACGTCTCGAAAATGTGGATCGAATCCAATCCACAAGTGTTTATGGCGCGAGAGTTGCACGTAATTGCAAGCGTCGCAACGTTAACCTACTTGACCTCAATCTTGGGTCGATCGGCGAAATCTGAAGCTGACACCTAAAGATGCATGCGCCGCGAGGGCCCCGCTGGGAAACGGGTTCCGCTCAGGAAACCACGCGCAGGCGGCGCCGCACATCGATGAGGTCGTCGGTGCGCGCGATCTTTACGAATGGCGCGGCGATGGAGTGCGACAGGGTTTGGATCGCGTCGATCCCGGCCGCGGAGTCGGCCGAACCGCTGACGACGTCTTCAACCAGGGCGACGGCGACCCCGCGGTCGCGCGCCGCGAGCGCGGTCGCCAGACAGGTCGGCGACAGCGACAGGCCGATGATGATCAGTTCCGCGCCCAGAGATTCCTCGACGATTTCGCGGAAAATCCGATTTGAAAAGGCCGAGACCCCGGTGCGGTAAAGCACCGGCTCGATCTGCAGCGGCTCCAATCCCTCGATCGCGCGGGCGCGCCGGACCCGGGCGGTATGATCGAAGACATGCGTGATGGTCCAGCCCACGGTGCGGCCAAAGGTCAGCAGGCGGCGGCAGTTCTGGATGCGACGCGAGAGGCGCGGCTCATGGGCGTCATCGCTTGAAAACGGGTCGGGTCGAAGCAGATCGAGGCACACCAGGTGCCGCGCCTGGGTAGAGGTTCGGGAGGACGAAGACATGGATCGGCCCTTACTTACTAAAAATACTGGCGCTTAACTGACATGCTGGAGGGCTGATCGCGCCGAAGAACGATCGAGAACGCCCGGCCGATCCCATTCACCCTCGGGACGGAGCAGCACCATCGGGTCGCTGTCGATCGTAATCGCGTCTTCGGGCGGATGAAGATCGAACTCCATCTCCACGTAGTCATAGTCGGAAAACGAAAACGGCCGTCGTCCCGCCCGAACCCGGCCGTGGAAATAGCGTGTCCAGTACGGGACCAGGCGCGCCTGCGCGTGGCCCATCAATCGGTGGTAGCCTTTGCTGGCCGCCAGGCTGAAGGCCGCCTTGCTGAGCATCATCAGGCCGCAGCCGCCGCGGAATTCCGTGCGGATCGCCAGCCGCTCCAGCTTGGCGAAGCCCGCGAACCAGCGCATCCGCACGACACCGACCGGCTCGCCGAGCTTGAGCAGGATCAGATGAGTCGCGCCGGCGAAGTCGTTGCCGTCGAATTCTTCATCGAACGGACAGGCCTGGGCGCCCATATAGACCAGCGAGCGGACCACCATGACCCGCATCAGATCGTCGAGGGTGTGCGCCACGACCACGCTCAGGCCGTTGTCGGCCCGGCTGGCCGGCGTCTTCACCGTCATCGATTTGAAGTGCGCGTTCATGCGACGGCGCTTAGGCGTTCGCGACGCGGCCCCATCCAGCACAGTCCGGATGTCGAGGCGGGCACAGGCATGAAATTGAACCGCTCGATCACCAGCCGCACACCCGCGGGGGTGGCGGGTCGGGTAAAGTAGGGCAGATGCGCGAGGGTGACGCGAAACAGGGCGCCCCCGGCCGCCTCGACGACCCGCTTGGCGGATTCGCGCGTTGAGCCGGCGATCCCCCAGGCATAGACGCCGGCGGGATCCTCCCACTTTTGCGCAACGTGGCCAGGGTCCGGGTCCAGGGCGTCGAAGGTGTCGGCGTGGCACGCCCGAACGCCGGCTTCCGTCAGCAGCACGCCGGCCCAGACACCGGTGAGCTGGCCCGCCTCGCGCGCCAGGAACAAGGCGCCGCCGGTGCGCTCGTGGACCCAGGCCAGAGTCTCGGGCGTTACGATGTCGCCGCCGATGAGGCCGGCGGCGAAATCACGCGCCTCGACCATCTGTTCGGGCGCCGCCGGCCACATATCGAAGTCGGCCAAGGTGGCGTGAATTGAGAAAACGACTTGAGATTGAGGCATAATACCGCTGAAGACTTGACGGCCCTGCATGTGCGCGCTCCAACTTGCCTGGTCTTCGCCTGTGCTAAACCCTGAGGAGCGCCGCGAGGACTCGCGAAGTTTGCAAGGGGCCCTTCCGATTTTGAGAGGACGTGTGCCGCTATGGCGACTGTTAACCGGCGCAAGACCGACTGGTCGGACGTCAGGATATTCTGGGCGGTCGCCGAACTGGGCAGTTTCGGCGCGGCCGCACGGGCGCTAAAACTTGGCTTGACCACGGTGACGCGCGCCGTCGAGCGGCTCGAAACCAATCTCAACACCAAACTGTTCGTCCGCGGCCCGCAGGGGGTCTCGCTGACGCGGCCGGGGTCGTTGGCCTACGACCGCGCCCTGACCATGGAGCGCATGGCCGAACAGCTCGAAAATGACCTGACGGTGGACGACAAGGTCGCGGAAGGTCCGGTGACGATCGCCACGCCGGACGGCATCGGGGGGCTTTTTCTGGCGCCGTCCATGACCGAATTCCTGCGCGCCAATCCCAAGATCGACCTTCTGGTCGACTGCGGCCTGTTCCCGGATCGCCCGCTGGCGGGCGATGTCGACCTCACCTTGACCTTCACCGAGCCGAAACAGGCGGACATCGTCACCACGCCGCTCGCCCACTTCCATTACCAGTTGTTCGCCTCTCGCGAATACCTGGACCTCTATGGAACCCCGGTCACCTGGGCGGAGGCGATCACCCATCCCTTCGTGCACCATACCGCTCAGACACAGCAGCGAGACGTCTGGAAGGCGCGCGATCTGGCCTTTCAGGATCTGGCCCAGATGAGGATCAAGACCAATTCCAGCGCGGTTTCCTTCACGGCGGTGAAAAATGGCGCGGGCATTGGCGGCATGCCCACCGCCATCCTCTCCCTCGAACCCTCGCTGGTCATGCTTGAGTTGCCGCCCGGTCCGGCGCTGAAGCTCTGGCTGGCTCACCGCCGCGACAGCGTCCGTTCGGCCAGAATTAGCCGCGTTATCGAATGGCTGCGCGAACTGTTCGATCCCCGAACCAAGCCGTGGTACCGCGAAGAGTTCATCCATCCGCGGGATTTCGAAGCCGCGCTGAACGCAAGACCTCTTCGCACAGCAGGTCTCGGTCCGGGCGAAGTGGCTAAACGCCAGGGCGGACACTGATGTTTCCACGCCCTTCAACCGGATGTTAGACGGGCCGGAAGAGGTCACGCGGCTGGCGCTGACGGGTTCAGCGCAACCCCCAAACCGATCTGAATGTTAATTCGAAGGCCTGCCTGCGAGAAATCGCTCGCATTGGACTGATTATTGATCTTGAACAAATCATAGACTTGCCGAGACTCACATTTTGGTCCATCGGCAGACCTAAGCGAAAAGAGGATCGATCGTGTACGAAGAAGACGGAGCGCCCAACGTAATCGAATTGGTGGCGGATATCATCGCCGCCTATGTCAGCAACAATAACGTTCCGCCGTCTGAACTTGGCGGACTGATCAGCGGCGTGCATGCAGCTTTGGTCAGCGTAGAGGCGCCCAAGGCCGAGGAACCTCCGGCCAAGAAGACGCCAGCCGTTCCGATTAAGAAGTCGGTCACTGCCGAAGGCATCACATGCCTGTTCGACGGCCAGACCTTCAAGACGCTGCGGCGACACCTGCTCGCCGCCCACGGCATGACGCCGGTCGAGTACCGACAGGCCTGGGGACTGGATCCGGACTATCCGATGGTCAGCGAGGTCACCTCGAAGATGCGCTCGGACTTCGCCAAGAGCATTGGCCTGGGCGCCAGCGCCAGCCGCCGGACGGCCAAGGCGAAGAGATCGAAGGCCTAGTCTAACCGGTCGAAACGAAATCGCATTTGGCTTGGCGTGGTTTGGCGCTAGAGCCTTTGCCGTTATCAGTGCGCCGCGAACTTCCGTTCGGCGGCGCTGGCGGCGGAGGGAGGCCGAGTGCTATGAACCAACCCAAGGACGCCACCGAGACCACGCGCCGCGCCAACGCGGCGCTGGCCGCCGGCCTGCCCGCCGACACGGGCGAGGACTTCGCCGACGCGCGGCGCGGCTTCATCGGCACGATCCCCGACGCCAGGATCGCCGACGCCTCCGGCCGGGTGTTCTGGAACATGGCCGACTTCGCCTTCGAGGCCGACGACCACGATTGTCCGGCCACGGTCAATCCCAGCCTGTGGCGCCAGGCGCGCCTTAACGCCATCCATGGCCTCTTCGAGGTCACGCCCGGCGTCTACCAGGTCCGCAATTTCGACCTGTCCAACATCACCTTCATCGAGAGCGAAAACGGCTACATCGTCATCGATCCGCTGATCTCCAGCGAGAACGCCGCCGCGGCGCTGGCCCTGATGCGCCAGCACCGGGGCGACAAGCCGGTGACGGCGGTAATCTACACCCACAGCCACGTTGATCACTATGGCGGCGTGCGTGGCGTGCTGAGCGACGCGGATATCCGCGGCGGCCTTCGCATCATCGCGCCGGAGGGCTTCCTGGAGGAGGCGGTCAGCGAGAACGTGCTGGCGGGCAACGCCATGGGCCGGCGCGCCACCTACATGTACGGCTCGCTGCTGCCGCGCGGCCCCAAGGGGCACGTCGACGCGGGGCTGGGCAAGGCGGTGTCGCTGGGCCAGGTCAGCCTGGTCCCGCCAACCGAGAGCATCGCCCAGACCGGAACCCGGCTGAACGTCGACGGGGTCGAGATCGTGTTCCAGGTCACCCCGGACACCGAGGCGCCGGCGGAGATGAACTTCTTTTTCCCGCAGTTCGGGGCGCTGTGCATGGCGGAGAACTGCTCCTGTCACCTGCACAACATCTACACACCGCGCGGCGCCCAGGTACGCGACGCCAAGGCCTGGAGCTTCTATATCGACGAGGCGATCGATCTGTTCGCCAAGGACACAAAGGTGCTGTTCGCCAGCCATCACTGGCCGCGCTGGGGCTCCGACAAAGCGGCCGGTTTCCTGAAGAAACAGCGCGATCTCTACAAATACATCCACGACCAGACGCTCAGGATGGCCAATCATGGCCTGACACCGCTGGAGATCGGCGAGGAACTGACCCTGCCGCCGACCCTGGCCAGCGAATGGTACACGCGAGGCTATTATGGCACGCTGAA
>Ga0302314_10002840_pt1 | contig 32119 bp, 31 predicted proteins | sample III_Palsa_N2_3_FD_200533 | JGI IMG/M metagenome (GOLD analysis project Ga0302314, IMG submission 200533) | Peat permafrost microbial communities from Stordalen Mire near Abisko, Sweden - III_Palsa_N2_3 | ecosystem: Environmental > Terrestrial > Soil > Palsa > Peat permafrost | place: Sweden... | reverse complement strand
GTGAATGGCGTTGCGCCAGGGCCTGTCTGGACGCCGCTGCAAGTCGGCGGTGGCGCCCAACCCGAGAAACAGGTCCACTTCGGCAGTCAAACCCCGTTTGGCCGCGCCGGCATGCCCGGCGAACTCGCCGGCATCTATGTCCTGCTCGCGGACAATCAAGCGAGTTTTGCGACCGGCCAGATCTACGGCTCCTCGGGCGGTGCCGGGCAGCCGTAACCGACCGCCCTCACCGGGCGTCCCTGACCCCCGCCAAGCCGGCGGGGGCACCCAACGATTTACTTCGTAGTCTGACCCCGCCGCTTCTTTTGCAGGAACACCACTTGCCCCACGATGGCCACGCACAGGATGGCTACATTCGACCCCATGAACACCCAATTCCCCAGCAGCAAACTGTAGGTGACAAAGCCGATGGAAGCCGCCACCTGCCCAGTGAACAACCACTTGGACAGCCCCGCGGCGGTGCTCGACTTCCACTCCGTGTAGACCTGACGCATGAGCGTCGCCAGCAAAATGGCGGTGCTGACCCAGCCGATCGCTTCCACCCAAGGTTTATTCATAGCGACGATTATTCCCCAACGCCCCTCAATCCGCCACGCCCTCGCTTTGCGCATTCTCACACCATCACGGGCATCCGCCTGACGGGCAGGACAGGATCGATAGGGATAATCAAGCGCAGTTGCCGTCGACCAGTGAGTACCAGCCAAAGTCATGGAACCCGCCAAATCGTTCGATCCCGCCGATGCGGGAATTCCGGAATGCCGCTGGGCCGCGCTCCTAAGTCATGTGGGCGAATGGTTACCGAAGAACGGACCGCTCCTCATCGTCGCGCCGCATCCCGATGATGAAATCTTGGGCGCCGGCGGCTTGGTGCAATCCTGGCTCACGTCCGGCGGAGCCGTGACCGTGGTCAGCGTCACCGATGGCGAAGCCGCGGAGTCCAGCCACCCGCAGCTCGACTTGGTGAGGCGCGGCGAACTACGCGATGCGCTACGCAAGCTGTCGTCGGTTCACGTGAAGCTCGAGAGACTCGGCCTTCCCGACGGCCGGGTCGGCGACCATCGCAACCGCCTGCGCAACGGCATCTTGCAGCACATCCATCCCTCCGGAACTCTCATTGCGCCGTACGAGCACGACGGCCATCCCGATCACGAAGCCGTCGGCCAGATCTGTCTCGAGATTGCGCAAACACAGGGCATTCCGATTGCCCGCTATCCCGTCTGGACCTGGCACCATACCGAACCCGAGACGCTGAAGACCTCTCGTTGGGGACGATTCCCGTTGAGCCCGGCCGCCCAGCGAGCGAAAAAGCGCGCCTTGGAGAGCTTTCAATCCCAACTGCGGCCGCAACGCGGCCTGCCCATCGTGCCGCCGCATGTGCTCGAGCACTTCCATCGCCCTTACGAAGCCTTTCTCCTATGAATGCACCGTTCGCCACTACTCCGCCCTCACGCTCTACATACGCCAATGCCACGCCGAACGCGATTCTCGAGACCATTCCCGCCCCGCACGACGTGGCATCGGCCAGCTCTAAATAGGCTCTCGTCCTCGTAGCTCATCGAGCGACCGCTCACGCACCACCCGGCGCAACCCCGGGGATTCCACATCATCCCGGCCTTGCGTATACCGGGTGAATTCCTCTTGATACCGGAAGGTCAGCTTTACCTGATCCGCCGGGGGCAGCTTCTTTCTCAGCTCCAAAAACCAATGGCCCTCTTCCTCATACACATGGTGCGCTACCGCCTCGCGAACATGGTCCAGCTTGTCCAGGTATTCCTGGCTCATGGGCGGCAAATCCTCGAGCAGGCTCATTTGCACCTTCGCCTCCGACTGTTCCGTGTACGCCTTGGTCGAATGCCCCTCCTCGTTCGCTTTGACCAAGGCGGGATACAGCACCGCTTCTTCCGCGATCGCATGCCCGGTCAACACCAACGCCAAGCGCTTCTGCGCCATCACCCGGGTGGCGGCGTCCGCCGCCGCCACCACCGCCTCGAAGGCCGCTTCAATCTGCTGGTGATGCAGTAAGACCAGAGACAACCAATCGCCGTCCATGGCGGCGGACCGCGCCTTGACCCGCGCCTCGAGTCGTTGTTCCTCCGATTCGGTCGGCGTCACCGCCGCAACTACTTTTTCGAGTATTGACATAGGGATCTCCTTCGAATGCCATGTGTTTTACCCATCAAACGAGAGGTGGATCGGTCTCCCGGATGAAGTGACGATGCTTCCCTATCGCAGCAATGAACGCATCGGCGTCCACTGCGTCCCCCGACGCGGCAAGCAAAATTCCCGGATCATCATCGCCGTTGGGCAGTTGCGGCTGAATGCCCGCCTTGTTCAACAAGCCCGAGGAGGCGCCGATGGCCAGAATGCTCTTGCAGTGCCGATACTGATCCTTCACGAAGTCCAAGGTATGCCCGTCCTGTGCCAAGCGCTCCACCGCCTCGGTGCCGTCCGGCAATACCAGGGCGTCGAAGAGCACGGGCGGTGAATTCTCCAAGGTCGAGTCGATCTCGAAACTTTCACCGTCTTCGCTGGTGACCGTACCCAAACGGCTCCCGAGCAATCGGGTTACCGCCCCGGCCGCCGCCAGCGCGTCCATCACCGCCGTTATGGACTCGCCTTCGACGCCGTTGGCGAGGAGTACGGCTACAGTGCGCGTGGCGATCCCGGCCTCGCCCGGCAGGGCCAACAGCGACAACGCCTTCGATACGGTCACTTCCGCTTTCGGAACCCGCTTGATGGCTCGCGGCATGGCCTCCGGCAACTCGATGCCCAGGCCCTCCGCCACGGCGGACGCTAATTTCTCCGACACATTCCGCAGCGAGGACACCATGCGCTCGCGAATCGCCGGCACCGTCACCTTGCTCAACTCGAAGCGAAAGCCGCCGACGATGTGCGCCTGTTCCGGCGGTGACTGGCTGTCGAAGAACAACTTGGCCTGCAGATAGTGTTCGGCAAACTTCTCGGGCTTGCCCCGCACCTTGTCCACCGGCGCATTGTCCGGCTCGATCGCCTTCGGAAAAGTCACGAAGCCCTTGGCGCCGGCTTGAAAAGGACAACCGCCTCCCAGAGAATTCGGTTCGTATGCCACGCGGCCTCGCGCGATGGCCTGCCGATGCAACCCATCCCGCTGGTTGTTGTGCACCTCGGCCAGCGGGGCGTTGATCGGGATTTCATGGAAATTGGCGCCACCCAATCGGGTGATCTGCGTGTCTATATAAGAGTGGATGCGTCCATGCAGGAGCGGATCATTGCTGAAATCGATGCCGGGAATGACGTGCGCCGTGCAAAACGCCACCTGCTCCGTTTCCGCGAAAAAGTTATCCGGATTTCGATTGAGTACTATGCGACCGATGGGCTTCACCGGCACCAATTCTTCCGGCACCAGTTTGGTCGCGTCCAGAATGTCGAAGCTGAACTTCTCCGCGTCTGCCTCCGAGAAGGTCTGGATGCCCAGTTCCCATTCCGGATAATTCCCAGACTCGATGGCCTCCCACAAATCACGCCGGTGAAAATCCGCATCCGCGCCCATGATTTTGACGGCCTCGTCCCACACCAGGGAATGCGTGCCCAGCAGCGGCTTCCAGTGGAATTTACAGAACACCGATTTGCCGTCCGCGTTCACCAATCGGAAGGTATGCACACCGAATCCTTGCATCATCCGATAGCTGCGCGGAATCGCCCGGTCCGACATGGCCCACATCAGCATGTGAGTAGACTCCGGCATCAAGGAAACGAAGTCCCAGAAGGTGTCATGCGCGGAAGCCGCCTGCGGCATGCCATGGTGCGGCTCCGGCTTCACCGCATGAATGAGATCCGGGAATTTCATGGCATCCTGAATGAAGAACACCGGAATATTGTTCCCGACTAAGTCCCAATTTCCCTCATCACTATAGAACTTCACGGCAAAGCCGCGCACATCGCGGGCCGTGTCCGCCGAACCCCGCTCGCCCGCCACCGTCGAGAAGCGCACGAACACCGGTGTCCTCTTGCCCGCTTGCGCGAAGACCGTCGCCCGAGTCAGTTTCGGCAGCGCCTCGTACGCTTCGAAATAGCCATGTGCCGCCGACCCGCGGGCGTGAACAATGCGTTCCGGGATACGCTCATGGTCGAAGTGCGTAATCTTCTCGCGCAGGATGAAGTCTTCGAGCAGGGTCGGCCCACGCAAGCCGGCCTTCAGCGAATTCTGATTGTCGCTTACTGGCACACCCTGATTGGTCGTCAGCACTTTCCCCGACGAATTGACCCGCTTAGGCGCGAGCGATCCGTCGACCGCGTGGGGCTGCAGAGTAGCCGCGCCCGTTTTCGGCGATTCGTTGGCTTCGCTCAAGGTGCTGGCGCTGGTGGCCGGTGACGGTGGCTTGCCATGCGGGCCTTCCGGAGGTGCCGTCGGACCCGCCGGCGCAAACTCGCTCGCCTTGGCCGTATTGAACGGCATCGCCGCCACGACCTCATTCACCTCCGCAGCATGGGCGGCCAGCCGGTCCGCAGGAGCACCCGGTTTGGACGGTCCGCTCGACGTACGCCCCTTGGCCTTTTCACTTTCCTGTCGGCCCGCCTTAGGTTGCGGGGATTTCCCGCGTGCAGAGCCCTTGCTCCCGCTCTTCGATGTCGCCATGAATAGCTCCTCTATTGTGCAGTGAGCAAGACGGGCTCCGAGCGGCACACCAGGGGGGAGCGATGACCTTTCCGTCTTGCTAGGTTGTTTGGTCCAGAAACCTTACGCCCACATGCATAGAGAGAAAGCCCGCTGCTCACGCGTCAGGGTGTAGGCCCATTGCCTACCGTGTAGTCCTGAGCCATGCAGGGTTTTGCTGTCCGACAACGCCGACTCGCCACTTCGATGTCCTCGCGCAGGGTGACGTGCTACAGGGCGCAGTGTGGAGCTACGAAGACCCCTACGACGAGCATCGCAACCTCGAAGGCCGCCTCGCCTTTTATGACGACGAGATTCCCCAACTCCATCTCGGCGGCGCCGCCATGCAAGAGGAGATCGACTAACGGGTCGACCCATGTTGACCCGCGTCCACTAGTCGGCGCGGGTCAACTAAACGCATTTCGATCGACGGCCACGGGGGGTCAAAATGGTCCCGCAGTGCTCAAGCCGGCCGTCGCGCAAGCGACAACCAAACACCGCCGCCCATTAACGTGAGGGCCGAGATGCGCCCCAGCACCTTCGCGCGTCCCGGCCGCATGAACCACGCCTGACCCAGCCCTGAGGCGACCGCCCAGCATGAGTCGCTCACACCTGCGAGCATCACCGTGGCCACACACATCACCGCCAACTGTAGCGCGGCGGGCCGCGCAGGGTCGACGAACTGGGGTAAGAACGCGGTGAAGAACGCAATCGACTTGGGATTCGACAACGCCACCAGAAAACCGCGCAGAAATTGCACATGCCCACCGGCCGCAACCGTGCTCACTTTTCCCGCGTGACGCCAAGCCTGAACGCCCAGCCAAATCAGATAAAGCGCGCCGGCCCAACGCAGGATGTCGAATAGATACACCGCGTGGCTCAAGGCCCACCCCAGCCCAAACGCGACGGCGGCGAGCAGCACCGCGTTCCCGCTGGTCGTTCCCGCGACCGTCACCAGGGCCGCGCGCACACCCTTGGTCGCGCCCGTCGAGATCACCAAGGTCACCACCGGACCCGGCGTGAGCATGAGTATCAACGTGATGGCCAGAAATCCCGCAAACAACGACCAATTCATATGTCTCTCCTGCGCGAATCAATCCCTAAAGAAATAAGGAATCGCCATGAGCACAACGCCGATTCCTACCAGTAGATAATTATTACCGATGAAATAGGGATAAATCATCAGGGCAAGCCCACAAATCAGCGGCACGACGGCTCTTTGCTTCTTCCCGTAAATAAAGAAGCCGAGCCCGATGGACCCGAACAATAAACCCCAAAGAAGCGTGGCTGGATTCAACACATTGGTATCTCTTCGCCTTCCACTCCTGGGTCACCTCGCTGAATTTCGCAGAGTATACCCGCAAGCATCCAGAACCAGACCGGAGACCGCGAGCGTTGTGCCTGCACTTTAGTACCGAGCCTCTACAAAAAGGTTGGTGCGTCTGCTTCCTCATCCTTTTTCAATTCGCGAAGCGCGTGCTACGGCCGTGTATTCCCCACATTATTCTTGCCAAACGCCAGCGCCACCAAAATAATATCGCCGGAATCGAATTTCTTGATCGGGTCGAGAAAAATGGCTTCGGGATAAGCCTCGTTCACATCGATTTCGATGGTCTTCGGGCTGGTCCAGCGAAACTTGGGGTAATCGAAACTATCATAGACAAGGTGCTCTCGCCCCCTCCACATCGAGGTGTACCAGACACGCGAGCCCTTTTGCATATCCGTCGGTGTCTCCTCGTGCGGGAGAAGATAAATGCGGTAGGACAGATCAGCGAACGCCGACGCATCTCGTCGTATCACGATGAGGTCACACCCACCGCCCGGCGAAGGCAGTGCTAAGTCCCAGCGATAAATCGGCCACATGAACGAGATGCCGTACGCGGCGCAGGAAGCCACCGCGATAAAAATGACCAGATAGAGGACAAGGCGCTTTCTACCCACCCTCCAATCTCTCCACATTTCGCAGCGTCGGAAACAGTCTCATCCACAGGAGTGCCACCACCACGGTTCCCACCCCACCCAGCAACACCGCCGGCACCGTGCCGAGCAAGGCCGCCGTCGCGCCACTTTCGAAGGCGCCCAGCTGATTCGACGCATTGATGAAGAGAAAATTCACCGCACCCACGCGCCCACGCATGTTGTCGGGTGTTCCCAACTGCACGAGCGCCAATCGAATCACCACGCTTACCGTATCGGCAGCGCCCATGACGCCCAGCGCCACCAGCGAGAGCACGATACTGCGCGACACCGCGAACACCATGGTGGCCACGCCGAAGACCATGACGGCTTGAAACATACGCATGCCGGCGCGGCGAGTAATCGCGTACTTCGCGAGCACCCCCGTCATGAGTAGCGCCCCAACGGCCGGAGCGGCGCGCAATACACCCAAGCCCCAAGGTCCAGTGTGCAAAATGTCGCGCGCATAGATGGGCAGCAACGCAGTCGCACCACCCAGGAGCACCGCAAACAAATCCAACGAGATCGTCCCCAGAATCGCCGGCGTACGCCGCACGAATCCCACCCCGGCGAACAATGCCGACCACGTGGGCGGCTCCTTGGCCTCGACGGGCCGCTCCAATCGAATGGCGCCGCTCATCACGCCCGCCACCAGAAAGCACCCCGCCATGACCGCGTACGGCAATCCCGGCGAAATGGCGTACGCCAAGCCACCGAGTGCCGGCGCGCAAATAGTCGCGACCTGGTACGCCCCGCCGGTAATGGACGCGCCCTTCTGCAGCAGACCGTCCGGCGTCACACCCGTAATCAGCGCCTGCGCAGCCGGACTCTCGAAGGCCGTGGCGGCGCCGAACACGGCTGACGCCGCAAAGATGTCAACGACGGTGATCCATCCCGCAAAGCTACCCCAGGCCAGGAACACCGCCGTCAGGCCCTGCACGATGACGCACACCTGGACCACTCGTTGGCGTGGATAGCGATCCGCCACATGTCCCGCCGCGAAGGTCAGCAGCGCCGATGGGATGAATTGAATCAGGCCCACGAGCCCTAAATCAAAAGCGCTATTGGTCAGCGCGTACACCTGCCAACCCAGGGCCACGGCGCCAATCTGATACGAGAACTCCGAAAACGCGGAGACCCAGAAAAAGAACAAAAAAGGCCGATGCCGCAGCAGGCTCATCGCGCTAGTGGGTTTAGATTCGCTGACGTCTACGTTTTCCATGCCTTCCTTCCAAAACCCGCAGCTCAGACTATCGTCTGTAACGGATTTCCGATAAGGTTTTTTGCCATGAGCATGCACCCCGCCGCTTTCTCCGTCGCGTTCGAACCGCCGGCCCGGCGCTGGCGGCCCTCGGCATCGACCACTTGGACCTGCGTGGGGGCGTTGGCGATCCCGCTCTGGGCAACGTGGCCGTCGCTGGCATTGCGAACCCGCGAGCTGCCCATTTTTGAATGTTTGAGTATCGCCTATCTGGTCGGCTGGCTGACCTTGAGCGCGCTGGAATACGTTCGACCGAAAACCGCCTCAACCGAGCAGACCGCCGTCAATCCCTGCAAGAAAACGGCATCCACCACCTGGCAGTCGCTGCTTCCCGCGCTGATGTTCGCACTGGGCTTGTCGGCCTCGGCCGCCCTATTCGTGTTCGCCACGTACTATGTGTCCGCCGCCCAGGCCAATCTCATCAGCTACTTATGGCCCGCGATGATCGCAGGCTTCGGCGCCGCACTGGGGCTGTTCCGGCTGCGCTCGCGCCAAGTTCTCGGCATCGGCTTGGGTTTCATCGGAGCCGTCATCGTCATGCGCGGCGGCTCGCTGCGCTCAGTCTCGTATACCGGCGTGGGCCTGGCGCTGCTCAGCGGCGCCCTCTGGGCCGCCTACTGTGTGTTTCGACTGAGGTGGCCGACCGCGCCTCGCGCCTTCCTCTCACAAGGCTGCGCCATGTCAGGCGTTCTGTGCGCGGGACTGCACTTTCTCGTGGAGCCCACCGTGATTCCCAGTGTCGGTATGGCCGCCGCCACCGCGGCCATCGGCATCATCCCGACAGCGCTGGGCAATTTCCTGTGGGATCAGGGTTTTCAGCGCGGTGACAGCAAGCTACTCGCCGTCATGGCCTATGCGACGCCGCTCTGCAGCGCGCTGCTGCTGAACATCCTCGGGATCGAATCGCTGACCTGGAACCTTTTGATTGGCGCCATGGTGATCGCGGTCGCCGGCATGCTGTCGCGCGCCGACGCCTAGCGGTCAGGCCTCGATGGCCTGAGCCTTCAGGTACTCATCATACGTACCGCGGAAATCACTAATGACTCCGCCCGGCTTCAACTCGACGATGCGCGTGGCGAGACCGCTCACCAACTCGCGATCGTGGGATACGAACACCAAGGTGCCCGGGAAATGCTCCAACCCGATCTGCAGCGACTCGATGGTCTCCATGTCCATATGGTTGGTGGGCTCGTCCATCAGCAACACATTGGGCTTGGTGAGTATGAGCTTGCCGTAGATCATGCGGCCTTTTTCGCCACCCGACAGCACTTTTACCGACTTCTTGGTTTCTTCGCCGGAGAACAACAATCGACCGAGGGTCGCGCGCACGATTTGATCATCATCCGCCTTGCCCGTGTACTGTGACATCCAGCTGAACAAATCGGTCTTGTCCGCGAACTCTGCCTGAGGATCCTGCGGCATATACCCGGGCTGCGCATTCTCCACCCACACGATTTTTCCCGACGTGGGCCGGAGCTCACCGGCGAGCAAGCGCATCAAGGTCGTCTTGCCCACGCCATTTGGCCCGATGATGGCAATACGCTCGCCGGCCTCGATGTTGAGATCGACGTCCTTGAGCACCAATTCATTCGTATCCGGATAGCCGAAGCTCAGCTTCTCCACCGAAAACGCGTTGCGATACAGCTTCTTACCCTGCTCGAAACGGATGTACGGATTCTGCCGTGACGACGGCCGAATCTCTTCGATCTTGATCTTTTCCAACTGCTTCTTACGCGACGTCGCCTGCCGCGCCTTGGAAGCATTGGCCGAGAAGCGCCGCACGAACTCTTGCAAGTCCGAGATGCGATCTTTAGCCTTGGCATTCGCCGCCTCCACCCGTGCGCGCGCCTGCACCGAGGCCAGCATGAAATCGTCGTAGTTGCCCGGATAGATCTTCAGTTGCTGAAAATCGAGATCCGCCACGTGCGTGCACACCTGGTTTAAAAAGTGCCGATCGTGGCTGATGATCACCATGGTGGCGTCGTAGTTGTTGAGCGTGTTCTCCAACCAACGAATGGAATTGATGTCCAAGTTATTGGTGGGCTCGTCGAGGAGCAGCACGTCGGGACGCGAGAACAATGCCTGAGCGAGCAAGACGCGCAGCTTCAATCCCGGCGGCACCTCGCGCATGGGACCGTTGTGCCGGGACTCCGGGATGCCGGCGTCATTGAGGATGGCGGCCGCGCGCGCCTCGGCATCGTAGCCGCCGTATTCGGCGAAGACGGTCTCGAGGTCGGCCGCCTTCATGTAATCCTCGTCGCTGGCATCGGCGTCCGCATAAATGCGGTCACGCTCCGTCATCGCCTTCCACATTTCGGCGTGACCCTGCATTACGACGTCGAGTACCCGCTGATCCTCATAGCCGAACTGATTTTGGTTCAGTTTGCCGAGGCGCATGCCCGTCTGCAGCATGACATCGCCGGCGCTCGCGTCGAGGTCACCGCCCAGCACTTTCATGAGGGTGGATTTGCCACAGCCGTTGGCCCCGATGAGCCCATAGCGGTTCCCATCAGAAAATTTGACCGTGACTTGTTCGAACAACGGCTTCGCGCCGAACTGCACGGCCACATTTGACGTAGATAGCATGTACCAATCACCTTACCGCGGGACCGCTCGGGCCACGCCTGCGCTCAAACCAAGATGGATGTTGCCTTGACGTCGCGGGGGCGCACGTCCGGCCCGTAATCGGGCGCAACGAGAAACCGGTGAGGTTCCCGCTCTGGCTTGCGAATTCTAACCGACAGACGCCCCGGGCGCCCTGGTTTTGGCTAGCCGCATCCCGCGTTGAACCCGTGCCGACGCCCATAAAATCACGCAACTCATTCTATATAATAGGTATTTTCACGGATATCACTGCAACCTTTGCCGGCAATACCCCGCCGTCCCTGCAGTCGCCCAATCGGTTTCGCCTTCGAACCGACCGCCAACTCATCGGTCCGCCGTTCCGCCAGTCCATCCGTCCGCGATCGAATAAACAGCTAGCACCCCCGCCCATCTCCATTAAATTGGCATAGCGAAACCACTCAACAAAATACCTCCACCCGATCCATGGGCGTGAGCGCTGCTCGCTGGACGGCGAGCGAGCAGAACTACCGATGAACCCGGTCACAAATTCGTTAGAAAGAATTCAGAATCAACGGCGTACGTCGGATCAAGCGCTATAGTTGCCGACTCGGATAAACCCGCTCGACCGTACGTGGTGAATTCTTGACCGTCATCCTCAACAATCGCTGGGACGTCAATCTAGACGCCTTCTTTCGCGTCGCCTGGCAACGAGAACCCGTCCGAATATCCGATACCGCATTGCAACGAATTGCCTCCAGCCGCGCCGGCTTCCTGGAAATGATCGAGCGCGATCCCTCGGTGGTGGTCTACGGCGTCACCACCTCCATGGGAGAAGCCGCGAGTCAGCGACTAACCGTGGAACAGCGCAATCGACACGCCCGAATCAAGCCCTTTCCCGCCGCCATCGCGTTCGGCGAGTACCTGCCCGACCGTGTCGTGCGCGGCATCGTACTGGCGCGACTCACCAATTTTCTCGAGGGGCATGCCGCCACCTCGACCCGCATAGCGCAGGCCGTGGCCGCCATGTTGGACGGCGAGCCCATGCCGCCGATCGCAGCGGCCGGCCAAGGCGGCGCCGGTGAAATTCTCGCCCTTTACCCGCTGTTCGCTAAATTATCGACGGCCTTCGAACTGGAAGTGAAGGAGCGCGGCTCGCTCATCAACGGCTCGCCCTGTGCCGCCGCCCTCGTTGCCGACTGCGCCATTTCCGCACAGCGCCGCATGCGCCTGGCCTTCAAGACCTTCGCCCTCTCGATCGACGCCTTCCGGGCGCCGATGGAACACTACGACGCCGCGCTCGACTCGCTCTGGGGTGACAAGGACGAGGCCGCTGCGTTGCAGGCGCTGCGTGCCTACCTACTAGGGTCCGACACCGCCGACGGTCGGCGCAGCTATCAGGCCCCGGTGAGCTACCGAATCGTGCCGCGCGTGCTCGGCCACGCTCATCGCGCCGCCGCTGCCGCAACGCACGCGGCCACCGTATCCTTGTCCTCCATTAGCGATAACCCCGTGTACTTGCCGCCGGATCTCAAACACCCGTACGGACGAGCCATCAGCACCGGCGGCTACCACAACGCCATGGCGACGCCGGCGCTGGACGATCTCTCCGGCATCTGGGCGGATCTATGTCTGTTGTGCGACCGGCATAGCGCGAAATTATTGAACGGCCGCGTATCGCAAATGCCGGATCTTCTGCTCATCGGCCGCCAGCCCGGCGAGAGCGACGGCCGCGGCAACATCGGCTACGTACCCATGGCCGCCGCCGGCTACATCGAAATGGCCAAGTCCGCGGCACAGCGCACCTTCATTCCCGGCAGCGACTCGGCCTCCAATCAGGACGACGTCGCCACCCCGACCTTCCTCGCCTGGAGCAAGGAGCAACGCACCGGCCGCTGCCTCGATGCCTGCCTCGCCATGCTCGCGGTGGTTGCCTCTCAGGCGCTGTACGTCACTGACCGCGCCGCACCGCCGGCGCTGCGCGAATTCTTAGGATTGGTGCGCCATCATGTCCCCCCGTTGGTCGAGGACCGCATCCTGGGACCTGAGTTCGACCGCCTCACCGACGCGCTCACCGCTCAAGTGTTCTCGGCCGAGAGTGACATCCACGCGGACGTGACGCTCGATGCCGGCTGATGCTGTGGCGGCGTAATTCCGCATGACACGTCGATCGCGCGCATTCCTTCTGGCAATCGGCGCATCGACCTTCGTCTCGTCTCACGCGCCGGCGCAAATTCAACCCACGCCCCGAGCCCAGGCGCAAGCTCAAGCCCTGACTCAAAGCCAGACACAGTCCGCGCTGGATGCATGGCGCCGCGAAGTCGCCGCCGCCCGGGTGCTGGTGTCGAACGATATTCCACTGGCCTATTCCGAAGCCCAGCACCTCCTGGCCGAGTTGCCCTCCGGCGCCACTGCGGCCGATCGCGTCTCGGTACTCAACGTGCTGACTCGCGCTGAGATCTATCAGGCGATGCCCGCCCAGGCTGCCGCCCACGCACGCCAAGCCATCGACCTGGCCGGCAGTCAGGGCGACGTCGTCGGCGAGATCGAGGCGCAGCTCAACGCGGCGGCCACTTTCGCCAATGGCAGCATCGGTCTCGAGTCGCCGGAAATCGCCGCGTCCCGAAGCATGGCGCTACTCGAAGGCGTGGATCGGCCCGATCTGTTGGGAGAAGCTCTGCTGCAGACGTCGTTGATGTACCTGAATGGCGGTCATTTCGACGAGTCGGTGACCACATCCATGCAAGCCCTGGAAATCGCCCGCCGCAACAACAACCCCCTGGCACTGGTGTATGCGCACGAGAGCTTGACCATGGCGCTGGTGCAAAGCGGACGCGCCGCCGAGGCGCTGCAGCATGCCACCGATATGCTGGAGATCTCTCACCGCACCAACTCCAAACTTCTGGAGGCACAGGCCACCTTCGCGCTGGGCTACTTGAATCAACTCAGCGGGAACTCGCGCATCGCCGAGCCGCTGCTGCGCAACAGCCTCGCCGAATTCCAAGCCATCGGCGCGCGCTACATCGAGGGCCGAGCCATGACCGGCTTGGCGGACGTGTACCGCACGGAGGGACGCGCCGACGAGGCCCTGAAGATGTTCGGCGCCGCGGAGGCGCTCTATTCGAGCTACTCGAATCAGATCGGGGTGTGGAACGTTCTGAGCGCACGCAGCGATCTGGAACTGCATTTGAATCGACTCGCGCCGGCTCTCGCCGATGCCAGGCGCGCGTATGAATTGGCCTTAGGCTCGCCCGGCCTTCTGCGTTCCCGCAGCGACAGCGCGCGGCGCCTGGCCGCCGTGCTGAACGCCACCGGCGATGTTCAACGCGCCTATGCCTATCTTGCCGAAGCGGCGACACTCACCGACCAGGCCACGCGCGAGCGCGCCAACGCGCGGGTCGCCGAGATTACGCAGCGCTACGAATCCGAGAGCCGCCAACGCGAGGTCACCGAGCTGGTCCACCGCAATGAATTGCAGACCGCCGAACTAAAAGAGCGGGCGTTGACGCAACGCTGGCTGTGGACGGTGCTGGCCGCAGCCGTCCTCATGCTGGCCGGGGCCGGGTACTTTCTGCTGCGCCTGCGACAGTCCCATCGCGCCCTGGGCAACGCGTACGCCGAGTTGCAGCGTTCGCGCGATCACCTCGAGGAGCGCAAGGCGGCCGAGGCGGCGCGCGAGACCGCGCTGGCCGAGGCAGAGCGCCTGGCTCGCACCCGCAGCGAGTTCCTGGCACAAATGAGCCACGAGCTGCGCACGCCGTTGAACGGCATCCTCGGCTTCTCCCAACTCCTGCTGAGTGATCAGCAGCTGAGTGCGCGTCAGGCGCGGGGCCTGGCCATCATCCAGCAGAGCGGCCAGCACCTGCTGACCCTGATAAGCGACATTCTGGATCTGGCGCGCATCGACGCGGGCAAGCTGGAACTCAATATCGCCACCATTGGGCTGCCGCTGTTGGTGAGCACAGTGGCCGACATCATTCGCGTGAAGGCCGACGAGAAGAAGCTGCGCTTCGCTCACAGTCCGATAACGCAACCCCTGGCGGTGCATGGAGATGAACTGCGGCTTCGGCAGGTTCTGCTCAACCTCTTGTCCAATGCCGTTAAGTTCACCGACCACGGTCAGGTCGGCCTGAGCGTCACCACTCTGAGATACGAGGACACTTCGCCGGAGCGCATGCGCGTACGATTGCGCTTCGAGGTTAGCGACAGCGGCATCGGCATGGCCCCCGACCAGGTGGAGCGCCTGTTCCAACCCTTCGAACAACTCGCCGAATCGCGCCGGCGCGAAGGCGGCGCCGGCCTTGGTCTGGCCATCAGCCGCCGACTCGTGCACCTCATGGGCGGCGACATCGAGGTGCACAGCGAATTGGGGAAGGGCAGCGTGTTCGCCTTCGAGCTGAGTCTGCCGGTGACTGCCTCCGAGACCGGCAACGTGCGCGCGGCCCAAGAAAACCGCATCAATGGTTACGAGGGCCCCCTCAGAACCATTTTGCTTGCCGATGACGTGGCACCCAACCTCGCCATGCTCGAGGACACCCTGAGCGTGTTGGGCTTCAACCTGCAGAAGGCCGCGAACGGCCAAGAAGTGCTCGAACGAGTCCAAGAACAGACGCCCGACCTTATTCTCATGGACGTATCCATGCCGCTGATGGACGGACATGAAGCGACCCGGTGCCTCCGTCTGAACCCGGAGCTCGCACGGCTGCCCATTGTCATCACCTCCGCCAGCGCCTCCCCCGAGGTCGATGCCGCCAGCCGCGCGGCGGGTGCCGATGATTTCATCCCCAAGCCCATCGATCGCCGGATCCTGTTGCAGGTGCTGGCCAAGTACCTGGATTTGCGCTGGACCATCGAAGCCAGGCCGGCGCCGTCGATGCCCGCGCCACCGGAGGTGCCGCCGGCCATGGCCATCCCGCCGCGACAGTCCCTCTGCTAAGACTAAACGCCGCGACGCTGCGCGCCTACTTATTAGGGTCCGACACCACCGACGGTCGGCGCAGCTATCAGGTCGGAAACGGACGCGCCCACCGTTGGGTCAAGCAGAGCATGACCATGCGTGTCAGACTCGACTACCTTTCGGGAGTACGTTATCGGCGCCTTGTTCAAGCAACTCCTGTTGGCTCTGGGCCAACGCCTTCGCCACCACACCTTTGGCGCCTCGCGTCCTACGGCCCCGTCCACGGGCAATGCCGCGACCGTCGCCCGGAATAGCGGTAAATCGCCTCCCAAATTGAGCAATATCGATCTCGACCGTCAGTACACGCGATCGGTGCAATGGCCGAGCCGCCGAATTGACGTCCCTGACGATGAGTTGGCCGCGAACGAATTATTCAAACTCTGGGACAAGATTCCCGGCGGCCACAAATGGACTCACTACTTCGGAGTGTACGAGGAAGTGTTCGGTCCTCGCCGCCATCGGCCCCTTCGCATTTTGGAAATAGGAGTTGCGCAGGGAGCTTCGCTGAAACTATGGCGGCAGTACTTCACGCACGCGGATACCGTCATTGTCGGCATAGACATCACCCCGGTGTGCGCCGAATTCGCGGCCCCGGCGACGGGGGTCCACGTCCGGATAGGCAGCCAAGCCGACGCCGTCTTTCTAAAAACGGTGGTCGATGAATTCGGGCCCTTCGATATCATTATCGATGATGGGAGTCATCGCAGCTCCCACATCATCACCAGCTTCAATCATCTCTTTGGCTATGCGCTGAAGGACACGGGCATCTACTTCGCAGAGGATCTACACGCCAGCTATTGGCCCGAATGGCGCGATTCCAAGAAGATCTTCTTCGACGTTTGCAGAACTCTCATGGACCATATGCACGCCCATTACTCGCGGCTGCCGCCCCGCGACTTTTTCGTGATCCGGGCCTCGGATCAATCCTTCGCCACTCTCGATGTCCCTCTCATCACGACCATGATCAAGGAGATTCGGATATTCGACTCCATGGCCGCCATCTATAAGAGCCCGACGGGGCACGTCCCCTACTACCTTCGTTCGGAGGATGCGCCCCCCGCATTCACCCCGGCTCCGAGCGCAAACCCTCGAGACCCACCAGCGTCGCCAGCTGCAGCAGCATAATTGTCTTGCCGTCTCGAATGGTGCCGTCCTTCACCATTTGCATGGCCTGGGTGAGCGGCAGCTCCAGCACCTCGATGTCCTCGCCCTCCGAGACATCGCCGCCGCCGGTGGTCACCCGGTCGGCATTGCTGTATTCCGCAACGAAGAAATGTATCAGCTCGGTGACGGACCCCGGGCTCATATACGCCTCGAACACCTTGCGCGGCGCATTCACCCGAAAGCCCGTCTCTTCTTCCGCTTCCTTGCGAATACAGGTCAAGGGGTCCTGACCATCCAGCAATCCCGCGCAGGCTTCGATCAGCAGGCCGTCCGCATTGCCGTTCACATACGTCGGAAATCTAAATTGACGGATGAGTACCACGGTGCCCTGGTCGACGTTGAATAGGAGCACCACCGCCCCATTGCCCCGGTCGTAGCTCTCGCGGACCTGCTCCTGCCAGCGGCCGTCGCGACGGCGGTATTCAATTATCGTCTTCTTCAATAGATACCAATTGTCCGACAGCACCGTCTCCTCGACAATGCGAACCCGGTCGCTGCTCACAAACGGCCTATTTTTAACGGGCACTCATCTACCTCCGTACGCCTACCTACTCACGACCTCGCGGGGGCCAAGCGGTCTCGCAACTCGTTCACCAGCACCCGCGTGTTTTCCGAGTAGTCGATGGGCACCACGATCAAATGCACGCCTCCGCCGACGAACGCCTTCTCCAAGGTCGGGATGAAAGCGCCGATGTTCTCGACTCGCGTGCCCTTGGCGCCGTACGACTCGGCGTACTTCACGAAGTCCGGGTTGTTGAAGGTCATACCGAAATCCGGGAAGTGATCGACTGCCTGCTTCCACCGAATCATCCCGTAAGCCCCGTCCTCGAGAATCAGCACCACCAGATTCAACTTGAGTCGAACCGCGGTTTCCATTTCCTGGCTGTTCATCATGAAACCGCCGTCACCGCATACGGCCATGACGCGCCGATCGGGATACAGCATGGCGGCCGCCATGGCCGACGGCAGGCCCGCACCCATGGTCGCCAGCGCGTTATCGAGCAGCAGCGTATTGGCGGTGCGGGTGCGGTAGTTGCGCGCGAACCAGATCTTGTACATACCGTTGTCGAGCGCGACGATGCCGTCGGGCGGTATGACCTGCCGAATGTCGTGCACCAGGCGCTGCGGCGTGAAGCGATCCTCAGTGGCGCGATCGGCGATGCGCGCGAGAATGCCCTCCCGCAGCGGCAACAGGGCACTCGCATTGGGCATCTTGCCCTCGATTCGATCGGCGAGCAGGCGCAGCGACGGGCCCATGTCCCCTATCACTTCCGCCTGCGGGAAATAGACCTGTTCCACATTGGCGGGCTGGTAGCCGACATGCACCACCTTGGGCCCATGCGGCCCCATGATGAACGGCGGCTTCTCGATGGTGTCGTGCCCAATGCAAACAATGAGATCGGCGCGATCGATGGCGTCGTGCACATAGTCGCGCTCCGACAGCGCAGCCGTTCCCATGTAGAGCTCGGTGCCGCCGGGCACCGTTCCCTTACCCATTTGCGTCGTGAAATACGGGATGTGAGTGCGGATCACGAATTGCGCGAGGTCCGAAGTCGACCGCGGACGCGATGCGGCCGCACCCAACATCACCAAGGGGCGCTCGGCCGCGATGAGCATCGCAGCCGCTCGGTCCAACGCTTCACCGCTCGCCACCGGCAGTTCCATCGGGTGCGGCGGAATCAACGCCATGGTCTCGCATTCCTCGGCCGCGATGTCCTCGGGCAACTCCAGATGCACCGGGCCCGGCCGCTCTTCCTGCGCCACGCGAAAGGCTTCTCGCACCAGCGTGGGTATGGTTTTCGGCGAGACGATCTGACGCGATAACTTGGTCAACGGCCTCATGGCCGCCACGATGTCCACCACCTGAAAACGTGCCTGACGCGAGGACAAAATCCCCTTTTGGCCCGTAATCATGATCATGGGCATGGCGCCCAACAGCGCATAGGCCGCACCGGTGGTCAGGTTCAAGGCGCCGGGACCCAAGGTCGTGATGCACACGCCGGGCTTCCCCGTGAGCCGACCGTAAGTCGCCGCCATGAATGCGGCCGCCTGCTCATGACGCGTCAGCACCAGCTGAATCTTGGACCGGCGGATGGCCTCCACCACATCGAGATTTTCCTCACCCGGCACGCCGTAGATGTGCGTGACCCCCTCGTTCTCGAGAGCGGCCACCAGCACGTCAGATCCTTTGGTCATTGTCACGGGTTGAGCCACCTATTCAGCGAGGAGAAGCGAAACTCTGTACCTCGCATTGTGCATCATCTTGTCGTCATTTCGAAGTCGCTGCGCCGCCGCAGAGGTGTACTATGGCTGATCTTCTCCATGTAATTCAGTGAGGTATGCGCCCATGATGCATCTGCCCCAGCCGCGGAGCGCACTGCAAACCATCGCATGGTTTCTCGGCATGGCATGTATCGCGAGCGCCTCCGCTCCGTCCCTGGCAGCGGATCCGGGTTTGCCGACGTCGGTGGCGGAGGCGGTCATCATGGAGCGCGCGGACTCTTTGCCGCTCACTCCCTTCTACGGGACGCCGTCGCTCGACAGCACGAAGCCCGGGGGGCTGCTGCGCAAGGAAGCGTTCGATGGCTACGCAGTACCGGCGGGCGCCAAAGCGGTGCGGATCCTATATCACTCGCTGGATGCGGGCGGACGCGACGTCGCCACCTCGGGAGTCGTTTTGATTCCGGCCGGCATGGCGCCGGTGGGCGGCTGGCCGGTGATTGCCTGGTCCCATGGCACGAGCGGCGTCGCGCAGCAATGCGCGCCGTCGCTGCAAAAGGACATGGAGTACGGTGAGGAGGGATTGATGCCCATGGTGCGCGCGGGCTACGCGGTGGTCGCCACGGACTATCACGGCCTCGGCACCGAAGGACCCCACCAATACGTCAACAAGATCGCGCAGGCGCACGATGTCATTTATTCCATCCCCGCCGCGCGGGCTGCCGTCCCTACTTTGGGCAAACGCTGGGTCGTCGTTGGCCATTCGCAGGGGGGACTGTCGGCCTGGAGCGTTGCCGAGATGCAGGCGACCCTCAAGGATCCGACGTACCTGGGCGCGATATCCGTCTCCGGCGCCGCGGACCTCAAATCCATTCTGGGAATGATGGGCGATGCGGGCAGTTCCGCTGCCTACTACCTGGTGTACATGGCCTATGCGATTCACGCCGGTACTCCCGAGTTCAAACCCTCGGACATGCTGGTAGGCGAAGCGCTCGAGCGCTATCCCGATGTCACGACCAAGGGCTGCTGGGATTACGCGTACGCCAGCTTTCTCGACGTGCCGGCCGGCAAGGTGTTGAAGGCGGGTTGGGATCAGACGGACGGCGCTCAGCGCTTCTTCAATGCCAGTGAATTGGGCACCTCACTCGTGGGCGGGCCGCTCTTGGTCATCACGGGAGAAGCGGACCAGACGGTCCCCTTCCCCTTGGTCAAAGCCACCGTCAAAAAGGCCTGCGCCAATGGCATCCCGTTGCAGTTCCGCTCCTACCCCGGTCTCGACCACGACCCGACCATGGACAAGTCCACGCCCGACCAGCTGGCATGGATCCGCGATCGCTTCGCGGGGAAACGGATGAAGAGCGGCTGCTCCTCGCTATAGGCGCCGCAATATAATTAGGACTCGCTCTCGCCATCGGGGCTGGCGATCACGACGACGAAGCCATCCGGATCGCGGATCCAGACCTCTCGGTGTTGAGGTGCAGGGTTCACGAAGGGTCCCTCGATGATCTCAGCGCCCAAGCGAGAAGCGCGTTCCATGGCGGAGTCGAAATCCTCCACCTCGAACCATAGAACGACGCCGTGGGCGAGAGGCGCGGCAGCGGGGTTCACGAGATTGGGGTGATCCTCTTCGTCCCAGGCGTGCAGCTGAAGCAGCACTTGGCCGGACAGTGAGATTCGATCGTAGGTATCGCGATGGCTATGCTCAGGGAGCGAGTCTGCGCCAAGTAATTCGCGGTACCAACGACTACTTGCTCTCACATCGCGAACCGCGATTAGTGGCTGAACCTGAACAGCCGATATCTGGACGGGCTGGTTCATGAGGCACTCCTGGGTTGCCAGCGGTAAAGTCGTAGACACCGTCTGAGGCTCATCGTATTCGCTCCAAAGATATGTCGCGGTAAGAATCTGCCACCATCCAGCCGGCGGCCGTCAGCGCCCAAGAGATGACAGTCTCGCTCCACTGAAAGGCATTCGCGGATCCGGCCGCCACAATAGGAACCCATACCAGCACAGTAAAAATGCCCATCTGCAATGCAGACAGCGCCGCCGCGAGCCGCGCCTGCACGCCGCTCAACACCGCCACGCCTGCCGCCAGGAACGCGCAACCCGTAAAGCAAGCGAACCCTAAGTGCAGAGGCAGCCACCCGGGCACAAGTGACGTGGTTTCTTTCAAGTAGGTAAAGTGAGCGATACCGAACGGAATCAACGCCAACCCGTAAAGCACTCTTGCGAAGCGCAGCCCGCGCTCCCCCGTGGCAAAGGCCAAGGACCGCCTATCCCAGTCGGTGGCAAACCAGGCGTACAGCACCCACGCGGCCGCCACCAGCACCGCGGTTTCTCCCCATCCCGACCACGAATCTTGGGCGGCCGGCGCCAGGAACAGCTTGGGCATTTTCATGAGCAATAGCCAAAGCAACAGGTAAGCCAGAAGCGTCCGGGCAGCGACGGCCGCCGTGCGTCGCGAGAACAAACCCAGCCCGCACGCCAACGAGACCGCGGCGCATAGAATGCCAAGCATTTCGCGTGCAGGCCAGCCTTTGGGGACCGGCTGCCAGATGCCGGGGAAGTCGCCTTTGACGAGGCCCAGGATTCCGATGGCGACCATAGTCGCCGAGAAAAGAGCGTGACCCACGCTTGCAATGCGCATCGCGCCGACCCTCCGAAATCCTAGTCCCTTTCCCACGGCGCTCTATATTTCTTTGAAGCAATTGCAGGCGGAGCTGGGTCCATGTCAAACACCCCCCTCATCCAACAAGCTCGAATAGACGGATAAATCGTGCGACGAGAAGCAGCAAAAAATGACTTCCTGGATTTTCTTGCCGCCCTCGACAAACTCGCGAACCGTCTGAATGGCGATGGGCGCCGCTCGCTCCAAAGGATAACCGTAGATGCCGGTGCTTATGGACGGAAAGGCTATGGAGGTGACTCCGTGCTCCTCGGCAACATGCAATGACCGCCGGTAGCACGACGCCAACAGCTCCGGCTCACCGCTATGTCCACCCTGCCAGACCGGGCCTACCGTATGAATCACATAGTTGGCCGGCAATTGGTAGCCCCGCGTCACCTTTGCATCCCCAGTTTTGCATCCGTGCAATTGGCGGCACTCCCGCACGAGGTCCGGACCCGCCGCCCGATGTATTGCGCCGTCGACCCCGCCGCCGCCAAGCAGCGACGAGTTGGCAGCATTGACGATCGCCATCACTTCTAGCTTGGTAATATCGCCCTGAAACGCTCGCAAGATTGTTGTCATGAGAGTCGCCTTTGCACGCTACGAGTTGCGATTCACTTTGGCCCCCAAGGTCAAAAGTTTCAGGCGGTCGTCGTAACCTGCAATGCCTCACGCATGGCATCAAGCGCCGCTTTTACGACCGAATCCTGCCCGTCATTCGTCAGAATCGTGAATGCCAGGTTGATTTCGCCCAAGCGAACTATCCCTTGGGTCAAATACTTGAATTCTCCCACCTTGGGTGCACGATCCGTCGCCTTGAAGTAATACCCGTGATTCGAAGCGCCCGACAACTCTTGCAGGGGTAAAGTCCCCTCAACGGATTGCGGTGCGGCTTCATTCGCTGCGAATCCGACTTCTTGTTTTACTTCCGCAAGTCCTGGAAGAGGAAGGCTCCCTCCCATTGCCCAAACGGGAGTAATCAAGATTTGAAAGGGTTGGCCCGACTTGGCCTTAAGCACAATCGTCGGCGGTAGATTTTCTGACGGCTGACTGACCGTGGCCGCCCAGGAATCCGGAACACGCAGTTGAAGCTCCCCGTGTCCCGGAAGCTTGAAACTCTGAGGGCTCGCGCCTGGCGCGGCATTGGCCGCCGAACCCACCAGCAAGACGATGAAAAGAAGGTACCGCGTGAAGTTGACCATGTGCCACCCTTGAATGTGTTGCCCGTGATACGAAAACCGCCAAACCTTACTCGACTCGACAGTTTCAAGCCCCAGATGGCGGGGCACCACCGACTTCAGTAACCTGCCCGGCGATTTCCGGACGAGCCGCTGGTCCATGTATTCAGTGATATCCCAAGTGTGAATTTTATTCGTCGAATTGTGGCATGAAAGGGAGTGTTTTTGTGTCGGCGAGCGCACCGATAGTCAGACTTTGAGCAACCTTATGAAAAGCACGCCAAGCATCCTCGCGAACCCACATGAAAATTGCGATGCTTAGAAGCAGGGCGCTTCCAAGGTCCCCCATGGAATACATCGCACCTCGGGGGAACTGCGCGCTGCCACATCCAATGGCGAATCCCATGACTGCGCAGAACGTCGAGAGTACATAAGTCGGTGACATCTTCATTTAGACAGTCTAACGCCTGAGTTGGGCGGCGCGAGGCTGCGGTGACATAACCGACGCCACGCGGAATTCACGGCGGCAACATACTCGGAAAGAACCGATCCATCAGAAGATAGGCGGCGGTAAAAAAGAGCAACGCCGGTATCGCCCAGAGGATGGCAACGCCGACTACCGTAAACCAATTTTGCCACCCGCAAACAAAACTTATTCCTTCCGCGGCATTCGCCGCGAATCGGCGAGTGGCAAAATAACGAAATGCATAGCTGTAGGCTATTGGGATCACCAGGCGGGGAAATTTTTCCGGTAGGACCAAAAGTATCGGAAACAAGCAGACCGTTACGGCAACCCCAATGGCAATAGCTCGACTCGATTCGGGTCCCCTCGAGAGCACGCGGAAATTCCGAGACAGAAACCACGCACCTGCCAAAGGGCCGCCCACGAATGTGGCGGTGTAAATCTGGCGCGGCGAGTAAAGCCGGGCCGGACTACTCGATGCTATGTCCTCCAATTTTGATTTGGGCGGCGCGTACAGATTATCTTCCATGACTTCTCCAACGGCTAAACTCTGCGCTGAGCGGCGCGCCGAGCGCTACTTAGTTTGCGCCCGGCTCGCCTTTCAGCATATGGTCGACGTTTGCCCTCATGTCACTCGCGAATTTCTCGCATGGCTTAGGCGCCGCCTCACACAATATTGAAATTGCAACCTGAACTCGATCCTTGCTACTCGTCCAGACGAACTTTGCGAAGGCAGGATACGCCGGCTCCTTTTCACCCGTGAAGGTCCAGGTGATTTTGCCTCCGGCTTCCAAGAAGACGGAACCTTTACCAGACGGCAGTTCGAGGAGGCCTCGAGACCTCAAGGCCGCCATCGCATCCGCGACGGTGGCGTACCCTGTGGATTCTCCATCGACAATCACAATGTCCCGCGCCCAGGCCACTGACCACGCGCTGGCAATCATAGCTCCTAAAAGAACTACGCGACCCATGCTTTTACACGCTCTACTTTTCATAACTTACCGCGCACCAAGCTTCGATCTTACATGAGCACAGCCGGTCCCTCGTGCCAACTCGCCTTACCGACCCCTCCGCCGCTAAGGTATGCTCTTATCAATCGACCTCCGCATCGACATGACGAGTGAGTACACATAATGTCTAAGGCCTATTGGATTACCTGCTACCGTGAAATTTCCGATCCTGCCAAGCTGGCTGCCTATGCCAAGATCGGAGCGCCCGCCATCGAGGCCGCCGGCGGACGCTTTATCGCCCGCGGTGTCGCGGCGCACGTTTACGAGGCCGGACTGAAAGAACGCACCGTCGTCATCGAGTTCGCTTCGGTGGAAGCAGCAATCGCCGCCCACGACACCCCCGCTTACCAAGAAGCACTCAAAGCTCTCGATGGTGGCGCGGTTCGCGATCTCCGTATCGTTCCCGGCGTTTGATGCGCACCGCCCGAACGCGAGCCCCGCTCGCGTTGACGCTGACAGTGACCCTGCAGGGCCGCCCCGCCGCGATGTCCACGCTCAAATCCATCGCAATTGCCCCGTAACTCCCATTGAGTCCGACTCAACACATTCTCTAAAGTAACCCCGCCATAGCGCAGGTTTCTTTCAGGGAGCGACACAAGCATGGGCGCCAGCATTCGCCGCGTACAGGTTCACGACAAAGCGTCGCTCGACTCCGCGGCCACCGCCTACATCGCCAAAGGTTTCATCGTCGCCAACCGCGGCGATGACTTCGTCACGCTGCAAAGGAAAAAGCAGTTCAGCCCGCTCTGGGCTGTGGTCGGCTTGGTGCTGTGCGTGCTGCCGCTGTTGATCTATTTGATCGTGTACGCAGGGCAGGCCAGCCGCGCAGTGCACGCGGGAATGCTGGCTTCCATACCCCTGTGCCCGTTCCGTTGGCTGACGGGCCCCGACTGTCCCTTATGCGGCCTATCCCACGCCTTCGGTTGCCTACTCACCGGCAACCTCGCGGCCGCACTCCACTTCCACAGCGAAGCCCCGGAGCTGTTCGCGTTCTGGGTAGTGTCCACCGTAGTCGCCGCTGTCCACAGCCTAGCCGCCGACGGCCCATGGGCCGCGCACCCACCGAATCTCGCGAATCCGCCGCCTACTCCCCCGCCATCACACTGAACGCATTCACCGGCGCCAAGTACCCATAGAACAGCGCCAGCTCATCGCCCTTAGGCTCCATTTCCACCAACAGCACGGGCGCAGTTTCCGAAAAACCCACCATCTCCCCCGCGCTCATATGTCGCGCCGGTAAGTTCACGAACAAAAGATCGCTGCCCGTCTGCTGATACTTCGAATGCACCTGGGTCATTAAGTCCCGCACCACCGATTCCGCCAACGGGTCATCCGCGCTTTTGATGGCAATGCCGGTACCCACCAGCACTACCCGGTCGCCCTTGCGCACCACGAAGCCATCATGAATCGACGCACCCGCCACCCGGCTCGCGGTCTTGAAGAAGCACACCTCATCGAAGGCCGCATCGTTCCCCTTGCGGGGTTCGCAGCTCAATTTCCCCAGGGATGCACCCTTACGCATGGCCTCCCAGGACGACCCAATTTGCACCCCCAGCATCCCGCCGGGCAGGAAATTCGCCGGCGACACCGGCGCCAGATCCCCATCCACCGCGGCCATGGCCGCCAACGATCCCAACAAACCCAGGGCTATTGCGGCCAAGCGAGGATAGAGCACTCAGATCTCCTATATGTAAGGAAGGGACGCCTACTTAAGTAAGTTGGCGGCGGTCTCGGTAGAAAATAAAGCGTCGCCACGGAATTTGCCCGGAAATATGCCGCAGTTCACCCTGTCGCCCCTGCCGCACACCCATCCCGCCACCCCAGCCCCCGTCGCCGCACCGGCTCCCCACCCTCTCCGGCCAGCCTCCCGGCCCCCAATCCGGGGAACCGAATGCCCGCCTGACGCTCAAACCCCCTGCCGCCCGTTCGCAACCCGCCAACAACCCCTCCAGTTGTTGGCAACCATTGCTAAAATCGGCCGCTGCCGTCACTGACGGCCTATCTCCTGCGAATGGACAGGGCCTTTGAGTGGTCTATAAGCCGTTTGCGTGCTGAATTTTGTCAAAAAGGATAGTCATGGATAAACGAACCGCTCCGACGCTGGGCGACCCCCACCTCGACTCGAGGTACCAGCCCACGTCGGCCGCCGCCCCAGCCGCCGCCGCCGAGCCGGCCCGCCCCGCCCCGGTCGACGTGAACTCCGCCATGCGCGCCGCCCGCGACACGGTACTGGAACACTCCACCTGGGTCCGCCCCCTGCAACTGGAAATCGGCCGCGTCATCGTCGGCCAGAAGCACCTAATCGACCGCCTGCTCATCGCCCTGCTGACCAACGGCCACGTTCTCCTCGAAGGCGTCCCCGGTCTGGCGAAAACACTTGCCCTCAAAACGCTCGCGAGTTGCGTCGCTGTCCAATTCAAGCGGTTGCAGTTCACGCCAGACATGCTCCCGGCCGACATCGTAGGCACCATGATTTACAACCTGCACGATGGCGCCTTCCGCACCAAGCACGGCCCCATTTTCAGCAACCTGGTGCTCGCCGACGAAATCAATCGCGCCCCCGCCAAGGTGCAAAGCGCCCTGCTCGAAGCGATGCAGGAACGCCAGGTCACCATCGGCGATGAAACCTACCCCCTGCCCAATCCCTTCTTGGTGCTCGCCACTCAGAACCCCCTGGAACAGGAAGGCACCTACCCGTTGCCCGAAGCGCAAATCGACCGCTTCATGATGAAGGTCATCGTCAACTACCCGACGCGCAGCGAAGAGCGCGCCATTCTCGACGCCATGGCCACCTCCGAAGCGCTGCCCACGCCGCGCCCCGTGGTCTCCGCCGAGCAAATCATCAACGCCCGGCACGTGGTGAACTCCCTGTACGTGGATGCCAAGATCCGCGACTACATCGTCGACATCGTGGTCGCCACGCGCCCGCCCGTCGCCGCCAACTTCGACCTCAACGGCTATATTCAAACCGGCGCTTCGCCGCGCGCCACCATCGCCTTGACGCTGGCCTCGCGTGCCATGGCCTTCCTGGCCGGCCGGCACTTCGTCACGCCTCAAGACGTTAAAAACGTCGCGTACGACGTGCTGCGCCATCGCATCTCGGTGACCTACGAGGCCGAAGCCGAGAACATCACCTCCGAAAACGTCATCGACAAAATCCTGAACGCCTTACCCGTTCCGTAAACGCATGCCGGCCGATACCACAAAATCCAGCAAGGCCATCATGAGCGGCATGCGCCAGCTCGAGATTCGCACGCGCCGCATGGTCAACGACAGCCTGGCCGGCTCGTATCATTCCGTGTTCAAAGGACGCGGCATGGACTTCGACGAGGTGCGCGAATACAACCCCGGCGACGAAGTCCGCACCATCGACTGGAACGTCACCGCCCGCGCCGGCAAGACCTTCGTCAAGAAATTCACTGAAGAGCGCGAACTCACCATTCTGCTGCTGGTGGACATCAGCGCCTCCGGCAACTTTGGCTCCGCCGCCATGAGCAAACGCGACCTCGCCGCCGAACTCGCCAGCGTCCTGGCTTTCTCCGCCATTCGCAACAGCGACAAAGTCGGTCTGATCCTTTACACCGACCGCATCGAACGTTACCTGCCGCCGAAGAAAGGCCGCCGCCACGTGCTGCGCGTCGTGCGCGACATTCTCTATCACGAGCCTCAAGGGCGAGGCACCGACACCGTCAAAGCCCTTGAAGTCGTGCGCAACGTATTGCATCGGCGCGCCATCGTGTTCCTGATATCCGATTTCGAATCCGCCGGCGACCCCGTCGCCACCCGGGCAGCGCTGCGACGCGGCATGCGCCAGACCAACAGCCGCCACGACCTCGTCGCCGTGCATGTCGAAGACCCGAGAGAGCAAGAACTACCCGACGTCGGCATTCTCGCGCTCGAAGATGCCGAGACCGGCGAGATTGTCGAACTCAACACCGGCAGCGCCTCCGTCCGCAAACGCTTCAAGGAAGCCTCCGCCGAACGCAGTCGCAAACTCGTCAACGATTTCCGCAGCGAAGGCGTCGACACTCTGCAATTGCAAACCGACACACCCTACATCCCAGCACTGCAACGGTTCTTCAAAAACCGCGAGCGCCGACGTCTATGAACCGCCGACTGCTCCTAGCACGCGGCCTGCGCGCCGCCTCCGCCGCCCTGTTCGCCGCACTCCCCACGCTCGTGCACGCCGCCGCCACGGCCAGCGCCGTCGCCAGTGCCGCGGCCGACAGTGACGCCGAGGACATCCGCGACATCCGCGGCCCCAAATTCCTGCTGCCCACCTGGCTCTGGTACGCCGTCGCCGGCGGCGTCCTCGTGCTCGGCCTCATTATCTACGGCATCATCCGTTGGCGCCGCAGCCGACACCGCGAGCGCGTGCTCACGCACTTCGAACTCGCCCTGAAGCGACTCGAGGAAATCCGCGCCCTCATGCAGCCCCAGAAAGCCCGCGAGTTCTCCATCGCCGTGTCCGACATCGTGCGCGAGTACATCGAGCAACGCTTCAACGCCACCGCCACTCACCGCACCACCGAAGAGTTCCTGCACGACCTGCTCGACTCCTCGAACACCACGCTCGCGAAGCACCGCGTCCTGCTCTCCGACTTCCTGCAGCAATGCGACCTCGTGAAGTTCGCCGGCATGTCCCTCACCACCCGCAACATGGAATCCCTGCACGACAGCGCCGAAGCCTTCGTGCAAGAAACCGCCAAGCCCGACGAACCGCCGGCCGACCCCACACAGCCCATCGCCGCGCCGCCGGCCGGCTCCGCGCCCAGACCTAAGGCGCCCACCGCCCCATGACCCGCTTTCTGCAGCCCGAATTCTTCTGGTTATTTACCCTGCTCCCGCTGGTCATGCTTTGGCGCGGCAGAAAAGGCCCAGTTGCCGCCATCGAGTACTCCGACGTCAGCCTTGCCCGCGACGTCGCCCGTCGGAGCCGCAGCCGCATCGGCAATTTCCTCTGGCTCCTGCCGATTCTCGCCGGCGCCCTCATGATCGTCGGCCTCGCCCGCCCACAGCGAGGCCACAGCCGCACCGAAGTCACCGCCAACGGCATCGACATCGTCCTAGCGCTCGACGTGTCGGGCTCGATGCAAGCGCTGGATTTCCTCATCAATGGCCGGCGTCAAAATCGCATCGACGTCGTCAAAGCGGTCGTCGCCAAATTCATCGACGAACGCACGGATGACCGCATCGGCATAATCTCCTTCGCCGGCGCGCCTTATCTCATCAGCCCGATCACCCTGGATCACGACTGGCTGCAACAGAATCTCGAGCGCGTCACCATCGGCGGCACCGACGACGGCACCGCCATCGGCTCCGCCATTGCCGCGAGCGTCAATCGTCTGCGCATGACCACCGCGAAATCCAAGGTCGTCGTGCTCCTTACCGACGGTGTGAACAACACCGGCAAAATCTCCCCCATCGCCGCCGCCGAAGCCGCCAAGGCCCTGGGCGTCAAGGTCTACACCATCGGCGTCGGCGTGCGCGGCAAAGCCCCCATTCCCGTGCGCGACCAAGCCGGCAATATGCGCATCATCATGGCGCAGGTGGACGTCGACGAAAAGACGCTCCAGACGATTGCCTCCGAGACCGGCGGCAAGTTCTACCGCGCCACCGATACCGACTCGCTGCAGAAGATCTACGAACAGATCAACCAATACGAGAAGACCGCGCAGACCGTCCAGAAATTCGAGCGCTACGATGAGCTCTATCCCTGGGCAGTGATACCCGCGATGGCCATTCTCGCGCTGGGTTCCCTCTTGAGCCAAACTCGCTACCGGAGGCTGCCGTGAGATTCACCAGCCCCTTCTGGCTGCCCATCGGCTTCGTCATCTGCGCCATGCTGGTCTGGCTTTGGATCCGCGTCGATGCCCGTCAACAAGCCGCGCTCGCGCGGTTCGTGTCCCCGCATCTGCGCAAGCAACTCACCCAGTCCATCTCCACGGCGCGCCGCCGCCTGCAGCGCGGCCTGCTCCTCACCGCCCTCGCGCTGCTCAGCATCGCGCTTGCCGGGCCGCAGTTGGGATATCACTGGGAACAAATCAACCGCCGCGGCAACGAGATCGTGTTCATCATCGACACCTCGCGCAGCATGATGACCCCCGACGTCAAACCCAACCGCCTCGATCGCGCCAAACTCGCCATCGACGATTTCACCAATCACCTGGACGGCGATGCCGTCGGCATCGTCGCCTTCGCCGGCACCGCGTTCCTCGTGTGCCCAATTACGCTCGACTACAACGCCTTCCGCGAAACGTTGAACGCCATCGACACCAACATCGTCCCGCGTGGCGGCACCAACATCTCCAGCGCCATTCAAGAAGCCCAAGCCGCGCTGCGCCGCCGGCCCGGCAGCGACAAAATCGTCATCCTCGTTACTGACGGCGAAGACCTCGAAGGCAGCGCCCTGACCACCGCACAAAACGCCAAGCAACAAGACGGCCTGCGCATCTTCACCGTGGGTGTCGGCACCCCCGGCGGCGATCTCATTCCCCTCCCCCCGGCGCAAGGCGGCGGTTTCGTCAAAGACGACAGCGGCCAATTCGTCAAATCCCATCTGGATGAAGCCGGTTTGAAGGCCATTGCCGACGCCACCGGCGGCTTCTACGTACCGCTGGGCGCACAAGGCGAAGGGCTCGAAACCATCTATAACAAAGTGCTCGGCAGCTTGGCCAAACACGATCTCGCGTCGCGACAACAAAAAATTTACATCGAACGCTACCAGTGGCCCCTAGCCGCCTCATTGGCCGCGCTGCTGCTCAGCTTGCTCATCGGTAACCGCCGACGTCGTTCGCGCAAAACCACCGCGAAGCGCGCCGCCGCCGCGTCGACTACACCAGCCTCCTCAACTGCCGCAGCCTCATCGACTACCGCAGCCCTATGGGTCGCCGCCAGCCTTGTACTGCTGCCGTTCACGCCCAGCGCACACGCCGACGCACCCACGGACACCGCACCCCCGTCGCCATTCGCGCCCACGCCGCCCTCATCAAGTCTCGCCGGACCGACGTCGGTGCCCAACGCACCGACTTCCTCCTCGTCGGTTCCGTCGTCAACCTCCGGCGAGCCCATTCGAGCCTACAACGCCGGTACCGCCGCCTATCGCGCGGGCCAGTTTCCGCAGGCGGCGCAAGCGTTTCAACAATCCATCACCCACTCGCCCTCGAATGATCCCAAGCGCCTCGCCGATCAAGAAGACGCGTACTACAACCTAGGCAACACCCTCTACCGCGCCGGCCAGAAGTCTGAGAAGTCCGCACCCCAAGATGCCATCAAAACGTGGACAGACGCCGTCAAAGCCTACGAGACCGCGCTGCAGCTCAAACCCGACGACGCCGACAGCAAGTACAACCGCGATCTCGTGAAGCGAAAAATCGCGAAACTCCAGCAGCAAAAGCCGCCGGATCAGAACAAAGACAAGAACGACAAGGACAAGAACCAGGACAAAGGCCAAGGTCAGGGCCAAGGCGGCGGCCAAGGCCAAGGCCAGCCTCCGCCCGGTCAACAACCGCCACAGAACCAGCCGCCCCAGCAGGGTCAGCCGCCCCCGGGGCAACAACAGGGACAACCACCGCCGGGCCAGCAACCCGGTCAGCAACCGCCTCCGGGTCAGCAACCCGGTCAGCAGCCACCGCCCGGCCAGCAGCCAGGTCAGCAACCTCCCCCGGGTCAGCAACCAGGCCAACAGCCTCCTCCGGGCCAGCAGCCAGGTCAGCAACCGCCATCGGGCGATCAATCGCAGGGGCAACCCCCGGGCGCATCCGACAGCGATGACGCGCGCGCCGCGGACAACCAACATCTTCCCGGCCAGATGAGCCGAGAAGAAGCGCGCGAATTGTTGGACTCCGTGAAGGGCGACGAGAAGCGCCCGCCCGGCGTTCCCATGGCACAAGATGCCACCGACGTGCCCCAGCAACAGCCAACGAAGAACTGGTAATGAACGCGCGATTCGTCCAACCGGTTGTCATCCAACGATTCTGGCTAGTCGCATTCATGGCAACGCTCGCGCTGCTGGCAAGCTGCTGGGCGGCCAGCCCCGCCCTTGCCG
>Ga0302314_10002839_pt1 | contig 32119 bp, 26 predicted proteins | sample III_Palsa_N2_3_FD_200533 | JGI IMG/M metagenome (GOLD analysis project Ga0302314, IMG submission 200533) | Peat permafrost microbial communities from Stordalen Mire near Abisko, Sweden - III_Palsa_N2_3 | ecosystem: Environmental > Terrestrial > Soil > Palsa > Peat permafrost | place: Sweden... | reverse complement strand
AGCTGTGGAAGGATCATCTGTCCGAGTACTACGCACCGAAGAACTTCAATTTCTGGTACTACTTCGGCTCGCTGGCCCTGCTGGTGCTGGTCAACCAGCTGATCACCGGCATCGTGCTGGCGATGGCGTACAAGCCTGGCGCGGAAACCGCGTTCGACTCCGTGCAGTACATCATGCGCGACGTCTCCTGGGGCTGGCTGATCCGCTACATGCATGCCACCGGCGCCTCGGCCTTCTTCCTGGTCGTGTACCTGCACATGTTCCGCGGCATCCTCTACGGCTCGCACCGCAAGCCGCGCGAGCTGGTGTGGATCTTCGGCGCCCTGATCTTCCTGGTGCTGATGGCTGAAGGCTTCTGCGGCTACGTGCTGCCCTGGGGCAACATGTCCTACTGGGGGGCCGAGGTGATCCTGTCGCTGTTCGGCACCATCCCTTATATCGGCCATGCCCTGCAGATCTGGATCCAGGGCGACTTCACCCCGGCCGACGCCACCATCAACCGCCTGTTCTCGCTGCACGTGGTGGCGCTGCCGTTCGTGCTGGTCGGCCTGGTGGTGGCGCATCTGATCGCGTTGCATGAAGTCGGCTCCAACAATCCCGACGGCGTCGAGATCAAGGAGCACAAGGACCCGGTCACCCACATCCCGCTCGACGGCATCGGCTTCCATCCGTACTACACGGTGAAGGACATCGTCGGCGTGACGGTGTTCCTGATCCTGTTCAGCGCGGTGATCTTCTTCGCCCCCGAGGGTGGCGGCTACGTGCTGGAAAAGCCGAACTTCATGCCGGCCAATCCGCAGGTGACGCCGGACGAAATCGCGCCGTCCTGGTACTTCTGCGTGTTCTACGCCATGTTGCGCGCGGTGCCTTCGTTCTTCCATTCGCAGATCTGGGGCGTCCTGGTCATGTTCGCCGCGATCGTGGTGCTGTTCTTCCTGCCCTGGCTCGATCGCAGCCCGGTCAAGTCGATCCGCTACAAAGGCCCGATCTTCAAGATCGCCGTGGTGATTTTCGCCGCGGACTTCCTGATGCTCTGCTACCTGGGCATGCATAAGCCGAGTCCGCTCTACACCCTGCTGGCGCGCCTGGGCACCATTTATTACTTCCTGTTTTTCCTGGCTATGCCCATCTACACCAAGATCGACAAGACCAAGCCGGTACCGGAACGGGTGACCGCATGAGCCGCCTTAATGCCAAGAGCCTCGCCCCCCTACTGACCATGGTGCTGGCCGGCCTGCTGCTCGCTGCGCCCGCGGCCCGGGCCCAGGAAGAGGCCAAGACCCTACCGTTCAGCGACAACGCCGGCAACACCGCCTCGGTGCAGCGCGGCGCGCGCGATTTCATGGCCTACTGTTCGGGTTGCCACTCGCTCAAGTACCTGCGCTACAACCGTATCGGCCAGGATCTGGGCATTTCCGACGACCAGCTGAAGCAGAACCTGATCTTCAGCGGCGTCAAGGTCGGCGAGCCCATCGTCACTGCCCTGCCGGCCAAGCCGGCGGAAGACTGGTTCGGCCGTGTCCCGCCGGACCTCAGCCTGGAAACCAAGGCGCGCAGCCCGGAGTGGGTGTATTCCTACCTGATGGGCTTCTACCTCGACAGCACGCGCCCGTTCGGCGTCAACAACCTGTTCCTGCCGAATGTGGCGATGCCGGCGGTGCTGGGCGAGTTGCAGGGCTGGCAGGTCAAGGAAGATGAAGGCAAGGCCGAGCAAGAAGGCCTGCCGCTGAAGCTGGTGCAGCCCGGCAGTCTGTCGCCGGAGCAGTACCAGGCCTTCGTCAGCGACCTCACCAATTTCATGGTGTACGCCGCCGAGCCGACCGCCAAGGAACGCACCTCGACCGGCTGGAATGTGTTGTTCTACCTGATTTTCCTGTTGTTGCCGCTGACCTATTTCCTGAAGAAGGAATTCTGGCGCGACGTTCATTGATCACGCACGGAGCCGCATGACCCTGCGCACCCGACACAAGACGGCGCAGCCCACCATCAAGCCCGCGCCCAACGCGGGCTTGATGCTTTTTGTTGCCGACGATTCCTTGCCTTGCGACTGGGCCCGCCTGGTGCTGGCCGAGAAGGACGTCGACAGCGCGCAGATCCAGACCATCCGTCCCGGCAGCGCCATCAACGAGGACTTCCTGGTCCTCAATCCCTCGCAGTCCTTGCCCACCCTGGCCGATCGCGAAGGCGTCATCACCGGGGCGCGCGTCATCGTCGAATACCTCGACGAGCGCTACCCGCATCCGCCGCTGATGCCGTTGTCGCCCGCCGCGCGCGCGCGGGTGCGCATGGCCCTGCAGGGCCTGGAGCATGAGTTGCTGCCGCGCATCGAAGCGCTGCCCGGCATTCCCGCGCGCGCCGCCCAGGCCGCCCGCGGCGAACTGCTGGAACGTCTGCTGGCAGGGGGGCGCCACTTCGCCGCGCAGGGCTATATCCTCGGCCGCGATTACACCCTGGTGGACAGCGGCTGGGCCGTGCTGCTGCGCCGCCTCGGCCAGCTCGGCATCGAGCTGCCGGCGCAGGCCGAGCCGCTGCGCCGCTACGCCGCGCGCCTGTTCGCGCGGCCGACCTATCAGCGTTGTTTCAGCAAGCCATCAAGCCGCAAGTAGGCCCCCATGACTGCCACCACACGTTCACGCCGCCCCTATCTGATCCGCGCCATCCACGCCTGGGCCGTCGACTGCGGCTATACCCCGCATCTGCTGGTCGCCAGCGACTACCCGGGAGTCAGCGTGCCGCGGGCTTTCGTCAAGGACGGCCGCATCGCCCTCGACATCAGCCCGATGGCGGTGCGCGAGCTCAACCTGGACAGCGAGCCGCTGTTCTTCTCGGCGCGCTTCGGCGGTTCGCCCTATGATATCGTGGTGCCCAGCGGCGCCGTGCTGGCGATCTATGCGCGCGAGAACGGCGACGGCATCCTCTTCGGCGAGCCCGAGCCGATCGATCCGGAAGCGCCTGCGGTGCGGCCGCCCAATCCGGACGAGCCGCCGCCGGAAACGCCGCGGCCGAGCGGGCGCCCCAAGCTGCGCGTAGTGAAGTAGTGAGGCCGGGCGCGCAGCGCCCGGCCTCACAACGGATAGAGAATCTCGTCCGTCAGGTCGCACAGGCAGTGCAGGAACACCAGGTGGGTTTCCTGAATGCGCGCGGTGACGTTGCTGGCCGAGCGCAGTTCGAAATCGCCGGGCTTGAGCAGCCCCGCCATCTTGCCGCCGTCCTTGCCGGTGAGGGCGATGATGCTGGCCTGGCCCTGGTGCGCGGCTTCGATGGCGCGGACCACGTTGCCCGAGTTGCCCGAGGTCGAGATCGCCAGCAGCAGATCGCCCGGCCGCACCAGCGCCTGCACCTGCTTGGAAAAGACCTGCTCGTAGCTGTAGTCGTTGGCGATGGCGGTGAGCGCCGAGGTGTCGGTGGTCAGGGCGATGCCGGCCAGGCCGGGGCGCTCGCGCTCGTAGCGCCCGGTCAGCTCGGCGGCGAAATGCTGGGCGTCGGCGGCGGAGCCGCCGTTGCCGCAGGCCAGCACCTTGTTGCCGGCCTTGAGCACCGCGGCCATGTGCTGCGCCGCGCCAAGGATGGCCGGCAGCATGCTCGCCAGGGTGCGCTGCTTGGTCTCGATGCTGGCCTCGAAATGAGACCGGATGCGTGCTTCCAGGTTTGTCGCCATAAATCCTATCCTTCTGCGTCAAATGCCGCTGTAAGCCATTCCACCGTATCGGCGCCGTCCACCGCCACCACATCGAACCGCACCGGGCTGCGCGAATACTCCGGATGCGCCGCCAGGAACAGCCGCGCCGCGTGGATCAGGCGCCCGCGTTTGCGCCCATGCACTGATGCGAAGGCATCGCCGTAATCGCTGCGGCTGCGCTTGCGCACTTCCACCATCACCAGCGTGTCCCGCTCGCGCATCACCAGATCCAGTTCGCCGCCGGGGCAGCGCCAGTTGCGCGTCACCAGCTTCAGTCCGCGTTGCTGCAAATGCTGCAGCGCCAGCGTCTCGGCCTCGGCACCGCGCTGCTGGCTGGGGCCCGCCGGCATGGCTCAGCGGTCCCGCATCACTGCGGCGGCGTTGCGCCGGCCGGGTCGAGCAGCCTTGGCCCGCCCTCGGTGGTCTGGGCGCAGACCAGGCCGCGATGCACCGCGCCATCGTCGCCCACGCGCAGGGTGCCGCTGCCGCCGGGCAGTTCGTCCAGCGGATGCAGGCTGTTCTGGCTCAGGCGCATGGCCAGCAGGAAGGCGTCGTCGCCAAGCGCGTAGAGGCGGGCCTGGTCGATGCTGCGGCCGTTCAGGGCCGCGGCGCGCAGCGCGGCCCAGGTGCCGCTGCTGTCCACCATCCACGGCGCGTCGCAGAAGCGGATGCCGGCCAGATCCTGATCGCCCTGGCCCTCGTTGACGCCGGCCGTGTCGTAGATCGGGATCCGCTCCGCATGGTAGTAGCGGAACAGCGGCCACAGCTGGCGTGCCTGGGCGGCACCGGCGTCGATGAAGATGAAATCGAAATCGTTGCGCCGCTGCGGGTCGGTGCCCTGCGCGGCGCTGGCGCGAAGCTCGGCCAGCTTCTTCTTGTCGTCCACCGCGTGGTAGTGCAGCAGGCCGCTGATCGGCGTGGACCAGTCCTTGAACTCGCCCGAATAAGTGCGCGAGTCGCGCACTTCGCCGCCCAGCTCGCTGAGGCGCTGGCTGAAGGCCGCCTGCACCCGGGCGCCGCGATCGTTCGCCTGCACCAGCACCAGGGCCCGGCGCAAACCGCGCGCGGCGGCGTCCTCGGCGGCGGCGCGCGCCTCGTCTTCAGGCGCCAGGCCGAACTGGTAGAAGCCCGCCGGAGCGACGTGTCCGGCATCCAGGTAATTGAGCGCCAGCACCGGCAGGTGCGGATTGCCGCCCTGGCTCAGCGCGGCGACATCGCCCCGCAGCAGCGGGCCCACCACCACGCCGGCACCGTCGCTGACCGCCTGGCTGTAGGCGCTGATCGCCGCGGCCGGGTTGCCGGCATCGTAGACGCGTACATCGGCGGGATTGCCGGCGCGGGCGGCGGCCGCGGCAAAGCCGCTGTGCACGCTTTCCGCGGCAGCGGCGGCGGGGCCGCTTTGCGGCAGCAGCAAGGCGTAAAAGCCGGGCCTGGCCGGGACGCCGTTGAAGGCCGGGGCCGGGGCCGTGCCTGACTGGGTGGGCTGGGGAGCCGCCGCCTGCGGCGCACCCGTCATCATCACGCTGGCCAGCCGATCCTGCGCCGGATGCCCGGGATAGCGCTGGCGCCAGCTTTCATACATCTCCAGCGAGGCGCTGCGGCGGGACAGATTGGCCAGTTCGATCCAGCCGCGCGTCACCGCATCGGCGCTGCCGGCGCGCGCCAGCACGGCGGCGTCGAGCGGGGTGGCGCTCAGGCCGGACCAGATGGCGTCATGGTTTTCGCTAACCAGGGCCGGGGCGCCCAGCAGGTGTTCTCGCTGCACCAGAGCCTGGGTCGCCGCCACCGGATCGTTGAGGCGGAACAGCGCGCGCCCACGCAGCAGCAGCACGCGCTCGGCCAGCGGCGAAGCGCCGGCCCCGTTGCCCAAATTTTGTGGCAGCAGGCGCAGGGCGCCGGCGGCGTCGTTGCGGGCCAGCGCCGCGCGGGCGCGCAGCAGGCGCGCGCGCAGCTGCTGGTCGGGATCCAGCGCCGGCGGCGGCAGCGCGTCCAGAATGGAGTCGGCGTAGGCGTAATCGTTGCCGTCGGTGGCCGCCTCGGCGGCGCGCAGGTGATATTCGTAGCTCTGCGGCGCGGCGGTTTGCGCCGCGGCCTGCTCGAAGGCCCGCGAGGCGCGGAAATAGTCGCTGTGCTGCAGCGCCCGCTGGGCGTCATCCAGGGGCGAGGCGGATTCGTAGGAGGATGACGAATAAGAGGTCAGGCCCGAACCGGCAGCGCAACCGGCGAGCGCGGCCAGGACCAGGGCGGCGAGGGGTGTCAGTCGGCGGGGCGTCATCCGCTAAAGTATGACATGACCATTGATCCCGCCGCTGCCGCGCCCAACCCGCAGGAAGACCTCGGTCACACTATCGTGCCGGGCGCGCTGTACGTCGTCGCCACCCCCATCGGCAACCTCGGCGATCTGTCGCCGCGCGCCTGTCGCATCCTGGCCGGGGTGGACCGCATCGCCGCCGAGGACACCCGCACCAGCGGCCAGTTGCTGGCGCATTTCGGCATCCAGCGGCCGCTGGTCGCCCTGCACGACCACAACGAAGACCGTATTGCCGCGGAACTGGTGCGGCAGCTGCAGGCGGGCCAGTCGCTGGCCCTGATCTCCGACGCCGGCACGCCGCTGATTTCCGATCCCGGCTTCGCCCTGGTGCGCGCCGCGCGCGCCGCCGGCGTGCCGGCCTATGCCGTACCCGGTCCCTGCGCCGCCGTGGCGGCACTGTCGGTGTCCGGCCTGCCCAGCGACGCCTTTGTCTTCGCCGGCTTCCTGCCACCCAAGCAGGCGGCGCGGCGGGCGCGGCTGGAGCAGCTGGGGCGCGAGCCGCGCACCGTCATCCTCTACGAATCGTCGCACCGCATCGCCGACACCCTGGCCGACCTCGTCGCGGTGCTCGGGCCGCAGCGGCCGGCGGCCCTGTCGCGCGAGCTGAGCAAGCGCTTCGAGGAGAGCTACAGCGGCACTGCCGCCGGCCTGCTGGCCTGGCAGGCGGCGGACGCCAACCGCGGCCGCGGCGAGTTTGTGCTGCTGCTCGGCGGCGCCGAACAGGCGGCGGACCTGGCCGAGGGCGAGCGGGTGCTGCGCCTGCTGCTGCGCGAGCTGCCGCCTTCCGGCGCGGCGCGGCTGGCCGCCGAAATCACTGGGGCGCCGCGCAAGGCGCTCTACGCCGTCGCCCTGCGTCTGGCTGGCGCAGCCGGTGAAAATGAGGACAATGGCGCCCCCGACTGAGCTGTCTCGCAGCCACCTCACATGACCGAATCCCTCACTCCGCCGCCGGAAGATCTGGCCAAGGCCGTGGCGCCGGAGCCGGCCCCACACGACGCCCTGGCGGCGCTGCGCTACCCCGAGTTTCGCAATCTCACCTTCGGCGTATTCATCATCACCATTGCCATCCTGGCGCAGGAAGTGGTGCTGGGCTACCAGCTCTACACCATGACCCATGATCCGCTGGTGCTGGGCTTCACCGGCCTGGCCGAGGCGGTGCCGTTCATCGCCCTGGCCCTGTTCGGCGGCCACCTGGCGGACCGCCGCGACCGGCGCAAGATCATCCTGCTGGCGTCGGCCTTTATCGCGCTCGGCTCCCTGGTACTGCTGTGGGTGACGCTGCCTTCGACGCTGGCGCGGATCTCGCGCGGCACTCTGCTCATCACCATCTACGGCGTCATCGCCGCCCTGGGGCTGGCGCGCGGCTTCTTCTCGCCGGCGGCGAGCTCGCTCACCGCCTTCATCGTGCCGCGCGAGATTTACGCCAACGCGGCCGCCTGGCGCAGCAGCGGCTGGCAGGGCGGCTCCATCGTCGGCCCGATCTGCGCCGGCTTTCTCTACGCCGTGCTGGGTCTCACCGGTACCCTGGCGGTGATCCTTGCCCTGATGCTCGGTGCCCTGCTGCTGTTCACCGGCCTCAAGCCGCGGCCGCCGCAACCGCGTCAGGACGGAAAGGCCGAGGCCGATCTGTGGCAGAGCCTGCGCGAAGGCATCGACTTCGTTTTCAAGACGCCGATCATTCTCTATTCGATTTCACTGGATCTGTTTTCGGTGCTGTTCGGCGGCATGGTGGCGATCCTGCCGATCTTCGCCACCGACATCCTCCAGGTCGGCGCCCAGGGCCTGGGCGTGCTGCGCGCCGCCCCGGCGGTCGGCGCCATGGTGACCCTGCTGATCTGCACCCGCTATCCGCCTACCCGCCAGGCCTGGCGCAATCTGCTCATCGCCGTCGCCGGCTTCGGCGTGATGACCCTGCTGTTCGCCCTGTCGAAGCTGTTCTGGCTGTCGGTGGCCGCGCTGTTCCTCACCGGTGCCTTCGACAGCGTCAGCGTGGTGATCCGCGGCACCATCCTGCAGATCATGCCGCCCGACCACCTGCGCGGCCGCGTGGTCTCGGTCAACGGCATCTTCCTCGCCGCCTCCAACGAGCTGGGCGCCTTCGAATCCGGTCTCGCCGCGCGCCTGCTGGGCACGGTGCCCTCGGTGATCTTCGGCGGCACCCTGACTTTGCTCACCGTTCTATATGTGTGGCGGCGCTCGAAGCAGTTGTTCGCGGTGAAGCTGGTCTAGTCCGCATCCGTCATGAGGTCGCTGAGGCGCGACTGCACCAATTTGATCTACCGAAAGAAGCGGAAAGGCCTTCCGTGGAGTGGGGGTGAGGGGTAATTTGAGGCCGTATCACTCCTCCGAGGCTTTTTTGGCCCGCCATTGGCGGGCCTTTTTATTTCGGGAGTCCCGCACTCCAAGTAGCCTCGCGCCGCAGCCGCTCTGCGCCCTGTCGCAAAACCCGGTAATAATCCCTTATACCGTTTCCCGTATCCAACGGGGATCAAACCTATTTGGGAGCAAGCAAAATGACTTCAGGCTCAGCCCTGCGTGCGGCAGCCGCCGCCACCCTGGCGCTCGCCGCGGCCACGGCGATGCCAGCGGCTCTGGCCGCGGCGGTGGCGCCTTTCTCGTTCGACACCGCTTACGGCCGCCTGCCCAAGAACATCGTGCCGCAGGACTATTCGATCGCCGTCGCGCCCGACGCGGCGGCCCGTACGCTGAGCGGCACGGAGTCCGTCACCCTGCGGTTCCGCCAGGCCAGCGCCACCATCGTCTTCAATTCGCTGCATGAAGTGCTGAGCGATGTGCGGCTCGACGGCAAGCCCGTCGCGAGCGTCGTGTCCAGCGACGAGCAGCAGCTGACCACCGTCACCCTGAAGAAGCCGGCCAAGGCCGGGCGGCATGTCCTGCGCTTTTCCTACACCGGAAAGATGGAGGACGGGCCGCGCGGCATGTTCGCGCAGCCGTACGTGAAGCCCGACGGCAGCAAGGGCCTGCTGGTTTCCACCAAGTTCGAATCCACCGATGCGCGGCGCATGTTTCCGTGCTGGGACGAGCCGGCGTTCCGCGCCACCTTCCAGCTCACCGCCACGGTGCCCGCGGACTGGACGGTACTGTCCAACATGCCCATTGCCAAGCGCATCGCCCTGGGCGAGATGGCCACCACCACCTTTCAGCGCTCGCCGAAGATGCCGACTTACCTGGTCGAGTTTTCCGGCGGCGACCTGGCCGGCATCAGCGGGCGCAGCGGCGCGGCCACGCTGGGTGTCTGGGCGGTGCGCGGGCAGGAGCAGGGCGGGGCGACCGCCCTGGCCAACGCACAGCAGATCCTGGCCGACTACAACGACTACTTCGGCTACCCGTATCCGTTGCCGAAGCTCGACTCCATCGCCATACCCGGCGGCTTCTCCGGCGCCATGGAAAACTGGGGCGCCATCACCTACAACGACCAGCTGTTGTTGCTGACACCTTCCAGCACGGTGCATGACCGCCAGACGGTGTTCGCCGTCCAGGCCCACGAGATGGCCCACCAGTGGAATGGCGACCTGGTGACCATGGGCTGGTGGGACGACATCTGGCTCAACGAGAGCTTCGCCTCCTGGCGCGCGGCCAAGGAAACCGATCTGCGCAATCCCAGCTGGAACTGGTGGGAAGCTCAGGACGACGAAAAGGAAGATGCAATGCGCGCCGACGCGCGCGTCACCTCGCACGCGATCCAGCAGCACGTCACCGACGAGCTGCAGGTGACCAGCGCTTTCGATCCGGCGATCACCTATCGCAAGGGGCAGGCGGTGCTGCGCATGCTCGAAGCCTATCTGGGCGCCGATACCTTCCGCGACGGCATCCGCAGTTTCATGAAGGCGCATGCCTATTCCAATGCCACCAGCACCGACCTGTGGAATGCACTGACTGCCGCCAGCGGCCGCAACGTCGGGGAGATCGCCGCCAGCTGGGTCGAGCAGCCCGGCTTCCCGCTGGTCTCGGTCGCCGCCAGTTGCGACGCCGGCGGCCAGCGCACCCTGACGCTGTCGCAGCGGCGCTTCCTGCTGCAGGGCAGCGATCCGAACCCTTCGCACTGGAGCGTGCCGCTGCAGATCCGCGCCGGCGCGGATGCAACACCGCAAACGCTGCTGCTGACGCAGGACGGCCAGACCGTGGCGGCCGGGCGCTGCGACCAGGCGCTGAGCGTCAACGCCGGCGTCGTCGGTTTCTACCGGGTGGCCTACGACGCGGCGACGATGCAGGTCATCACCCGCGACTTCGGCACGCTGCCGGATGCGGACCGCATCGCCTTGCTCGACGACCAATGGGCGCTGGTCGAAGCCGGCCAGCAGAAGCTGCCGGCTTACCTGGCGCTCGCCTCCTCGATGGGTGCGGATCTGGACGAGCGCGCCTGGAGCCAGATCACCAGCGCGCTCGGCACCATCGAATACGCCGAGCGCGGCGCCCCCGGCCACGCGGCCTTCGCCGCTTACGCCAGCTCGATCATCAAGCCGGTAGCCACCCGGCTGGGCTGGGACGCGCGGGACGATGAAACGCCCGGGCTGCAAAAGCTGCGCCGCACCGTGCTCGGCGATCTCGGCGCCTGGGGCGACCAGGAGGTCATCGCCGAAGCGCGCAAGCGCTTCGCCGCCTTCGTCGCCGACCGCAAGGCGATCAGGCCGGACGATCAGGCCATGGTGCTGTCGATCGTCGCCCGCAACGCCGACGCGGCGGCGTTCGAGCAATTGCACGCGGTAGCCAAGGCCGCGGCCAACGAGACCGAGCTGCGCCGTTACTACATGGCGCTGATGCAGGTGCGCGACCCGCAGCTCGCGGCGCAGGCCGCGCAGATCGCGCTGTCGACCGAGATTCCGCCGCAGGCCGGGGCCGCGCGCCTGGGCCTGGTGGCGAACCTCAACGACGAAAATCCGCAACTGGCCTGGGCTACCTTCACCAGCAACGTCGACGCGCTGATGCTGCCGCAAGGCCGCTATGGTCCCCTGATCGTGGCCCAATACAGCCCGGATATCTTCTGGAATTCGGCGCCGCTGGACCAGATCGAAACCTGGGTCAAGGCGCACGTACCGGCGGAGATGGCGGACAACATCGCCCGCGGCATGGAGAGCGCCCGCTTCAAGTTCGGCGAAAAGACCGTGCTGGCCGCGGCGGCGGACGCCTACCTCCAGGCGAATCCGACTTCACACGGCAACTGACCGGGTGCGGCCGGGCCGTCCGCCGGCACGTTCACGCCGCTTTCCGCCGCGCACGGAAAGCGGCCACCTTCATGCGGTTGCCGCATTGCGCCATGCTGCACCAGCGGCGGTGATGCGACTTGGTGCGGTCGTAGAACCACAGCGTGCAATCCGGGCTTTCGCATCTGCGCACCAGGCTGAAGTCGCCTTCCGCCAGTAACGTTGCCACTGCTTCCGCCACCGGCACCAGCAGCGCTTCGGCGCTGCCGGCCCGGCGCCGTTTCTCGCACTGCGGGCCCTGCTGTTTGTTCCACACCAGTTCCTGATGCGCAGCGCCGAGCGCCAGGGTGCGGTTCAGTGAAGCGACGTCGCCAGCATCGCCCAGCTCTCCGGCCTTGCGCCTTTCCAACAGCCCGCGCGCCGCCTTGCGCAGCGCCAGCGCGGCTTCGAGCAACACACCAGGAGCAGCCTCGCTCTTTGCGGAGGCCGGCAGGCCGGCGCGCCGCAGCCACTCCAGCACCTGCGCGTCCGAGCCCAGGCACTCGCGCCGGCCTTCTTCGACACCGTAGGCGGTGTTGACGAAGTCCAGCGCCGGATCGTCGCCGACGAACAGGGCGGGGCCAATTTCGATCTGCGTTCGGGAAGCGGTGTTCATCCATTCCTACCTATAAATGCATGGGAAATAGTAACTTGTAAAAAACGATTTGACTAGTTACACAAAGGATATGTAACCTCTATATGCGTATTTCAACAGTTACTACTTTCAGGAGTCCGTTCCATGTCCATTTCCCGTCTTGCCCGCGGCGCCCTGCTCGCCATGGCCGTCTTTGGCGGCGCTTCCGGTGCTGCGCCCGCCGTCACCACCCTCCCGTCCCCGGTGATCAGCACCCACTACATCCAGGTCCAGGGTGTGCGCCTGTTCTACCGCGAGGCCGGCAATCCCGATGCGCCCGCCATCCTGCTGCTGCATGGCTTTCCCACCTCGTCGCTGATGTACCGCAACCTGATTCCGCAGCTGGCCGACCGTTATCACGTGATCGCGCCGGACCTGCCCGGCTTCGGCTTCTCCGACGCGCCGGATCGCAAGCAGTATCACTACACCTTCGATCATCTCGCCGAAACCATCGACGCCTTTACCGATGCGGTTGGTCTGAAGCGCTATGCGATCGAGGTGTTCGACTACGGCGCGCCGGTGGGTTGGCGCCTGGCGGTGGCGCATCCCGAGCGCATCACCGCGATCATCACGCAGAACGGCAATGCCTATGAGGAAGGGCTGAGCAGCGGCTGGAATCCGATCCAGAAGTACTGGCGGGAACCCACCGAGGCCAACCGCGCCGCGCTGCGCGAATTCCTCACGCCGGAATCGGTGAAGTGGCAATACATGCACGGCGCGCCGGATGAAAGCCGGATAGCGCCCGAGTCCTACACCGTAGATTCGGCGCTGCTGGCGCGGCCCGGCGAGGATGACATCCAGCTCGACCTGTTTCTCGATTACGCCAACAACGTCGCGCTGTATCCCAAGTTCCAGGCTTATTTCCGCAAGGAGCATCCGCCGCTGCTGGCGGTGTGGGGCCGGAACGACCCGTTCTTCCTGCCGCCGGGAGCCGAGGCCTTCAAGCGTGACAACCCCAATGCGGAAGTGCATTTCTACGACGCCGGCCATTTCGCCCTGGAAACCAGCGGCCCCGAAATCACCGCCGAAATCCGCCGCTTCCTGGCGCGCAATCTGCCGCAGCCGCAGCAACATCAGTAGGAACGTCCGAAGGGGGGCGTCACAGTACAGGCTCGCCGCGCGGCGCCGTTTCAGGCCGCGCGGCGAGTTGCTTTACAGCCGCCGCATGTTCAGTAGCTGAGCCGCTGCAACGCTGAAAGCCGATCGCCTATACTGGGGCGGCATTGACGCACGGGGTTTCCTTGCAGCCTTCCCGCCACCACGGTTTCCGACAGTTCGCGCTCTGGCTTGCGCTGGCCGCGGTGCTGCTGCGTGCGCTGCTTCCGGCCGATTTCATGCCGGAGCGCCGCGCCGGCGAACGCGGCATCGGACTGGCCATCTGCTACGCCAGCCCCCTGGCGAAGTTGCGCGCCGACCAGGGCCAGCCTTCCGGTATCCACGACCACGCCAGCTGCGCTTTCTCCGCCGCGGCCGGTCCCGGCCTGCCTTCATCCGGAATTCACCGCGGGCAAAAGCTCGTTGTCGCCGCGAACATCGCCGTACTGGATGTCGCTCGCTTCACCTCCCGCTTCAGCAACGGGCGTCCACCCGCCCGCGCGCCGCCCGTTTTCTCCTGATGTAGTGGCGGCCCCCGGCCGCTCCCTTCATTGCATTGGCCGCCCCGGCGGCGCAGGAGAATTCCGTGTATTCACAGATTGTTCGGGCCATGGCCCGGGTCACTTCCGTCTGGCTCATCAGTGCCGTCAGCCGGAGTTCGTGACATGAACATCTTCATCACCTTGTTGTGCGTGCAGGCCGGACCGGCGGATGGCTTCGACGCGGCCGACTTCGAGCAGATCCGCCAGACCATGCCCGACGCGGTCTGGGTGCTTCCCGCCGCAACTTCCCCGACCCAGTCCCCGGCGCGGCCGGTTGCAGTGCTGGCGGGCGCGGTTAAACCGCACACTCAGGGCGCCGGCCAGCGGAATCGCCAGACTGACTGGACCGAGGGTCTCAAAATCCGCACCGCCAATGCCCTGCGGGCTTATGGCCTCACCAGCAGGCAGGAGGTGGCGGAGCTTCCCCGGCGGCGGCTCAAGCGCATTCCCAATATCGGTCACGCTTCGCTGGAAGACATCCGCCTGTGGTTGGGCCGATGAGCCGGCAATGGCCGCGCCTCGTCGATGCGGCTTTATGCATAGACTGGGAAAATCTTGGTGTTGATCGGACCGGATTTGTTATAACTACCACTTGCTTGCAAATTCGCAGGCCGCGAGACGCTGCCGCTCAGGGGCGGCGGAAGTTTTTTGATCATGTCATCCGCGCATAAACGACGGCAGCTGCTGATTATCTGCCTGGTGCTGGCCGGGGTTCTGTATCGCGGCCTGATCCCGGCCGGCTTCATGCCGGCCAGCGGCGAAGCCGCGCGCGACGGCGCCATGCTGATGGTTTGCCCCCACGGCATGGTGGGGATGCACGAGCATGGCGGCAATGGCTCCGGCGGCACCTCGATCGAGCAGTGTCCGTTCGGTGCGGCGGCCGGCCCGGCCCTGCTTGGCTTCAAGCTGGTATTCACCTTCGCACAGGGGCCGGCGCGTTTCCGGCCCGACTGGAGTGCCGTACTCAATCGCGGCAGCATGCCGCGCCTTCACCCACCGGTTCGCGGCCCCCCGCTTTTTTCCTGATTCGATCAGCACATTCTCGATGCCGCACGCCCCGCGCGCGGCGCGTGTTGTCATCCGCAATTCGAACCAAGGGAAATTACCGTGTCTTCCAATTTATTGCGCGGCGCCGTGCTGGCGCTCGCCGCCGCACCCATTGCCGCACAGGCCTGCGCCACCTGCGGCTGCTCTCTCAGTTCCGACGCGGCCATGGGCTATTCCGCCATGGCTGGCTGGCGCGTCAATCTTGAATACGACTTCATCAACCAGGACCAGCTGCGTACCCGCTATGGCCCGATCCCGCCGTCCCAGGTGGCCGCCATCAACGCCGCCGGCGGCAGCCAGGAGGTGGAGCATGGCACCATCAATCGCTACTTCACGGCGGGCGTGACCTACATCCCCACGCCCAACTGGACCATCGCCGCGCAGATTCCCTACATTAACCGCAGCCACACCACCTACGGCAATGCCACGCCGGACCAGCTTGCGCCCGACGACATCAGCGGCGCCCACAGCACCGGCCTGGGCGACATCAAGCTGATCGGCAGCTATCAGGGCATCCTCGCCACCCACAATCTCGGCGTGCAGCTGGGCATCAAGCTGCCCACCGGCCGTTACGGCGGCCAAAACGTCGAGACCGGCGCCCAGGTGGGGCGCGCGCCGGTGTATTTCTCCTCCGGACCCAATGCCGCGGCCAACCAGACCCTCGACACCAGCCTCAATCCGGGTACCGGCAGTTACGATCTGATCGTGGGCGCCTATTACTACCGGCCCGTCAGCCAGAACTTCGATGCTTTCGTCAACGGCCAGGTGCAGGTGACGATGGTCCACGCGCTCGATCAGGTCAACGCGGATTTCCGTCCCGGCGACACTGAGAACCTGAGCTTCGGCCTGCGCTACGAGCACAACCCGCGCTGGGTGCCGCAACTGCAGGTCAACGTCACGCACAAGAGTCCCGACGAGGGCGCTTTGGCGGACAATACCGACACGGCCGGCACCGTGGTGTACCTCAGCCCTGGCATCACCACCCGCATCTGGAACCAGCTTCATGCCTACACCTTCGTGCAGCGCCCGGTGTTCAGCCGGCTCGACGGCTACCAGGTGTTTCCGCATTGGACCGGCAGCGTGGGATTGAGCTATGCCTTCTGAACCGAAACGGCCGGCCGCCGGCCGCGGGTCCGGCCCGGCTTTGCCGGGCCGCCGCGCCTGGCCGCTGCGAGCCCTGATGTGCTGCGCCGCCGTCGGCATATGGGGTTTGTCGCCAGCGGCGTCCGCCGGCGGGCTCAAGGTCGGCAAGCCTGCTCCGCCCCTGGCGCTGCACACCCTGGATGGGCAGACCATCTCCACCGACAGCCTGCGCGGCAAGGTGGTGATCCTCACCTTCTGGGCCACCTGGTGCGTGCCCTGCCGCGAGGAGCTGCCGCTGCTCTCCGCCTATGCGGCGGCGCATGCGCGGCAGGGGCTGGAGGTGTTGGGATTCAGTCTGGACGAGCCGGAAAACCTGCCCGCGGTGCGAAAGATCGCGGCCAATCTGAGCTTTCCGGTGGGCCTGCTGGGCAGTGCCTGGGCCGACGACTATGGCCGCATCTGGCGGCTGCCGGTGAGCTTCACTATCGATCGCTCCGGCGTGCTGGTCGACAACAGCTGGGATGATGATGACCCGGCATGGACCGAGGCGCGTTTGCAGCGCATCGTCACGCCCCTGTTGGGTCCGTCCTCATAACCGGTGGCGCCCCGGCCAGCTGTTGGCCGAGGGCGCCACCAGGTTTTGCATCAGGCCTTGCGGCCGCCGGCGCCGTCAAGCCCGGACTTGGCCATGCCATCCAGATACAGGTGGATGTAGCTTTCCAGGGCGGCCGGGCTGCTCGGCAGAACGTGATGGAAATTGGGGATGACGCCGGGCTGCTTGCCCGCGGCCTGTGAAGTCGACGGGGCGGTTTGGCTGACAGCGTTGGTTTGGGTGCGGGACATGGCTATCTCCTTGCGGGTTGCTGCTTATCCATTGGGGCTGGAAGCCCGAAGGCGCATAAACTAAACCCTCCCATCCTGCACAACTAGATGGTATGTTTGAGAATAAGTCTACCGAAAAATGGAAGGAACTATGGATCGATTCGAAGCCATGTCGATTCTTCTGGAGGTTGTCGACACCGGCAGCCTGTCCGCGGCCGGGCGGCGGCTCGGCATGCCTCTGGCCACGGTCAGCCGGAAAATCTCCGATCTTGAGGCGCATCTGAAGATCCGCCTGCTGCTGCGCGGCGGGCGCAAGCTGGTGCTGACCGATGCCGGTCGCAGCTACGTGGCGGCCTGCAAGCGCATCGTCGAGGACGTCAGCGAAGCCGAGCGCATTGCCGCCGGCGAATACCGGGCACCGACCGGCGAACTGGTGATCAGCGCTCCCCTGGTGCTGGGCCGGGTGCATGTGGTGCCGATCGTCGCGGACTTCCTCAAGGCTTATCCCGATATCCAGGTGCGGCTGCAGTTGAGCGATCGGGTGATGAACATGGTGGAGGAGCACATCGACCTGGCCGCGCGCATCGGCACGCTACCCGACAGCAGCCTGATCGCCACGCGGGTGGGGACCAGCCACTTCGCCGTCTTCGCCAGCCCGGCCTATCTGGCCGAGCACGGTGAGCCGCAAACGCCCGCCGATCTGGCGACGCACGACTGCATCACGCTCGACAACATCCTGTCCGGCGACCGTTGGGATTTCGAGCGGGACCATACGACCAGCTCGGTGATGATCCGTCCGCGGCTCAAGGCCAACACCGCCGAGGCGGTGATCGACGCCGCCATCGCCGGTCTGGGCGTTGCACGAACCATGTCTTATCCGATCATCCAGGCCGTTGCCGCCGGTGCGCTGCGCATCCTGTTGCGCGACTACGAGCCGCCGCCGGTGCCCATCAGCCTGGTGTATCCGAGCCAGCGCCTGCTGCCGCAGAAGCTGCGCGCCTTCCTCGATTTTGCGTCGCCGCGCCTGCGCGTGCGTCTCGGAGCGGACTCCTCAACTGAGCTCTCCGCCCGGCCTGACGGGTCCGGCCGGGCGGTCGTATCCGGGCTGTGGGGTCACAGCGGTGACTTGGTGTAAATTAACCGCATACCCGCGGATTCCAGGCCGGCATGGCGGAAATCAACGTGGGATTGCCCTGGATCATCCATGGCGCGCACAGGGAGGAGTACCCGTGAATACGATAATCAGGTCGGGGATGTTGTGGCATGCGGCTTTGGGACTACTGATTGCCGCAGGCCCGGCATTGACCGCTTGCTCCGACAATGGCAGCAGTGGGTCATCTTCCAGCGGCGCCTCCTCGAGCAGCAGCAGTAGCGGCGCTTCCTCGTCGAGCAGTTCAGGCAGCAGCGGTACAGCATCCTCGAGCAGCTCCAGCAGCAGCGGCGCCGCATCGTCCAGCAGTTCCGGCAGCAGCGGCTCTTCCTCGTCAAGCGGCGGTGCGGTTTCCGCGGGCGTGTCGATCGAGCTGGTGCCCGGTTCGGTGACGCCCGGCCAGTCGTTCAGCCTGATCTATAACGTCCCTGGCGGAGCGTCGGGCGGTGCCAGCTGCACCGCGACCAACGCCGCGGGCGACAGCAAGTGGAGCGGCACGGTGACCACGACCGGCGGCACCATCACGCTGGTGGCGCCCACCGCCGACAATATCTACAGCTACAGCATCAGCTGCAGCGTCGGCGGTTCGACCGAAACGGCACAGGCCAGCCTGTTCGACGGCACGGCGGCGCCGGCGCCAAGCGACTGCGGCGTCACCAACAGTTCCGGAACGGCGGTGCCGACGCAGTACCTGATCGCTCCGGATGCCAGCGTCGCCACCGGCAGCGGCGGCCTTTGCGTCGGCTGCTCGGTCAGCAATCCCGCCAATGTGGTGGACCAGGATCTGCTGAACTATGCCGTCGTCAACACGCCGCTGGGCCTGGCTGCCGATGAGTCCCTGACCGTGACCAGCGCCGCCAACACCTATGCCGCCGGACACCTGGTGGGCTTCATCGCCTCCAACCCGGCTGAATTGCTGACGCTGGATCTGCTGCAGAACGTCACCATCAATACTTTCCTCGATGGCGTTACGCAGGATACGGCCGGCGCTACCGCCAGCACGCCGCTGCGCCTGGATCTGTTGACCTTGCTGGCCAGCCCGAAATCGGCGTTCGTCGGCTTCACCGCCACCAAGCCGTTCAACGCGGTGCAGCTGGCCGACGGCAGCCTGGTTTCGGTGCTCGGCCAGGTCAATGTTTACGCGGCTTGCGTCAGCACACAGGCGGTGACGGGAAGCTCCTCGTCCAGCTCCTCCGGTAGCAGCAGTTCGTCCTCCTCCTCGTCTTCTTCATCATCCGGTTCCTCGAGCGGCAGCGGCTCGTCTTCATCTTCGTCCGGCTCCTCGGGTAGTGGCAGCTCCTCGTCTTCCGGCAGCAGCGGTTCCTCTTCCAGCGGCGGCGCCTCTTCATCCGGCAGCGGCTCGAGCGGCGCCAGTTCCAGCAGCGGCGCCGCCAGCTACGACTGGACCCAGCTGGGCAGCACGCTGGACGGTTACGTATCGAGCGCAAGCTCTCCGCCGAGCGGCACGGTGAGCGGTTACAGCTTCCTGCTCTACAACAAGTCGGGAATCCTCTATAGCCGTGCCGGCGGCAATCAGACCGCGAGCTCGGTGCTGGCCATCGCCTCGGCGTCGAAGATGCCTTCCGCCGCGGCGATCATGACGCTGGTGGACAGCGGCAAGCTCAATCTCGATACGCCGGTCGCCACCTACCTGGCAACCAGCGGGGTGACCTGGCCGGTGGACAAGCTCAGCATCACCATGCGCATGCTGTTGTCGCATACCTCCGGGCTGCCCGGCCTGGGTGACAGCACCAACCCCGATTGCATCAACGAGGAAACCAGCACCACCCTGGCGCAGTGCGTGCAAACCATCGCCAACTTGACGCTGGTGTCGCAGCCGGGAGCGGAGTTCAATTACGGCGGCGCCGATTACCAGGTGGCGGGCTACATCGCCACCGTCCTGTCGAAACAGGACTGGCAGACGTTCTTCACTGCCGCCATCGCGCAGCCGCTCGGTCTCACCACCTTCACTTATGGCCCCGACACCTTGGTCACCAATCCGCGCATCGCCGGCGGTGCGCTCAGCGATGCCGCCGATTACGCGGCGATTCTGCAAATGCTGCAAAACAACGGTCAATTCAACGGCAAGCAGGTGTTGTCTTCAGCCAGCGTGGCCGACCTTGAAGCCAATGAAATAAAGGGCTTGCCGGTAGCCTATACCCCATTTCCGTTCGGGCAGGCCAGCCGCTATCCCGGCTATGGACTGGGCTTGTGGATTTCAAGTTCTTCGCTGTACCCGGGAAGCCCGGGGCCGGAATACAGCGATCCGGGCCTGTATGGCACCAGCCCCTGGATCGACAACGGCCTCGGCTATGGCGCGATCATCCTGATCGACCAGGATGTGCCGACCGGCCTTGATATGTGGAATGCGGCGCGCCCGCTGATCATCAGCCAGTTGACCGGAGGATAGGAGCCATTGCCGGGCAGTCCGGCAGGCGCGGCCGTCAGCATACGGGAGTCAGCCGGCGTCTTCGCAGGCTGCACCGGTGCGGATGCGGATGGACTGCTCCAGCGGCGTCACATAAACCCTGCCGTCGCCGCTGCGGCCGGTGTTGGCGGCGTTGGTAATGACTTCGATCACCGGGCCGAGCTGCTCATCGGAGACGGCGACTTCGATCTTGATCTTCAGGCGGAAGCTGGCCATGCCTTCCGTCCCGCGATGTGGTTCCAGCTGGGTGATGCCCTGGACTTCGGTGGCGGTGAATCCGGCAATGCCGATTTTCTCGAGCGCCGCATAGACGTAGTCGAACTTGACCGGCTTGATGATGGCTGTAATCAGTTTCATCGATGACCCCCTCTTTCCTGCAGCGATGGAAGCACTCGCAATCCCGACCTCGGCATCGGCTGGAGGCGCCGGGCTGCGCTTGAAGCAAAGCGGCTGTCAAAGCGATGGCTGGGCCGGAACCCGGCTGCGATCGATGGCCAATGGTTCGATTGCGCGGATCGCTTGATCCACGCGGCAATCCCGGGCGGTGCCGGCGATATCGGAGACAAGGGGGAAACTGCCCGCACGGCAGGCGGAGAGGGCCCGGTAGCCTGTACCAGGGCCGGAATAAAAGCGACTCCCACGGGAGCCGATAGCCCCACAGGCCTTCTATTCACGATGCTCCTTGCAATGTCATGAGCTGAACGATGCAGCTGCCCAGGATGATGCACACAACGTGCCGCGCAACGGCGAAAGCGGCGCTGCCGGCTCGGCGGCTGTGCCAGGCCGAACGGGCAAGCCGTTGAACGGAAGAAGGATTCCTGGTGCGGGTCGGCTTTTGTCGAGAAACCGGGACCAGCCGACATTCACGACCGCATGGAGGCTGCGGTCATGACCGCGATCCGCCCCTGCTTCACCAGACGGGGCAGGGTGGTCGCGGAAACATGCCCGGCGGCAGGCGCCGGCCGGGCTGGAGTGCGGGGCTGAGCCCTGGCCGGCTAGTTGCCGGTATCGGTAACCGAACCGCTGCCCTCGGTGCTCTGGCAGGCGCTGAACACCGCGGCGGCGCCGGCGCTCAGGTTGGCTGAGAACACGCTATTGGAGCAATAAGTGGTTTCCGGGTAGTACGCGCCCATGGTCAGGCTCACATCCAGCGAATCCTTGTTGTTCTTGGCCGATTGCAGGAACAGGGGGTTGGCCAGCAGCTGGCGGTAGATGGGCGTGCCGAAGGGATCGACGCCGGCGGACAGGTAGTTGAATTGCGTCTGGTAGCCGGAGGGCGGCGTCTGCGGCGAGATGATGACGTTGTAGTAGCCGTCCGAGCCAATCGTCGCATCCTGATCCGCCACGCAGGCGACTACGCTGGTCGGCTTGTCGAAGCGGTCGCTGCACACCGACCAATAGCGCACCTGCGGCGACTGGCTGCCGGTGGCGAAGGCCGGCGCCTTGCCGCGGACGATCAGCATGTCGCCCAGGCTGGTGCTGGTCTCCTCGTACATATAGGTCACGTCCAGGTTCTGGAAGATGCCGGTGCTGGAGGTGAAGACCTTCATCGCCGGCGGCGAGACCGCCGTGGTCGAGCCGCTGCTCGACGAGCTGGAGCCGCCGCTCGAACTGGAACTGGAGGACGTGGTGCTGATGCCGGAAATGGTGTTCTGGATATTCTGCAGGATGTAATTGCAGGACGGCTGGTCCGGCGTGGCCGACAGCGGCGTGCGCGTGCCGTTTGCTGCCACGTAGGTGAGCGTCGGCAGGTTGGAGAACTGGTCGGCGCCCGAGGTCGGCAGGTAAAGGCGGTAGAACAGATATTTATGCGCCGGCGCGCGCGGGCTGACGACGGATGGATTGGCCACCAGCGTCGTGCCGGAAGAAGTCTCGAGGGTGCTGTAGACGATCGACACCGTGTACGACTGTCCAGAAGTCACCGCATCGGCCGGCGTCGTGGCCTGGCCGAAGATCTGGGCATCGCTGAGGTCGGCTTCCGACACGCCGTCCTCGGTATAAATCTCGTAGGAGAAATAACGGGCCGTGGCCGAGGTGCCGGAGATCTCGATCTTGTCGCCGGAAGGGATGCTGTCCGGCACGGCCGCCACCCAGTACACCGCATTGGTGTCCGGATAGGCGAAGTTCGCGCTCTGCGCAGTGGACTCGAACGACCAGTTGCAGCCGAAAACGAGGTTGGCGGTGCTGGTGGGCGCCGCCACCGGTATCGAAGGTCCGCCGCAACCCGGCAGCAGCGCAGCCGCGATCACTGCTGCCAGCAACGACGGCCCAATCCATTTTTTCATCATGCCCGATTCAACCCCGAGTTATCCCTGCCCGATGGCGGCAACTGCCACCTCGCGGGCCACCGATCAAAAATGCCGCCGCGGCAAAGCCCCATGCCGCACCAGCCTGATTTTCGCTTAAGGATAGCGCAACCATCCTTACCGGCGCCTATCCGGCCTATTCGGCGCCCGGCGCCTCGGGGCTCGACACCGAGCCCTTCCGTTCCAGCTTGCCCCAGCCGACGCGGACGCCCGCGGTGGCCGAGAACACCGACTTGATCGCGACGTAATAGAGAATCTGCCGATAGCCGAAGCGCTGCAAGGCCAGCAGCGGCAGCAGCCCCCACTCCTCGTCCTTTTCCATGGCGAAGGCGATGGCCACCGCCGCGGTGTCCAGGGCCATGAAGGCCAGGAAATAGATCATGGTGAGGTAGAGATTGCTGGGGTCGAATTGCCCGCGGTGCTGCAGGTAGTCGATGCCGGTCTTCACGATCTGCACGATCAGCACCAGGTCCAGCAGCGGCGCGATCGCCGCCAGCACCAGCTGGAACAGGATCACCTGCGGCATGGCGATGAAGCCCAGCGTGCCGTATTTGCGGGCGAACAGCGCATCGCGGTGCTTCCAGATGCACTGGAAGGTGCCGAAGGCCCAGCGGAAGCGTTGCCGGATCAGGCCCTGCACCGTATCCGGCGCCTCGGTCCAGGCGATGGCCGAGCTGTCATAGAGCACCTGATAGCGGGCCTTCTGCACGGCGATGGTGAGATCCTGGTCCTCGGCCAGCGTGTTGCTGGGGAAGCCGCCCAGCTCGTCGAGCATGCTGCGGCGCCAGGCGCCGACCGCGCCCGGAACCACCGTGATGCAGTTCAGCACCATCAGCGCGCGGCGCTCCAGGTTTTGCGCGCTGATGTATTCCAGTGCCTGCCAGTTGGTGATGGTGTTGACGCGATTGCCCACCTTGGCGTTGCCGGCGACGGCGCCGACCTTGGGATCGACGAACCAGCGGGCCAGGCGGCTGATGGTCTCCGGCTCGAACTGGGTGTCGGCGTCGAGCGCCACGACGATGCCGCCGCGAGCCTGTTCCAGGCCGATATTCAGGGCCCTGGCCTTGCCGCCATTGGCCACGCTGATCAGGGTGACGGCATCGGAGCCGGTGAAATTGGCCGCTACCACCGCGCCCGTCTCGTCGCTGGAGCCGTCGTCGATGACGATCACCTCGAGCCGCGGATAGGTGCTGCGCAGGATGCGGCGGATCGAGGCGACGATCACCGGGGCTTCGTTGTGCGCCGGGATCAGCACCGAAATCAGCGGGGCATCGGCCGGCAGCACCGGCGGCACCTGCCGCAGTTCCCGCCACTTGTGGACCAGGCCGAAGACGCAGAAGAACAGCACCCGCGCCAGGCCCAGCGCGATGGCGATCAGGAACAGGCCGTGCATGACCTGGCCGAACTGGCCCAGGGTCAGGAACACCGGCAGCGCCATCCGCGGCAGCACCGCGCCGGCCGGCAGCGGCGGCATCACCTGGTCGCGGGTCAGGCCGGCCAGCTCCGACACCGTCACCAGCTCGTAGTGCTTGGCGCGCAGGGTGTCGATCAGCGTGGGCAGCGCCGCCACGGTCTGCGAGCGGTCGCCGCCCGAGTCATGCAGCAGCACCACCTGCCCGCGCACGTCCTCGTCGGTGCTCTGGATCTGCTCCATCGTCGTGTCGAGGATGTGCTGCACGCCGGGCTGCATCCAGTCGTCGGGGTCGACGCGCAGGCCCACCGTGACGAAACCCATGCTCTGCGCCACGCGCACGGCATCGATCTGATCGAGCGAGGTCGGGTCGGCATCGCCCAGATAGGGCGGCCGGAACAGGCGCATGGAGCGCCCGGTGACGGATTCGAACAGCTTGCGGGTGGTGTCCAGCTCCAGCCGTTCCAGCTGTTCGGGCAGCACCGACAGGTTCGGGTGGGTGAAGGTATGGTTGCCGACATCGTGCATTTCGGCGACTTCGCGCCGCACGATATCCGGATACGCGCCCATGTTCTCGCCGATGACGAAGAAGGTGGCGTGCACGCCCTTCTCCTTGAGAATGTCGAGGATCATCGGCGTCCAGCGCGGATCGGGGCCGTCGTCGAAGGTCAGGGCGATCTTGTTGGGCAGGGCGCCGAAACGCTGGATGACGTAGGACATCGGCATCGCGGTATAGGTCTGGTCGACCACGTCGCCGGTGTCGGGATCGATTTCCAGGGTGCGCTTGCCCTGCGCCGGGACGGAGGCGACGCGCAGGATTTCGCCCTGGCCGTGGAAGTCCACGTCCTGGCCGCCGTCGATGGTGCGCAGGCCGTCGGGCACCGGCGCGCCGTAGGGACGGCCCAGCACCGACCACACGGAAGGATCCTCGGAGCCCAGGCGCCACAGCACATAGCCGTAGGGCTTGTAGATGTCGGCGGCGTGGATCTCGTTGAAGCTGGTGACCGCGTCGAGGAACCAGACCTGGTGCTTCTTGCCGTCCTCCTCGTAGGAGAAATGCGGGTTTTCAGCCTCCTCGTCGAAATCGATCTCGGCCTGGGAATCCTGCGCCGAGCGGATCGCCTCCTGGTAGCTGACATCCTCGGTGGGCTCGCCCGGCGCCCAGTCGTAGCCGTAGTTGCCGATGGCGACGATGGTCTGCGCCGGGTCCAGCTCCTTCATCCGCTTGTCCAGGGTTCTCTCGAACCAGTCCTGGCCGGCGATGCTGCCCGGGGCGCCTTCTTCCCAGTGCTCGTCGTAGGCCATCAGCACCAGGAAGTCGGCGATGTCGGCATAGGCCTTGTAGTCCCAGTCCGGATCGTCGAACGGCACGCAGATCAGCAGCACCCAGTCGCGCTTGTCGAACTCCGCCGAAATTTCCCCGAGGAAGGCCTGCAGGTCCTTCTGCGCCGGGCCGGGCACGGTTTCAAAGTCCACCGTCAGGCCCTGCATCTTGTTGGCTTCGAGGAACGAGACGATGTCCTGCAGCCGCGCGGCCCGCTTGACCGGGTCGGCCAGCAGGCGGGCCAGGCCCGGGCCGTCCCAGGAGCCTTCCACCGAGTTCTGGATCATCGGCAGCACCGGAATGCCCGGCTTGATCTGGGCGATGGCGTCCACCGCGGGCGCATTCATCTCCGAGTGCAGCGCCATATCGGGGCCCTGCAGGTTGAGCCAGGCCGGAATCACCCAATCCAGCTGCGGCAGCGCCCGCTTCAGCGCCGGCAGGCTGTTGTCGTCCCAGTTGGCGTAGAAACCCATGCTGAGCGCGCGGCCCTGCGAGCCTGTCGCCCAGGTGGGGCCGGTTTTGGTGCGCGCCTGGTGGGCCCGCGCCGCCGCGGCGTCACGGGCCAGATCGCGCTGGCGGGCGCGCAGCCCGGCGGCGACGCGCTTGGTCGATTTCGGGTCGACCTTGTCGAAGGTGGTGCCGTCGAGCGGCAGGTGAAACAGCGCGGCGGCCTGGCCGGTCAGGTCGGAGGTGGTCGACGGACTGATCACCAGCAGATAGACGGCGAAGGCCACGGCGATCAGCGAAAACACCGAACCGAAGAACCACTGGATTCGGCGCAGGCGTCGCGCACGCCTGCCGGTGGGATCAAAAAAAATCGATTTCTGGGTCATATACCGGGAATGTGCAGCTTGCTTCGCGCTCGCTCGCCAAGCGTATCGGGTTCCGCAGTCCCTTACAGGTCCGGCGTGCCCGTCTGATCAACTTCTTAGGATAACTCACTACTGGTGATGAGCTTGAATGGTGCTTACTTCATTTTGATGGCCGCATCCCGGAATCGGGTGGGCGACATCCCGGCCCAGCGGGTGAAGGCGTGCACGAAATTCGGCGGCTCGCTGTAGCGCAGCTGGAAGCCGATCTTCTTGATCGGGTCGCGCGAATGGGTCAGCAGGTAGGCGGCGCGGTCGAAGCGCACCCGGTCGACCAGCTCCGAATACTGGAAGCCCTCCGCGTTGAGATGTCTCCGCAGGCTGCGCTCGGAGCAGTTCAGCCGCGCCGCCATGTCCTCGGCTTTCGGGTAATCGTCGCCGCTGCTCAGCAGGTTGGTCACCCGCCGGTGCCAGGAAGCCGGCGCGTAATCGCTCAGCGCGTCGCGGCACAGGCGCAGGTAGATGTTGTAGGCGATGCCGCAGCGCTGCGGGTTTTTCAGGCCGGCCAGGCTGTTGTCGAAGGTCACGTAGGTGTATTCGTGCCCGAAGCTGACCGGGCAGCCGAACTCGGCGCGGTAGCGGCGGGCGTTGGCCGGCTGCCGGTAGCCGAAGGCGATGCCGCTGATGAAGCCCGCCGCCCCGGCGCCGAATATCCGCACCAGCAGGCCCAGCGTGCCGCGGATGTCGCGGTCGATGATGAGGCGGTACAGCCCGCCCGGATCACCCACATCACCCAGAGTGCCCAGATTGCCCATATTACTAGTCTGCTTGTAGCGCACCAGCAGCTTGCCGGGCTCCAGCTCGCCGATCAGCTCGGAGACGAACCAGGGGCTGCTCAGAAGATGGAAGCGGCGCATCAGGTAGCCGGCGTGGCCCAGGTCGGCCGCGTTGGAGAGCAGGGCGCCGAGGATGCCGATGCTGTTGAGATGGACGGCGCGGCCCAGCTCCAGGCCGATTGCATCGGTGCCGGCCAGGCTCAGGATGTTGCGGTAGATCAGCAGCTCCTGCTGCGGGCTGACCACGGCCTGCGGCTGCTGGTAGCTGTCCTGCCGCAGGCCGCTGCCGGCGAGCAGCCGCGCCGGGTCGTGGCCGCGCGCCGCCATCTGCTCCACGCAGAACGACAGGGTCGGCCGGATCGGCGCCGCCGCATGTGTAGTGCCCATATCCGGCACTTTTGCATAGATTGGCCGGATTTAACAATCCTGCGGCCGGGCCGGGCATCGAGCAAAGCTGGCGGCGGCGCTAGATTGGCCCCATCAATATCGATACCTATAAAAGCAGGAGGAGCGGGCCATGCAGGATTTCGACAACAAGGTCGCCGTCGTCACCGGCGCGGGCGGCGCGCTGGGCCGTGAAATCGCCGCCGCCTGCGCCCAGCGCGGCATGCGCCTGGTGCTGTCGGACGTGAATGCCGAGGCCCTGGCCGAGAGCGAGCGCCTGCTGCGGCAGCGCTGGCCGGCCGTCGCCATCCTGTCGCTGCGCGTCGACGTGTCGCGGCTCGAGCAGGTGGAGGCGCTGGCGCGGGCGGCCATCGAGCGCTTCGGCGCGGTGCACCTGCTGTTCAACAACGCCGGCGTCGGCGTGGCCGCGCCGATCTGGGAGAATACGGCGGAGGACTGGGCCTGGGTGAGCAACGTCAACCTGTTCGGCGTGGCCTGGGGGGTCAAGGCCTTCGTGCCGCTGATGCTGAAGCAGCAGGAGGGGCATGTGGTCAATATCGCCTCGGCCGCCGGCTGGGTTCATCCCGCCGGCAGCGGCGTCTACAACGTCACCAAGGCGGCGGTGGTGGCCCTGTCCGAATCGCTGGCCAACGATCTGGTGCTGGCCGGCAGCAGCGTCGGCGTCAGCGTGGTGTCGCCCGCCTATTTCCCCTCCGGCATCGTCGACTCGGACCGCAACCGGCCCGGCGACCTGGCGGCAACCGCCGACAGCGCCATGCGGCGCCAGCACGAGGAGCAGGTGAAGAAGGCGGTGGAGTCCGGCAAGATCTCCGCCGCGCAGATCGCCGGCTCGATCCTGGAAGCGGTGGAGCACAACCGCTTCTACGTCTTCCCGCATCCTTTCGTGACCGACGGCATCGCCGCCAAGAGCAAGGCGGCCAAGCTGGGACAGACCGCCTTCAACCCCCGCACCTCATGAGCGCCGCCGCGGCCGGGCTGGCGCCGCCATCGAAGGTCTTGCTGCTGCTGGAGGGCGGCCGTTCGCTGTTCGAGTTCGGCCTGCTCGGTCCCAGCCTGCCGCTGCTGCGCGGCGGCGCGCGCGGCGACGGCCACCCGGTGTTGGTGCTGCCGGGCTTGGGCGCCGACGACCTGTCGACGCTGCCCCTGCGCCGCTTCCTGAGTCAGCGCGGCTATGCCGCGCACGGCTGGCAGCTCGGGCGCAATCTCGGCCGCCCGGCGCTGCTGGACCGCTTGCAGGAGCGCCTCGACCAGCTGCATCGGCAACACGGCCGCGGCGTCAGCCTGGTCGGCTGGAGCCTCGGCGGCATCTACGCGCGCGAGGCCGCCAAGCGCATGCCGCGGCAGGTGCGCTGCGTCGTCACCCTCGGCAGCCCGTTCCGCGGCCCCGGCCGCGCTTCCAATGTGCAGCGCCTCTACGAATATCTCAGCGGCGAGAAGTCCCGCGACGGCGACAGCCTCGGCCTGGAGCGCACGCCGCCGGTGCCGACCACCGCCATCTTCACCCGCGGCGACGGCATCGTGCCCTGGCAGCGCTGCATCGAGGCGCCGGGACGCGAGCGGGTCGAGAGCATCGAAGTCCGCGGCAGTCACTGCGGATTGGGGCACAACCCCTCGGTGCTCTACGCGGTGTCGGATCGCCTGGCCCAGCTCGAAGGGGCCTGGACCCCGTTTCAGCCGCACCGCGCCTTGCGGCTGCTCTACCCCGATCCCTGGCGCGGCGCCGCATAGGCGGTCTGGCGCCATACCATCCAGCGGAGCATGAGGCATGAATACCACCCTGAATTTCGAAGTGCGGCGCGACCATTTGCCCACCTGGCGCTGGCTCGAAAGCCCGACGCCGCAAGCCGCGCAGCTCGGCGAAGGCGAGGTGCTGCTGGAGGTCGAGAAGTTCGCCTTCACTTCCAACAATGTCACCTACGCCGCCTACGGCGACCGTCTCAGCTACTGGAATTTCTTTCCCGCGCAGGATGGCTGGGGGCGCATTCCGGTGTGGGGCTATGTCAGGGTGCTGCACTCCCGGCATCCTGAAATCACCAGCGGCGAGCGCTTCTACGGTTACGTGCCGATGGCCTCGCACCTGGTGGTCAGCGCCGGCCGTGCCGGTCCGCGCGGTTTCATCGACCAGGCGCCGCACCGGCAGCCGATGCCGGCCGTCTACAACCGCTACAGCAGGGTGACGGCCCAATTCGACACAGGGGCCGACACAGGGGCCGACACTGGTGCCGGCGCCGAAGCCCTGGAAATGATTCTGCGCCCTCTGTTTCTCACCTCGTTCCTGCTGGCCGAGTTCCTGCAGCGCGAGCAGCTGTTCGGCGCCCGCCGCATCGTTTTTTCCAGCGCCTCCAGCAAGACCGCATACGGCAGCGCCTTCCTGCTGGCCGGCGCCACCCAGGCGGAGATTGTCGGGTTGACCTCGCCGCGCAATCTCCAGTTCGTGCGGGATCTGGGCTGCTACGCCCGGGCCTTGAGCTATGACCAGCTCGAGTCCCTGCCCGCGGATGAAGCAACGCTCTACGTCGATTTTGCCGGTGGCCGCGCGCTGCTGTCGCGGGTCCACCACCACTTCACCCGGCTGGTGCACAGCTGCACCGCCGGCGGCACGCAGTGGGATGCGCTGGATGACGGCGCCCCGCTGCCCGGTCCTAAGCCGAAACTGTTTTTCGCCGCGCTGGACATGGCCCTGGGCGACAGCGCCGGCGGAGCCTCCCTGCAGCGGCGCATGAGCGAGTCCTGGCTGCGCTTCTGCGCCAGGGTTCTCGATGCCGACAAGCCCTGGATGCGCATCTCCTCGCGGCAAGGCCGGGATGCCGTGGAAGAGGTCTATGCACAGATGCTGCAAGGCGGCGCGGCGGCGGACACGGGCCAGGTCCTGGCCTTGCGCTGAACCCTGATCGGGGTGAACACGGCAATCCGCTGAGAGCACGTTGAACGGATGACTCGAATCCCCTGTTGCTGTAAAAACAGCGCATAGGCGGCCGCGCACAGACGTTGGGCCGCCCCTCACCAAACCGGGATGCGAAGCGCTGTGAGCGAGAATAAGGGGCCGCTGCTGACCTTGCAGGTACACGAGGCCCTGCTTGCGGCCAGGGCCGCGGGCCTGGCCGCGCTGGAGTGCTCGCTGGACCTGGGGCGCTCCGCGACCACCGTTGCGCTGAGCGCTTCAGGCTGGCTGTGGAACGGCCGTCAGTTTCCCTACCTGGACGTGTGCAAGGACCGGACGATCTATCACTGGACCGGCGAGGGCTTCGAGCCGGTGGCGCGTTTCACCAATTCCTTGATCAAGCTGGTGCCGACGGAATGGGGCCCGCCGACTTTCGAGATCGACGGCATCAAGATGCTGCCCACGGCGCGCGTCTCGCCCTATGCGGATGCCGAGCGCAAGGTCGGCCTGATCCAGCCGCGCGGCAAGGTGGTGCTGGATACCTGCGGCGGCCTGGGCTATTTCGCCGCCTGGTGCCTGCACGGCGGCGCCCTGCGGGTGCTGTCCTGGGAAAAGAATCCCGACGTGATCTGGCTGCGCAGCCTCAATCCCTGGTCGCCGGACTACGCCGGCCAGGGCGAAGTAGCCAGCGCCCTGACGCTGAGCAATGGCGATATCGTCGAACACATCGCGACCCTGCCCGCCGAGTCGGTGGACGCGGCATTGCACGATCCGCCACGCTTCGGCATCGCCGGAGAGCTGTACTCGCAGGCCTTCTACGACCAGCTGGCCAGGGTGCTCCGGCCCAAGGGCCGGCTGTTTCACTACACCGGCGCGCCGAACAAGCTCACCAGCCGGCGCGATGTGCCCAATGAAGTGGCGACCCGGCTGCGGCGCGCCGGATTTTCCACGGAGATGAATGGCGATGGTGTCGTGGCGGTCAAGGCTTCCAGCCAAAAGCGGCGCTGACAGGTCTTAGGGAGCCTCTGATCAATCCGTCATTCCCGCGTAGGCGGGAATCCAGTTTTGCGAAGCTCGGAAATCAAAACTGGACCCCCGCCTACGCGGGGGTGACGATGATCCAATTGTTCAAAGGTTCCCTACAGAACAAACATGACAATGGTCATGAAAACGGCGTAAAGCCCAAACAGCGGAATCAGGGCCCGGGCGTCGACCCGTCGCCGCGCGAACAGGCCGAGCAGGTAAAGGATCGCCAGCGCCGTGATCACCGCCGAGACCACCAGCTCGCGCGAAAACAGCCACGGGGTGAAGAACAGGCCGAGCGAGGTGGGGATGGTCGCCTGGATCATCATCGCTCCCGAGATGTTGGCCAGCGCCAGGCGCTCCTTGCCCTGCCGTACCCAGATCAGCGCGTTCATCGTCTCGGGCAGCTCCGTCGCCACCGGGCTGAGCAATAGCGCTACCAGCTGCGGCGACAGGCCGGCCCAGATGCCGATACTTTCCAGCTGGCCGACGAAGACCCTGGAGGCGGCGACGATCGCCAGCAGCGCCGCCACGGTTTGCAGCAGCGGCCACCACAGGCCCGGATCGGATTGCGGATGCAGCTTCAGCGGCTCCAGCTCTTCATGGCAATGGTCCTGCTCGCCCATCAGCTCGCGGCGCAGGTAGACGGCATAGGCCAGCAGGAACAGCGCGCCCAGCCAGGGCTTGATGCTGAAGGCGATCAGGCCGAGCAGGAGCTTCACCGCGAAGATCGACAGGAACCAGGCCTGGTCGCGGCTCAGGCGCCGGTAATCCGAAGCGACCTGGTTGCTCGAGCGGCCCAGGCGCTGGCGATTCGACACCAGCGCCAGGCCCACCACCGCATAGGAGACTGTCGCCAGCACCAGGGGCCCGCCGAGCGCCGCCCCCACGCCGATCTCCTTGCGCGCCGCGTCGTGGCCGAAAGCCACGGCGACGAAGGTCACCGCGCTTTCCGGCAGGGCGGTGCCGAACGCCGCCAGGATGGTGCCGGTGGCGGTCTCGCCGACGCCGAGCTTGCGCCCCAGCCATTCGATGCCGTTGACGAAAAACTCGCAGGCGAAATAGATCACCGCGGCCGAGCCGAGGAACAGCGCAATGGCGAGCATGAATGATTCGCGGGCTTGGCGAGCGG
>Ga0302314_10002836_pt1 | contig 32133 bp, 27 predicted proteins | sample III_Palsa_N2_3_FD_200533 | JGI IMG/M metagenome (GOLD analysis project Ga0302314, IMG submission 200533) | Peat permafrost microbial communities from Stordalen Mire near Abisko, Sweden - III_Palsa_N2_3 | ecosystem: Environmental > Terrestrial > Soil > Palsa > Peat permafrost | place: Sweden... | reverse complement strand
GCGCGCGATGCAGGCCGGGTCGGCCATCACCGGATCCAGAACGGGGCACTTGACGCAGAGCGTGCCGTAAACGGCGAGCGGGTCGATGTTGAGCCGCTTGAGTGACTTCATCAGCGCGTTGCCGGTGCGTCCGTAGAAGGCGACGCCCTCTTCAACCTCGGCGGGTCGAGCCGCGTGCTTGATCAGGAAGATCTCAGCCTGGGGGTGGCCGGAGCCGAGAACCGGCATCAACTGGCCGCGCGGGCAGTGCGGACACGACTGCACTTCGCGGGAGAGGTTGTTCAGTTCACGGATGGCTCGTTCCAGATACTTCTCGCGGATCTCGTCATCTGTGGCTGGCATTGCCTTCGAATTGCACACGGGCGCCGCTTGTCCTTGCCACTGCATCAGTACTTGCGCCTCTGCATCAGGACTTGCGCGCGAAACAGACCACCGCAATCAGCGGCTGCCGCGTGCCACGCGCCGCACCCGACGTTCCTTCGCGGCCCGGCGTGCGCCGGCTGGCATTGCCTTGGTTTGCAGGAACTTAAGCGCCTGCACGTAGAACAGACTTGCCGGATTTCTGGTGATGTCGGCGTCTCGCAGCGACTCGAGAAACTGCTCAGGTCCGTCAAAATCCCGCATTCGGATGCGAACCGAGCCGAGACCCTGCGGAACGTGCGCGTCGGAGCCGGCCCCGGCGATGATCCGATACTTGGCAGCGAAGCGGACCGCTTCCTCGTTGTACTCGCTGATCGCGACTCGCGGGTTGAAGACCTCGAGCACGTCGATATCGTCGACCACGTCCAGCAGGTGTTTGTAGTCGGGTACGGAGTGCATCCGGTCGAACGGGTGCGGGACGTAGACGATCCCGCCCTGGCGTTTGATCTCGGCGATCGTCTCCTGCAGCGTCATCCCCCGCGGGATCTTCTCCTTGATGAAGAGGCCGATCACCTCGCCCTGTTCCGCCGTCTTGACCTCCTCGCCGACGATCACCTTGATCCCTGCCTTGCCGGCCAGTTCGGCTGCCGCCAGGGCTCCGGAGATCTCGTTGTGCTCGGTCACGGCGATCGCACCCAACCCCTTGGCGCGCGCCTCCGCCAGCAGCACCTCAACAGGCGTGGCGCAGTCGTAGGAGTGGTCGGTGTGCATGTGCAGGTCAACATCGATCAGCGGGCGGTTGGCCACCGCTCGTCTTGCCACCTCGTTGCGCGGGCGCAGATCATGCCGGCGCGCCACCAGCTCCGCATAGATCTGCTCAAACTCGTCGGTCACGCGACCGACGGAAAGCTGCTTCGCGAACGGCTCGGCGCTGGCCCGCAGCGTGGCCACAAGGCCAGGTTCGGCCAATAGCTGCGAAAGCTGGGACGCCAACGTCTGGCTGTCGCCAGGCGGATAGACCAGTCCCCTCGACCCCTCTGCCAGCAACTCCTCGTAGACCGGCAGGCCGGATGCGACCGGGATCACCCCGGTCGCCAGTGCCCGGATCAGCACGCCCGGCGTTGGGCGGACTCCCTCGGACCCTAGGACGACCGCATCGGCGTCGGCGAGCACCGTGTCGAGTTCACTGGTATCCGCGTCGACGAACCGCACGCGCTCGCGGAGTTGGTGGCTCAGCGTCGGCGCTGTCAGCGGCCTTGACGACCAGACCGTGACCCGCCAAGCGCAGTCAGTCGGCAGCAGCCGCAGCGCCCGCAGACTCGTGCGCAGAGCAAGCCGCTCCTCGTCGGCGACCAGCACCAGATGCAGGCCGGCGCCGGTTCTCCGAGCCGGCGTGGCCGTGGAGTCGAGCGGATCGACTCGCGCCAGCTTCTGCCCGGCTGGCAGCACCACGCGGTACTCCGCCGGGAAGTAGCGATTCATCAGCTCACGTGTGGCCTGGTAGGAGGCCGTGCGCGCGTCGAGCCGGCTGAACAGCCGCTGCGCCATAGGCCGGCCGAGCTGAGTCGAGAGCACGCGCTCGGTCGGCTGATGGAAGCTTGCGACGGTCAGCGCTCGCGAGGTTCGCAGCGCGACGCTCGCGGCGCTTGGCGCAAAAGGCTCGTGCACGTGGACCACGTCCAAGGGCAGCAGCTCAAGCGCCTCCTCAACGGTGCGAGCGACGTCGACCGGCAGTGATGACGCACGCTGCTTGCTCGGTGCGAACGGCAGCACCTCACCGACGCCCAGCACCAGCGGCTCGCCGTCTGCCCGCTCCAGCAATGCTCGCGGGTCGCCTCGCAGCGCCTTGCGAGTCTCCCTGACGAGCTCAGGCGATAGTGACGGGGCGATCACCAGGACCCGATGTCCGCGGGCTGCCAGTTCATTGGATACGCGAGCGAGGTAGTCACCCACCTCGGTCTTTGCCTCCCAGGCGAACGGGCTCACCTGAGCGATCGCGAGGCGCTGTGAACTCACGCGCCTCAGTCTACGCAGGGCTGCTGTGGTCGGCTCACTTGAGCTTGAAGCTCTGTGTTGCGGTGACCGCCCGTCCGCTCGCTGGCTTGAAGGCGGCGCTCGAGCTCAGCTTGATCGTGCCCCCGGCGGCGAACAGCTTGCGGCCCGCTCGCGTCAACCGGAGCTCGAGCGTGCCGGAGCCGGCGGCCTTGTCTTTGACGCTGGCGGATGCCACGAGGACCGAGGTCGTCGCCTTGGAACTGGTCTTGGCCTTGGCCTTGGTGGTGACGGTGGAGACCCAGGTAACGGTCAGCTTGCCGGGCTTGACGACGGCGTAGGGAAGCTCGAACCGGCCAAGCCGGCGGATCGCCGCGACGGTTGCGTCCTTACCTACGGGGATCAGCAGCGAGTCGACCGAGAGCTCGACCTCAAGGCTGTTGGCGACAGGGGCGGCGAGGGCGCTGGCGGTCCCCCAGACACCGTTGGTCTCCTGGATGACGTAAGCGAGCCCATCACGGAAGTGGGTGTCGTAGGTGCCGATCACCATGCAGTTGCCGGCGCTTGAGCAGCTCACCCCCTCGACTGCGCTGTACTGCGCCTGGCCGGCATTCGAAGGCAACGGCGCCTCGGTGCCCGCAGACCAGACGCCGTTGGTCTCGGTTACCAGCAGGCTGTCGTTGTTCTCGGCGGTGTCCGTGTAATCGCCACCCGCCACACAGTTCCCGACGCTCGGGCACGAGACCGCGTCGATGCCGGCTGTCTGGTCGGTGGGGGTTGTCTCGGAGTTGCTGGGCAACGTCACCTCTTGGCCCGTACCCCAGGTCCCGCTCGCCTCGGCGATCAGCAGAGCCTGGGTATTGCCGTAGGCGTCGGTGTATGAGCCGCCGGCCGTGCAGTCGGTGGCGTCAGCGCAGGCGAGTGTGCCCAGCACGGTCGTCTGCGCGTTGTAGCTGGTCGGCGGGGCGGCGTTGGCCGGCAGCAGCGCCTGCGTGCCCGGGCTCCAACTGCCGCCGGACTCGTTGAGGATCACGCCGAGCGAGTCGGTGTGGCTGTCCTGGAAGTACCCGACGGTGGTGCAGTCGCCCACGGCAACACAATCGACCGCGATTGGCGTCGCGGCCGGACTGGTGCCCGCGTCCGAGGGCAGACTCGCCTCGGTCACGGCACTCCAAACCCCAGCGTTGGCGGTCAGCAGCATCGCCTGCTGGTCGCCGTCGCCGTCGACGTAAGCGCCAACAGCGGTGCAGGTGTTGGTGGGCAGGCAGGTGACTGAATAGAGCACGGCCTTCTGGCCGCGAACGGCGGCGCCGACCGGCAGCGGCGCCACCGTACCGGTCTGCCACTGGCCGTCGTGCTCGGCGACTATCAGTGGCTGCAGCGTGTTCGCTGAAGTCACGTAGTTGCCAACGGCGTAGCAGTTCCCGACCGACGTGCACGCGACCGAAAGGATCACGAGGTTGTCCTCGACCGTCTTGCGATTCTTGACCGGTGGCATCACGTCGCTTGGCAGCCGCGCCTCGACGCCACGCTGCCATTTGCCGCCGCGCTCAGTCAGCAGCAGGCCGCGGTCGTTGTCGGTGGCGTCGGTGTAGAGCCCAACAGCGGTGCAGTTCCCGGCGCTCACGCAGCGAACGTTGACGACGCCGGTGTTGTTGGCTGGGTCCAGCGGGTTGAAGCCGGCGTTGGCGGGAAGCGGAGCTTCCGTACCAGTCGCCCACACGCCACCAGCCTCCGTGAACAGCAGGCCCTGACCGTGATCGACGCCGTCCAGGTAATCGCCCACGGCTGTGCAGTTGCCGCTGCTGGGGCAGGACAGCGAGTTGATTTGGACCGCCGGATTCAGTGGCGTCGTGGCCGCAGCGGTTGCGGGCCAGACCGCCGCGACTGTGAGAACCAGCACCGCACGAATCAGCAACGGTTGTAGGGCCCCGGCGCGCATGCACTTCGTACGGTAGTGGGCGCGACTACCCAGCAAGGTAAGAGCTCGTCAAGAGTTTCACCTGAGCTCGCTTCGCCGGACAGCAGCGGGCGCGCCCGCCTGCGTCCGCGACCTTGCGACCGCCGGCTCGTGCCGGCGTACCTGCTGGTGGCGCTTCAGCGCTGTTGTCAGCCCGCCTGGAAGCGGGCCCTCGAGTCCTTCGGGCCAGTAAAGGCCGTTGCCATCGAGCAGCACGCCCTGGCCGTTACCGCCGTTGTCCACGTAGTCACCGCCCACGGAGCAGTACATGCCAGGCGCGCAGGCGACTGAATTCAGGGCCGCGTATGGGTTGCTGCCAGCCCCGGCCGGAAGGCGCACCTTGAGCGCCGGCTTCCAGCGCCCGGAGGTTTCGCTGAGGATCAGGCCGGTCGGAGCAGAGCTGAAGTAGTCGCCGGCGATCACGCAGGTCTCGTAGGCGACGCACGCGACCGAATCGAGCGTGACATCCTGGTTGCTCGCAGCGGCTGCCGGCAATACGGCCTCGACGCCGGTCTGCCAGGACCCGGCGTTCTCGGTGAGCACGACTCCCTGGAAGGTGCGATTGCTGTCGGTGTACTGGCCGACCGCGGTGCAATAGCCGGCGCCGGTGCACGCCACCGAGTTGAGGGTGGCGGCCTGCGAGCCGAGCGCGTTGCTCGGCAGTGGCGCCTGCACTCCTATCGTCCAGCCGCCGTCGTTTTGGCTGAGTAGCAGCCCCTGTTGGTTGCTGTTCGCGTCGTCATAGTCGCCGGCTACCGCGCAGGTCCCGGGTGCCGAGCAGGCGACCGAGGAGAGCGTTACGTTTGGTTGCACTGCCGCCGCGGCTGGTAGCGCCGCTTCGAAGCTGCTGCCCCAGCCGCCGCCGGTCTCTGTCGCAAGCAGTCCCTGGATCGCCCCAGAGCTGTCGCTATACCAGCCAACCGCGGTGCAACCGCCGATCGCCGCGCAGGAGACGGCCGCGGCTGAGGAGCTCCCAGCGCCTGCCGGGAGCGGCAGGCTCTGCACGGCACCCCAGGACCAGTTGATCTCGCTGACGGCGAACGCGACCGGATTCCCGACGCTGTTCGTATAGCTGCCGACCGCGGTGCAGTCCCCTGCAGCGGCGCACGAAACCGCGTTGAGCGTGAACTCCGGGTTCGAACCGGCACCGGCCGGCGGGATCACTCGCACGCCTGGGCGCCAGACGCCCTTGCGGAAGTTGAGCAGAACCCCTTGTTGCAGATAGCCGCTGTCGACGTAGTTACCGACGGCGGCGCAGTTCCCGACGGTTGCGCACGACGCCGACGCCAGGTTCACCTCCGGATTCGTGTTCGACCCGGCAGGCAGTTCGGCGGCGATCGATTGGCTCCAGACACCGGCGGTCTGCGTCAGCAGCAGGCCCGCCGGCTCACCGCCCACGGCTTGGTAGCTGCCGACGGCCACGCAGGCCCCGGCCGCGGGGCACGCGACCGAGTTGACGGTCGCGTCGCTGGTCAGCACGGTTGGGATCTGGGCCAGCGCGCTGTCCGGCGTCGTCGCGAGCAGCGCGCCGCCCAGCGTCAGCACCGCGATCAGCGCGCAGACCAGCCACCCAAGATTCAGGCCAGGGGCGGAAATCGACGGCGCTTTTCTGGAGCATCGAAACAAAACGGAAGGGGACCGCTCAAAGCGGTCCCCCAAATAAACACACTCTCGAGGCGGAAAGAGCGCCGCCCCCAGAAAACCCGCCGGTTGCACGAGACGATGCAGCCGGCAGGGCGCCAGGCGGACGCCAAGGACTGCGGCGCCGATCGGTTAACGAGTGAGGGGCGCCCTGCCGGGCGCCCCTCACTGAACATAAGCTGCTGCGGAGTGCCGCTAGGCGACGGTGACCTTCGCCGGATCAGCCTTGACGGCCTGGGTGCGCGAGTACTTGGCGATGAACGTCTCAGTCGCCTCACGCGCTTCGTCATCCGGACGCTGGTTCTTCGGTGACTTCATCAAATAAGAGCTCGGACCATCGAGCTGGCCGCCGAGGCCGTGGTTCAGCGCGAGCTTGCAGCAGCGCACCGCGTCGGTGACGATGCCAGCGGAGTTCGGCGAGTCCCAGACCTCAAGCTTGGCCTCAAGCTGCAGCGGCACGTCACCGAAGGCCTGGCCCTCGAGACGGATGTGCGCCCACTTGCGGTCGGTCAGCCACGGCACGTAGTCCGACGGGCCGATGTAGACGTCGTCCTTGGGCAGCGTGTGACCCATGATCGAGGTGACGGCGTTGGTCTTGGAGATCTTCTTGGACTCCAGGCGCTCGCGCTCGAGCATGTTGTAGAAGTCCATGTTGCCGCCGACGTTGAGCTGGCTGGTGCGCAGCAGCTTGACGCCACGGTCGTGGAATAGACGGGCGAGCGTGCGGTGCACGATCGTCGCGCCGACCTGGGACTTGATGTCGTCGCCGACGATCGGCAGCCCGGCCTTGACGAAGCGGTCGTTCCAGTAGTCCTGGCCGGCGATGAACACCGGGATGCAGTTCACGAAGCCGCAGCCGGCCGCGAGGATCTGCTCGACGTACCACTTGGTCGCCTGCTCGGAACCGACCGGAAGGTAGGAGACGACCACATCGGTCTTGGTGTCGATCAGGATCTTTGTGATGTCAGCCGTAGGCCCCTCAGCAGGAGTGATCTTCTCCTTGAGGTACTTGCCCAGACCGTCGTGGGTCATGCCGCGTTGCACCGGGATGTTCAGCTTGGGGATGTCCTCGCCCAGCTTGATGGTGTTGTTCTGGCCGGAGAAGATCGCTTCTGAGAGGTCTTTGCCGACCTTCTCCGAGTCGATGTCGAAAGCGGCGGAGAACTCGATGTCTCGGACGTGATAGCCGCCGAGGTCCACGTGCATCAGGCCGGGAACGGGTTGCGTTGCGTCGGCGTCGTTGTAGTACTGCACGCCCTGCACAAACGAGCTGGCGCAGTTGCCGACGCCGATGATTGCTACGCGTACCTTTTCATGCTGGTAACGAGCGGTCCCGATTGAGGAGCCGTTCGTCAAAGTCGCTTCAGTGCTCACTGATTGTCCCTTTTGGAAGTTTGCAACCGGCGCGTAGCCGGCGGTTGCTCATATTACGCCACCTCGCACGCCCGGTTACACCAACCGGTACCCATAGTGCGGTAGCGCGTTGCAGCCGCCTCTAGAAAGTAGACGAGGCGTCTACCAGATGCGCTCAGTCGATCGCATCGCGCAGGACCGCTGCCGCGAGTGGATAGACCTCGGCCACGACCTTGGCGACATCCTGGAGCAAAGCTCTGCAGGCGCCGCCGTCGTAGAGCAGCGTCAGGCGCTGGGCGGTCCGGTCCGGATCGCGCGCCCCGGCCGCACGCGAAAGCGCGGCGAGTCGCTCTGCGAAGCGCTCGCCGTGTGCGGTCGCTGCTCGATGCACCGGATGGTCACGGTCGGGGAACTCGAAGGCGGCGGCGATGAAGGGGTCCGGGAAAACGGTCGCCGGATCAGCCAGAGAGCTGAACAGTTCGAGCAGTCGCGTGCGCGGCGCCAGGTCCTCACGGGTGAGCACAGCTTCGGCAGGCCCAGTGCGTTCCTGTTCGGAGAGGTACTCCAGGATCAACTCATCCTTCGAGGCAAAGTGCTGGTACAGCGTGCGCTTGGATACGCGTGCGGCGCCGTGCAGATCATTGATCCGGGTGGCGTTGAAGCCCTGCTGCGCGAACAACTCTCCCGCGGCCTCGAGGATCCGGCTCCTGGCACCGCGTCCGAGCGAAGGTTCGCGCCCCACTATGGCGCCCGCCGCCTAGCGCGAGCCGCCGTCAAGCTCGATCAGCTCACCGCGCACATGGACGATGCGCTGAATCGTGGTGAGAATCGACAGTCCGGCAAGTACGTAAACGGCCGGTGCCAGCAGGTAGAAGTGCCCGAGTGAGGCGCCGCGGGCGAAGACCAGCCCGATCGACAGAATCACGACACGCACCGGTCGCGTTGCGAGGCCGACCTTGCACTGCACCCCCAGAGCCTCTGCACGCGCCCGCGTGTAGGAGACCATTAGTGAGAACAGAACCGCTGCGACGCAGGCGGCAACCGCCACCTGGTTGTGCTGCGAGGCGAAGTACGCGCCGACCGCCGTCAGCACGATGCCCTCCTCCAAGCGGTCAAGCGTTGAGTCCAGGAACGCGCCGAACTGGGTGCCCTTGCCCGACATACGGCTGTAGCGACCGTCGAGCGTGTCCATGATCGAGCCGACGATGAAGGCGACGCCGGCGAGGAAGAAGAGTCGGCCGAAGACGAGCCCCGCCGCGGCCAGGTTCAGCGAGAACCCGGTCAGTGAGATCGCGTTGGGCGTCAGCCGTGACTCGATCAGCCGCTGCCGTGCCGCCTCTTGGGCGGTGGGGCGAACGGCGCCGGCGCCGTCATGGCTGCGACGCCGCTGTCGCGGCGGTGTGGGCGTTGTCGATTCCGTCATGCCGGCCGGCGCACAGATTAGTCGCTCCTAAAGCGGCAACGACGCTAAGCGACGCCGACGCCTTGACCAGGAGCGGTTCCCGAGAAGGTCCAGACCTCCGGCCGAGCCCGCGCCAGCAGCTGCTTGGACAGCACCGCAGCGATCCCGGCGGTGAGCGCGCCCAGGAACACATCTGTGAAGTAGTGGTTGCCGGTGGCGATCACGACAAACGCGATAAACGCCGGATAGGTCCGCCACAGGATCCGGAAGAAGCGACGGCGCACGAGCTGCGACATCGGCAGGGCGATCATCAGCGCGAAGCAGACGTGCATCGACGGAACCGCGGCGTAGGCGTTCAGCAGGGCACCACCGGCGCCGTTCTCGATCGTCATGTGGGTCGCCTGCTGAACCGCGTCGGTGAAGCCCCACTCGGGCATCAGCCGCGGCGGCGCGGTGGGGAACACGCTGTAGCCGACGAGCGCGATCAGCATCGCGATCATGAACATGTTGCGCACGAAATAAAACGAGTCATTGCGCCGTAGGTAGATGAAGATGAGTGCGCCGATCGTCACCACGAAGTGCGCGTTGATGTACGTCCAATCGGCGATGTCGAGCAGCCAATGGGCGTGGCCCATCACCCAGCTCTCGATCGACGGTTCCCAGAAGACGTGCAAGCTGCGCTCGAAGCTGATGATCCGGGTCGCGTCGCCAAACGGCTTGTAACCGTGCACACCGACGAGCCCGCGGACGATCTCATATCCGGCGTAGGCGCCGGCGAAGAGCGCGAGTTGGCGCAGCACGTCGCGCCAGCCGCGCGGCAGGTGTAGCCATGCTGGAAGTGTCAGGAGCTCCGTCATCGACCGTCACAGCCTAGTAACAACGTCGTTTAGTTCGTGTGAGTTCACGCGAATTCCACCTCAATGGGGGCTAGTTGCACCGCGCCGAGCGGGCCTTGATACGACCGAGTGAGAAGCTGATCTGCAGGCTCGCGGTCCCGCTGGACCGCGTCCTGATCAAGGTGAAGGCGCCCCACGGCGCCACGCAACCGCGTACGCCACCAAGCTGCCAGTAGGGAGACCAGCGCACACGTACGTAAGCGACACCCTTGTGCTCGACGTTGAGCGTCAGGTTGTCGGCGCCCATCGATCTCAGGCGCGCCGCGCCGGTGACGATCGCGGTTGAGTCGCTCACCGCATAGACCCGCCAATGCGGCAGACGCGACACCAGCCGCAGGTAGGGCAGCCCGTGGTCGATCAGCTTCACCTCGGCGCGCGCCGAATAGTCGGGCGGCGCGTCGGCGACCGCGACGTACCGGACCGCGAGCTGGTGGAGCCAGCGCTCGTACGTGTTTGAGTCCAAGGTGCCTCCATAGAAGAGCTGGTCGTCGGCTATATCCAACTGTCGTTCCCATCCGCGGGCAAGCGGAAACACAGGCGCCAGGCGATCGGCTTCCCAGTGACCCTGTGTGAACGGCACTTCCACCCGCCACGCGTGTTGCCCGGCGCCCGGCTGCGTCTGCAGGAAGCGGATCAGTGGCCGGTAGTAGGCGACGCCGTCCGACGGCGACTGGCTGCCGTGCTGAAGGTCGCTGATCGCGTCGTGGACCTGGAGATAGGTCAGCGGGATCGCGGCGACCACCAGCAAGATCAGCCGCCGCTGATTCGAGCGCCGGGAGCCGTTCCCGCCCGGCCGCCAGAGCAGCAGTGCCGTCAGCGGTCCGGCCAGCAACTCGCCCAGGCGTGCGGCGTTGGCGCCAACCGGTGTGCTGATCGCGTAGGCCGCCAGGCAGCCCAACACGTAGAGCGCTACGGCGGCACGCAGGGTCGGCGCGCCGCGTCGCAGTGCGATCAGCAGGACCGCCGCGATCACCAGCAGCGGCCACAGCGTTGAGAACGCGAACGGCTGTGTTCCGCTCTCCGGGAAGCTGACGGCGAGCGCGACAACCGGCAGCAGCGCCGCTGCCACGACCGCGGCCCCGGAACGGCGGTTGGGTCCGGTGATCACGAGCGTCGCGCCCGCGAGCGCCGCGAACAGCGCCGCCACCGGGCTTGCCAAGGCGGTCAGCAATGCGGCCGCGACGGCGAGCCGCCCGCGTTGGCGCTGAAGCGCCAACGCGGTGAGCGCCGCCCCGCAGAGCCCAAAGGCAAACGTCAGCCTGCCACTTAGCAACTCAGTGACCGTCGCCGCCCCGAGCCAGGTGGCGCCAAGCCAGGCATCGTCCCCGTATTCGCGGTAGACGATCATCTCAAACGCAGTCGCGGCGCCGATGCTTGCGAGCGCCGCCACCAGCCGCGGCGTCGTCAGCCAGGCGAGCGCCGGAAACAGCACGCTGTACCCGGGCAGGTTGTGCCCGGCGTACCACCAGTTGCTCCAGATCCCGAAGCCCTCAACGCCGAACAACTTCGTCCGCAGCAGCTGCGCCGGCAGGTCCGCGCCGCTCGGCTGGATGATCAGATACAGAAGCGCGAGTGCGGCTGCGACGAGCGTCGGCGCGAGCCGTCTTGGCGAGCGCCATGGCGCGTTGTCGCCAGTGCGGATAACGTCCGCCCTCATGAGTGACTCACTGCCCACCGGTTCATTGAACGTGCTCTGTCTAGGTGAGGCGTTGGTCGACATGATCTGTGAGCGCCATGTCGAGTCCCTGGACGAGGCTGACATGTTCGTACCGCACTTTGGCGGCGTTGTTGCGAACGTCGCTTTGATGGCCGCGCGTGCCGGTGGCCGCACCGCGCTGGCCGGCGGCGTCGGCGACGACGCCTGGGGCCGCTGGCTGCGTGACCAGCTGGAGCGCGCCGGCGTCGGCCTTGAGCACTTCAAGCTGGTCGCTGATATCCAGACGCCGCTCGCGATGACCACTGTCAACCACAGCGGCGAGGCGAGCTACAGCATCTACGGCGAGGCGGTATCAACGGTCGTGCACGCGCTCTGGGGTGGCGTCGAGCAGGCGGTTGAGAGCAGCGGCGCGCTCTTCATCAGCTCCAACACGCTCGTCGGCGAAGCCGAGCGCCAGGTGACGATGCGCGCCCGCGAGCACGCGCTCAAACTCGAGCGCCCGCTGATCTTCGACCCGAACCTGCGCATGCATCGCTGGGGCTCGCGGACCGACGCTGCCGCCAGCGTCAACGCCTGCGTTCCAGGTGCGCTGCTGGTTCGCGCGAACGCCGACGAGGCGCGGCTGATGACCGGCGAGGACGACCTCGAGCGCGCGGCGATGGCGATCCGCAAGGCCGGTGCCCGCAACGTCGTGATCACCGACGGTCCCCGCGGCGCGATCCTGCGCGGCAAGATCCGGCTCGACGTCCCCGGCGTTCCAGCCCGTGTCGTCTCGACGATCGGCGCTGGCGACGCGCTGACCGCGACGCTGATCGCCCGCCTCCAGATCACGGGCTTCTACGAGCCGGCGATCGCCGCCGCCCTGAAGCAGGCGATGATCGTCGGTGCCGAGGCCTGCGAGCGCTGGGGCGCCTGCGACTGAATGCTCGCGCGCGTCGCCCGCCGAGCGCGATGCCCGGCACGCCAAGATTGCCGCTGATGAGCGCCGCCGTTTCCAAATCAGAGTGGGCCGGACCCGACCGTCGCAGGGTCTACGTGATCCGTGACCGCCTGCGGCTCGTCTACGGGATCCCGGTCGACCGCCCGCACGGCGATGCGCTCGCCGAGCTGATCCTGACGGTGCTCTCCCAATCGACCAACGACCGCAACCGGGACGTTGCCTACTTCGGCCTGCGCGATCGCTTCGGCTCCTGGGAGCAGGTCCGCGACGCTCCGGTTGACGAGGTCGAGCTGGCGATCCGCCGCGGCGGCATCTCCAAGGTCAAGTCGGCGCGGATCAAAGCGATCCTCGCAACGATCAGTGAGACCTCGCCCGCCGCCTTGGACCTCACCTGGCTTGCCGATCGCACCGTGCCGCAGGCCCAGGAGTACCTCTGCTCGCTACCCGGCGTCGGCCGTAAGACCGCGGCCTGTGTGCTGCTCTTCAGCTTCGGCATGCGCGACGTCCCGGTCGACACCCATGTCTCCCGCGTCGGCACGCGGCTCGGTCTCTTGCGACCGGGGGCGCCGTTCGAGGAGCTTCACGATTCGATGCTCGACCTTACCCCGCGCGGCCAGGAGCTCGAACTGCACCTCAACCTGCTGCGCCACGGCCGCCGCACCTGCGACGCGCGCCGCCCCCAATGCGGCGTCTGTGCCCTGGCCCGCATGTGCCCGTCGGCGCACACCTTCAGAGTCCAAGCAGCGGCGGAATCTCGTCGGGCGTCTTGACGAGTGCCGCGGCGCCGGCTTCGTGCAGCTCCTGCTCGGAGCCGACACCCCAGAGCACGCCGATCGTGGGGATGTCGTGCTGATCGGCGCCGACCACGTCGTAGGAGCGGTCTCCGACCATCACCGGCTTCGCGGGCGAGCCCAGCGCCGCCAGCGCGGAGGCGATTGTGGCCGCCTTGCTCTCATTGATCGTGTCAGGGCCTGGGGCTGCGACCTTCTCAAACAGCGCCAGCAAGCCCAGCTTTTCAAGCAGGGGCTCGGCGAGCGTCAGCACCTTTGAGGTTGCGACCGCCAGCGGTACGCGGCCATGCAGCTCCGCCAGCAGTTCCGGCACTCCCGCAAAGACCTCCGTCTCGTCCATCCCGATCGCCAGATAGCGCTCGCGATAGAGCTTGATACAGCGATCTACCAGGTCGGCGGGCACGCCCAGGTGGTCGATCAGCGTCTCGTGGATCGGGGGACCGAGGAACTGGTATAGGTCCTCCGGCGCGCGTTCCGGCTGGCCGATCGTTGCCAGCGCATAGTTCATGCAACGCGAGTACGGGATCCGTGAGTCAACGAGCGTTCCGTCGAGGTCGAACAGCAGCGCGTCGGGGCGTTCCATGCCGGCCCAGTCTCGCACGCCGATCATCCCCCGCCGCTGCGTCAAAGCAGCCGGCCGCCTTCCGGACTGGGTCGTTTGGGGGCTCATAGCCCCGGGCAGTAACACTTGAAGTGACGCCAAATCTGCTATGCTCCCGCTTAGATTTTTGCGAACCCGAAGGAGTAGAACGTCACGATGGGCAAGACAATCGGAATCGACCTCGGAACTACAAACAGCTGTATGGCTGTCCTGGAGGGCGGCGACCCAACAGTGATCGAGAACGCCGAGGGCGGCCGCACCACCCCGTCGGTCGTCGCGTTCACACAGGGCGGAGAACGCCTTGTCGGCACTGTCGCCAAGCGCCAGGCTGTTACCAACCCGCAGAACACGATCTTCTCGATCAAGCGCTTCATGGGCCGCAAGGAGGCCGAGGTGCATGATGAGGAGCAGATCGTTCCTTACAAGATCGTCGCCGGTAGCGGCGGCGACGTCCGCGTTGAGGCGGATGGCAAGCAGTACTCGCCGCCGGAAATCAGCGCGATGCTGCTGGCAAAGCTGAAGGCCGACGCTGAGGCCTACCTCGGTGAGACCGTTGACAGCGCCGTGATCACCGTCCCGGCTTACTTCAACGATGATCAGCGCCAGGCGACGAAGGACGCCGGCAAGATCGCCGGCCTTGACGTCAAGCGCATCATCAACGAGCCGACCGCGGCCTCGCTCGCGTACGGGCTCGACAAGGAGACCGACCAGACGATCCTCGTCTTCGACCTCGGCGGCGGCACCTTTGACGTGTCCGTGTTGGAGATCGGTGACGGCGTCTTCGAGGTCAAGTCGACCGCGGGCGACAACCACCTCGGTGGCGACAACTTTGACAAGGCGGTCGTCGACTGGCTGGTGGGCGAGTTCAGAAAGTCTCAGGGCATCGATCTCTCCCAGGATCCGATGGCTCTGCAGCGTCTCTACGAGGCTGCAGAAAAGGCCAAGATCGAACTCTCGACCACCCAGGAGTCACAGATCAACCTGCCGTTCATCACGGCTGATCAGAGTGGTCCGAAGCACCTCGACACCCGTCTCTCTCGCGCCAAGCTGAACGAGCTCACGGCGGCGCTGATCGACCGCACGGTCGCCCCGGTCCGTCAGGCGCTTTCGGACGCCAAGGACAAGGGTGCCTCGGACATCGATCACGTCGTCATGGTCGGCGGCATGACTCGTATGCCGGCCGTTCAGGACAAGGTCAAGGAGCTCACCGGCAAGGAGCCGCATCGCGGCGTCAACCCGGACGAGGTCGTCGCCGTCGGTGCCGCGATCCAGGCCGGTGTGCTGGCCGGTGACGTCAAGGACGTGCTGCTGCTGGACGTCACGCCGCTGACCCTCGGCATCGAAACCAAGGGTGGCGTCATGACCAAGCTGATCGAGCGCAACACGACGATCCCGACCCGCAAGGGCGAGGTCTTCTCGACTGCCGAGGACAACCAGCCGAGTGTTGAGATCCACGTCCTGCAGGGCGAGCGTGACATGGCTCAGTACAACAAGTCACTGGGCAAGTTCCAGCTCACCGGCATCCCGCCGGCACCGCGTGGCGTGCCGCAGATCGAGGTCGCATTCGACATCGACGCCAACGGCATCCTCAACGTTTCGGCCAAGGACCTGGGCACCGGCAAGGAGCAGAAGATTGAGATCCGCTCCGGCTCGGGTCTCTCAGACACCGAGATCAAGCAGATGGTCACCGACGCCGAGGCGCATGCCGACGATGACAAGCGCCAGCGTGAACTCGCTGAGGCTCGCAACGACGCCGAGCACGCGGCGTACCAGGCTGAGCGTCAGCTCAAGGAGCTTGGTGACGCCGTTGACGCTGACTCCAAGGAGGAGATCGAGGCCGCGATCAAGGCGGTTCGCGAGGCCCTGACCGGTGAGGACCCCGAGGTGATCCGCAACAGCAAGGATGCCCTCAACGCCTCATTCCATAAGGTCTCTGAAGCGATCTACCAGCGTGCCCAGGAGCAGTCCGCTCAGCCCAGCGAGAACGGCGCTTCGGTCGACGAGGACACCTCCGCGGACGACGACGTCGTCGACGCCGAGGTCGTGGAAGAAGGCAATTGAAGATGACGACACCTTGGTCATCCGAGGAGCCGTCCGCCGCTGCGGCCGGGGAGTCCGAACAGGACTTCCCGGCTGAGGGCCCCGACGACGACGGCGTTGAGGATCCAGCCGGCTTTGATCCGCAGCGTGCGACCGCCGCTGCGGCCTACGGCAAGGCGATCCACAACGCGCCCGCGCCCGCGCCCGAACCCGGCGACGGCGCTGGAGATGCCGTCGACCCCGAGCAGCAGGTCCAGACGGACATCGAGGAGCTCTCCGCCAAGGCAGAGCTCGCGGACGAGTATCTGCTGATCGCGCAGCGCACCCAGGCGGACTTTGAGAACTACCGCAAGCGTTCAGCCCGTGACGCGGCGCTCGCGCAGGACCGCGGCATCGCCAAGCTCGCAAGGGAGCTGTTGCCGGCGATTGACAACCTCGAGCGGGCTGTTCAAGCGGCCACGGCATACGGGGCGCCCGCCGGCGCCCCGGCAACCAGCCAGGCGGCAGACGCGGGGCTGGCTGGCGACGCCCAGATCGTCGATGGCCTGAAGCTCGTCCACGCGGAGGTCTTGGCGGCCCTCGGGCGCGCTGGGATCGAGCCGTTCTCGCCGATCGGTGAGCAGTTCGACCCCCAGCACCACGAGGCCGTGGCCCAGAACCGCGTCGAGGGCACTGCTCCCGGCACCGTGATCGAGGTCTACCAGCAGGGCTACCGGCTCGGTGAGACGGTCCTGCGCCCGGCGCGCGTGCTGGTCGCGGCCTAGGCTCTGAGGAGACAGCCCCATGCCTGAGCGGCCCGATCACTACAAGATCCTTGGTGTCGGCAAAAACGCGTCCGACGACGAGATCAAAAAGGCTTACCGCAAACTTGCGCGCAAGTATCACCCGGACCGCAACCCTGGGGATAAGAGCGCGGAGGAGCGTTTCAAGCAGATCTCGCAGGCCCACGACGTGCTGTCAGATCCGGAAAAGCGACGCGACTACGACCGCGGCGGCTCGTTCGCCGGCCTCGGCGGCGCCGGCGGCTTTGATCCGTCCTCATTTGCGCAGGGGTTCCAGGGCGGAGGAGGTTTCGGTGACATCTTCTCCAACCTCTTCGGTGGCTCAGCCAAGGGCGCGCGCCCCGGCGCTGGGCAGGCCGGTCCCGGCCAGCGCCCGGCCCAGGCACGGGGCCACGACCTTGAGACCGAGGTGTCGTTGAGCTTTGACGAGGCGGTCAACGGTGCTCAGGTGCCGCTGACAGTTCCCACGTCTTCCCCGTGTCCCACCTGTCACGGCAGTGGCGCCCGTCCGGGCACCTCGCCAAAGGTCTGCCCGGTCTGTCAGGGGCGCGGCGTTGAGGGCGCGGATCAGGGCATCTTCTCGATGAACCAGCCGTGCTCGCGGTGCAAGGGCTCCGGGACCGTGATTGAGAACCCGTGCCCGACCTGTGAGGGCAGCGGCCAGCAGCGCAGCAACCGGCGTCTGCGGGTCAACATCCCGGCGGGCGTGCGCGACGGCAGCCGCATCAAGCTCGCCGGCAAGGGTGATCCTGGCATCAGGGGAGCCCTGCCCGGCGACCTCTTCGTGATCACGCGCGTCGCTGAATCCCCACTCTTCAAATGGAGCGGCGAGAACCTCGAGGTAGAAGTCCCGCTGACGATCCCAGAGGTGCTTCAGGGCGCCGTGGTCGAGGTGCCGACCCTGGCCGGCACCAAGCGGCTGCGTGTCCCGCCGGGTACCAAGCACGGGACCGTCCAGCGGCTACGTGGTGAAGGCGCACCGCGGCTTGGCGGCAAAGGCAACGGCGACCTGCGCTACAAGTTTGTGATCGACGTTCCGGCGACGCTCTCGGCCGAGCAGGATGAGGCGGTCAGCCGCCTCGGCGAGGTCATGGATGCCAACCCGCGCGAGAAGCTCTTTGCCGCCGGGGTTTCGGCGAACATGCCGAGTGATCAGTGATGTCTCACCAACGCATCCGTCATACCGCGCGCATCGAGGTTGACTCGGAGCGCGGGGTCTTCATGATCTCGGTCGCGGCTGAGCTCGCTGAGATGCACCCCCAGACCTTGCGGATGTACGAGGCGCGTGGACTGATCGAGCCCAAGCGCTCGCCGAAGGGCACGCGGCTCTACTCGCACGCGGACGTCGAGCGCCTCAAGCGCATCCAGGGAATGACCGCTGAGCTGGGTATGAATCTCGCCGGGGTTGAGCGAGTCTTGGAGCTCGAGCAGCAGATGGCGTCGATGCAGCGCAAGCTTGCCGGTCTCGAGCGCCGCGCCGTGGAGCTGAAGGCAGAGGTCGAGCGGCTTGAGGCGCTGCGGCGTGAGCTTCGCGCGGAAATCGTGCCTTACGTGCGGGGCGGCGCGATCGTGCGCTTTGAGGCGCCGCGCGCGTGAAGCGTCGGCTAGCGGCGTGCGCGCTCGTGGTGTCACTGGCGGCGCCAGGTGCGGCGTCCGCGCTGGTCACCCCCGCTAGTACCGCCCCGCCCGCGCAGCGGCTGGCGCTGGTCCTGCCGCTGAAGGTCGACAGCGCCAGGCTGGCCGGCTTTGCCGGGCGGGTGAGTAACCCAGGCTCGCCGCTCTATCAGCGCTACAGGTCGATAGCCTGGATCTCGCGGCGCTTCGGTGCGAGCGCGCGCGAGCGCGCGCTCGCACTCGGCTACCTACGCCATCACGGAGCAACCCACGTCCACATCGACGCGACCGGGCTATTCGCCGACGCCAGCGTCAATGTCGCCCGGGCCCAGGCGATCTTCGGAACCTCGCTGTCGGCGTCCCGTATCGGCCACGCGCACTTCACCCGTCCGGCCACCCCGGTGATGATTCCGCGCGAGCTGCGCGGAATCATCACCGGGGTCGTCGGGCTCGACACGCAGGCGACCTTCAGCGCGCCGGCGCTCGCCTCGACGCCGCGGGACACCAACCCCAGCACGACGACCACCACCACAACCGGCACCACCACAACCCCGTGTGGGACCGGGTCCGGCGGTACTGGGGTCGGCGGTACAACCACCGGTGGCTGCGCGACCGGCAATTCCTCCGGCTACAGCGGTCCCAACGGTGCGCCGCAGGGCTGCGCGGCCGGACTCGCGACCGACGGCTTCGCGCCGAATGAGTACCTCGGCGCCTACCAGTATCAGTCGCTGCACGCAGCCAACTTTCGCGGTCAGGGGGAGCGGGTTGCGTTGGTTGAGATCGACGGGTTCAGCACCGCCGACATCGACCGTTTCGCGGCCTGCTTCAACCTCCAGGTGCCGCCGATCAACGCCGTCGGAGTCGGGTTGACGCAGCTGCTCTCGCCGGGCGGCGAAGCCACGCTCGACCTGGAGGTGCTGGACGCCGCGGCGTCGCGGCTGAAGTCGATCTACGTCTACGAGGCCAAGCCAGACGCGGCGCACGTACTGCAGGCGCTCACCGCCCCGCTGAAGAGCTCGGGTGACAAGCCGGATGTGATCTCGGTCTCGCTGGGGCTCTGCGAGAGCGACACCGTAGCGGCGGTCGGCAAGGCCGGCGTTGCCGCCACCGAGTCCGTGCTCGAGGAGGCCAGCGCCGCCGGCATCAGCGTGCTCGGCGCGGCCGGCGACGGCGGTTCGGCCGGCTGCGTCGGGAATCCCGTTACAGACAACACGCCGCTGCCGGAACTGGCCGTCACCTACCCAGCCTCCTCGCCATGGATCACCGCGGTCGGTGGCACGAACTTCGATCTCACTGCGCTCAACCAGATCTCAAGCCAGGTCGTTTGGAACGACGGGTCGGCGCAGCCCGGCCTGGCCGGCGGCGGCGGCTTCAGCACCCTGTTTGGGCGACCCAAGTACCAGAACGGAGTCGTCAGCCAGAACGCGCGCGCACTGCCAGACGTGTCGCTACTGGCTGACGTCGCGCCCGGGTACGACGTGTACTGCACCGCCGAAGCCGACTGTGACGGGCGCGGCTGGACCACCTTCGGCGGGACCAGCGCCGCAACCCCGCTGCTGGCCGGGGGCTTCGCGCTGGTCGACCAGCTGCTGCGCGAACACGACCTACAGCCGCTCGGCCTCGCCAACGCGCTGCTTTACAAGTTCGCACAGCATCCGCCGAGCGGTGACTCGATCGTCTACGACGTCTCCCAGGGCAGCAATGACGTCGGGCCGTTCATCCAGTCCAGTGCCGCTGCGCTCGGCTGCTGCACGGCCGCCGCCGGCTTCGACGAGGCGAGTGGTTGGGGCGGAATCGACCTCGCTCAGTTCGCGCTCGACGCCGCATCCGCGCAGGCCCCGCTCGCCAACATCACGATGAGGGTCGCGTCCGACCAGCACCCGTTCGCAAGTCGCGGGATCAAGGCCAAGGTCCATTGCAGCGCGAGCTGCGACGTGAGCGTGCGCGCGAAGGTCGTGATCCGCCACGAGCTGCCTTTCACCGACTACTCCAAGCTCGTCTACATCCGTGCCGGCACCACCGCCACGGTCACGATCGGCTTCACGCCGGCCCAGATGAAAAACCTCGCTCCGGTGATCACCGACGAGACGACGGCGAGCGCAGACGTAACCGCTGCGCTGGTCGATCCCAGCGGCAACATCGAGCGCCAGACGCCCACCGTTCCCCTGCCGATCAGCAGCTGAACGGCTCGTCGCACCGAACGATTGCAGGCCCAGGACGGCGTCGCGGGAAAAGCTTGGAAAACCCGTCCCGACGTGTCATAATGTGAGTCACTAAGACTTAGATTTTTCGGACCACGAGAGGCCGACACGAAATGCAAGCCGACCGCTTCACGATCAAATCCCAGGAGGCGCTTGAAGCCGCGCAGCGGCTGGCCGAAGAGCGCCGCAACCCACAGACCCGCCCCGAGCACCTGCTCGCCGTGCTGCTTGAACAGGACGGCGGGGTGGTGGTGCCGGTGCTGCGCAAGCTCGGAGTTGAGCCCGCAGCTGTGCGGGCCACATTGAACCCCGCGCTGGAGGCGTTGCCGCGACTCGCGCAGACGGGCAGCGCGCCGGAGCCGATCGGCGGCTCGCAGGAGCTAATTGAAATCATGAGCGTCGCTGAGGAGCAGATGCGTGAACTCGGCGACAGCTACATCTCCACCGAGCACCTGGTGCTCGCACTCGCCACCGCCGCTGGAACCGTTGCCGACGTGCTGCGCTCGGTCGGGGCAAGCCGTGAGGCGTTGCTGAAGGCACTGCAGGAGGTCCGCGGCAGCCACAAGGTCACCGACCAGAACCCTGAGGACAAGTTTCAGGCGCTGGAGAAGTACGGCCGCGACCTCACCGAGGCGGCCTCGCTTGGCCAGCTCGACCCGGTGATCGGCCGCGACGATGAGATCCGTCGCGTGATCCAGGTGCTCTCGCGCCGCACCAAGAACAACCCGGTGCTGATCGGCGAGCCGGGCGTTGGCAAGACCGCGATCGCCGAAGGCCTCGCCCAGCGGATCGTCTCCGGCGACGTGCCCGAGGGGCTCAAGGATCGTCGCGTCGTCTCGCTCGACATCGGCGCGCTGATCGCCGGCGCCAAGTACCGCGGTGAGTTTGAGGACCGTTTCAAAGCCGTACTCAAGGAGATCAAGGACGCGGCCGGTGGCGTCGTGCTGTTCATCGACGAGCTGCACACGATCGTCGGCGCCGGCGGCTCCGAGGGCGCGGTTGACGCCGCCAACCTGCTCAAGCCGATGCTCGCCCGCGGCGAGCTGCGCGCGGTCGGCGCCACGACGCTTGACGAGTACCGCAAGTACATAGAGAAGGATCCCGCGCTCGAACGGCGCTTCCAGCCAGTCCGGGTGGAGGAGCCGAGCGTGGAGGACACGATCGCGATCCTGCGCGGCCTCAAGGCTCGTTACGAGGTGCACCACAAGGTTCGGATCACGGACACAGCGCTGGTCGCCGCAGCCACCATGTCGGATCGTTACATCGCCGACCGCTTCCTGCCCGACAAGGCGATCGACCTGGTCGATGAAGCCGCCTCGAAGATCCGCATGGAGATCGACTCCAAGCCGGTTGAGATCGATGAGGTCGACCGCCATATCCTGCAGCTCGAGATCGAGCTGCAATCGCTCGGCACTGCTGAATCGGACGACGCCGGCACCAAGACGCGGCGCGACCAGCTCGAGCAGACGCTGGCTGAAGAGCGCGAGCGCTCAGCCGGGATGAACGCCGAGTGGCAGCAGGAGAAGCAGACGATCGGGGCTGTGGCCGATCTCCAGGAACGCTTGGAGCAGGCCGCGACCGAGCTTGAGCAGGCGCGCCGCGCCAGTGACCTGGAGCGCGCGGCCGAGCTGCAGTACGGCACGATCCCGGAGCTGAGCAAGCGGCTCGAGGCAGCTGAGCGGGCTGAGGACGACGCTGCTGATCAGCGGATCAGCAGCGGAGCTAACCGCTACCTCAAGGAAGAAGTCGACGCTGAGGACATAGCCGAGGTCGTCTCCAAGTGGACGCGCGTGCCGGTCACCCGTCTGCTCGAGGGTGAGATCGAGAAGCTCGTGCACATGGAGGACCGTTTGCATCAGCGCGTGATCGGCCAGAATGAGGCGGTCGGCGCGGTTTCCAGTGCACTGCGGCGTTCGCGGGCCGGCCTACAGGATCCCGATCGGCCGATCGGCACGTTCCTGTTCCTCGGCCCGACCGGCGTCGGCAAGACCGAGCTAGCGCGGGCGCTTGCCGAGTTCATGTTCGACTCGACCGAGGCGATGATCCGGATCGACATGAGCGAGTACATGGAGAAGCACTCGGTTTCAAGGCTGGTCGGGGCTCCTCCCGGCTACGTCGGTTACGAACAGGGCGGTCAGCTGACCGAGGCTGTACGTCGCCGGCCGTACGCGGTGGTGCTGCTGGACGAGGTCGAGAAGGCTCACGCCGATGTCTTCAACGCACTCCTGCAGGTGATGGACGACGGCCGCCTGACCGATGGTCAGGGGCGCACCGTGAGCTTCAAGAACGTCGTCCTGATCATGACCTCGAACATCGCCGGTGGCCGACGTGGCGCCGAGAACCACTTCAAGCCGGAGTTCATCAACCGGCTTGATGACATCGTCGAGTTCGAGCCGCTGGACCGTGAGCAGCTGGGTGAGATCGTCGACCTGCAGGTTGAGCGCGTGATCGCCCGGGTGGCCGCGCGCGGGATCGAACTGGTGCTCAGCGAAGGTGCCCGCACCTTGCTCGGTGACATGGGCTACGACCCGACCTACGGTGCCCGGCCGCTCAAGCGCGTGGTCCAGAAGCAGCTGGTCGACCCGCTGGCGCTCGCGGTTCTGCAGGGCGAGTTCGCGGATGGCGACCGTGTCGAGGTGGAGGCCGTCGACGGCGCCATCACCTTCGAGACCGTCGCCACCGCCGTCGAAGTGGCCTAGCGCCGGCCGCCAGCTCTGGCGCTGCCCGCGCGCCAGTGTCCGCGGGGGCCGCGCATCACGCCGCCCTCGGCCGCGAGCTTCGCACTTCGCCTGCCCGCCTGCCCGCCTGCCCTGAACTACGCGATTCCGGTACCGACATCAGGTACCGGAATCGCATAGTTGGCGCGTGTGCCATCCGATTTTTCGGCGCCCGGAAAGTTTTCCGACACACCCCTTGACTTTGTCCGGCAAAGTGAGTTACCTTTGTGGCGCAAAGTAGGTTTGCCCCACAAAGTCCAGCCGGACAAACGCGTATCAACCAGGAGGAAGGGACATGAACGGAACAACTGACATCAACGTGGCGATCACCGAAGATGACGGCGGGCTCGACCCGCGGCAGGCAGCTGAGCTGCTGAGCCAGACCGAAAAGCAGACCAAGCGCGCGTTCGACTTCGCGCCGCCCTGGCTCTCGCTGTTTGGCGCGGCAATACTGTTGGTCGCATACGGAGGGCTCTACATGGCGGCTCGCAACGAGCACCCCTACAAGGGGCCGCACGGTCCTTGGCTGCTGGTCGTGCCGGTCGCCATCGTCGCCTCGGTCTCGGTGCGCCTGCGCCTGTTCGACAAGGTCTCGGCCGGGCTCACGGGGCCGACGCAGGTGCGCATCCACGCGACCAGCGCCGCGATCGTGCTCGGGTTCATCTGCATCTACACCTTCGACGCAGCGCTGAGACATGCCGGTGCGAGCTACTCGATCGTCTATGGCGTCTTCGACGCCGCCGCGCCGATTCTGATCCTGGGCGCGATGGGTGCGGCCAATGCCGCCTGGCGTGAGGACTGGCTGACGATGGGCTCGGCGACGGGTCTGATGGTGGTCGCCACCACAGCGGCATTCGCGAGCCCGGCCGGATCCTGGGCCGTGATCGGCATCGGCGGCTGCATCGTGCTGCTCTCCAACGCCGCGGTCAAGATCAGGCTGCAGCGGCGATGACAATCGAACCGATCGACGAGTCGGCCGCTGCCGCCCCTGACCAGGCGCCAGCAACGCCCTCCACGGTCTTGACAGAGCTCGACCCGGTGATCCATGTCCCGGCCCGCCTGCGGCTGATGGCGACCCTGGCCGCGCTCCGGGACGGGGACTCGCTCAGCTTCACGCGCCTGCAGGACATGATCGGGCTGACGCCTGGCAACCTGATTACGCACCTGCGCAAGCTCGAGGAGGTCGGGTACGTGGTCAGCTCCAAGACCGTGATCAAGCTCGTGCCACAGACCAGCATCGGGCTGACCAACCGCGGTAGGGCAGCTCTTGATTCCTATCGCGAAGCGTTGCGGGAGCTGCTCGGCGGGCTGTAGGCTAAGCCCGTCGAGTAGAGGAGCCAGACCATGCCCACCTACATCATGCTCACCACGCTCTCACCCGAGGGCGTGCAGACGATCAGGAACAACCCGGCGCGAATCCGTGAGGTTAACCGCGAGATTGAGCAACTCGGCGCGACCGTCAAGGCCCAGTGGGCGACGCTCGGCGAGTACGACTTCATCAACGTGATCGAGGCGCCGGATGAGCGCACGATGGCGCGGGTCTCGGTCGAGCTCGGGTCGCGCGGCACCGGCAAGTACGAGACCCTGGTCGCGATCCCGATCGACGACTTCATCGGTCTGCTCTAGAACGCGGTCGTCCGCGGGCTGGTCCCGACCACAGGACCAGGGGGTTAAGTCGACTAATCTGATCTAGTTGGTTGAGAAGGTCCCGGCTACGCTGGACCGACTCGCCCAGAACACTCGATCGGGACCGCGACTGACCGTGACCGCAACTGACAATTTGATGGCCCCCGCGCTTTCCGTACGGGGGCTAACCAAGACCTACGAGGGTGGCTTCACGGCCCTGCACGGTCTGGACCTTGAGATTCAGGCCGGCAGCTTCTTCGGGCTGCTGGGCCCCAACGGCGCCGGCAAAACGACGCTGATCGGTTCGGTTTGCAACCTCGTGATCCCGACTGCAGGCGAGATCCAGGTCTTCGGGTTTGACAACGGCAGCCGCGAAGCTCGGCGCCTGGTCGGACTCTGCGAGCAGGACGTGAACCTAGACCGCTTTCTCAGCATCACCGAGATCCTCGTGTATCACGCGGGGTACCACGGCATGGGACGGCGCGAGGCCAAACAGCGCGCCACCGAGCTCATGGAGGTCTTCCGCCTGACCGACAAGGCGCGCAGTCGCACGACTGAGCTCTCCGGAGGCATGCGTCGCCGGGTGCTGTTCGCGCGGGCGCTGATGCACCGCCCAGGCTTGCTGATTCTCGACGAGCCGACGGCCGGGGTCGACGTTGAACTGCGCGCCGAACTTTGGGAATACATCCGGCAACTGCACGTCGACGGCACCACGGTGCTGCTGACCACCCACTACCTCGAAGAGGCTGAGGAACTCTGTGATGAGATCGCGCTGATCAGAGACGGGCGGATCATCGCCCGCGACAGCGCCGACGCACTGCGGGTGGGTTATGGCGCCGATGACATCGCGGGCGTTTACGCGCAGGCGATGGCACTCTCCGCCGACGAGCTAGGCGCGGCCATATGAGCGCCCGCCCAGACGGTCGCGCGGCAACCGTTCCCGGCGCGCTCGACTCGCTCGGTCAGCGCTTCGTTGCCACGCGGTCCCCTTTCAGCTGGCTGCTTGAACGCGAGATCGTCCGCTACATGAAGATTTGGTACTACTCGCTGCTCGGGCCGATCTCGGCGGCGCTGTTGCTGCTGTTGGTCTTCGGGCTCGCGCTCGATCACAAGGTCACGGTCGCGCACGGTGTCCCTTACGACCGCTTCGTGATGCCTGGCCTGATGGGCCAGGCAGTGCTTACCTCCTGCTACTTCAACGGCTGCACGTCGCTGTTCGAGGCTCGGCGCGACCGCTATATGAATGACGTGCTCGCGAGCCCGTTGCGCTGGTGGGAGATCAACGCGGCCGTGGTGCTGGCGGGCGTCTCACGTGGCCTGCTGACCGCGGCAGGTGTGGCCGCGGTCGCGATACCGGTGACCGGCGCCTCTGTGCACGATCCGGCCGTGCTCGTCCTCGGACTCGTCGGCGCGCTGATCGTCGCAGCGCAATTCGGCGTGATCGCCGGCATCCACGTCCGCACCATGGACCACGTTGCACTGATCCAGAACCTGCTCGTGCAGCCGATCACATTTCTCGGCGGCAGCTTCTACGCGGTCTCCTCGCTGCCGCACGCATGGCGTGTGGTCACGGAGCTGAATCCGATGTTTTATGTCGTTCAGGCCCTTCGCATCGGCTTCCTGGGCTCCGGTGACGTCAAGGCTTGGGTCGCGCTGGCGGTGCTCTGGGGCATCGCGCTGGTACTCACTGCCTTCTCACTGTCGCTGTTCCACTCAGGGCGACGGCTGAAGGACTGATCGGCAGGCGGATCACTACATTCCAACGTGTGAGCAAGCCGCGCGTATTGGTGGTCGGCAACGGTGCCCGTGAGCACGCGATCTTGCATGCGCTGGCGCGCTCGTCGCACCAACCTGAGCTGCTGTGCGCCCCGGGCAACGCCGGCATCGCCGGCGTTGCCCGGGTGGTACCGATCCCCGTTGACGACATCCCCGCGCTCGTCAACCTGGCAGTCACAGAACAGGTTGATCTGGTCGTGGTCGGCCCCGAGATGCCGCTGGTAGCCGGTCTCGCCGACGAGCTCCAGAAAGCATCGATCCTCTGCTTCGGCCCGACCAAGGCCGGCGCCGAGCTCGAGGGCTCAAAGGCGTTCTGCAAGGAGATCATGGAAGCGGCCGAAGTCCCCACCGCCGCCTATCGAGTCGTCACGACCGTCGAGGACGGACTGCGGGCGATCGAGCAGATCCAGCACGGCCGTTACCCGACGGTGATCAAGGCCGATGGCCTGGCAGCGGGCAAGGGCGTGATCATCGCCGCCGACGAGCATGAGGCAAAGCAGGCCCTCGAGACGCTGCTGATCGAGCATCGCTTCGCCACCAGCCAGGTCGTGGTCGAGGAGCACCTCGTTGGTGAGGAGGTCTCGCTGCTGGCGTTGTGCGACGGCGTGCGAGCGGTACCGCTCGCCTCGGCCCAGGACTACAAGCGCATCTTTGACGACGATGGCGGCCCCAACACAGGTGGCATGGGCTCCTACTCGCCGGTGCCCGCGATCGATCAGCAAGAGGCGGTCAAGCTGACCGCCCGCATCCACCAGCCGGTGCTCGACGAACTCAAGCGTCGTGGGATCGTCTTCCACGGCGTGCTCTACGCCGGCCTGATGCTGACCGCCGACGGCGTCAAGGTGCTGGAGTTCAACGCGCGCTTCGGTGACCCCGAGACGCAGGCGATCCTGCCGCGTCTGAAGACCGATCTGCTCGAGCTGCTGGTGGCGGCCAGTACCACCGGCGGGCTGGACGGGATCGAGCTGGAGTGGGACTCGGACAGCGCCGTCACAGTCGTATTGGCGAGCGCCGGCTACCCCGAGTCCTCCTCGACCGGTGACGTGATCAGCGGGCTTGATGGCGCCACCTCGGAGGTCGCGGTGACCCACGCCGGGACGGCGCTCAACGACGACGGTGAAACCGTGACCGCCGGTGGGCGTGTGCTGAGCGTCACGGCGCTTGGCGCCGATACCGCCGCGGCGCGCGCCACTGCCTATGCTGCCCTCGACACAATTGACTTTCCCGGCCGCCAACTGCGACGGGACATCGCTGAGAAAGTGGTGCGTACATGACTGAGCTTGAACCAGAAGAACTACCGCAGACGGAAGTCGCGTCTGACGCGATGGCCGACCCCGCCACCGCATTCGCAGACCTCGATGTCGACGCACCGCGGGTCGGCATCATCATGGGCTCGAAGAGCGATCTGCCCGCGATGGAGAAGGCTGAGAAGGAGCTGACCGAGCGCGGTATCCGCAGCGAGGTCCGTGTGATGTCGGCCCATCGTGATCCCGAGGTGGTAGCCGACTACGCCAAGAACGCGCGCATGCGCGGACTGCGCGTGATCATCGCTGGCGCTGGGCTCTCGGCGGCGCTGCCGGGTGTGGTTGCGGCGCACACCGACCTGCCGGTGATCGGCGTGCCGCTGACCTCAAGCACCTCGATCGCCGGTGGCCTCGACGCGCTGCTCTCGATCGTCCAGATGCCCCCGGGCGTGCCGGTCGCGACCGTCGGCGTCGACAACGCAAAGAACGCCGCGGTGCTGGCGGCGAGGATCCTCTCGGCGTGAGCCGAGCGGACCGTTAGGGCTTCAACCACACGGCTGACCGATGATCGATCGCTACACACGCAAGGAACTCGGAGAGCTGTGGTCCGACCACGCACGCTTCGAGGCGCTGCGTAGGGTCGAAGTCGCCGCCTGCGAGGAGATGGACGGGCCTACCGCGCAGGACCTGGACGCAATCCGCGCGGCGACCTTCACGGTCGACGCGATCAACGAGCGCGAGAAGACGACTGATCATGACGTCGCTGCGTTCGTGGACGTCCTCTCAGAGTCCGCCGGTGGCCCGGGCCGCTGGATCCACTACGGCCTGACCTCGAGCGATGTTCTGGACACAGGCCTCGCGCTTCAGATTCAGGCGGCCGGTGAGCTGATCCTGCCCGACTCCAAGGCGCTGGTCGAGGCGCTTGCAGAGAAGGCGCGCGAGCACAAGCAGACGCTCTGCGTTGGGCGCACGCACGGCATCCACGCTGAGCCGACGACCTTCGGGATCAAGCTCGCAGGCTTCGCCTTTGAAGCGCACCGCAACGTCGAGCGGCTCGAACGGGCGTTCAGGCAGGCGTCGGTGGGCGCGCTCTCAGGCGCCGTCGGAACCTACTCGGCGACCTCACCTGAGTTCGAACGCCGCGTGCTCAAGCGCCTGCGCCTGCAAGCCGAGCCGGTCTCCACGCAGGTGGTCCCGCGTGACCGCCACGCGGAACTGCTTGAGGCCATAGCCCTCGCCGGTGCCGGTCTGGAGCGGCTCGCGACCGAGATCAGGCACCTGGCGCGGACCGAACTCAGCGAGGCACGGGAGCCGTTCACGGTCGGGCAGAAGGGCTCGAGCGCGATGCCGCACAAGCGCAACCCGATCAAGACCGAGCAGATCACCGGCCTAGCGCGACTGCTGCGCGGCTACTCGCAGGCGGCGCTTGAGAACGTCGCGCTCTGGCATGAGCGCGACATCTCGCATTCGAGCGTGGAGCGGATCATCCTGCCCGACGCGACGATCCTGCTCGACCACATGCAGCGGCGCATGCTCGGCGTGATCCGCGGCCTTGTGGTCGATCCGCGGCGCATGCGTGAGAACCTCGACCTCACCTACGGCGCGCTCTTCTCGCAGCGGCTGCTGTTGGCGATCGTCGCGCGAGGCTCGAGCCGCGACGAGGCCTATAGGATCACCCAGCGCCTGGCCCAGGAGGCGCTCGACGAGCGCATCCATCTGCGCGAGCTTCTGCACAACGATCCCGCCGGCGAGGGACTTGACCTCGACGCGCTATTCGACTTTGCTCCATACATCCGTTATTCAGATGAGATAGTTGGACGGCTGGACGCGATTCCCCTATGACCTCATTCGCTCACACCTGTTACCGCATCAACGAGATCGACCGCTCGGTCGCGTTCTACGAGGCGCTCGGCTTCCAGGAGCTGCGGCGCATGCCGATCCGCGAAGAGGCGATCAACGTTTTCATGGGCCTGCCCGAAGATGACCTGGCGCCGCGCCTGGAGCTCACCTTCAACTTTGGCCGCAGCGAGCCGTATGAGATCGGGAGCGGGTACGGCCACATCGCTATCACCACCAAGGACCTTGATGCGATGCTTGAGCAGCTCGCAGGGCTCGGGATCGAACCCGAGCGCCCCCCGTACACCGTCAGGGAAGGCGGCTCCAGGCTGTGCTTCGTCCGCGACCCAGATGGGTATCGGATCGAAGTTATCGAGCGTTCCTGAGCTCGCGCGTGATCAGCCCAGACGCTCACCCCAGACTGCGGGAGTTTGCGCAGGCGGTCAGATATTCGCCGACTGAGGTGCTGACGCTCGATTCCGAGCGCGTTGTCACCAGCCACAACCGCTCTTCCTCTCACACCTACGGGTACAAGTTGCCGAGCATCGTCGGCCACAAAGCCGACGACGTGCTGCCGGATGACGAGACCCGCGAGAGCCGGCTCGAGTTCATCAACCGCGTGCTCTCCGGGGAGCAGATCCCGCCGTTTGAGCAGCGGCGCCTGACGGCGGATGGCGAGGCCGTGTATGTCGAGATGTACGGCGGCCCGATCATGGACGACAACGGCGTGATTGTCGGGATGTTCGCGAGCTCACGCGATACGACCCAGGAGCGCCTCGGCCGGGCGGCGCGTGAACGCTCCGAGCGTCAGCTGAGCCAGTCCTTCCAGGCGGCCTCGATCGGGGTGTTGATGACCGACCTCGATGGCCGCGTGACTCGCGTGAACCGGGCGATGTGCCGAATGCTCGGACGCCTGGAGGCCGATCTGCTCGGCGGGCCCTTTGAGTTGCTCAACCAGCCCGCGGACGCCGAAGCCGTTCCCGAAGCGGCGCACCACGACACCGCGCCGACGCCCGGACTCGACATTCGCACCAGTCGCTATGAGCATCCCGACGGCTACGAGATCTGGGTCGAGCTGTTCGTCTCGCTGGTCACCGACGCCGACGGCGCGCCCTCGCACTACGTGATTCAAGGACAGGACATCACCCAGCGCCATGAGCACGAGCAGCGCCTGAAGTACATGGTCGACCATGATCCGCTGACCGGCCTTTTGAACCGTCGCGGCTTCGATCATGGCCTGCGCGAGCGGCTGCGCAACGCTGACCCGGCCGCGTCCAAAGGCGCCCTGCTGCTGATCGACATCGACGGCTTCAAGCGCTTCAACCACGCCCGTGGCCACCGCGCCGCCGATCAGGCCGTCAAGGAGATTGCCGCGGCACTGACCGCGGACAGGCGCAACTTCAGCCTCGTCGGGCGGCTCGGCAGCAACTCGTTCCTGATCTTCCTGGAAGGCGTCGAGCGCACGCACGCAGAGCTGATCGCACTGGAACTGTCGCCGCAGATCACCGCCGCCGGCGAACGTGTCTTCAGAGACCCGGAGTCGCCGGTCACGGCCAGCATCGGCATCGCATTTCCGCAAAGCAACGGCCGCGACGCCGCCGACGACCTGCTCGACCATGCGGCCAGCGCGCTCTACGCCGCCAAGGAGTGGGGCGGAAACCGCTACGCGATCTACTCGCAGGAGGATTGATCGCGGCGCGCATGCGCGCCGCGTACCGCAGCCCAGCGAAGCTTCGCGAGCAGGACGTCTAAGCCGCGGTGAGCGCCGGGCGCTCGAAGCCGGGAATCCAGCTGATGAATTCCTCGGCTGGGACCGGCATGCTGAAGTAGTGGCCTTGGGCACGGTCGCAGCCGAGCGCCGCGAGCCGCTCGAGCGTCTCGCCGTCCTCGACGCCCTCTGCGATCACCCGCAGACCGAGCGCGTGGCCGAGATCGACGGTCGAGCGCACGATCACCATGTCGCTCTCATCGCTGAGCATCGGCGTCACGAACGAGCGGTCGATCTTGAGCTCGTGGACCGGCAGCATGCGCAGGTTCGCGAGCGACGAGTGGCCGGTGCCGAAGTCGTCGACAGCCAGCCGCACGCCAAGCTCGCTGAGCTCGCGAACCGTGGCGAGTGCGCGGTCGGGGTCGGACATGATCATGCTCTCGGTGATCTCAAGCTTGAGGAAACGCGGCGCCAGGCCATGGCGCGCCAGCAGCTGGTCGACCTGTGACGGCAGCAGTGGGTCGTGCAGGTTGCGGACCGAGAGGTTCACAGAGACGGTCAGCTCGCGGCCCTCGGCATGCCAGCCGGCGCACTTGATGATCGCGTTGGTCAGCACGGTCGTGGTCAGCGGGCCCATCAGGCCGGTCTGCTCGACCACCTCGATGAAGGCGCCCGGCTGCAGCAGCCCCAGCCGCGGGTGCTGCCAGCGAACCAGCGCTTCGGCGCCGTGAACGGTGCGAGTCGTGAGATCGACCATCGGGTGGAAGTGCACGATGATCTCGTTGTCGCGCTCCAGCGCGCGACGGAAGTCGCTGACCATGCTGAGCCGTGACGTCGAGTGGTTGTCCTGATCGGCGGAGAAGATCCGAAAGGCGTCACCGTGGCCCTTGGCGGCGTACATCGCGATGTCAGCGCGGCGCAGCAGCGTCTGCGCGTCGGCGCCGTTCTCTGGGTAACGGGAGACGCCGATGCTGCCGTCTACCTCCAGGGTGATGT
>Ga0302314_10002835_pt1 | contig 32134 bp, 28 predicted proteins | sample III_Palsa_N2_3_FD_200533 | JGI IMG/M metagenome (GOLD analysis project Ga0302314, IMG submission 200533) | Peat permafrost microbial communities from Stordalen Mire near Abisko, Sweden - III_Palsa_N2_3 | ecosystem: Environmental > Terrestrial > Soil > Palsa > Peat permafrost | place: Sweden... | reverse complement strand
GGAACGGCGGTCTGCCAGCAAGGCGGCCTGCGGAAACCTGGCGAGCTCGGCGGCGAGCTGCTCGGCCGCCGCGCGCGCAGTACCCCGCGCCACGACCCGGTTGGCGAGGCCGAACGCGAGGGCTTCCTGCGCGTCGAGCGCGCGTCCGGTGAGGATCAGATCCAGCGCGCGGGATAGGCCGATCAGTCGCGGCAAGCGGATCGTGCCGCCGTCGATCAGCGGAATGCCGACCCGCCGGCAGAAGACGCCGAGGACCGCATCCTCCTCGACCACCCGCAGGTCGCACATCGCGGCCAGTTCGAGACCGCCCGCCACGGCGAAGCCGGCAATCGCGGCGATCACCGGCTTCGTGAACAGCATGCGCGTCGGACCCATCGGACCGGGGCCGCTGCCGTCGGCGTGCAGTTCGTTGCGGCGTGCCTCGTCGGCGAGCGCGGTGAGATCGGCGCCCGCGCAGAAGGTGCCGCCCGCGCCGAACAGCACCGCCGCGCGCCAGCGAGGCTCGGCTTCGAAGCGGCGGAACGCGGCAGAGAGCGCGTCGGCAGTCGGACGGTCGACCGCGTTGCGGCACGCAGGCCGTTCGAGCACGATCGTCGCCACGGTTTCGCTTGCTTCAATTCTCACGTGCTCGCCAAAATGTTCGGATGTCATCGCCGTCTCCGAGGCTGTCCAAAGCCGCCAGGTATTTTGTATGCACGCTATGCGCGTCAATTAATACGGTGTGCTGTCACATATACTTCACGCGGGGACCGTAGCGTAAGCGCTTTTTTAGCATGCCGGCTTCTAACACCGGCACATTGAGTCTGCACTTGTCATTGCCCATGTCATCACCCACGCCGACTCTCGAATCGCCTCTGGCGGAGCCCATCTGGATCGTGCCATTGCACGAGCATCCGTGGTACGACCACGTTCGTCTGAAGCGCGTCTTTATTGCCGACGGCACCCGTCACCAGGTCGTGCTGGTCGACGCCCGCAAGCTGCTCGACTGCGCGAATCGCGACAATACCGACTACGTGCTGAAACCCGTCAACGAGTGGCACACAGGCAAGGTACGCGGCATTCGCGAGTTTCTCGATCCGGCTAATCCACGCATCCCGCAGATGCCGTATGTGACGGTCTCGAAGCGTCGCTCGCCGGGGCTGATGGGTTGGCTGGGACTCGAACACGAGGGCGTGGTGGCGTTCCGTAACGGCCAGCATCGCGCACGCTATCTGGCCGATTCCGGCGCGCGCTGGTTTCCCGTTGAAGTTCACGAGCGCGAAGTGGCGTTGCTGCGTGAAGTGTGCGGCGCGGTGGACGACGCACGGACCGCGATTCGCCAGACGATGGGCGGCGGGGCGTCGTAGTTGCTTGTGGCTGCTTGTTGATCCGCTGCCGGGCCGCTTCCAGTCCGACTGCCTGGCCGACTGCCTGGCCGACGTCTAGCCGCGCGCCGATACCGCGTTGCGCGGCTTGCCGCCGTGCCAGGCGGCCACATTGCCAAGCGTAGTCTGGGCGATTTCGTTCATCGCATCGCGGGTGAAGAACGCCTGGTGAGCGGTGACGATCACGTTCGGGAACATCAGGAGGCGCGCCAGCACATCGTCCTGCAACGGCAGGTTCGAATGGTCCTTGAAGAACAGGCCTCCTTCTTCTTCGTAGACGTCGAGCCCCAGATTGCCGAGTTGACCGGTCTTGAGTGCGCCGATCAGCGCATTGCTTTCGACCAGCCCGCCGCGGCCCGTATTGATCAGCATCGAGCCGCGCTTCATTTTGGCGAGCGCGCGCTCGTCGATCAGATGGTACGTGTCCGGCACCAATGGGCAATGCAGACTGACGACGTCGCTTTCGGCGAGCAGCGTGTCGAGCGGCACATAGCGCGCACCGAGCGAGAGCAGATCCTCCGCGGGCGTGCCGGGATCGTAGGCGAGGACGTGCATGCCGAAGCCCGCCATGATGCGGCCGAACACACGGCCGATCATCCCGGTACCGATCACGCCCACCGTCCTGCCGTGCAGATCGAAGCCGAGCAACCCGTTGAGCGAAAAGTCCCCTTCGCGTGTGCGCGCGGCCGCCCTCGGCAGGCGGCGGTTCAGCGCGAGGATCAGCCCCACCGCATGTTCAGCCACCGCGTGCGGCGAATACGCCGGCACGCGCACCACGGTCACGCCCAGCCGCTGGGCGGCGGCCAGATCGACGTGATTGAAGCCGGCCGATCGTAGTGCGATCAGGCGCGTGCCGCCCGCGTGCAGCCGCTCGAGAACGGCAGTGTCCGCGCAGTCGTTGACGAACGGGCAGACCACCTCGAAGCCGTCTGCCAGGACCGCAGTTTCGGCGTCGAGGCGCGATTCCTGAAAGTGCAGGTCGTAGCGGTAAGCCCCGTTCGCTTCGTTAAACGTCTCACTGTCGTACTGACGGCTACTGAACAGGATCATGCGCATGAGGTGCTCCACGGACGGCATGCCGATAGTTTAAGCCTCCCGTGGCGCATGCAGGCTGGTGCTCACTCTCCGGCCAGCGGCGGTGGCGCTTGCGCCGACAACGGCTACGACTGACGGGGAGAGCTCATCATGAACAGCCTCGAACCGAAGTGGGATTCTCATCGTATTGACGACGTGGTGTGCATCGTCGACATGGGCGGCGCGCAGACTGTCGCGGCGTGCATCGAGCATATCGTCAGCGATCTGCGCAATGGGGGTGAACTGCTGGGCGTAAGGCGCTGCATCTGCTGTGATGGCAATGGCATGTGGGCCGAGGTCTTGCTCTCCGCCACACAGGAATTCCTTGGTTTTGCGGCGGTGCGGACCAATTCGCTTTGCACGGCGCTTTCGCTGGTGGGCGCTTATACGCGGCCTCCGGTGGAGGGATCTCACGTGGGGTGAGTCGGCGAATAGCGCCCAATCTCTGCTGTCAAAAAACTTGCACAATCGGCCGGATCGGTGAATGATCGTCCGGCGGCCTCGCCAGCGTCACAGTTGGCGAGGCCGCTTGCACCTCTAGCCGCTTGACTTCCTCCGTACCGATCATGCCAACCACTACTTCCACACCCGTACCCTGTCCGGACGTCGAATCGCTCGACGCCATCCTCCCCGAAGAACCGTTGCTGATGATGGGCGCCGGCCCCGTGCCGATTCCCGCCGCCGTCGCCAAGGCCAATACGGTGGTGATCAATCACCTTGGCAGTACGATGGTGAAGGTGATCGGCCAGGTGAAGACCATGGCACGTTACGTGTTCCAGACGCACTCCAAGTGGGTGCTGGGGGTGGCGGGCCCAGGTTCGGCGGCGATGGAAATGGCCATCTCCAATCTGGCCTGGACGGGCACGCGCGTGCTCAGCATCAAGAACGGCTTTTTCAGCGAACGGATGGCGGAGATGGGACGCCGCGTGGGCGCCGAGGTGACGACGCTCGACGTAGCGGATCGCGCGGTGGCGAGTCTCGACCAGGTGGCCGAGGCGATCCGTCGCGTGCGGCCGGAGGTCGTCACGATCGTGCAGGGCGAAACCTCGAACACGGTGGTGAATCATCATCTGAAGGACATCGCGGCGCTGGCCAAGGCCGCCGGCGCGCTGGTGATCGTCGACGCCGTGTGCACGCTGAGCACCATGCCGCTGGAGATGGATGCGTGGGGTATCGACGCGGTGATTACCGGTGGCCAGAAGGGCTTGTCGTCGATCCCTGGCGTCTCCCTGATTGCGTTCTCAGATGCAGCATGGGAGCGCGTGAAGGGCCGTACGGCGCCGAACGCACACTGGTGTCTCGACGCCTCCCTCGCGGAAAATTTCTGGCACAACGCGGGCTATCACTACACGGCGCCGGTGTCGGGCGTGCTGGCCCTGCATGAGGCTTTGCGCCTTGTGTGCGCGGAGACGCTTGAGAAACGCTTTGCGCGACATCTGAAATGTTCAGTGGCGCTGCAGGAGGGCATCACTGCGCTGGGTCTTCAGCTCTATACGCCGCAGGAATTCAGGCTGAACTCGGTGGTCGGCATCGAGGTCCCCCAAGGCCTGAGCCCTGGCGATATCTGCGGCCATATCTCGCGGCAGCATCAGGTGGAAATTTCAGGCTCGTTCGGTTTGCCGATTGTGCGGATCGGGCAGATGGGCGAGCAATGCCGCGAGCACAACCTGTTTCGGACGCTGCATGCGCTGGGCCGGACCGTGCTGGATCTGGGCGTGTCCGTCGACCTGCCCGCAGGCGTGGCGGCGTTGGAAAAGTCCCTCTCGGGCGGCGCGCGTGGCGTGACGGCGCGATAGTTTTGCGTAGCAGGGCGAGTCAGCGCAGGCTGACTCGCAGGTTCGCGGCGGTTCGGGCCGGTTACGGCCGTTTTGGCATTTTGGCCCCGCTTTTGCATCCTTTTTCGCGTCTGATTGCCGCAATTGCCGCCACTTTTTTGGAATAGAGCCTCAACCTGCGACCGCAGGCCACGTGCCCAGCCCGCCTTTCCTTACTATTATTACAAGCGAAGGACGATGCAAATCAAAGGCTAATGGGGCAACAGTGATTTCTCAAGTGAGGTGTCACGCCCCGCCTGGAAAGGGGTACGAAATGAGCAACACCATCTACAACGAACGTCTCGAATTACTGCGGACGATCTCGACCGATGTTCTCGGCTTTGATCAACTTGAGCAAACCGGCAAGCTGACGAAAGACCTGCGCGTTATCCACATCGAGGACCTCTGCCATGCGCTCGAGGCGGCCTACGATGCGGGACTGATGGTGGGGCATCGCGTGGCCCGTGGCGGCAACGACGACGCCCGGTCGGTGGACGAGGTTTTCTTTCCTTAAGCCAGGCTGCAGCAGGCCGGTTGCAACCGGCCCGCATAGCCCCATCAGGTGGCCGCCGGCGCGTTCGGCACGCGAGCGTTACGCAGATACATCATGGTCGACAGCGCCACCGCAGCCGCGGCGGCCACGGCTGCGAACAGGAACACCGACCCGTAACCGAATTCACCGGCAATATAGCCGGCGAGCGGTCCGGTAATCCCCAGCGACAGATCGAGAAACACCGAGTACGCCGACAACGCTGCACCGCGGCTAGCCGGCGGCACGAGTCCGACCGCTTCGACGCCGAGCGCCGGAAACACCAGTGCAAAGCCGAAACCGGTCAACGCGGCACCGGCGAGGGCAAAGTGAGGCTCAGGCGCGAGCCACAGCATCAGCAAGCCCACGCATTCAAACGAAAACGACGCAATGGCCACCCGGAAGCCGCCATACGTCTTGATCGTATTGGCGAACAGCAGGCGCGCGCCGATAAACAGCGTGCCGAACACGGTCAGCGACAAGGCTGCATTCGGCCAATGCCGCGCGGCGTAGAACAGCGTGATGAAGGTGGCAATCGAGCCGAAGCCGGCCGAGCCGAGCGCGAGGCCGATGCCGTGCGGCAGCACCCGCATGAACACGCTGCGATAAGACATCCGCTCGCCATGCACGACAGGCACCGGCGCGATGTGCCGCGCGAGATAGTAGCCGAGGGCCGCCAGCGCGATCACCACAATGCCGAGCGCCGCATACCCGATCAAATGCGCAATCGCCACGCCGAGCGGCGCACCGATCGCCAGCGCGCCGTAGGTGGCAATGCCGTTCCACGAGATCACGCGCGCGTTGTGCGACACCCCTACGCGGCCGATCCCCCACAGAATGGCCCCAGTCCCGCACAGGCTTTCGCCGAAACCGAGCACCAGCCGGCTCAACACCAGTAGCGCCAGGCTGAGCCCCGGCCAGCGTCCGCATAGCACCGCGATCAGCAGCATCACACCGCTCGTGCCGCAGCCGATCAGCCCGATTGCCACGGTCCGTTTCGGGCCGAGCGTGTCGGCCGAGCGGCCCGCCAGGGCGCGTGAGGCGAGGGTCGCGAGGTACTGCACGCTGATCGCCGCCCCAGCGATGATCGCGCTGAAGCCGAGATCGTCGTGGACGTAGCCTGGCAGCACCGCCAGCGGAATCCCGATGGTCAGGTAGCAAATAAACGTGAAAAAAACGACCGGAATGATCTGCAGGGTCGTCGCAAATTCGCTGCGCGGTATGGCTGAGTGAGCGGACATGGGGAAAACGATACTTGAAAACGGCGGGAAGCCGTGATTTTCCCATGGAACCGATTCCCTTGCAGGGATTGCTCAATATTATTCGCAGCAAAAATACAGTGCCGGATCGATATAAAGGGTGGATTTCGACGCGATTCCGTCCCTTGGACTCGCCGGGAGATTGAGGGAGATGGCCGAAATAGCGCATTTAGATAGAAAAGTCAGCGATTTCACGTCCTCGATATAAGCGTCATACGCGCCAAACTCATCTCTTTATCGTCCCAACGATATGTCCCGCATGCGCCCCTCGCTATGGGTTGCAGATATTGACGGTGATAGCGTTCGAATCATCACTGCAGCATTGTCCCCACGGACAGAGAACAACCGAAGAGTACGAGACATGACCCAGCCGATTCGCTTCTACCACCGCAACGCGATCCGCGAGATCACGAATGCGCCCGTCACCCGCACCGTGTTGCAATACCTGCGTGAAGATGCGCACTGCACCGGCACCAAGGAAGGGTGCGCCGAAGGCGACTGCGGCGCGTGCACGGTCGTGGTCGGCGAGCGCGGCGAAGCAGGCGGTGTCAACTTCAAGGCGGTTAACGCCTGCATCCAGTTCCTGCCTACTCTGGACGGCAAGGCCCTCTTCACGGTCGAGGACCTGCGCCAGCCCGACGGCTCGCTGCATCCGGTGCAGGAGGCGATGGTCGAATGCCACGGCTCGCAGTGTGGGTTCTGCACGCCGGGCTTCGTGATGTCGATGTGGTCGCTGTACGAAAAGCATGGCCACGAACATAGCTGCGCCAACAAGACGGTGCCCTCGCGCGACGACATCAGCAACGCGCTGACCGGCAACCTGTGCCGCTGCACCGGCTACCGGCCGATCGTCGACGCGGCCGTGCGCATGTTCGAAGCCCCGGCTCCGAAAGCGCCGGTGGACATGGCCGCGCTGTCGGCGAAGCTCGCCACGCTCAAGCGCGGCGAAACCTTCCACTACGAATTCGCCGGCCAGCAGTTCGACGCTCCGCGCACGGTCGCAGCGCTCGCGCAGATCAAGGCCGCCCAACCGGCTACGCGCATCCTCGCCGGCAGCACCGACATCGGCCTGTGGGTCACCAAGCAGATGCGCGAGCTGGGCAACATCGTCTACGTCGGCCAGATCGAAGCCTTGCAGCGCATCGAGGTCTCCAGCGACTGGATCGAGATCGGCGCGGGCGTGAGCGTCGAGATGGCCTATGAAGAACTCGCGAAGCACTATCCCGAACTGACCGAGATGTGGAAACGCTTCGCCTCGCTGCCGATCCGCAACGCCGGCACGCTCGGCGGCAACATCGCGAACGGCTCGCCGATCGGCGATTCGATGCCCGGCCTGATCGCACTCGGTGCGCACGTGGTGGTGCGCGGTGGGGAGATCGAACGTGAAATGCCGCTCGAAGATCTGTACCTCGCGTATCAGAAGAAGGACATGGCCGAGCATGAGTTTGTCGTTGGCCTGAAGGTGCCGACCCGCACCGGCGTGCGCAAGAACCTGCAGTTCCGTACCTACAAGCTTTCCAAGCGCTTCGATTCGGACATCTCGGCGGTGTGCGCGGCGTTCTCGTTCATTGCCGATGGCGACACGATCCGCGAGCCGCGCGTTGCCTTCGGCGGCATGGCGGCCACCTCCAAGCGCGCGACACACGTCGAAGCCGTGCTGCGCGACGCCGAGTGGCACGAAGCCACCGCGCAAGCCGCGATGATCGCGCTCGGCAACGACTACGCGCCGCTCTCCGACATGCGCGCCACCAGCAACTACCGCCTCGACGCGGCGAAGAACACGCTGTATCGCTTCTGGCTCGAAACCCGTCCGCATAACCCGCTGCCCAAATCCGCGCTCGATGTGCGCGCGGTGGAAGCCGCCGGCGCGAACGCCTGAACCAGTCACGGATACGGAGAACTACTCAAATGAATCAGCAAGCAGAACCGTTCCTGAAAGACGTTCAGGACTTCGATGATTTCACCCAGGTGCATATTTCGCGGCCGCATGAATCTGCGCATCTGCACGTGAGCGGCCGCGCCACCTACACCGACGACATTCCGGTGCTCGCCGGCACGCTGCACGCCGCGCTCGGCCTCTCGTCGAAAGCGCACGCCAAAATCGTCTCGATGTCGCTCGACAAGGTGCGTGCGACGCCCGGCGTGGTCGCCGTCTTCACGGCGCAGGACATCCCTGGTGTCAACGACGTGGGCCCGATCATCCATGGCGATGACCCGATCCTCGCGGATGGCGTCGTGCAGTATGTCGGCCAGCCGATGTTCATCGTGGTCGCGATCTCGCATGAAGCAGCGCGGCTTGCCGCGCGCCGCGGCGAAGTTGTCTACGAAGAACTGCCGGCGATTCTCACCGCGCAGCAGGCCCGCGCTGCGAATCAGCACGTGCTGCCGCCGATGAAACTTGCCCGCGGCGACGCCGGCGCGAAGATCGCGCGTGCGGCGCACCACGACGCTGGTGAAATGCTGCTCGGCGGCCAGGAGCAGTTCTATCTGGAAGGCCAGATCTCGTATGCAGTGCCGAAGGACGACGACGGCATGCATGTCTACTGTTCGACCCAGCACCCGACAGAAATGCAGCACCTGGTGGCGCACGCGCTGCACGTGCCGTCGCACAACGTGCTGGTCGAATGCCGCCGCATGGGCGGCGGCTTCGGCGGCAAGGAATCGCAATCGGGCCTGTTCGCCTGCTGCGCCGCGATTGCCGCGTGGAAGCTGCTGTGCCCGGTGAAGCTGCGTCCGGACCGCGACGACGACATGATGATTACGGGCAAGCGCCACGATTTCCACTACACCTACGAAGTCGGCTACGACGACAAGGGCGTGATCGACGGCGTGAGCGTCGACATGACCTCGCGCTGCGGCTTCTCCGCCGACCTCTCCGGTCCCGTGATGACGCGTGCGCTGTGCCACTTCGACAACGCGTACTGGCTGTCGGACGTGACGATCGACGGTTTCTGCGGCAAAACCAACACGCAGTCGAATACCGCGTTCCGCGGCTTTGGCGGCCCGCAGGGCGCGTTCGCGATCGAATACATCATGGACAACATCGCGCGCTCGCTGGGCGAAGATTCGCTCGACGTGCGCCGCCGCAATCTGTATGGCAAGACCGAGCGGAATCAGACGCCGTACGGCCAGGTTGTCGAAGACAACGTGATCCACGAACTGATCGATGAACTGGAAGCCACCAGCGAGTACCGCGCGCGTCGCGCTGAGATCCAGAAGTTCAACGCGAACAACGACGTCCTGAAGAAGGGGATGGCGCTCACGCCGGTGAAGTTCGGCATTGCGTTCAACGTGACGCACTTTAACCAGGCCGGCGCGCTGGTGCACATCTATACCGACGGCTCGGTGCTGGTGAATCACGGCGGCACGGAGATGGGCCAGGGGCTCAACACGAAGGTCGCGCAGGTGGTCGCGCATGAACTCGGCATCAGCTTCAACCGCGTGCGCGTCACGGCAACCGACACCAGCAAAGTGGCGAATACGTCGGCCACCGCCGCTTCGACCGGTTCCGATCTGAACGGCAAGGCAGCGCAGGACGCCGCGCGCCAGTTGCGCGAGCGCCTCGCCGCCTTTGCCGCGGTTCGTTACGGCGCGGGCGAGGTGAGCGCCGCGAGCGTGCGCTTCGGTCACGACCGTGTGGCAGTGGGCGACGCCGTGGTGCCGTTCGAGGAAATCATCGCCAAGGCGTATCTCGCCCGTGTGCAGTTGTGGTCGGATGGCTTCTACGCGACGCCGAAGCTGTACTGGGATCAGTCGAAGCTGCAGGGTCGGCCGTTCTACTACTACTCGTATGGCGCAGCCGTGGCGGAAGTCGTGATCGACACGCTGACCGGCGAAATGCGCGTGCTGCGCGCCGATGCGCTGCATGACGTCGGTGAGTCACTGAATCCGGCACTCGATGTCGGTCAGGTGGAAGGGGCCTTTATTCAGGGCATGGGCTGGCTGACAACCGAAGAGCTGTGGTGGAACCCCGCCGGCAAGCTGATGACGCATGCGCCGTCCACGTACAAGATTCCGACCGTGAACGACACGCCGCCGGACTTCCGCGTGAGGCTCTTCAAGAACAGGAATGCGGAGGACAGCATTCACCGTTCGAAGGCCACGGGCGAGCCGCCGCTGTTGCTGCCGTTCTCGGTATTCTTCGCAGTCCGTGACGCGGTGGCAAGCGTGGGCGACCACAAGGTCAACCCGCCGCTGAACGCGCCCGCGACGAGCGAAGAGATCCTGAAGGCGGTCGTGGCTGTGCGTGCTGCTACGGCCGCAACCCGTCAATAATCGAAGCGCTACCGGAATGCTCGCGATGGACATGTCTTCTTTCGTTCAGATCGGCCGGCGCAGCAGTCATGCTGTGTCGCGCCCGGCACCGATGCACATCGTGCTGTTCGGCGCGGGCCACGTCGGGCATGCGCTCATCGCCTTGCTGGGGAGCCTGCCGTGCGTCGTGCAGTGGGTCGACGAGCGTGACGAACTGTTCCCTGACGAAGTCCCCGCCAACGTGCAGGTCGAGGCCACCGACACGCCCGACGCGATCGTCGACACCGCACCGGCCGGCGCGTACTTCCTCGTGATGACGCACAATCACGCGCTCGATTTTTCGCTCGCCGCACGCATCATGCGGCGACGCGATTTCACCTACTTCGGCATGATCGGCTCGAAGACCAAGCGCGTGAAGTTCGAGCGGCGGCTCATGGAGCGCGGTGTGGATCCGGAACGGCTGGAGGAGATGACGTGTCCGATCGGCGTGGGCGGCATCGTCGACAAGGCGCCGCAGTCGATCGCGGTGGCGGTGTGCGCCGAGTTGTTGCAAGTTCGCTCGCGGCAGACGGTGCGACCCGTGTCGGAGCTGATGTCGCGTGAGGTTTGCGCGAGCGTTTGAACTGGCGTTCGAGCGGACGTCCGAGTGGGCGTTTGCTTGACTGCCTGATCGGAGTTGGCGCGGCTCCATCCGTGGCGTGCTTACGCCAAAACTTTCCCCACCGCCCCCGTCCGCTTCGGCCTCCGCGCCTTTTGCGCCACCAGGCGCTCCGATACCTGCGACATCAATGTCCGCAACCAGCCGACGTCGCTCGGGCGGTCCGGCTGCGGATGCCACAACTGATAGCACTTGATGCGCGGAAACGGAATCGGCACGTCGACTACGGCGAGCGGCAGGATGTTCGCGTAGTGCGTCGCAAAGCGGCGGGTCGTCGTGAAGATCAGGTCCGATTGCAGTAGGACTTGCGGCACGAGGCCGAAGTAGGGCAACGTCGTCACGATGCGCCGCTCGGCGCGGGCCCGCGCAAAGCCGGTATCGATCGCGCCGCCGCTGGCGCCGCTGTACGGCGTCGGCGCGAGATGCGGGGCTGCCAGGTAGGTTTCCCGCGTCATCGGCGCCTGCGCGAGCGGATGGTCCGCACGCATCAGACACACCACCGTATCGGCGAACAGATCGCTTTTCTCGAAGCGCGTATCGGGCTTCGGCCAGTTGCCGATCACCAGGTCCAGTTCACCGGCATCGAGCGCGGCCGAATGGTCGAGCGTGGGGGTCAGCGATTCGATTTCCAGGCGAGCGTGGGGTGCCTCCTCGCGGAACTGCGCGATCACGGTCGGCATGAAGAAATCGTTCAGATAGTCGGGCGCTGCAACCCGAAAGGTGCGGCGCGAGCGGCCCGGATCGAAGTCGCCGTGGGGCGTCGCGACAAAATCCACTTCACGCAGCACCTGTTGCGCGGATGGCAGCAGCGATGCGCCGTATTCCGTGGGCACCATGCCGGATTTGCCGCGTACGAGGATCGGGTCGTTCAGCGTCTCGCGCAGCCTGCGCAGCGCGGTGCTGATCGCGGGCTGGGTCTGGTTCAGGCGCAGCGCCGTCTGGGTGACGCTGCGCTCGACGAGCAGCGTACGCAGTACGCGCACGAGCCAGATATCGAGGGAGGCGGCAGTGTCGTCCATGGATCAGGTGCGCGGATCAGACTCGGGTGGTGCGCCGTTCGAAGCCCCCAGCCGGGCGGCTCGCGAAGCGGGGCGCGAAGTCCATAACCTTAGGCCTGTTTGCCGTGCGCCCGCCATAGCGGGCGCGGTATGGCCAGAATCACATGCCGGACAGGGCGTGCGTGGGCGGCGCGATGCCACCACGCCGCTTCGATGCACCGTGAGCGAGCCGACATCCAGCGTTCAGTTTGCCGGGCGGCTCAGCCGTTTAGCCTTCAGCTTTTCAGCCCGGACGGCAGCGAACTGATCCGCTTCACTTCCTTCGACTCCAGCCAGTTCGGCGTGCGCGCGCAGTACAGCACCATCGGCAGCGCGTCTTCGCCCCAGAACAGCTGATCGTTGAGCCAGAAGGTCGGCACACCGAACACACCCAGTGCGATGGCATCGGCAGTGTTGCGGCGCAACTGCGCCTTGACCTCTTCACGCTGGATCAGCTCGGGGCCGTCCGGCAAGCCGACCCGTTCGCACAACTCGGCAAAGTTTTCGTCGCTCGACGGATCGCGCCCCTCGCGCCAGATAAAGCGGAAAATCTCCCGCACGCAGTTGATGTCCGCCTTGGCCGCGACGGCGAGCAGCAGCGGTTTGGTCGAATCGAACGGATGGGCCGGCGGCATCTTGAACGGAATGCCAAGCTGATCGGCGCGAAATAGCGCGTGACGGTACATGAACACGCGCTTGGCGGGCACGCCATAAGAGGCACGCTGGCCCCAATGCTGATACAGATCGCTCAGTACAACCGGCGTGACGCCGAACGGAAAGCCCGGCCATTTGTCATGTTGCTCGAGCAACAGGTACGTGAACGGCGAGACGAAGTCGTAAAACCACAACGGTTGCGTGGCGTCGATGCCATCGGTCATAAATCTCTCCCGGATTGCTCGGACCTGGACGGAATGTTAGCTGGGGCAGAGGCTGCTGCGCGTCGGTCAGGCGAGCTTATTACGCGCGTCTGCTAAACCATCCAGTTTGTCGTGATCTTACGCGGAGCCGGAGCCCTGTGCAGTGCCTGATCGTTCTCAGCGCTTGCTGAAATACGCTGTTCTCAGGCCACCTGCATCGTTGCCGGCTCGTTATGTGACTCTTGCGTGGCGGCTACGCCACAGGTTCGGGCCTGTCATGCGGCTTGATGCGGTGTGGTGGACGGCTCGTCCGGGGCGCCGGAGTCGTGCGGACTTTCTGCCTGCACCGACGGACGTGCCTCTTCCACAGGATGATCACCGCCGTGCGTCAGCCGATCGCGCACGAAGCCGATATGCTCGCGCAGCACATAAAACTGGTCCGCGTAGGCGAGCGGCATTTTCAGTCCGTTGACCGATTCCTCGATCGCATCGAGCTGCTCGATCAGCGACTGGCGCTCCTCGGCCGAGGTGTCGCTGAGCGCGCTGCGTTCGATGGCGATCAGCGCGCCGTACCAGCGGTAGATGCGCGATTTCACCCGCCACGCATACAGCGACGGCACCAGCCGCAGCGCCGGCACCAGCAGCACGATCAGCGGCACCACGACCACCAGCAGGCGGTCGGCGAGGCTCGCAAGCCAGAACGGCAGGATTCGGTACAGGAAACTCTTGCCGGACTTGTAGTAGCGCGCGGCGTCGTCGCTGATCGGGAAGTCGTGCGCGAGCGGCGCCGGGAACTCGCCCGCATGCTGCATCACGTTGGCCTTGCCGTGTACTTCGCGCGCCGCTTCGATCAGCAGATCGGAGAGCGCCGGATGCAGCGAGTCGCGCGCCACCAGCTCCTCGGTCGGCGCGACCATCTGGATCGGCGACGGCGGCAGGTTCTTGCCTAGATCGAAGGCGCCCATCGGCAGCTGGATCTGCGTCAGGTACGGAAAGCGCCGGGCGTACGCTTCGGCCTGGGTGAAATTGTAGAACTGCACGTTGGGCGTGCGGTAAAGCTTGCCCATCACCGGCGGCTGCGCGGAATCGCCGGTCAGGAAGGCCGCGTCGACCTGGCCCGAAACCAGCGCCTGGGCGGCATCGTCGCCCGACAGCGGCAGCAGTTTGGTGCTGCCGCCTGGTTCGATGCCGTTGGCCTTCAGGAGCGCCAGCGCCAGCTCGCGCGTGCCGCTGCCCTCTGCGCCGATCGCAAGGCGCAGTCCTTTGAATTCGGACAGACGGGTGACGGTGGGGCCGTGGTAGAAGATGGCGAGCGGCACGTAGGCCACGCTGCCGATCGACATCAGCCCGGTCGGCACCGGGCCAGGCGCCACGCCGTCCTGCACGAAACCCACGTCGACCTTGCTATGCGCGTCGGCGAGGCGCTGGAGGTTGTCGGCGGAGCCCTCGGAGGGCAGCACGTTGAGCGTGATGCGGTTGCGCGCGAGGATCGCCTTGTACTTCTGCGCGGCATTCCAGAACGAACTGCCTTCGGGACCGGTGGTGATCGTCAGCGTATCGGGTGGCGCGGGCTGGATCAGGCGCACGGCGACCCAGATGGCGGCGGCGCTGACCAACAGGATCGGACCGAACGACACCGCCAGATCGCGCCAGGAGATCGCCACGAAACGGGCGACGAGGCGGGCAGGTTTGCGGCCGGTGGGAGGCTTCATTGGATTGGCGTGACGGCGACGGTCGTTCGGTGGATGGAGTGGATTCAGGCCGGCTGCAAGCCGCGCTGCGGCACGCGGTGCCGGCCCGATTCGCCCAGCGGGGCGCCGCCTGGCCCTCGCGGTGGCGGGGCCGCCGCTCCAGGCGGCATACTCGCGCCGATGGTACATGAGATTGATGCCGCGGCGGCAGGTACGGCGCGGGTGCGGTTCCACAAACCCGTAACAAAACGTGAACCAGGAGTGAACCAGGCGCGGATCGGGTGTGGGCCGCACGCATCGGGTGGCCGGCGTCCATTGCTAAACCCTTTGCGCTTCTGGCGCGTGTAGATTAAATTGTGCATCGCTGCCGTGATTCAACGTTTGCGCAGCGCGACCCGGCGCGACAAAGTAGAACCGGGCGCGTTGGCGGACTTCGCGGCTCGCTGGCTGGTGCGTCGCAATGCGATGGCCCGGGCCAGCATCTCTCGCCTCTCGCACCCGTGTCGAAGCCCAATCGGCCGTGGCCCAGCCGCGCCTATGCGCGCGCCGCGACGGCCGCCCGAAGTCGTAACGAAGCCGCTTGTTAGATGCGGTCATAACCGAAGTAAACAGGAGAAATCATGAAATCGGTCGATTTTCTGAAGGCGCTGGGTGGTGTGGTGGCGGTGGTTGTCGCGTGCAACACGTACGCACAGTCAAGCGATGCAATGGGCATGGCGAGCGGCGCAATGGCTGCTCCGAGCGCCAAGATGGTCAAGAAAGAAAACCGTCTACTGGGTCGCAAAGTGCGCAGCGCGCTGGCCAAGGCTCAGGGTATCGACGTGTCGAGCATCCTCGTGCGTGCTCGCGGCGGCGCAGTGACGCTGACGGGTTCGGTGCCTGACCAAAGCCAGATCGACAAGGCCGGCGACGTCGCCAAGGGTGTCGACGGCGTGACGTCGGTGTCGAACAAGCTGACGGTGGTGCTGCCGAACGGTGGTGGTAACTAACTGACGGATGCCGCGCGCATCATCGTCGCGGCCGGGTTGACCGGCCGTGGCGCGCGCGCCGCAGCAACCGGCGCCGGTCTGCAGATGAGCGCGCCTCCTGCGGGCTCGGGCTTCGGTGTCCGGAAGATGACAAGCGTCTGAGCGCATTGCGTTCAGTTACGCCCAAAACGGGCCCCGGCGATTCGCCGGGGCCCGTTTTGCCTTGGGGCAGGTAAGTCGCTGCGGATGGCGGCATGAAGCTGGCCGACGCGAGCTATATCCGTAGTGCGCTGTGACACACAAACTTCCCTGGATGAGGCGTACTGTAAAGGCTGGGAACCGGAGTGAGCCGGAGTGAACCGAAATGGACACGACCTTTCAGCGCTATGCGGACCTGCCGATCGGCGATCGGGCAGCCTTTGAACTGGTGTGCGCGCGGCACGGCTTCGCGCCGGCGCACTTTGAAATCACCGGGTCGCCTGATCCGGACGATATCGACCATCTCCGCCGGCTCGTAACAGTGCGTCGCGGCGGCTGGGCGCAGTCTTATCGTGCCGACGAGAACGGCTATTGGGTGCGGCAGTTCGAAACCGACCTGACCTGCCGGTTCTTCAAGTAACGGACTCGGGCAGGTTGACCAAGCATTGTGACTACCAGGATTGAACGTTCAGGCTGGCTACCGGGGCCGAGTACCGACGCCGCGGGCCGTGTCGGGTGGCCCGTAGTGCGGCGCTGTTCGCGCAGGCGCCGGGCCTGCGCGTCAGGACATCACCAGTCTCACGCCGACCAGCGTCAGCGTGGCGGCGAGGATATTGCGCAGCAGTGCGTCGGGTGCACGGGCAGACAGAAAACTGCCGATCGCAATGCCCGGCAGCGAGCCCACCAGCAAAGACAGCAACATCGACCAGTCGATCGAGCCGAGCAGCCAATGTCCGGCGCCGGCCAGCAGCGTGAGCGGCACGGCATGGGCGATGTCCGAGCCGACGATGCGCGTAGTCGGCAGCCGCGGGTACAGCAGCAACAGCACCGTCACGCCGATCGCCCCTGCGCCCACCGAAGTCAGCGATACCAATACCCCCAGCACTGCCCCGGTCAGCACGGTCAGCCCGAGCGTGCGGCCCTGGGTGAGCGAACTTTGACGGCCCGCCCCGAGCTTGGCGAGTTGCGGCCGGAATACCAGCGCCAAGGATGTAATCAGCAAGGCCGCGCCGAGCACGATCTGGATCAGCCGGCTCGCGCCTGGCGTATCCATTCCGTAGCGGTGCAGCAGGATCAGCGTCACGGTGGCGGCGGGGACGCTGCCGGCGGCAAGCCGCGTGGTCACCTGCCAGTCCACCGAACCCTTCAGGCCGTGCACCAGCGTGCCGGTTGCCTTGGTGGCGGCGGCGTACAGCAGATCGGTGCCGACCGCGGTGGCCGGGTGGACCTTGAACAGCAGGACGAGGATCGGCGTCATCAGCGAGCCGCCGCCGACGCCCGTCAGTCCGACGAGGAAGCCGACAAACAGGCCGGAAACGGAATACAGAAGTTCGATGTGGGGGAGGGCCATGGAGCGGACCGCGGTCGGTCGTATGGGGTTGCGAACCGCATCCTCGACCCCGGCGCGTCCCACGGCGGACGTGGGATCAGCGGCGCGAACTGGCGCGGCAAAGGCGCTATTGTCGCAAAACTGGGGCGTCAGCGTGTCGGATGCGTGCGAGGGGCTGCGGGAACAAGCGCTCAGTGCGGCCAAGCGGTGCGCCTGATCGCCGGCGACCGGTAAGTTTGCCCGCGGAATCCATCCGTCCAACACCGATCACTTTTCCCAACAGTCAACGTAAGTACTACTTCACATCCTGGTCTCACTGCCTGCAAGATTTCTCATCGCTGTACAACCGAAGAAGGGGGGCTTTCCTCTCGCGCCAGAGGGCACACCAACGGTATCTCATAGGCTTGGCCTGTCACCTGGGTATACCCGGAGACGAGACGTTGAACCCTTCAGGACCTGCGAAAAAACGTCGATATCCTGGAGATGCGGCTCGGAGTCCTGTTCGGAAATTTGCGAACCCGGACGGCGTGTCGCAAGGAATTCCGAGGTGAAGTATGGAAAAAAAATTGTTTGTAGCGATGGCAGCCGCTCTGATGTCCTCTACGAGTTTGCTGCATTCGGATCCTGTCCGAGCCGATGATCTTCAGTCGGCCTACGACGACGCGACCGTTGACGCGTCTCTCGATCGTGGCGAAGAGCGCGTCACTGCTGATGCAGACAGCCGGACGCGCCTGAAAGACCTGCGCTACGCGTATTTCATCGGCTATAACGCGCGGGCGAGAGAAGACTCAAAACCGTATGCTACGTTGGGTGACGAGGTGGGGCATCCGTCGAAGCAGGTTTCCACGCAAGTCATGCCTGTGCCGCAGAAGCAGGTTCCTGCGCACTTCACGCCACCGAAGCGGGTTGCTGCGCCAGTCACGCCGCCGAAGCGCGTTTATGTGCAAGCCACGCCGTTCAAGCAGGTTTCCGCGCCGGTCATGCCGCTAAAGCGCGTCTCTGTGCGAGTCACGCCGCCGAAGCAGATTTCCGTACCAGTCATGCCGCTGAAGCAGGTTTCCGCACCCGTCGCGCCGCCGAAGCGGGTTGCCGTACCCGTCACGCCGCTCAAGCAGGCTTCCGTACAAGTCGCGCCGCTGAAGCAGGTTTCCGCGCCAGTCATGCCGCTGAAGCGGGTCTCTGCACGAGTCACGCCGCCGAAGCAGGTTTCCGCACAAGTCCCACTACCGAAGCAGGTTTCCGCGGAAGCCACGCCGCCCAAGCCAGTTTCTGAGCAGGTCATGGCGCCGCTACCGGAAGGAAGCCCCGGCCATGACGATGCGCAGGTGGCGGAGATCCAGACGCCACAGGTCGCTCAACGTGCACGGCCAGTCGAGCCGCAACAGCCGGCAGTCCATGAGGAACCGCCGTATATACCGGCCCAACCGGTGCAGCACCGGCAACCACAGCAATACGCGGCGGCGCCGGCCTATGGCCAGATGCCGGCAGAGTCCCAGGAGCCTGACTACCCCGGGCAGGCCTACGCGCCGCCGCCCCCTCGACCCGCTCAGGCTACCCAGTACGCGCCGGCTCAGTACCCCCCTGCTCAGTACCCCCCTGTTTACGCGCAGTCCACCTACGTACCACGGCCGCCCGCACAAGCCACGGCGCAACCGGTCATCATGGTTGTCCGCCCCCCTGCCTATCCGGCGTATGACCAGCGTTATACGCCGCCTGAATATCGACGCCCATACCCCGCCGGTTACGGCAATCCGGCGCCGCCGCCTGGGTATCAGGGGTGGGAGTAGGCGGGCTCGCCCGCATGCCTGTCGAGGTGTAAAAGCTCACGTACGTAACGGGCCGCTGCAAAGCGGCCCTGTGCGTGCCTGAAGCCGCCTTCATGACGCCGATCCCCCATCGGGGTGATATCTGCTCATCAGGGGTCCATGCAAAATGAAAATTCGTCCAACCGATGGGATGAGCGCGTCCGACAGCGATTGACTGCGGGCCCGCAGCTCACCACGGTGGTCGATCACTTCATGCATGGAACACCCCCAGGAGCGCGGATATGAGCAAGAAAGTTGCCGAGATTATTGTGGAGACACTCGCCGCGGCAGGCGTCAAGCACTGCTACGGGATCGTGGGCGACACGCTGAATCTCATCGCTCACCACATCAACGAGAGCGACATCGAGTGGGTCCATGTGCGCCACGAGGAGGCGGGCGCGTTCGCCGCCGAAGGCGAAGCCATGTTGACCGGCAACCTCACAGCGGTCGCCGGAAGCTGCGGCCCCGGCAGTCTTCACTTCATCAACGGCCTGGTGGACGCCAACCGTAATCGGGCGCCGGTTATCCTGATCGCCACCCAGGTGGCGAGCGAGGAAATCGGCTTTAACTTTCCGCAAGAGGTCGACTTCAAGGCGATCTACGGATCGTGCAGCGTGTTCTGCGACATGATCATCACGCCCGAGCAGGCCCGGCGCAAAACGGTGATTGCCTGTCAGACCGCTATTGCAAAGGGTGGCGTGGCCGTGCTGATCGTGCCAGTCGATATCGCCCATGCCAGTGCGAGCGATGAGGTCCCGTATGCGGTCCACACAAATGTGCCCATGGTCCGGCCGAATGACGCAGACCTCGACCGTGTTGCTGAAATCCTCAATTCAGGCGACAGGATCGCGATCTATGGCGGTTCAGGATGTCGCGGTGCCCATGCGGAAATCCTTGCGGTAGCCGAGCAACTCAAGGCACCCATTGCACATACGTCCCGCGCAAAGGACGTGCTTGAGCACGACAACCCATACAACGTTGGCATGACCGGCATTATCGGCGGCGAGGCCGGCTATCTGGCGGTATCCGAGTGCGACACCCTGCTGATGCTAGGTGCCGACTTCGCGTGGCGGCAGTTCTACCCGGAGAAGGCCAAGATCGTTCAGATCGACATCGCGCCGGACCATCTTGGCCGCCGCCATCCGGTCACGCTTGGCCTCGTCGGAGATATCAAGTCCACCATGGCGGCGTTGTTGCCACGCCTTAAACCGCGCACGTCAACCGAGTTCCGCGACAAGCTCGTCGCACGGCATGCCGATGCGCTGGAAACTCACCGGTCCAAGGCCGTGGCGTCGGACCGCGGGACGATTCCTCCCATCTATCTGACCGAGCTGATCAACCGGCACGCCGCGAGCGATGCCATCTTCTGCGCCGACGACGGGACACCCACTGTCTGGCTCTATCGGCATATCCAGACGAACGGACAACGCCGGGTGTTTTCGAGTCTGCTGCACGGCACGATGGCGGCGGCCTTGCCCATGTCATTGGGGTTGCAGAAGTGCCAGCCAGGACGCCAGATTATTTCCATGTCCGGCGATGGGGGTATCGCCATGCTGTTCGGTGAACTGATGACGGCCGTGCAGGAGAAGTTGCCGATCAAGGTGGTCGTGTTCGACAACGGCAAGCTGGGATTTATCGACATCGAGCAGAAGTCCGAAGGCATGCTCCCACTCTATACTGGTCTGCAAAACCCGGACTTCGGCAAGGTCGCCGAGGTGATCGGATTCTGGGGACGCACGGTGTCGAAATCCGATGAACTCGAAGAGGCCGTCATCACGTGGTTGAACCAGCCCGGCCCTGCGCTTCTGAACGTCAAGGTAGACACGATGACGCTCGTGATGCCGCCGAAGATCGAGTGGGGGGCCGCGTACGGAATGGTCCTGTATTCAGCGAAGGCCATGCTGCAAGGGCAGTCCGCCGACGTGTTCGCGATGATCCGCGAGAATACGTAGGACCTGTCTGCAATGAGGAGGCGAGGCCATGGATACGGGACTCATGAACCGCAGTGCGGACGACCAGCGGTGGCTTCAAATGCTGGCCTCGCTTGCTCCAATATCATCGACGTTGGCCGTTAAGGATGCCGAAGCCCGTTGGGCTTCGGCGGTACCGGCTAGCAAGCCGCCGGACTCCAGACGAAACTCCGTATGCGTTGAGATACTGGAGCGTCTTTCACCCACCGCAATCGTGATTTGCTGGGCCGACGCAACATCAGGCCGGTATGGCGAGCAGACCTGGACTTTGCGCACAGCGCGCCGTAAAGGTGTCTGTCCGTTGAGTGGCGAACCTTTTCCGCCGGGCGCTCCGGTCTATCGCCCGAACGTGCGGCAAAGCAGTGCGGCTAACACCCATCAGTCGATTTCGGCGACTGCGATCGCGCGCCTGGAAAGAGGAGAACCTGCTCGTCCAAGCGCGGATGCAGCGCGCGCTAAACCGCGTTAATGCTTCTTGGTGGTTGTCGACGAAGCCGGCGTCACCCGGATGGGCGGCGCGCCCGAAGGCGAAGTGGCGGGAGCGGACTTCTTGTCCTGCTTCGGTTTCTTTACTTCGCGATTGCTGCGCATTTGACCTTTTGCCATGACAGGACTCCCTTTTGCATGTGTGCCCGGCGGAATGTCCGAGCCTCCACTCAGTGTGCGCTGAATTGTCTGCGCTGTCGCGCAACATTTGTGCCGATTAGCCGCGATTCAGAGCGGCGGATTGGATATGTGGTTCATCACACCTTATTGCGCTGCAATTAGCGATTAACGCGCGCGTATATCTTTCATCCGCCAATTGGCCGAAATCGCCGATTGATCTTTGTGCGCAAGCAAGTCATATTGCGTTTAGCCTGCTTATTCATGTGCGGGCGCGCCGCGATAACAAACGAGATTATCGATAACACCAGTCGTGCCAGACGTCGTGGGTTGCGCGTGCCGCACTCAAAAGGCGGGCATGTCTGTTCTCGCAACGTGAGTGGCGGTTCGGCCAATGCTTAGCGATATCACTTCTGACCAGTCCGATTCGATACAGTGCCGGCACTGTGGTGTGTCCTTAGCCGCCCGTTTGCTGTCCTGTCCTGCATGTGGCGCCAACCAGGCCGACTCGCTCGACGCCCTCGCCTGGTATCCGCCGACTTCCCCGCCGCCGACAGCCCGCCTTCCTGCCCCCCCTTCCACGGTCGCACCGCAACTCGCCGCGCCCGCTGCATGGGACACGCCTGCGGGGGCTGAGGACGACCGGTTTTACGCGAAGCACGATCCGTGGGACGTGCCGACCCGGTCGCGCCGGCTGCCGGTTGTGGTGGCGGTGGTGGTGGTGCTGGTTCTTGCGGTGGTGGCGTACTTCGTCTTCCTGTCCGGTAGCGAGGTGGGCAATGTCGCCCCGAAAGCGGTGTTCGGCTCGGTCACGGCTCAGAAGGCGGGGCAGGTTGCGGCTGTTCCTGTTCCGGCGCCCGCTGTTGTTCCCGTTCCCGTTCCCGTTCCCGTTCCCGCGTCTGCGGCCCGGGTCGCGGGTCCTGTTGTTGTGAAACCGCTCGCCCCCGCGCAGAGTTCAACCGCGCAAGGCCCATCGGTGCACCCGTCGACTACGACGAGCGCGAGCGTACAGGCGCCGGTTGTCCCGAGTCAGACTGTGCAAAGCCCAACCTTGCACCCGTCAACGACTCGGAGCGCAAGCGTCCAGCCCCCGGTTATCCCGAGTCAGATTGTGCAAAGCCCAACATTGCGCCCTTCAACAGCGCAGAGCGCAAGCGTGCAGGCGCCGGTTGTCCCGAGTCCAACCGCGCAAACGCCGGCCTCGCAGCCTTCGACCAAACAGAGCGTGGCCGCGCAAGCCTCGGGTGTGCACAGTCCTGGCGCACCGAGTCCAACCGTTCAGAGCCTGGCCTCACCGAGCCCGTTGGCGTCGAGCGCTGCGTCGCATCCTTCGGTAGCATCGAGCACAGTCGTGCAGAGACCGGCGGCACAAACATCAGTGGCCCAAACCGCAACCAAACAAGCCACACCCGCCGCAACCAAACAAGCTACGCCCACGCAAACTGCTCATGTCTCAAACCCAGCCGCGCCCAAGCCATCCAGCAAGCCATCCAGCGTGCCCAAGCCTGCGGAAACGCTGGCGGCTACGCCTCATCGCGCCATGGCCCCAACGCCTGAAACGAAACGCGACGCCACCGACAGCCAGGCTCAGACGCGTCCGGACGTAACGAAGAATCTGCAAATCGCTCATGGGATGCTGCAACGGGACAACCTGTCCGCGGCTGAGTCGCGGGTCGCAGCGGTCCTCGCGGTACAGCCGACCAACCGTGACGCGCTCAGCATGCGCGACGATCTGAGCGCGCGCCAACAACAGCGCGACGCCGCGCTCGACGTTGCGCGAGGCTGCGAATATATGCAGCGCTGGACCTGTGCCTGGCACAATGCCGGTAGCGCGTTAGTGATCGATTCGAGCAGCGCGGAAGCGAAGCGCATCATTACCGACGCGATGCAAGAGGCGCAACCGAAGAGCGCGCCGGCGGCGCCAGCGCCCGTCGCCGAAACGCTGCACGACGCTCCGCCTCATCATTGAAGGCGTGCTCGGCGCAGGCGCCGTTGCGAGCGAAGCAGTTCAAAGTGGAGGACTCCGTTTCCCGCTCGCGTCTCGCGCCTGCCGTCCTGCCTCAGGGCTTTTGTTCTTCAGGCTCCTCCGCCGGCTTCTCAGGCAGCGGCTGATCGAGACCCGGTTCGACGGGCGTGGGAATGGCGTCGCCAATCGGTTTCGAGACCGGCGGCTCGGGTTCGTCAGCGGGCGGATTCGAGGCTTGATCTGTGTCGCGGGGCGCGCTTGTCACGATGATCTCCCTAATAGGAGTAGAGGTACAGAGTAGGCAGCAAGCCCCGTTCCACCGTCCTTAATAACGTGACGGACCTGGTCTTGAGGCCGTCCCCCAAACTCCGCCATACCTCGCCCGGCACGAACCGCGTGCTACTCCTCTTTCTGCGCAACCTGCAATTCGCCCCACATCACGAGGATCTTCTGAATGCTTCGTGCATACGCGTCGCGCAGCCTCGGCGATTCCGAGTGGTATGCGCCGATCGCGCGCCAGGTATTGCCGTACTTCACCATCTTCTGCTTGAGGAGCCACGCCGCCACGTACACGTTGATGCAAGGATCGGTGAGGGCACGGTGCGGGACGCCCTCGCGGGCCAGATCGCCGAAATGGATGGAGTTGATCTGCAACTGGCCGACATCAATCGAGCCGTTCGCGTTGCGGTTGATGGCGCTCGCGTCGCCCTTCGATTCGAACCATGCGACCGCGCGCAGCACGGAAGGATTGACGCCCTGGTATGCGGCGGCCTGATTGAAGCAATCGTCCGCATACGCGGCGCCGCAGCACAGCGACAGGACGAGGGCTGCGTATACATGCCGCGCGGCATGGCTCGCATAGGTGGCGTGACGGCGGACAGCCGCCACGGCGACAGGTTTTTCGTTCGACACGGCTTGGACCTCCGCGTACTGGCGATGGATGATGGAGCCCGGTGCGGCGTGGGCGTTGCGCAGCTACTCGGGAATGACGGTTAATGCTGGCGTGCTGGAGCGCTGACCTTACCTGGCCAGAGCGAGATCGAGCTGCTTTTCGATGTTGCCGAGGTACGCGTGCGATGTGTCCGACACGACGAGACGCGCCGCCGGCTGCACCCATTTTTGGCTCGGGGCGCGGACCTTCTTTTTTCGGGTCAGCGGCTTGGCTGGCGGTTCGTCGTCGTCATCGGTCGCGGGCGGCAGCATGGAGAGGGTCGGCAGCGGCGGATACACCTTGTCCGCTGCTGCAGGCGCCGGAGGGATGGCCGCCACGGTCACGGCCGCACCAGCTTGTGCCTCGCCGCCCTGGCCCGCGATCGCAGACGTAGCCAGCAGAAGGCTCGTTGCCAGTACGGTTAGGCGATACATAGACTCGGCTTCCTTATTGCGTTGGCTTGATCGATACGCTATACGGCTGGTTCGCACCGGCCGTCAGGTTATCGAGGCTCAGATTTACGGCATGCTGCGCAGGCACGCCCCTCCAGATGGCCTGGTTGAGGTATGGGAAGTCCTGCCCGAGCGCAGTCACGAGAATTGTCGTCGGTTGTTTTTGCGCTGCAGCAAGCGCGCCCGCTTTGGCGAGTACGGCGGTCAGTTGCGGATCGCGCGCGCCGAGTGCATCGGGCGGGATCGTGAAGCTCATGATCTCGTTGGTGGCCGGCGGCTTCTGCGGCTGCGTGGCGGTCACCGCGGGCACCTGCGCGCATCCGGCCAACGTGAGAAGGGCCACGAAGAACAATAGCTGCTTCACAAGAGGCTCCCTTAAGTGTCGTCGACGCTATAAACGCGTTTTCGGCAGGCGGAGGCGGGAACTTGATATGCAAGACGCAAACGTTTGGCAAAAAAGAAAACGTATCTCAAGATCGGCCACGAGGCGTGCTCTACGGCCTGCCAACGTCCGTCCAGAAGTAAAGTTGCCCTGTGCGGCCGCGCGGGTGAGCGGAGATTTTTACCTCGGTGGGCGGATCGTAAACATCAGACAATAGCGGCGTAGTCACGGCGCGCGCAACGTTTTTGACACAACTTCAACCGGAGGAGACGTGAACGACACCGTAAAAGAGCTGGCAGCGAAGCTCATCAGAAATTTTGACGACGTCGAGTTGAATGCCGAAGTCCGGCCACCGCTTTACGAAACGCTGTGTACCCGGCTTGCGTCGGGGACGGCGGCACAGAAACTCGGCGCCTCGATCGATATCGTCGCGCCGGGCAAGCGGTCTTGCCCCTATCATTTTCATTACGCGCAGGAGGAGATGTTCGTGATCCTCGATGGCGAAGGCACCTTGCGGGTGGCGGGAGAGTTGCTGCCGATCCGCGGCGGCGACGTCATTTTCATTCCTCCCGGTCCGCAATACCCGCATCAGATCATCAACTCATCCGCGGCGCCGCTGAAGTACCTGTCCATCAGTACGCGCGACGATCCAGAGGTAGTCGAGTATCCCGATTCCGGCAAGTACCAGGCAATCGTGCGCGGCGCGAGCTCAGCCCGCGCGTTCGTTGGGATTCAGCGCAAGGAAAATTCGCTCGATTACTGGGACGCCGAGCGTTGAGCGCAATCGATCGTTGAACGCGCAACCATCGCGCGTCAGGCGAACTCTGCCCGCGAATATTGATCACGCCGACCCGATACGGGGATTGCCTATAGAATGCGCCGTCCGCGCAACCCCGGCGCCAGCCAGGCAGACGCGCGATCTTCCGCCAAAGGAGTGCGGCTTGAATCTGAAGCATACAGTTAGAAAGGCGCGGCCAACGGATCTTCCGATGGTCTACAAGGGAGAGCTCAATTACATCCAGACCATCGAGCCCGAGCACGAAGCGCGTTGGAAGGATGCGATGCATGGCCATTTGCGGCAGTGGACCGCTGCGCTCGAGCGCATGTTCGTCGTGGAGCAAGACGGCGTGCCGGTGGGCTATTGTTTCTGGGAGGTGATCGACGGCGCAGCGTGTCTTGCCTCGATTTACGTGGTGACCGAATCGCGTCAACGCGGTCTGGGCCGGGTGCTGCTCGATCAGTACATTAGCGACGCGCAAGCGCGAGGCTTTGCGAAACTGACGTTGAACGTATTCCACGGCAACCCAGCTTGCTTCCTTTACGAATCAGCGGGTTTTCAATGCGTAAGGGAAGGTGCGGAATACCGCGACTACGTATATCCGGCTGTCGTTTCAACGAAAGCTGCACCTTAACGCGCCCTCACAAAGGATGTGTTTCGCCGCATAACGGGGCGCGCCCTGCTGCTCGGCAGGACGCTCCGAGTCCGACCTCTATGAGATAGATGCAATCGCCTGGCGACGAGGCATAGAATGGTGACCCCGCGTTAAGGAAACCATCCATGTCCCTCTCGCACGAAGCCAATCCTCTACTCGAAGAATGGCAAACACCTTACGGCTTACCGCCGTTTGATCGTATTCTTCCCGAGCATTTCTCCCCCGCCTTCGACGTCGCGATGCTTGAACATCAGCGCGAAATCGAAGCCATCGCGACCGTCGCTGAAGCGCCGAGCTTTGATAATTGCGTGGCGGCCCTCGATGCGTGCGGCCAGTTGCTGGGCAGCATCGAAATGCTGTTCTACAACCTCTCATCAAGCGAGACCTCACCCGCGTTGCAGGCGATCGAGCGCGAATTGTCGCCACGTCTGGCGGCGCATTCGAGCGCGATCTATCAGAACGAAGGCTTGTTTGCGCGACTCCACGCTCTTTACGAAAAGCGCAACAGTCTCGGCTTGACGACCGAGCAACTGCGTTTGCTCGAACGCCTTCATCTGGACTTCGAGCGCGCCGGTGCCACGCTTGCGAAGCAGGACAAAGCGCGTTTCGCCGCGATCGTCGAGGAGCTGGCAACGCTATCCACGCAGTTCTCCCAGAACGTGCTCGCCGACGAGTCGTCGTTCGCCTTGACGCTCGCTACGGCTGACGAGCGTGCCGGCCTGCCGTCGTTCGTTCTGGATGCGGCATTGCAGGCGGCGCGTGAACGCGGTTTGCCAGAAGGCAGCTACGTAATCACGCTGTCGCCGTCGCTTGCGGAACCGTTTCTGACGTTCTCCGAGCGGCGCGATCTGCGCGAGCAGGTCTGGCGCGCGCGCCGCGCACGCGGTGGCCACGCAGGTGAGCATGACAACCGTCCGGTGGCTGCGCGGATCGTGACGCTGCGGCAGGAACAGGCGGCACTGCTGGGCTATGCGACGTATGCTGAATACAAGCTGGCCGATCGCATGGCACCTTCTGTGGCGGCTGTCGATGAACTGCTGCAGCGTGCCTGGAAGCCTGCCATCAACAAGGCCCAGCATGACCGCGAGCGCCTGAATGCACTCGCCGCTGAACTCGGCCAGCCGACGCCGATTGCTGCATGGGACTGGCGCTATCTGTCGGAGAAGGTACGGCAAAAAAGCTTTGCCATCGATGATGCGCAGGTCAAGCCGTACTTCTCGCTCGACGCCATGCAGGCCGCGATGTTCGATTGCGCCTCGCGGCTCTTCGGCGTGCGTTTCAAGGAACGTCACGGCATTCCGCTCTATCATTCCGACGCCCGTTTGTGGGAAGTGATGGACTCCGAAGGAAAAATGATCGGCGTGTTTATCGGCGACAACTTCGCGCGGCAGACCAAGCGCAGTGGCGCGTGGATGAGCATCTTGCGCTCGCAGTCGGGCCGCAACGGCGGCACGCCGCCGATCGTCTTGAATAACAATAACTTCGCGAAGGGCTCGCCGACGCTCTTGAGCTTCGACGATATCCGCACGCTGTTCCATGAGTTCGGTCACGGGCTGCATGGCCTGATGTCGAACGTGCGCTATGAGCGGCTAGCGGGGACCAAGGTGCTCGCCGACTTCGTGGAACTGCCGTCACAGTTGTTCGAGAACTGGGCGCGGGAGCCTGAAGTGCTGTTGCGCCATGCGCGTCACGTCGAAACCGGCGAACCGATTCCGGCTGCGCTGCTCAAGCGCCTGCAGGCGGCGAGCCGCTTCAATCAGGCCTTTACGACCGTGCAGTATGTGGGTCCGGCCTTGATCGATATGGCCTTGCATGCGCGCAGCGACAACGCGCCGGTCGACATCGCGCAGTTCGAGGCGGAGCAGGCCGTCCGGCTCGGCGTCCCTGAGGATATCGGCATGCGTCATTACCTGTCGCATTTCCAGCATCTGTTCTCAGGCGACAGTTACGCGGCGGGTTACTACGTCTATATGTGGGCCGAGGTGCTGGAGGCGGATGGTTACGCTACCTTCGAGGAGGCCGGCGATCCGTTCGACCACGCCACTGCCGAGCGTTTGCTGAAGTGGATTTACAGCGTGGGCAATTCGATCGATCCGGCCACGGCCTTCAAGACGTTCCGCGGGCGCGATCCGTCGGTCGAGCCAATGCTGGAAAAACGCGGCTTGCTGGAAACGTCCGCGCTGGACTGATTCGGCGCGCGGTATGAGGTTGGAACTGTCGGGTGCATCTGCCAAGTGCGCCCGACAGTCGTCAAAGTCGCACTCGCACTCGCACGGCGAAATTCGTCGTGTTCAAATCCGTACCCCATTTCCTCCTTATATAGTGCGGCTCATGTCCGATTGTTGGCATGGCGAGCAAGGATCTGTTTCGGCTCTTGACTACGCGCGGGCCTTTCCCGTCAAGTCATTTAGCGATCGGGACAGCCCGAATGCCCGGAACGCCCCGGCAACGCCGAGAGCCCCGCTGAGCGGCGCTTCGCCCGCCGTGTCGAGACGAATTCAGCGGCCAGAAAGGCGTCGGATCGGCATGGCCGACCTCACCCGAATCCCGGGCGTTATGTCAAGGTCTGGAGGCGTATTCTGGTAAACACGCCTATACTCACGGGCGCGGCCTAAAAGGTTGGCTCAGCGCTACCCACGCTCTGTCTTTCATTTCATCAAGCAACGCATCAGATATGTCTACTACGCCGAAGATCATCTACACCCTTACCGACGAAGCGCCGGCTCTGGCGACTTACTCGCTGCTCCCGATTGTGAAGGCTTTCACGCGCTCATCGGACGTCGCCGTCGAAACGCGCGACATCTCGCTGGCCGGCCGCATCATCGCCGCGTTCCCTGATTATCTGACTGCAGAGCAAAAGGGGTCCGACGATCTCGCCGAACTCGGTGCGCTGACCACCCGCCCGGAAGCGAACATCATCAAGCTGCCGAACATCAGCGCCTCCGTGCCGCAACTGAAGTCCGCGATCGCCGAACTGCGCGATCAAGGCTACAAGCTGCCGTCCTATCCGGACGTCGCCACGTCCGACGAAGAGAAAGACGTCAAGGCTCGCTACGACAAGATCAAGGGCAGCGCGGTGAACCCGGTGCTGCGCGAAGGCAATTCGGACCGCCGCGCGCCGCTGTCGGTCAAGAACTACGCACGCAAGCATCCGCACAAAATGGGTGCATGGAGCGCGGATTCGAAGTCGCACGTGGCGAATATGAGCGGCGGCGATTTCTACGGCAGCGAAAAATCCGCGTTGATCGGCGCCGCCGGCAACGTGAAGATCGAACTGACGGCTGCTGACGGCAGCAAGACGGTTCTGAAAGAAAAGACGGCAGTGAAGGCCGGCGAAATCATCGACGCGTCGGTGCTGAGCAAGAAGGCGCTGAGCAGCTTCATCGAAGCGCAGATCGCCGATGCGAAGGCCAACAACGTGCTGTTCTCGGTGCACCTGAAGGCCACGATGATGAAGGTCTCGGACCCGATCATCTTCGGTATCGTCGTTTCGGTGTTCTACAAGGACGTGCTGGCGAAGCATGCGGATGCGCTGGCAAAGGTCGGCTTCAATCCGAACAACGGTATCGGCGACCTGTATGCGCGCCTGAAGGATCTGCCGGCCGAAACGCGCGAAGCGATCGAGGCCGACATCAAGGCCGAATACGCACAGCGTCCGCATCTGGCGATGGTCAACTCGGACAAGGGCATCACGAGCCTGCACGTGCCGAGCGACGTGATCGTCGACGCATCGATGCCCGCCATGATCCGCGAGTCCGGCAAGATGTGGGGTGCCGACGGTGCGCTGCACGACGCCAAGGCGGTGATCCCGGACCGTTGCTACGCGGGCGTCTACCAGGCGGTGATCGAAGACTGCAAGAAGCATGGCGCGTTCGATCCGGTCACGATGGGCAGCGTGCCTAACGTCGGCCTGATGGCACAAGCCGCAGAAGAATACGGTTCGCACGACAAGACGTTCCAGATCAAGGCGAACGGCGTGGTCCGCGTGACCGATGAAGCCGGCAAGGTTCTGCTCGAGCAGAACGTTGAAGAAGGCGATATCTGGCGTATGTGCCAGACCAAGGATGCGCCGGTGCAGGATTGGGTCAAGCTGGCGGTGAACCGCGCCCGCGCGACCGGCACGCCGGCGGTGTTCTGGCTCGACGCGGCGCGTGCGCACGACGCCCAGATCATCAAGAAGGTCGAGCAGTACCTGAAGGACCATGACACGAGCGGTCTGGATATCCGCATCATGACGCCGGTCGAAGCAACCAAGTTCTCGATCGAACGCATTCGTGCGGGCAAGGACACGATCTCGGTCACCGGCAACGTGCTGCGCGATTACCTGACCGACCTGTTCCCGATCATGGAACTGGGCACGAGCGCGAAGATGCTGTCGATCGTTCCGCTGATGGAAGGTGGCGGCCTGTTCGAAACGGGTGCGGGTGGTTCGGCGCCGAAGCACGTTCAACAGCTCGTCGAAGAAGGGTTCCTGCGTTGGGACTCGCTCGGTGAATTCCTCGCGCTGGCCGCTTCGCTCGAACACCTGAGCAATGCCTACCACAACCCGAAGGCGCAGGTTCTGGCCAAGACGCTCGATCAGGCAACCGGCAAGTTCCTCGACAACGACAAGTCGCCGGCACGCAAGGTGGGCGGTATCGACAACCGCGGCAGCCACTTCTACCTGGCGTTGTACTGGGCTGAAGCGCTGGCGGCTCAAACCGAAGACGCAGCATTGCAGGCGCAGTTCGCCGGTGTAGCAAAGGCACTGGCCGAGAACGAAGCGAAGATCGTTGACGAACTGGCTGCCGCGCAAGGCAAGCCGGCCGATATTGGCGGGTACTACCGTCCGAATGTCGACCTGACGAGCAAGGCTATGCGTCCGAGCGCCACGCTCAACCAGATCGTGGACGCGGTTGCGTAAGCTTTAATCAGCAGGACACGCAGCGGGCGGGCTGCGCGGCAGCGTCAATCATGACGTGCCGTGCAGCCCGCCCGTTGCATGTGTGCGAGCGCAACGGTGCGCCAGGGTCATCGCCCGACGGCTGCACCCTCAGATATGAACGATTTCCCAGTCGGCGATTTTCTCTGGGATTTCAAGTGTCGAAGTATCGGATTCGGACAGGTGCGGGCAGCAAACGCCCCGTGCGAGGTCGTCAGCGGCCTGCTGAGGGCTGGCAAATGCGCCAAGCGTCTCGTTGCCAAATGAGGCCTCCCAGCCGTCCTTGCCGGGCAAAATGTAGAACGATCCTTCCGTCGAGCCAAAGCGAAAGCCTTCCATTTTTTCTCTCCCGATCATCGTAAAAAAAGCGATTCTGTGGCTGGCCTGCGTACGAGACGCGGGCCGGTTCAAAAGCAGCCTTTATGAATCGGTGACGGTATGCCTTTCGATCCAGCCGCTCAGGACGCCAGCTCATGTAAAAGAGTCTACGCCGGCAAGCCGCAGGGAAAGCGCTAGTCGTGGGATCGTTCACGTAAAAAATATCATTAAAAAACAATAGATTACTGAGTTTGTTCCGGATTGTGGAATGAAGGACGGCATGGTGAAACGGGTGCTTTGTGCCATGCACCACGATTTTT
>Ga0302314_10002834_pt1 | contig 32140 bp, 28 predicted proteins | sample III_Palsa_N2_3_FD_200533 | JGI IMG/M metagenome (GOLD analysis project Ga0302314, IMG submission 200533) | Peat permafrost microbial communities from Stordalen Mire near Abisko, Sweden - III_Palsa_N2_3 | ecosystem: Environmental > Terrestrial > Soil > Palsa > Peat permafrost | place: Sweden... | reverse complement strand
TGCTCGGCGCGAGCGTGCTGGCAGGCGGTCTCGTGGCCGGCGTCTGCATGCCGCTGGTCGGCGTGCTCGGGTTGAGCGCGAAGTCCGCGGCGGACGACTTCAACAAGCTCCCCGGCGACCTGGCCGCGCCCGTACTCGCCCAGGCCTCGACCGTCTACGACGCCTCCGGCGGGGTCATCGCCTCGGTCTACTCGCGCGACCGCACCATCGTGCCGCTCACCCAGATCGCCCCGATCATGCGCCAGGCGCTCATCGACATCGAGGACCACCGCTTCTACCAGCACGGCGCCGTCGACCTGGAGGGCACCCTCCGCGCGCTGACCACCAACGCCGGTTCCGGGGGCGTCAGCCAGGGCGGCTCGACGCTGACCCAGCAGTACGTCAAGAACGTCTTCGTGGAGGAGGCGGGCGACGACCAGGCGAAAGTGCTGGAGGCCCAGCGGCAGACCACCGGACGCAAGATCAAGGAACTCCGCTACGCCATCAAGATCGAGGAGAACCTGAGCAAGGATCAGATCCTCGCCAACTACCTGAACATCACCTTCTTCGGCGAGCAGGCCTACGGCGTCGAGGCGGCCGCCGAGCGCTACTTCAGCGTCCACGCATCCCAGCTGACGGCACCTCAGGCGGCCCTGCTGGCGGGCCTGGTGCAGTCACCCTCGGCCTACGACCCGATCTACAGCCCGGGGCTGGCCCTGCAACGCCGCAACCAGGTACTGGCCGCGATGGCCGCGTACGGCACCATCACCCGGGCCCAGGCGGCCGCGTACCAGGCGTCGGTCCTGGGATTGAAGGCGAGCGCACCGCAGGAGGGCTGCATCACCGCCCACGAGGGCCAGGCGTTCTTCTGCGACTACGTCGAGCACCAGATCCTGCAGGACCCGGAGTTCGGGCCGACGGTGTCCGCGCGGGAGGAGCTGTGGAACCGGGGCGGCCTGCAGATCCACACCACCCTGGACCCGAAGAGCGAACAGGCGGCCAATACCTCGGTCAGCCAGCACGCCTACCCGGGCGATCGTCCCGCCACCGCCATCACCATGATCCAGCCGGGCACCGGCAAGGTCCTGGCCATGGCGCAGAGCCGCCCGTACGGCAACGGGACCGACCAGACCGACCTGAACTACAACACCGACCGGCTCACGGGCGGCGGCAGCGGCTTCCCCACCGGATCCACCTTCAAGGCGGTGACCGCGGCCGCCGCCCTGGAGCAGGGCATCCCGATGTCCTATACCGTCAACGCGCCCTACCAGGCGGACTACCCCCAGATGACGGACTGCACCGGCGCCGTGCACCCGCAGACCCCTGGCGACCAGAACGACAGCCCCGACCTCCAGGGGAAGTTCAACATGAAGACCGCCATGGCGATGTCGGTGAACACCTACTTCGTCCCGCTGGAGGCGAAGGCGGGCCTGTGCAACGTCGTCCACATGGCCCAGAAACTCGGGCTCGGCTACCAGGCGACGCTCGACCCCGACCACCCGGACCAGTTGTACCCGCTGCAGCAGGTGCAGTCGCTGACCCTCGGGGTGAACTCCTACACCCCCATGCAGATCGCCGCCGTCTACGCGGCCTTCGCCGCGGACGGCCTCTACTGCAAGCCGATGGCGATCACCTCGGTCAGCGACAGCGGCGGGCGCATCCTGAGCGTGCCCGAGCCGCAGTGCAACCAGGCGATGTCCGCGACCACGGCGAAGTCCGTCAACACCCTGCTCGCGAGCGTGGTCGCGGACGGCGGCACCGCCTCCAGCATCGGCAACATCGGCTGGCAGGACGCCGGCAAGACCGGCACCACCAACAACAGCCTGCAGGTCTGGTTCACCGGCTACACCAAGCAGATCGCCGCCTCCACCGTCGTCAGCGACACCACCGCGCCGCTGTCCTCCCTCGACGGCAGCAAGCTCGGCCCGAACTACTTCCCCATCGCCTACGGCTACTCCATGGCCGGACCGATCTGGGCACAGGCGATGACCGGAGCCATGGCCGGGCTGCCCCAGGCGGGGCTGGACCAGACCCCGTTCAACGACCCCGATCCCGCGGCATCCCCCTCCCCGTCCCCCTCCACCGGCCCGGCCAGCGGCTCCACCACCGGCTACGCCAAGCACGGCGGCAGGCCCGGCCGCGGACGGCACGGCCGTGGGCCCGGGCGGCGCCCGCGCTCGACCGTCTGAGCGATGGCCACCGTCACCGAGATGACCGCCACATCGCCATCTGCTCCTGGAAGTTCGGGCAGGTGAGGATGTCCGTCCTGCTGCACTGGACGGCATGTGCCAGCAGCTGGTGGGCGTGGTCGAGATCCACCATGCGCTGCTCGATCTCGACGAGCTTGGCGCGGATCATCTCCTGCCTGCGCGGCTGGTCCTGCTGGAACTCGCCGATCTCGGCCAGGGTCAGTCCGGCCTGCTGGCACTTGCGCAACAGCACGATCCGCTCCGCGGCCTCCGGCGGATAACGCCGCTGCCCGCCCTGGCGCTCGGGCGCGGGCAGCAGGCCGTGCCGCTCCCAGAAGCGGATGGCCGACGCGGGCACCCCGGTGATCTCGGCCAGCCGACCGATCGTCATACGCACGCCCCGCGCCCCCTCTTCCTCGTTCAGGCCCGCCGCTTGACTTAAACCTTAGTTCAAGTTGAAGGGTGGTACTCACACCGGACAGCGGCGGATGAGCCGCCGCTGCCGGCACCATCCGGGGATCACGAGATGACAGACACACATGAACCTAAGGACCGGGCCCACCAGCTCGTCGAGGCCGCCAGGCAGCTCTTCGTGGCGGGGGTGATGGCGCACTCCGGGCATGCCAACCTGAGCGCGAGGCTCGACGCCGGGCGCTTCCTGCTGACCCCGGGCTTCGTCCGCGACCTGCGGCCCGACCAGTTGGCGACCATCGGTCTCGACGGGCGGGTCCTCGACGGAGAACTGCTCTCCACGAGCTCCGAGATCATCGCCATGCACGGTGTCATCTACCGCGCCCGGCCCCACGTGGGCGCGGTCATCCACACCCACTCGCCCGCCGCGACGGCCTTCGCCGTGGCCCATCGGCCGCTGCCGTGCCGGACCGAGCCGATGCTGCGCTTCGGACAGGCCGAGGACGTACCGGTGGTCGCCTGGGGGCCGCGCGGATCGGACGTGTCGGTCCGCGGCATCGCCGATGTCCTGAACCGGCGCCCCACGACCGCCGCCGTCCTGCTGGCCAACCACGGCCTGCTGGTGTTCGGCCCGGACCCGGCGGCCACCGCCCACCTCGTGGTGGCGATCGAGGAGAGCGCCGAGGCGGAGATCGCCGCGAGGGCGATCGGCGGGGCCGTGGACTTCCCCGACGGCGCCCTGGAAGCTGTCCGGGCCTCGATCGCGCGGGTCTCGTCATGACGGACGACACCCGCACCCGGCGCTCCGAGGCCATCCGGGACCGCTATCGCTCCACGCTCGGCGCCGTCCCCGGCGGCGTGGAGCAACGCCTGCGCATCGCCGAGGAGTTCGGCCGGCTCCACACGGAGGAGGCGGTCATGACACTGCGACAGATCGTGCTGACCGACAACCCGTTGGGAGGACGCGTGCAGCAACTCGTCCACTTCGGGCAGCTGCTGGCCCTCGGCCGGGCGGATCCCGCCCGGATCCACGCCCGGGGAGCACTCCATGCCGGCGCGGGCACCGCCGACCTCCTCGGGGTCGCCGAGACCTCGCTGCTCACCTCGGGCGTCCCGGCCTACGCGCTCGGCATCGAGATCATCGCCGAGCTGCTACGGGCTGAGGACGGTGGGGCGGACTGAGCGTCCCGGCGTACCACGCGGCGGCCCGACCGCGAAGGCACAGGACTACGAGTCGGCGACGAGCAGGTCGTCGGCCAGGCCGAGGTGGTCGCGGAGCGCGCACCGGCCGGTGTCGGTGAGGGCGACAGCACGGCTGGTGCCGATCTGCGTGATCCACTTGGAGTCGAGGGCGTGGCGGCAGACGGCGGCCCCGACGGTGCCGGCCAGATGGGGTCGGCGTTCCGTCCAGTCCAGGCACGAACGGACGGGCGGACGCCGCTTCGAGGGCGGAACCGTGATACCGAGCTCGTCCAGCCAGGCGGTTCCCTTGCCGGTGAGGGTCAGCCCCTGCTCCCAGTCCAGCAGCCCCCGGTCGGTCATGGCCGTGGTGATCGCGACCCCGAGAGTACCGGCGAGGTGGTCGTAGCAGGTACGGGCGCGCGCCAGCGCGTGGCTGCGGTTGACAGCCGGCAGTGAGTGGGGCGCAGTGGCGCGCCGAGGGGCCATGGAGGCAAGGCTCTCGATCAGGTCCGCCATATCGGGGCCGGCCAGGCGGACGTAGCGGTGCCGGCCCTGGCGCTCCTGGGCCAGCACGCCTCCGGCGACCAGCAGGTTCAGGTGCCCGGTCGCGGTCGAGGCCGCCACCCCGGCGTGGCGGGCCAGCTCGACCGCGGTCCAGGCCCGGCCGTCCAGCAGCGCGAGGCAGAAGCTCGCGCGGGTTCCATCGGCCAGCAGACCGGCCAGGGCGGCCAGGTCCGGGCCCTCGGCATGAGCGTCACGGCTGTTCATCACATCTATCATCCATCAGTGATCCTTCGGCGTGCGCCGAAGCGTGCCAGCCCTATGGTCGATCTATGAACAACACCATGACCTCGGCCAATGCACCTGCCGACACCTCGGTCGATCATGTGACCATCACCCCGAGCATCCTGTACTTCGGAACGCCGGTCGTGCTGCTCTCCACCGAGAACGAGGACGGCTCCTGCAACCTTGCGCCGATGTCGTCGGCCTGGGCACTGGGCCCGGTGATCGTCCTGGGGGTGGGCATCGAGGGGCAGACCGCGCACAATCTCCGCAGCCGCCCCGAGCTCGTGATCAACCTGCCCGCACCGGCTCAGTGGCCGGCGGTGGAACGCCTTGCGCCGCTCACCGGGCGCACCCCGGTGCCCGTCGGCAAGCGCGACAATTTCCGCTTCGAGCCGGACAAGTTCGCGGCAGCGGGCCTGCGGCCAGAGCCCTCCGAGCTGGTCCGGCCGCCCCGGGTCGCGGAATGCCCCCTGCAGCTGGAGGCCCGCGCCGCCCGGGTCCAGCCTGACATCGGCGGCAGGTTCCTCATCGTCGAAGCCCAGGTCCTCAAGGTCCACGCCGATCCGCGCATCGTCGTCCCCGGCTCCCAGCACGTCGATCCGGCCGGCTGGAGCCCGCTGATCTACAACTTCCGCCACTACTACGGCCTGGGCCCCGAGCTCGGCCACAGTTTCCGCTCGGAAACCCCGCGACCCGGCCGCTGACCAGCGGCGGGATATCACGGATCTGGCGTTTCCACCCAGCTCAGGGGCATCACCGACCATCCGGGGTCAGCAAAAGGTCAGCAAGTTTCCCGGAGGTCCCGAGCAGCATGGCAACCACAGGTCTCTCCCGCGGCATGGGCAGCTTCTTCAAGGAGTGCGGGCACCCCGAGTCCCGCTGGAGCAAGTGCCCTCACGAGTACAGGATCCGCTACCGCAACGCGGCAGGACGGCAGGCGGAGGAGTCCGGCTTCACCAACCAGGAGCAGGCCAAGCGCCGTCTCGCCGAGGTCTACCACGCCCGGAAGAACTCGCCGCAGAGCCGGCGGAAGGCGGAGCGCATACAGAAGTACGGCGCGATGCCCTTCTCGGCGTACACCGCCGAGTGGCTGAAGGGTCAGCGTGCCCAGGGCCCGACGTCGCTGCGGAACATCGAGTCCATTCAGAAGATCCACCTCCTCCCCGGTCTCGGCAGTCGCCGCATGGGCACGTTCGATCACTGGCGGCGCGGCCAAACACCATGCACGCGCAGAACGTTCACCTTCGGGCACTACATGCATGGCAGCGCACAACGTCTGGTCCCAAAGTGGTCCCAAGGATGGATGTCACTCGCAGTGACTCAACTCATCTCGCACTGCGAGCGACATCCGACCCGATCGCCGATCCGGGCGGATCACCCAGCTCAAGGACCTGGGGCCGGACCGGAGCCGCCCTGCCGGGCTGCCAAGAGAGCGAGTGAGGGGTCCAGGAGGTGTCGAGGCGGTCTTCCCGGATGGCAGGGATCCCGCTCACACTGCAACGGGCGACATGGGCATGAGGGGGATGCAGTGGCGAAGCAGCGCGCACGTCGATCGTCGGGCCGCAAGCAGCGGGAGCGGCGTCGGCGGTTACGCCTGGCGGGTATCGCCGTGATCGGGCTCCTGCTCATAGTCTTGATCCTTTTCTGGGCGAAGGTGTGGCCGTACGTCCTCGGCATCGCGTTGCTGGCCGTAGTCGGCGTCGCGGGCGGGCGCCTGTGGCGCACGCACCGCAGGCTGCGCCGGGAGGACCAGCAATGGCGGACCCAGGACCAGGTCCGCGCCGGCCACCGCACGCTGGCCGAGGTCGACTCGATGTCGGGCACAGAGTTCGAGCAGTTCGTGGCCGGGCTGTGCCGCAGGGACGGATGCACCCGTGTCCAGGTCGTCGGTGGTGCCGGCGACAACGGCGCGGACGTCCGCGGGATCATGCCCGACGGGCGCAGTTTCGTGGTCCAGTGCAAGCGCTACACGCCTTCCAGCGCCATCGCCAGTCGCGAGATGCGCGACCTGCTCGGTGCCCGGGTCCACTTCAAGGCGGATCTGGCCGTGTTCGTCACCACGACCCGCTTCACCCGCCCCTCGATCACCTTCGCCCGCGAGCACGACATCCTCGCTGTCCACCGTGACCACCTGGGCCTGTGGAACAGCGGCACCACGCTGCCCGCCCTGGCAGACGTCAACGGAGCCGGCCAGGGGGACCGCCGCCACCAGGCCCGCTGGAAGCAGACCTACAACCCGTGAGGGCACTGCGCTATGTGGTAGGTCCTGTGTGCTCCCCGCAGTCCAGACACGGCACCGCTTGATCTCGGATCAACGGCGTCCCGTAGAGGAGCTGGCCCAACCTGAAGGTGCGCCACCTCGCGCGCGACCTGATCCAGCACGCGGCAACCCGTGTAGCGCTGATACCGCTGGCCCAGCCCGGGATCTCCTTCCATCGGGACCAGGACCTGGTCCGGCGCTCCCCCGCTGAGTCCCTGTCCCCGGTGCACCCGGGCTGCTCGCGCAGCGGGCCGCCGCCTGCCTCAACACTGGCCCGGCCCCACCTCGGTGATGGTCGCCTACGCCGTCTGAGTAACCTGGCCAGACCTCCACGGCTGCCGCGACGGGTGGAGCCCAGCGCAGGGCGAGGCCGGCAGCCAACTCATGGGTGTGCACCAAGGTCTCCACCACCCCCATCGCGGCGAACCCCTCCGGGCCCGAGACCCCGTAGGCGTGGAAGGCGCGGACCTGCGGAGAAGCCGTCCGAACCATGGCCGTCAGAAGCCCGCAGCCGGTCTCCAGCACCTGCAGCAGCCCCCTCGGGGCCGACGGCACGGTCAACGAACACCACGTTCGGTGGCCCATCGGGCTCCAGGTCCGCCTCTCCCGAGCGGGCGAACCGCCACTCGGCGGAGAGCAGACCCGCACCAGTTCTCGTTAGGAGTACCACCAACTGGTCTGCCCGCAAAAAGCTTCGGCATCCTCGCTCTGCCATGGTCGCCAATGGCTGGACGCGGCATCCCATCAGGTTGGGCGGCCAGGCACGGCATCGCCGGCTGGCCCGCCCATGCTGGCTGCGGCTGCATGGGCGGTTTCAGTTGTACGAACGGATCCACACGGCTCCGTCCTCGTCCTCCTCGGGGAGGGTGCCGCCGGCAGGAGGATGGGTGGCACGGAGCCAGGCTGCGGTTCCGTTCGTGGCAGGTTCCGGCGCGGCGCCCCGCCCACTATGGGGCCGGGCGCTGGCGTGGCTGGCTGCCATCAGGCCATGGTCTCTCGTGGGCATGTGCTCATCTTCTCTCTGAGAGTCGGGCTCTCCGAATGAATCGTTTCTTCCTGGCCTGCCCCGCCCTGCGGGTGGGAGTCGCTGCCTGGCGTAAGGCCCAGTGGCCATCGGCGACCTGGCGCTCTGTGAGGAGCCCGTCGGTCTTCCACGTGCAACGCCACCGGCGAAGCCGGGGCACGACTACGGCTTCCGGCATCGGCTTGCGCCGTGCCCCGCCCCCGCGACTGGCAGCGGTGGTGGTGGTGGTGGCAGGCAGTCGAGGGCTCTCTGTGCCGTCTTTTACATCTGCCTGTAGGCATCAGCTCAACGGAATCAGTTGCTGTATGCCGATTCTTACATTGAATCCGCACAATGTATAGGGTGGTAGATGAAGATGAATCCTGTGCGTCGGGAGGGAGAGGGCTGCTGTGCCTTCCGGGCCCGCGCGTGGGGCTTGGCCGGCGGGTGAGCGCGGCGGTGGTCGCGCAGGGCAGTCGGCTCGGCTTCACGGCCGGGGCCGACGGGGCGGTGACGATGCCGTTAGTGGCACGGACGGGTCGTTGTACGACGTAGGTGTCGAAGTAGCGGTCGGCCCCCGGAGAGGGCGCCGGGGCGGTGAAGCCGGATGGTGCGGCGAGGGCGATGTTCGCGACGCGGCCGATTCCGAACTCGTCATGCCGCCGCACCAGAGTGGTAAGCCGCCTTGTTGGCACAGGTCGTGGATGGTGCGGGCCTGGGTCAGGCCGCCGAGGCAGGAGACCTCCCGCGGCCGAGCGGCTGTGCTGAAGCTATGAGCAGGCCGCGGCACTCCTGCGCCATAACAAGCAGTCCTACGCCGACCAGCTCGCCGACCTGTTCGAGGTCATGATCGGCACCGGCCTGCGTCGCAGCGAGGCCCTCTCGCCACCATGGACCTCCAGGACTCCGGCGTGCGCGTGAAGTACCTGCTCCGCGATCGCGACGCCCGCTACCCCACCGTCCCCGACACCCTGCTCGCCGATGAGGGCATCGAGACCATGAAAACCGGCGGCCGAATGCCACGCATGAACTCGATCATGGAACGGTGGATCCGCTCCTGCCGGCCGAACTACTGGACCGCACCCTGATCTGGAACCAGACCCATCTCCTGCACGCACTGCGCGAATACGAGCAGCATTTCAAACAACCACCGGCCACACCGCGCCCTGAACTCCGCCGCACCACTACGCGCACCCCCCCAACCAATCACATAACCTATCCAGTTGGACCAGCTGGACATCCGACGAAGAGACCGACTCGGAGGCACCCTCCACGAGTACCAACACTCGGCCTGACCTGCATGGACGAGGTTTATGACACCTACCGGCTTCGGCGACCAGATCTCTGCTACGAGGACGGGAAGGCCCCGCAGCTTTCGGGTCCGCTGTAGCCCAGCGCTGGGCCCCACCGGGACACTGCCTGAATGGGCGGGCCTGTCCAGCCAACGGTGTAACTCGTGTGGTGTGGGTTAGCGGCGGCCGATGGAGAGTCGGCCGTCGAAGGCGATGTCGAAGGCCTGGAGTGCGGGCTTCCATCCCATGGTCCAGCGTTTGCGTCCCTGCCCGGTCGGGTCCAGGCTCATGACGGCCATGTAGACGCATTTCAGCGCTGCGGCCTCGTTGGGGAAGTGCCCGCGGGCTCGGACGGCTTTGCGGATGCGCGCGTTCACGCTCTCGATCGCGTTGGTCGTGCAGACGATCCTGCGGATCTCCACGTCGAACTGGAGGAACGGCACGAACTCCGCCCAGGCGTTCTCCCAGAGCCGTACGATCGCTGGGTACTTGTCGCTCCACTCTTCCTGGAACTCCAGGAAGCGGTCCTCGGCCGCTTTTGCGGTCGGTGCGGTGTAGACAGGCTTGAACGCACGGGAGATCCTGTCCCAGTCCCTGGCGCCCCGCGTAGCGGAACGAGGCCCGCAGGAGGTGAACGACGCAGGTCTGCGTCACCGCCTGCGGCCAGACCGTGCCGATCGCGTCCGGCAGGCCCTTGAGACCGTCACAGACGACCATGCAGACATCTTGGACGCCGCGATTCTTGATCTCGGTCAAAACCTGCAGCCAGTACTTGGCGCCCTCTCCGCCGTCTCCGGCCCACAGGCCGAGGATGTCGCGGGTGCCGTCGACGCTGACGGCCAAAGCGACGTAGATCGGCCGGTTGGCCACCTGCCCGTCGCGGACCTTCACGTGGATGCAGTCGATGAAGATCACCGGGTAGACCGGGTCGAGAGGCCGGTTCTGCCACTCCGCCATCCCGTCCATGACCTTGTCGGTAATGGTCGAGATGGTCTGCTTGGACACGCTCGCGCCGTAGACCTCGGCCAGATGGGCGGATATGTCACCGTGCGTCAGACCCCGGGCTGACAGCGACAGAACCATTTCATCGACGCCGGTAAGACGCCGCTGACGCTTCTTGACGATCTGCGGCTCGAAGCTGCCCTCGCGGTCGCGCGGAACGGCGATCTCGACCGGACCGACGTCCGTCAGCACGGTCTTCGACCGGACGCCGTTGCGGCTGTTTCCGCTGCCCGCACCGGCCGGATCGTGCTTCTCATAGCCGAGGTGGTCGGTGATCTCGCCCTCCAGGGCGGACTCCAGCACCCGCTTCGTCAGCTGCTGCAGTAGCCCGCCCTCGCCAGTGAGCTGGAGCCCACCCGCGCGGGCCCGGTCAACCAACTGCCCGATCAACTGCTCGTCCAGCAGGTCCGCCGCCAGCTCGACAGGCCGGACCTCTTCATCTTCAACCGCCTCAACCGCGGCAGTTACGTCGCTCATCAGGTGCTACTTCCATGATCGGGAGTTACACCGAAGACCGTACAGACCCGCTCCCGGCGGCATCTCCGCCGGGACGCCGGCACCGTGGACGCCCTCAGTGGCCCAGCGCGGCCTTGGCCGCCACGATCACCAACCCGAGCACCAGGTTGACCGCCGCCTCGACGGCAGCCTCGCGACGCGACCCACTGGCATGCAGGGCGCCGATGTAGGCCCAGCTGACCTGCTGGGCCACAGCGACCGTCAGCGCGAGCCAGCCCGTGGCTGTGAGGCTCAACCCCAGCAGCGGACTGATGGCCACCACCGCCGCAGGCAGCACGGCCGCCTCGGTGATCGACCACTCACTCCTTCCGACCCGGCGCACCTTGGACCAGTCGATGAGTTCACCGACCGACCTCTCACCCGCCACGCGCGCGTAGACATGGGCGACCCAGAAGACCAGCCCGGTGACAAGCAGCAGCACGACGGTCTCGAAGCGGGGGAACTTGCCGGTTGAACTCGACGCGGCGATCACCGAGGCGGCCAGGAGTGATCCGTAGACCGCTCCCGCGTAGTCGGTGCGGGAAGCGGCACGACCGTCCCGGCGGGGCCTGTGCAGCCACGGGATGACATGGTTCACCGGCCCACCGTACAGGCGCCCGGGCCGCGCACCAGGCGCGCCACGCGTGCCTGGCAGGCGGCCCCAGAACAGCCCGGATCAGCTGCGGCAGGCGTCATGCCGGTGTCGGAGTGGACACCGACGGCGTCTCTGTTCAGACGTCGTCGGCCGTGGGGACGTCACCGGCGGAAATCGCGCTCGTCAGCGTGCTGTGGTCACGAATGTTCTGATCGGTGTACTGAAGCGCGAAGTCAGCGACAGCCCGGTCGAAGGTGTCCGCCTTGCCGAGGTAGGCGGCGATGGCGATACGGTCACCGGTTCGGGCATGGGCACGCGCCAGGGTCGCGCCGCACAGGTCGGCGTACTGGCCGAGCAAACCGGGGTCCATCGTCTCGACGTCGGCCGATCCCTTCATGTCGCGCAGCTGTCGGCAGTAGAACTGCCGGCCCGCTGGTCCGGTCATCCAGCCGAGGAAGATGTCGCCTGCTGCCTGCATCAGCCGCTGGCCGACGACGACCCGGTTCCCCTCGTGCTCGTGGCCGGAGGCCGGCAGATACTCCTGGAGGGCGGACGGTCCGGCCTCCTTGATCTGCAGGAAGAGCGGGTCCTGTTCGTCCCGGCCGGTCAGCAGGAGTACGAAGCACCGGGTCCCGACGCTCCCGACGCCGACGACCTTGCGCGCCGCGTCGACGAACTGGAAACGGTCCAGCAGAACGCGGCGTTCCTCGGGGAGCGTACTGCGGTACTCGCTGAAGATCTTGTCGACGGCCAGCAGTTCGGCAGGGCTGGCCGCTTCCAGCAAAGGGGGGTCGTGCACGATACGGTGGTGACCGTCGCGGATCTCGGTGAGCTTGCCGAACGCCTGCATGCTTGTGCGGCGGCGGGCGCGGTCCAGGTTCGCCTCGACCCGCTTCCGCTGATCAGGCTCGCCGACGAGCGCGAGCAGCTCGGCGGTGTCGAGCCGCTCGTACCAGACCGCGAGTTCGCCCAGGTCGGCCAGCCGCCGCATCGCCAGCCGATAGGCGTGAACGGCCGCCTTGGCCGCGCGCCACGCCTGCCGGTCGCTGTGACCGTTCTCGCGGGCAGCCACGGCACAACTGGCCGCCAGCCGCTTGACATCCCATTCGAACGGACCGGGCAGGGTCTCATCGAAGTCATTGATGTCGAACACCAACGCCCTTTCCGGTGAAGCGAAGACGCCGAAGTTCAACAGGTGGGCGTCGCCGCACAGCTGAACGGTCAAGCCGGTGTTCGCGACGGCGGCAAGGTCCGCAGCCATGACCGCCGCCGCGCCCCGGAAGAACGCGAACGGCGAACCCGCCATTCGGGCGTACCGGATGGGAAGCAGGTCCGCCACCCGGCCGGCATCCTCTTGCTTCAGCAGGGCAAGAGGATCAGGTCGGCCTGGTGCCGAGGTCCATCCACTGGATGATCCGCGCTTCACGGTCTTGCGCGCGACGCGGCCCTGGCGGGCACGTTCGACTGGGGTATCCATGAGTGTGGCTCCTCGTCCTCCCCTCAAGCCTGAGCGCGCCCGGGACGCCGCGCACGTCCTGGGCGGGGTGCCCACGGTGGACCGGCTGCAGGGATTGCACGGATCCCGCGGGCACGCGTATGCGCTGGGTGAGGCCTGGTTCTATAGTCAGGAAAGAGGGGATCGGCGTGGAAGGATTGCTGTCCCAGTCGGCGTCGGCTCCCGAATTCTCCAGGAGATGATCCGGCATGACGACATCCTCAGAAACCCCGGTCCTGGATACTCTGGCCGCCATGACGCTCGACTCGATCGAACGCTGCGGGCTGCCCGAGAGCGACCTCATCCTCACGCGCATCGCGGCTCTTGTCGCCATGGACGCGTCGGAGGTCTCGTACGCCGCCCACTTGGGCGCCGCCGCGCAGTCGGGCCTGGCGGCGAGTCAGGTACAGGACGTGCTGGTGGCCATCGCGCCGATTGTGGGCACCGCCCGCGTCATGTCCGCCGCGACCCGCATGGCCGACGCCCTCGGGGTCGCCATCGCCGTTGCCGAGACGGACACCGAGCTCGGGACCTGAGCTCGTCACCAGCAGCGGTCCGGCTTCTTCGGCCATCGGCCCGCAGCGGCCGATACGGCGGCTGCGCAGGCGATTCCGATCACTGCCCCGGCAGCCACGTCGCCCGGGTAGTGGACTCCGGTATGCACCCGGGAGTACCCCACCGCGATGGCCAGAGTACCGAGCGGCACGGCTGCCGCAGGCAGCATGGACCCCACCGCGAGGGCGAAGGCGAACGCGGAGGCGGTGTGCCCGGAGGGGAAGGAAGCGGAGTCCGGCATCGGGACGTGACGTTCCGGGTTCGTCCCCGCAGCCCGGTCCGGGCGCGGCCGCCGGACCAACTCCTTGCCCACCAGGTTGGCCACCGCCGAGGCCGTGCCAATGGCAGCGACGCCCTGCAACGCCGCGCGCCGCGCGCGCCCGCGCCGAAGCGCCAGAAGCCCGGCCACCGTGAGGGAGATCTTGGAATGGTCGGCCGCGGCCGAAAGGCGCCGCAGACCCCGGTCGAGTGTGGGCGTCTCCGTGGCGGCCACCGCAAGGTAGAGGCCACGATCGACGGCAGTGAGGTCGCGCAGTACGTCATGGGTGCTGTGCATCGGCTCGATCCCTTGCGGTTGACGCCGACGGCAGTCGGCGGAAGGCGAGAGCGATGATCTCCCGCCAGTCCAGGCGTGCGGCCGCCGTCGACCCGGGCCGGTGCCTGGGTACCAGTACGCGCAAGGCGCCTGGGCGGATGCTGCAGGTGACGGGGGTGGGCAGGACGAGCGCCTCGCCGTCGACGGCGACCGGGATGCTCGCCGCCTCGGAAACGACGGTGACCCAGGGAGTCGTCAGGACGAACAGTCCGGATGCGTGAGCGCCGCGCAGCGCGACCTCGGCCGCCTCGGCGGCGTTGTTCACCCGGACTCCGACGACACCGAGGGTTCCGCGGTCAAGCCTGGGTCTACGGCCGCCCGCAGCCATCGGCTGCGGCGCCGCATAGGGGTTGTTGCTCACCAGCAGCGCCTGCTGGGACTCCAGCCGGATGCCGGGCGCCAGTGCGTCGAGCGGTGGGCTGGAGTACCCGAGCAGGAGTCCGGGCAGCGCGTCCAGGGCGGAGCCCGCCTTGGCATCGCGATACTCCGGGCGCTGCACGATCTGCGCGTAGACCCCGAAGGAGACCGTGTTGACGAAGGCCTGGCCGCCCACGACACCCAGGTCGACGCGCAGTTCCTCACCGTCGGTCAGCGCCTCCAGGCAGCGGCCGGGATCCTCGCGGTCCAGGCCCAGGTCCATGGCGAAGTGGTTGCGGGTACCTGCGCAGACCACCAGGAACGGCAGGCCGTGGTCGGCCGCCACCCCCGCGACCAGGGCCTGGGTTCCGTCTCCACCGGCCACCCCGAGCAGGTCGGCGCCTTCGGCCACCGCCCGGCGGGCGATCTGCGCAACGTCGGTCCGGACGGACGTGTCCAGCAGCACGACCCGGGCACCGAGTGCCTCGGCCTTCTCGACCAGTCCGAACCGGCCGACCTTGCCTCCGCCGGACTTCGGGTTCATGATCAGCACTGGGTGCTCGGGCACGGCGCACGGGACCGCCCTCATGCCAACGGGTCCGCACCGACGGCCCAGAGCCGACCGTGCGCACACCACCGCGCCCGCCAGGAGCACCAGTGCCGCCAGCGCGGTCGGCCACAGGCCTGCCCGGGCGTAGGCGATCATCACCGCCACCGGCGCACCCACCATCAGCAACGCGCCCACCACCCGGACCGTTCCGTGATGCGCAAGCGTCCACCACGTCCCGGCACCCGCGAGCGCCAGGCCTGCCACCCCGACGCCGAGGATCAGCAGACCAGCCGGGCCACTCGCGGCCAACAGCACGGCCACCGCGCCCACCAGACAGGTCAACCCCATCAGGGCCAGCAGGCGGGCGAGCGCCGGCTGCCGGCAATCGGTCCCCGCCATCATCCGTCCACCTCGTGCGTCCGCGGCCCGATCACCACCCGGGTGTCGCGCCCCTTGCACGCAGCAGACCCGAGACACCGTCCTCGCACGACCGGAGAGGCCCCACCCGGGTGACCCACTGCGCCGGAAAGGTGAACCCGTGGCCTTCCAGCGTGGCACCTGGCCTCGTCGCCCGCCGGTGGCCCATGACCGTGGGAATCTTCTGCCGGACCCGGAACCCGACCCGAAGGCGGCGCTGGTGGTGGACGAAGGCGGCCCCCGACGGGCGAACGGTGCCTCCCGGGGGGTACTCCTGCCGCTGGCCCTGTCCCAGTTCATCTGCAGCTTCGCCGGCTCGAACATGAACGTCATGATCACCGACATCAGCACCGACCTGGACACGACCGTGAAAGGCGTCCAGGTGGCCATCACGGTCTTCCTCCTGGTCATGGCCGCACTCATGATTCCCGGGGGCAAGCTGACCGACAAGTGGGGCAGGAAACGCTGCTTCGTGATCGGCCTCGCCGTCTACGGGACGGGCGCGGTGGTGAGCGCACTCGCACCGGGCCTGGGGGTCCTGATCCTCGGCAACTCGATCCTTGAGGGAGTCGGCACGGCGCTGCTGATCCCACCGGTGTACATCCTCACCACCCTGCTGTTCCCGGAGACGACCTCCCGGGCCCGCGCCTTCGGCGTGGTGATGGCGATGGGCGGCATCGGCGCCGCCGCCGGACCGCTGCTCGGCGGGCTGATCACCGCGGCGATCAGCTGGCGCGCGGCCTTCGTGTTCCAGGCGCTGGTCATCGCCGTGATCATCGTGCTGAGCCGCCAGGTCAAAGACCCGCTGCCGGCGGACCCGGCCCGCTCCTTCGACATCGGCGGCGCTCTGCTCTCCGCAGTCGGCCTGATCCTGATCGTGATGGGAATCCTCGCGGCCGACGACAACCTGTGGCTGATGCTCGGACTGCTGCTGCTGGGATTCCTGGTCCTCGCCTGGTTCTTCCTGAGCGTGCGCGCCAAGGAGCGGGTCGGCGTCGAACCGCTGCTGCCCACGTCCTTGTTCCGCAACCGGACCTCCAACCTGGGCCTGGTCACGCAGAACACCCAGTGGCTGGTGCTCATGGGCATCTCCTTCACGGTGGCGGCCTACCTGCAGACCGTGCGCGGCTACGACGCGATCCAGACCGGCGTGATCTTCACCGCCGCCACCCTCGGCATCCTGGCCTCCTCCCTGGCCGCCGAGCGGCTTGCGAAGCGGTACTCGCAGCGGACGCTCGTCATGACCGGCTTCGTCGTCACGATCTGCGGCATCGGCGTCCTGCTCGCCCTGGTGAGTGGTTCGCCCAGCGCCTGGCGATTCACACCGGGCCTGCTGCTGATCGGGCTCGGACTGGGCGTCATGCTCACGCCCTCGGTCACCATCGTGCAGTCGAGCTTTCCGGAGGCCATGCAGGGAGAGATCTCCGGCCTGTCCCGCAGCGTCTCCAACCTCGGATCCTCACTCGGCACCGCGATCGCCGGCACCATCCTGGTCGCCGGTCTGGACCGGGGCGCCTACGCGGCCGCCCTGGTCGCCCTGGCCGTCGTCGGCGTCATCGGTCTGGGCGCCGCCACGGGTCTGCCGCGCGGGAACGCCCCGGCCGTTCCGACCGCTGCGTCCGCCGGGCCGCACAGACCGGGCTGAGCAGGCGGCGGGCCCGGCTCAGCGGCAGCCGACCGCACCCCGGTGAGGCAGGCGGCCGAGCACGCAGGATCACCCCTGTCGGGTGATCCGTAGCCGCAGCCCGCGGGCTAGCTTCGCTACTGGCGAGTGACAGCACCGACCACCGAAGGGTCCGACCAGCAGCCCCATCCCCGACACCATCAGGAACCATCGTGAGCAACGAACTGAACGACATCGGCCCGATCGACTACCTCGTCATCGAGTTCCCTGGCAGCCGCCTCACCGGCGAGGGCCTGCCCCTGCTCGTGGACCTGGTCGACCGTGGCATCATCCGCATCCTTGACCTGACCTTCGTGACGAAGGAGCAGGACGGCTCCGTCACCGGCCTGCAACTGGCCGACGTGAACGGTGACGGACTGCCCGACCTCACGGTCTTCGAAGGGGCCTCCTCCGGTCTGCTGGGCGACGAGGAGACCGCCGAAGCCGGTTCCCTGCTCGGTCCCGGAGACTCCGCCGCCATCCTGCTGTACGAGAACCTATGGGCGGCGCCCCTGGCCGCCGCCCTGCGCCGCAGCGGTGCCCAACTGGTCGCCGGCGGGCGGGTCCCGGTCCAGGAGGTCATCGAAGCCCTGGACGCACTGGAAGCCACCGAGGCCCTCAGCTGACGGTCCACCGCCCAGCCCGGCCTCCCTCCCGGAGGCCGTCCGAAGGAGTAAGCAATGCCCGGACTTCTGCGTGGTATCGCCCGCACGGCCGTCGTCGCCGGAACGGCCACTGCCGTCTCCAACCGCGTCTCCCGCCGTCAAGCCGGCCGCTGGGCGCAGCAGGACTACCAACAACCCCAGCAGGACGAGCAGCCCACCGCCCCGCCGCCGGCCTCCAGCACACCCTCAGCCGGTACGCCCGGTGACACGATCGCCCAGCTCAAGGAGCTGGCCGCGCTCAAGGAGCAGGGGGTCCTCACCGAAGCCGAGTTCACGGCCCAGAAGGCGCGCGTCCTCGGCTCCTGAACCGCCGGCGAACGGGCGTCCGGGTCCCGCGCCTATCGGCATGGTGGCGAGCCGCCGACTCCCTACAGCTCACTCCCGTGGGGCTCGGTCGAGTTCGGCGTCGAGAGCGAGAGCGGCGGTGATCAGGGCGAGATGGGTGAAGGCCTGGGGGAAGTTGCCGAGTTGTTCGCCGGTGGGGCCGATCTCCTCGGCGAACAGCCCGACGTGGTTCGCGTAGCTGAGCATCTTGTCGAAGGCGTAGCGGGCCTGCTCCAGCCGGCCGGCCCGGGCGAGGGCGTACACGTACAGGAAGCTGCAGAGGGAGAAGGTGCCCTCGGAGCCTCGCAGGCCGTCGGGGGAGGCAGCGGGGTCGTAGCGGTACACGAGGCTGTCGGAGACGAGTTCGCCGTCCATGGCGTCGAGGGTGGACAGCCAGCGGGGGTCCCGGGGTGAGATGAACCCGACGAGCGGCATCAGCAGCAGGGAGGCGTCGAGGACGGTGTCGTCGTAGTTCTGCACGAAGGCCTGGCGCTCGTCGCTCCAGCCGCGTTCCATGATCTGTGCGAGGATCGCGTCCCGCGCGGTGGTCCAGCGGGCCACGTCGGCGGGGCGGGCGTGGGCGGTGGCCTGGCGGATGCCCCGGTCGAGGGCCGTCCAGCACATGAGGCGGCTGTAGGTGAAGTCCTTGCGGCCGCCTCGGGTCTCCCAGATGCCTTCGTCGGGGCGGTCCCACGTGTCGCACAGCCGGTCCAGTACCGCCGCCGCGCTCTGCCAGTCGTCGTACCCGAGCGTACCGATGCCGTCGATCTCACCGGACTGGCTGAGGGCATAGACGGCCTCGCCGTAGATGTCGAGTTGCAGCTGGTCGGCGGCGCCGTTGCCGGCCCGTACCGGGGCGGAGGCGCGCCAGCCCTCCAGGTGGCCGAGGACCTCCTCGCTCAGGTGCGGGTCGCCGTCGATGCGGTACATGATCTGCAGGGGTTCGCCGTTGGGGGCGTCGCCTTCCTTGAGCCGCCGGCCGATCCAGGCGCGGAAGGCCGCTGCCTCCTCGGTGAAGCCGAGGTCGCGCATGGCCCGTACCGACAGCGAGGCGTCACGGATCCAGGTGTAGCGGTAGTCCCAGTTCCGCTCGCCGCCGACCTGTTCGGGCAGACCCATGGTGGCGGCGGCGATCGGGGCGCCGGTGGGGGCGTAGGTGAGCAGCTTCAGGGTGATGGCGGAGCGGTTGACCGCCTGCTGCCAGCGCCCGCGGTAGCTGCAGCGGCCGATCCACCGGTGCCAGAACCGGCGGGTGGCGGCGAACTCCTGCTGGGCCTGGTCAAGGGACATCGGGGCCGGCTGCTGGGCGTCGGCCTCGTTCACGGTCAGTACGAACGCGGCGAGCTGCCCGGCGTGGAGCTCGACGGACGCCTGCGCGTCATTGCCCTCGCGCTCCAGCCGCACCGCGCCGAGGGCGTCCAGGTGCAGGTCCAGGCCCGCCCCCGTGAAGCGCGCCCGCCGCTCGTCCAGCGTCAGCTCGTGCGGTTGGCGGCCGTAGTCCAGCCGTGGCCGGCACTCGACCGTGAAACGCACGGTACCGCGGACCACGCGCAGCCCCCGGACGACCCGGTGCCGGCTGGTCACGGTCTGCGGGTCCTGGACCGGCATGAAGTCGACGACCTCCCCGACGCCGTCGGGGGTGAGGAACCGGGTGATCAGGACGGCGGTGTCGGCAAGGTAGAGCTGACGTACCGTGACCTCGGGGGCATCCACCGTGATTGCGAAGAAACCGCCGCGATCATGGTCGAGCAGGGAGGCGAAGATGCTAGGGGAGTCGAACCGGGGTGAGCAGAACCAGTCGAGCACGCCCTCCGAGGAGACCAGCGCGCACGTCTGCAGGTCTCCGATCAGGCCGTGATCGGCGATCGGCGGGTAGTGGCGCATCAGCTCTCCTCAGCAGCGGGCGGCAGCTCTCCTCTCAACCATTGAGGACGGCGCTCCCACCCGCCATCAGGACTGCGCCGCCGGTGGGGTCGGCGCGTCCTGGGAGCGGACACGGTGATGCGGGCAGGCGTCGCCGTGGCTGACACCGGGTACCGCGCGCGGTGATACCGGTTCGGTCGGGCCGTGGAGGCCTGCGGCCGCCTGCTCCGATCGGCTGCCACGGCCGGGGCCCGAGCTCCGTGCGCGGGAACGGGGCAGGCGCCGCCCGTTTCACGCGCCGCAGACCCACGGTTCGTCGACCGCCCCGGCAGGGGCGTCCAGCAGCCAAGGGGCGGGTGCGCCCCACCGGCTCACCGTACCGGTGCCCGGGTCGGGTGCCGGGTGCGTCACGCGTGCCGGGCGCCGACCGGGATCCGTCGGCGGGCGCGCGGCGACCGGCCGGGCGTCCCAGCGGTTGACGGCACAGAATGGTTGTGGACCCGGGGTGGGCGTGCCGGACCGAGGAGGTGCAGTGATCGCTGTGGTCGGTTCCGGGAGCCTGGCTTGGCATCCGACCACGTCGCCGACGACGCACGGGCGATCGCACGGAGCGGGCCGATGACCGTGCGCGGTGCCGATCGCGATCCGCGCCGGCGGCCGGAGGAGCAGGTCGACCCGGCTCTGACCCGGTCGTTGCTGCGCGGGATCTGGGCCGACCCACCACGGTTGCCCGAGTTGCTGGCCGACTTCGCCGTGCGGCAGACGGGACCTCGGGCCGACCGCGCCGTCACTCGTCTGCGCGAGCAGCATGGCGGGGCGGAACCGGCCGGACTGCGGATGCTGACCGTCACCCGCGGTGTGCGCAGGACGACGGCTCAGGGCTCGGTGGTCGGTGGCCCGTTCATCGCCCTGGTGCCTGTCGCCTTCTGCGCGGCACTGCTGGCCCAGTCGCAGACTGTGCTGGAACTGGCCGCCCTGGCCGGGCGCGACCCGACCGACCCCGCGCGAGCGGCCGAGCTGCTGGTGCTGCAGGGGGCCTATCCCGACGAGCTCCGGGCGCGGGCCGCTCTCGCCGCACTCGGCTCGGACCGGTCCGGCCGCCCGATGGCGGGCCGTCGCCGTCGCTGGTCGACGACGTCGGACGTCATCCGTCGGATGGCCCGGCTGCTGGGGCTCACGTCGCGGAGGAGCGACCACGGTGCGCCCCTGAGACATCTGCGCCGGGCCTGCCAGTGGGGGCTTCTGGGGCTGGTCCTGGTGGTCGGCCTCGTCGCGCCGCTCGTCTGGCTGCCCTATCTCGGGGCGGGCTACCACCGGGCGACCGTCGAGCTGACCGACCGTGCCACGACCCTGTACCTGCTGGAACACCCCGAAGCCGTCCCGGCCGGTGTCGATGACCCGACCGGTCGGGCGCCCCGCAGCTACCCCGCCATGCTGGCCGCCGGACTGCGGGTGGCGGCCGCGCTGCTGCTGCCGATCGGCGCGGTGGCCCTGGTGCTCCTCACCGACGTGCGGCTCTTCGGCAGCAGGTGGCCGGTGCTGGCCCTGACCGTGATCGGCCTGTCCCTGCTGACGGGCAGCTGGTGGTACGTGCGGCGCAGGCGCTCAGGCGGTGGCGGTCACCGGCATCCGCGGACGTCGTCGGCGGCCCGTTGACCCGCGGCCGGAGGCGGGGCACACCGGTCCACGATCCGGCGTCTTCGCCGCTCGACGCCGAAGCCCGACCGGCACCCACCACCCGGACGGGTGCCCCGGCGCAGTCACCCGGCCGGGCGACTCGCGGGGTCCACGGCTTCCGAGTTGCCGCCTATCGCCATCCGACTCGCCGCGCCGCCCCCGGTGCAGCGCCCCGAGGCCCACTGATCACAACCTCCGCCGCTGGCCGCGCCAGACCAGGTCAGCACACCCTCGCGGACCCCGCGCCCCGGCCGCTGACCGGCGTTTCCACCCAGCTCAAGAGCATGACCGGCCATCCGGGGTCAGCAACGGGTCGGCCCCGCCTGTCCATTCGTCGGTTTTGTCCCGCCTGCGTTCTAGAGTGATCGGCGCGCGGCCCGGGCCTCGGTGAGAGCGTCGTTCACGGTGGGGTGTTGGAAGCCGCCATCGAACACAAGAGGAGTGAGCGACGCCGTGCCACTGGATCCGATTCTGCAGAAACTGCTCGACGGCATGCCGGCCACCGACTTCGATGTGGTTCCGCTGGAGGAGCTGCGCCGCGCCAACCTTGCGAGCGCCACCGCACAGCCGCGCGTCGTCGAGCTGCCGCGGATCGAGGACCGCCGCGTCGACGGGGTGGGCGTGCGCATCTACTGGCCCCAGGCCGACGCGGTCGGCCTGCCGGTGGTCGTGTACTACCACGGCGGCGGGTTCTTCATGGGCAACCTCGACACCCACGACAACGTCGCCCGCAGCATCGCCCACCGTGTGGGGGCAGTCGTGGTCTCCGTCGACTACCGGCTCGCCCCCGAGGACCCGTACCCGGCCGCGGTGGAGGACGCGTTCACCGCGCTGCGCTGGACCGGCGCCCACGCCGGCGAACTCGGAGGGGACCCGGAGCGCATCGCCGTGGCCGGCGACTCGGCCGGTGGGAACCTGGCCGCCATGGTCGCCCTGCGCGCCCGCGACGCCGGTGGGCCACCGCTGCGCTTCCAGCTGATGTGGTACCCGTGCACGCACATCGACCCCACCCTGCCCTCGGAGACGGAGAACGCCGACGCGCCCGTCCTGCCCCGCCGCGCCGTCGAGCTGAGCGTCGGCTGGTACCTGGGCGAGCGCGACCCCAAGACCTCCGGCGCCGCACCCGCCTACGCCGAAAGCCACGCCGACCTGCCACCCGCCTACATCGCCACCGTCCAAGGCGACGCCATCCGCGACGAAGGCATCCGCTACGCCCAGCTGCTGCGTGCGGCCGGCGTCGCGGTCGAACACCGCAACCACGAGGACCTGGTCCACGCCTTCTGCACGCTCGCCCCGCACGTGCCCGCCGCCGCGAGGGCGCTGGACGACTCCCTCGCCGCACTCAAGACCGGCCTCGCCTGACTGCCTGGCACAGACTGCGGCGTTCACCGCGGAGACCGGCAGCATTCGCAGGTCGGCCGAATCGGGCGGCGCCGCGGTTCGCTCCCGCGCAGCGGCGCTTGACCTGCTCGGAATGCCCGTGCGCGTGCGCGGCGCGCGTGTGGGCGGCGGCGTCCAGTTCGCGGGTGCGCTGTCGCCGGGCCAGGAGCGATCGGGGGTCCGGTCGCGGGTCTGCGGTCAGGCGTTCGTAGGTCCGGCCCCGCACCGGTGGCGTGAGCGGGGTTCACCGGTTGCGGGTGACCGGGTGGGGGTCATTCGGGCAGCCAGCATCTCCGTCCGGTCGTGGTCCCACCATGGTCGGCGTCCGCGCAGCAGGGCGCTTCGCCCGCTCAGGGGGATATTCGGCGGTGGGTCACAGCAGGTCGAGGGTCTGGGCGAGGTGGACGGCTTCGCTGCGGCGGGTGACGCCCAGCTTGCGGAAGGCGCTCTTGAGGTGGGTCTTGACGGTGTTGGCCGAGACGTACAGCTCAACGGCGATCTCTTCGGTGGAGAGCATGCGGGCGGCCTGGCGCAGGACGTCGCGTTCCCGGTCGGTCAGGGCTTCCACGACGGCGGGCAACTGCGCGGGGGCCGTGCCGCGGGGTCGCCCGAGGAGCTGCGGGGGCAGCCAGCAGTGAGTGTGGGCCAGGTGGAGGTCCTGGCGCAACAGCTGCTGCACGCCGGGCCCGCTCTCAATGAACAGGCGGCGCAGCTTCTCGGGACGCGCGAGGGCGAGAGCCTGGACCAGCAGCTTGTGCGCTCCCTGCAGGTCGCCGGCTGTCACTGCTGCCTGGACACGCAGCAGGCAGGCCAGTACCCGGCTGGTGGCGGCGATCGGCTGCGAGGGCAGGTCGTCCAGGGCCCGCATCGCGCTGTCGTCGTGGCCTGCTGCCAGCAGGGCCCGGGCCCTGGCCACGGTGTGCTGGGGGCGGTCACAGTCGGTACTGTCCAGCACGGCCAGGGCGGCGTCGCTCTGCCGCAGGGCCAGGTGCACGGCGGAGGTGGCGATGGCGAGTTCGTCCATCGCCCACAGCGGTGCGCCTCGGCTCGGAAGGCTCGCACCTGCTTGATCCAGGGCGGCTCGGGCCCGGTCCCATTGGCCGGCCGCGGTTGCGAGCCGGGAGCCGATCACCGCTGCCTCGATCTCCGCGACGGCCTCCGGGCCCGGCCCGGTGGCGGCCATGGCGAGGTCCAGCTGGGCGCGGGCATCGGCCAGCTCGTCGTGCTCGGCTGCCGCACCGGCCAGAACCAGACGACCCAGGGCAGTGGTCCGGGGGGCCAGGACATCGCCTTCGGCGATGTCGAGGCAGGCGTGGGCGTGGGCCTGGGCCTGGCTCAGTCGGCCCTGGAGCAGGTCGACCAGGGCCAGTGCTTCCAGGGCGTCGTGATGCGGGGGTTCTGTACCGGGTTGACCGCAGGCGTCGACGGCCCTGGTGAGGGTGGCGGTCGCGGTGTCGAGCCGGCCGTCGTCCAGGGCGGCCGAGCCCAGGGTGGTCAGCACGGTGGCGGTTATCTCGGGGTGCTCCTGGTTCAGGGGCTGGGGCATCTCGCGCAGTAGCCGTTGGGTGTCGGCCGCCGCCTGCTGGACGGCCGCGTAGGACCCGGACAGGCGCGCGGTCAGGACGGCGAGGAAGGAGGCGCAGAGCCGAGCGGTCACCGTCTGCGGGCCTGTCCGTTCCGCAAGGCGCAGCGAGGAGACGCAGCCGTCGGGGTCGTCTGCTGCCAGTCGCAGGGTCGCGTTGACCAGGGCCGGCTCTGTGCCATCGAGGTTCTCGGGCATGGCGGACAGCAGCTGGGCCAGTCGTTCGGTGTCGGGGCCCGCGAGGAGGCGGGTGAGGGTCAGGGTGTCGACCAGGTACCGGGCGGCGAAGGGCCAGTCGGCGGCGGCTGCGGCCTGGGCCACGGCTTCGACCGGCTGCCCGTGGGCGGCCAGCCAGCGCGCGGCGCGGCGGCGCAGCTGCGGTTCCAGTGCGGGATGCAGGTGGCGCAGCCGGGCCCGCAGGACTTCGGCGAACAGCGGGTGCATGCGGTACCAGGCGGTGCTGTCCACGGCTTCCACGAAGGCGTTGTCCCGTGCGAGCGCGGCCAGCGTCCACTGGCCGTCCTGGTCTTCGGTCAGGGCGTCGGCCAGGTCCGGGTGGATCTGGCGGGTGACGCTCACCCGCAGCAGCAGGTTCTGGGTGGCGGGGGGATAGCCGTCAAGCACCTCGGTCAGCAGGTAGTCGGCCAGGGTGGTCCGGTCGGCGGCGAACTCGCGGATGAAGGCCCGGGGATCCGGGCAGCGCTGCATCGCCGCCGCGCAGAGCCGCAGCCCCGCGGCCCAGCCCTGGGTCCGGTCGGCCAGTGTCCGCACATCCTCCGCGGCCAGCTGCAGCCTGTGCGCGCGCAGCAGGGCCTCGGTGTCCTGCCGGGTGAATCGCAGGTCGGCGTTGCGGATCTCGGTGATCTCGCCTGCCGCTCGGTAGCGGTGCAGGGGCAGCAACGGTTCGCTGCGGCTGGTGAGCACCAGCCGCAGGCCCGGGGCGGCGTGCCGGATCAGGAAGGCGAGGTCTCGGGCGACGTCGGGGCTGTCCAGGGCGTCGAACTGGTCCAGGACCAGCACCACCGGGTCGGGTGCCTGGGCCAGCATCTCGGCCAGGCGCCCCAGCTGCGACCGCGCGGACGGGCTGGGCGGTACGTCGGTGCGGTCGGGGGTGTGGTCGGGGGTGTAGTCGGGCGGGAGTACTCCCCGGCGGTGCAGGGCTTCCAGGACGTGAGCCCAGAAGGTGCCGGGCGAGTCGTCGGGTTCGACCCGCAGCCAGGCGACAGTGCACGGTTCCCGGTGCTGGCTGATCCAGTGCGCGGTGAGCACGGTCTTGCCGGCCCCGGCGGGACCGCTGATGAAGGTGAGCGGCCCCTGGACGCCTTCGGTGACCCGGTCCACCAGCGCCCGCCGGGGCACCAGGATCCTGGGTACGGCGGGAACCGCGAACCTCGCCGAGAGGATCGGGTCGCCCGAGGGAGCCAGATCGTGGCGCCCCCCGGGATCGGGAGGATCTGAAGCCGCCAGGTTCTGCATGGAATCACCCAGGATCACGCCATTCGGGCCCGCGGGACATACCACCCTCCACTGAACCCCGCTCCGCGGCCGCCCGCCAGTCGTGGCCGCCCCGGTGCCGGAGGCCGCCTTCGCCCGGTCCGGGTGACGCGGCCCACCGCGTCCCGACGCAGGTTGGGTGCGAGCCGTTCCGTGCGCCCGCGCCACACCACCACCCCAGCGGCACCAGGCCCCCGGACAGCCCTCCGGACCACCGACGGAGAGAAGGCACCCCCATGGCTGACATCCAGCGCTGCGTCCGCCGGAGGGGGCTCCGAACGTCCTGGTGATCATGCTGGACGACGTGGGCTTCGGCGCGTCTAGCGCCTTCGGCGGGCCGTGCCGGACCCCGGTCTTCGAGCGCCTGGCCGGCGGCGGCCTGAAGGTCACCCGCTTCCGCACCACCGCCCGCCTCAACGGCGACATCCACTGGGTCCAGGTCGACATCGGGGCCAACGACGCCGACCACTTCATCGAGCCCGACGAGCAGCTCCGCATCGCCATGGCCCGCCAGTGACGAGGCCCGGCGCAGCCACCCAGCCGGCCGCGTCTGCTTGCCCTTGCCGCCGCATGCCACCAGGTCGGGCCCTGCGGCCCGCCTGCGCTTGAAGCCGTGCGACCACGGCTCCACGGGGTCCCAGCCGAAGCCGGAGCGCTCGCGGAGCCGGGCGACGCCCTGACGGTCGGAGAGGCCGCACGCAGGGAGGGGTGAACCATGGAGCACGAAGCGGCGACGGCGGCTTCCGCGTACCGCGCGACATCCCCCATGATGAGCGCGGGTGCCGGGATCATCCTGTTCGCACGGGACTTCAGCGCTCCTGCTCCTCCTCCACGGCGCGGTTCCAGTCGCGCTTGTTGGACTGCCAGCCGTCCTCGTCGTGCCCGGTGCGCCAGTAGCCGGAGATGGAGAGCCGGTCCAGTGGCACGCCGTGCTCGACCCGCAGCAGTCGGCGCAGTTCCTTCACGAAGCCGGCCTCCCCGTGCACGAACGCCTCGGGGGTGCCGAGCGGGAACTCCAGCCCGCTGACGGCGCGGACCAGGGCCTGTCCGACCGTGCCGTCGCCGCGGTGCAGCCAGGTGATCTCGGCCTCGGCCGGGGTGGGCAGCTTCTGCTCCTCCCCTGGGCCGGCCACCTCGACGAAGACGTGGGCCGTGGCGCCATCGGGGAGTTGCTCCAGGCTGGCGGCGATGGCGGGCAGCGCGCTCTCGTCGCCCGCCAACAGATACCAGTCGGCGTCGGAGCTCGGCGCGTAGCCGCCGCCGGGGCCGTTGAAGTGCAGGACGTCGCCGGGCTGCGCGTCGGCCGCCCAGGGGCCGGCCACGCCCTCGTCGCCGTGGTGGACGAAGTCCACTGTCAGCTCGCGCGCGTCCGCGTCCCACCGCCGCACGGTGTAGGTGCGGCTGATCGGCCACTGCTCACGGGGCAGTTCGGCACGGATGCGGGCGGTGTCGAAGGGCTCGGGGTAGGCCACCCCGGGTCGGGGGAACTGGAGTTTGATGTAGTGGTCGGTGAAGGTCCCGGCGTCGAAGGTGGCCAGGCCCTCGCCGCCGAGCACGACCCGGATCATGTGCGGGGTGAGCCGCTCCACGCGCTGCACCCGGCCGTGGTGGGTTTGCTGCGGACGGCGCTGCGGACGGTCGGTCATGGATCTCCTTGTGAACTGCGGGTGGGGATGGTTGGAGGGGTTGGTCACCCGGGTGGCAAGGGTACGGGGCGGGTGCGCATGAGAGCGGCGACGATAAGGACGGCTGTGGCGCAGATCCCGGTTGCGGTGAGAAAGGCTGCCCGGTAGCCGCTGACGAGCGAGCCATGGTGAGTGCTGCTCCGGGCGGCGGCGATGCCGGCCGGAGCCCGCGAGGCCGATGGCCTGGCCGGCGGTGATCATGATTCCGCCCAGGACGTTCACCTGGTAGGAGCCTCGACCGCTCTTACAGGTCGAGCGCTCGTTGGTAGGCAGCCGGGGTCTGCCCGGTCAGCCGGGTGAAGGTCGCGATGAACGCGCTCGGGGTAGCCCACCCGTACCGGGCAGCGACTTCGGTGGCGGATTCACCGTCCAGGAGCGCGACGGAGGCATGGAACACCCGCACAGTGCTGCGCCACTGCGGATACGTCGCACCGAACTCTGTGCGGAACAGCCTGCTCAGGGACCGCTCACTCACATGCACCGCCGCGGCGAGCGCCGACAGGGGAATGTTCTGTCCGAGATCCGCCTGGACCATAGCGCAGGCTTTCGCCAGGCGCTCGTCGCTCGGATTCGGCAGACAGATTCCTGCGGCAGGGGCGACGGCAATCAGCCCCGCAAGCAGTTCCTTCGCCACATCTTCCAGTCCAGCCGGGATTCGACCGTCGGTGAGCTCGACCAGGAGCGACCGGAGGAGCCCGTCCGCAGCAAAGACGAGCGGGACCTCGCCGCTGTGCTCGGGGGCGGTGGTCTCGGTGAGCCCGAGGGTGTGCACGCGGCTGTTCCCAGACACTCGGTGCTCGTGCCACATGCCGGCCGGGATGAGCACGGCGCGGTCCGGCGTCGCCGACCACGCACCGGCGCTCGTCGTGACCACGAGCAGCCCCGAGCTGACATAGATGATCTGGTCGTCGTCGTGCACGTGGGCCGCGATGACGCTTCCGCACCGGTGCGCTTCCGCGCCTGTCGCCGCACGCGGCCGGTGACTGATCTCGTCCATCACGACCTCGCCAGGTGAAGGCCCCCAGGTGCCGAGCAATGCCGCCGAACCTGGTGATCGTCGAGTTGAGCGGAGGCAAGGCCTGCCAAGTGACTCTGTTTCAGGAAGCATCAGCCGAGGGGGCGGTGACCTCGTCGGCGTCGGCGGCCAGCAGCAGGTACAGCGACTGGCGGGCGCGAGCGAGCACCTTCTTTGCCTCCTCGCGCTGCGCGGGGGTACCGACAGCGTCGACCTGCCGGACTGCGGCGGCCAACTGCTCGACCAGCTCACGGTACGGGGACTCGCCGCGCCGGGCCTCTTCCGCACCGCCTTCCCAGATCCGGGCAAGGTGCTCGGCGTTCTGCTCGGCGTGCTCGCGGCCCGCCGCGGTCAGCGCCAGCACCTTGCGGCCGTTGCCGTCGGCGGGCTCGATCAGCCCCTCGTCCTCCAGCTGGGAGATCGTGGGGTAGACGGATCCCGAGCTCACCCGCCACTCGCCGCCGGTACGCGCGTTGATCTCCTGGATGATCTGGTAGCCGTTGCTCGGCGCCTCGCTCAGCAGCGCGATGATCGCCGCCCGCACGTCGCCGCGCCCCCGGCGACTGCGCCGCCGCGTGCGCGGCTCGTCAATGGCACCGTAGCCGCCGCGCTCGTGCCGACGGGCCGATCCGTCGCCGTGGCGGCGGCGCTCCTCGCCGCGCCGACGACGTCGGCGTTCCAGCTGGTGCCCCTCGGGGCCGGAAATGAAGCTGCTCATGATGACGTCTCCTTCGAAGACGGTAGGAATGCAGAGGATCACGGCGATTCTGGAACATCTCGCAGACATGTTAACAACATGTCGTTAACTGAACGCTATATCGTTAAACCATGGAACGCAAGTCTCCCTCACGGGAACCAGGGACGCGCGGATGGCCTGGCTGTCGCCGTCTTCGGCGCCAAGCTCGTCCAGCCCGCAGGATTCGAGGCGGTAATGCGCGCCGGCCTGCCCATCGCCGCACACCGTCACCGAGGCGCTTCTGATTGAGGTGTCACGCAGGGCTGGGCCAGCCGTCCACCGGAGTGGGTTCGCATCTCATGGGTGGCTGGATCGAGATCGGCCCGGACGTCCTCCGGTGTCCCGCTTCGAGGGCAGCCAGGACCGCCGTCTCCACCGCATCGTCAGGGATCGACCGGACGCCGCTTCCGAACCCCCCACTTCTGACCTCCCGGTGCCGCGGCCCGCAGGCCAGGGCAGCTGTCAGTCCGGTGGCGGAAACGTCGCCACATACGCTGAGCGGCACGCCTCGCAACGGCTCCTGTACAGCGACGGCAGGTCCGCGACCGGGAGCACCATCGCGTCGGGTCCGAGCTCTCGACCGCAGAGGGCCCGCTGCTGCCCGTCGTGGACGACGTGCCACATGTGGACCTCGCGCCCGCCCGGCGCGGGCCGGTATTCGGCTCTCAGCTCATAGCCCACGACCAGCTCCTCACAGCGTCCAGTCCTCCGGGCCGCCGCCGTGCCAGCTCACCATCTCCGGGTCGAGCGGGTTCAGATCCTCCAAGCCGACGCGGCGCGCGAACTCGGCGACGTCCGCCAGGCCGTACGCGTGCCCGACCGGCTCGTGCCGGATCTCGACCCGCCGGTACGGCGGCGTGCCCGCGACCAGGCCGTGGACGACGATCGGTGGATCGGTCGGCAGGTCACCCATGGCACCAGCTTGATCCTGACTCGGCAGCCCCGCCACTGGAGGCGCCCCTGGCATCATTTGTACAGTCGAGGGCGGAACCGCGATGACGTGCGGTCGGCGCGCGCAGCCCCGCCGCTACGGCGCGGCACTGACTCCTCGCCCGCCACCGGTACCCAGCCGGCCGGTACCGAGTCTTGCACCGAGCCTGCGGTATCGGCCGCTGCGCTGACTGGCATCACGAGTTCGGCCTCGACCTCAGGACTCGCCTATGGCGTTCCCGGTGTGTACCAATGCTGGTAGCCCTGGCCTTCGCAGGTCTCAAGGTCCAGGGAGCTGTCGCCGGCGGTGGCGCCGTGGTCGCCGACGGACAGGCACAACCCGGATACCGGGTTCCAGATTTCATTCCAGCGGCCGATGACGAACTTCTGGTTCTGTCCGCCATTGCACTGATAGAGGTCCACCTTGGTCCCGACTGTCTTGCCGGCTTGGTACGCATCAAGGCAAAGACCGTTCACCTGAAGGGTGTTGTCCCAGCCGAAGGTCCAGTTCTGTGCGTTGTCGCCCTTGGTGCAGGGCCGGATGTCGGCAGTGGCGGGAGACTGCGTATTGTCGTCCAGACACAGGGTGGACGTGCTGGTCCCCGCAGCCTCGTAGCTGATGGATCCCTGCACGGTGGCGCTTGGCGTGAACGTCGCACTGACGTGGCTCACCGAGGCCGTGGTGTCGCTGCCTTCGTTGCTGTCGACGATCTGTATGCCGCGCAGTATGAAGTCGGACGCCGGGTCGTTGGCCGGGTCAACGTAGGACTTGTACTGCTGGAACAGCTGGCCGAAGTCGTCGCTGATCGTGGACGTGCTCGACGACGCGTTGGGGATCTGGACGCCGCCCTCCACCATGACCCGGCAGCCTGAGTCGCACGGGGTGGTGTCGCCGAGGGTATCCCAGATGACGTCACCGGCTACGGAGCCGGGGACCATCGGGCCCGAGTCGAAATGGGCGATGGAGATGACAGCGGGCTCCCCGGCGCCAAGCCCGCTGGTGGCGTTGTTCTGGAGGATGAAGTCGGTGGTGAGCAAGGCGCGGTGCTGGGTGCAGGTGAATCCGCCGTTCTGCTGGACCTGCGCGTTGTAGGAGACGCCAACTCCACCCTCGGCCATATTCAGGGGTTGGTCATCGGGGTCGGGCCGCAGCTCCATGTTCGTGTAGGTCCAGCTGAAGTTTGTCTCGTGGAGATCGCAACCGCCGGTGGCGCTGTTCCTCATGGTCAATGTCGTGGAGGCGCCGTTGCCTCCCCCGGTCTGCAGGAAGTTGTACCCCGGCCACTGGCCCCAGTTGGAGTCATTCCATCCGTAGGTGCCGAAGTCCCAGGCGGAGTGGGTGCTGTCCTCGCTGAAGGTCGGATCGCTCTGTTCGCCGGCGCACGCGCCCTTGGTGAGGTCGGGGTTGCCCTGCGAGGGAGGGTTGCTGTCGCCATCGGGCGGGCTTTCGACGACCGTGGAGTGGCAGTTGGTCGTCGGTCCGGAGTCGTACAGCACGGGGTACGACGTGGTGGAGGCAGCCGACGCGGGCTGCACGGACGACCCCAGGGATGGCAGGAGCAGCAGCAGAACGGCACATGCCATGAGCAGGGCCCTGCGGGTCGGGGCGGGAATGGCTTTCATGGTGCGCTCCGGTGGGCGGGATCAGAGGGGTACTGCGGTATCGGGGAATGGACCGCAACGACAGCGAGGATGCCGATCGTTGAGCTGTGCGCCGAAGGGGTCCTCGTTGCCCGGGCTCCGTCTCCGCCGAGTGCTCGGCGCCTCCGGCGGAGACGGTGCCTGACGCCTGCTAAGAGGTCATCTCATTTGGTGAGGCGGCGGTGGCAGATGAGTGTGGCGGCGATGCCCACGAAGGCGAGGAAGTGTTCGGCTTTGCGTTCGTAGCGGCGGTGGAGTCGTCGGCAGCCGGCGAGCCAGGCGACGGTGCGCTCCACGGTCCAGCGGTAGCGGCCCAAGCGCT